>Ga0187846_10000381_pt1 | contig 26086 bp, 39 predicted proteins | sample TC_taG_FD_161473 | JGI IMG/M metagenome (GOLD analysis project Ga0187846, IMG submission 161473) | Biofilm microbial communities from the roof of an iron ore cave, State of Minas Gerais, Brazil - TC_06 Biofilm (v2) | ecosystem: Environmental > Terrestrial > Deep subsurface > Cave > Wall biofilm... | reverse complement strand
TGGCGAGGGTTCTCACAATTCCTCTTGCGCGGTTTGCAGAAAGTCAAAGGCGAATGGTCGCTGATCTGTACGACGCACAATTTGCTCAAACTCTGGAGAGCCGGCGGAATGTCTCTTGTGAAGCCACCGAGCCGTTGTTGGGCTGCCGGATGAACCAACAGTAAAGAAACAAAGACTCCCACGAACTCTTAAGTGGGGTTCACAGGGAGAAAACGGAAATCTCATGCGCTCAAAATTCATCTCTGTGTTTACAAAATCTTTATGCCGGACAGGCTCCTAGCTGAAAAGAAGGAAAGAAAGATGGAATTAGCTAGATTCGCGCTACCTATAAATTATGGTGTTTAAAGTAAGGGCGAGGGGGATGCTAAATTTATTGTTCTCGCCTGTAATAACTCCAAGAATTTTTTAGAGGAGCTTAGGAATTCTATTTATACGCTTCATGTAGTGGTGAAACATGATGGTTGGTTTACAGGGCGCGATTCTGTTTTATGCAAAGGGTCAAGAAAGGCTATTATCAAGATGGAGGAGAAAAAATGAAAGCAGAAATCTTTTTTTATACGGCTTTAGGTTCAACCGTAGTAGAGGTAAGAGTTTTTGACGATGGAAAATTAAGTGAGTTAAGTATTTTACGTGAGGCCGCCCATGAGCTTGAAAGGGAGATAATGCGCCGTGAACGGTATAATATTAACCGTTATCCTTCTAGGTAATTTACGGATAACGGCATATCGGGCCATCCCCTCACAAACTAAGCCTAAAGATTGTGACTGGACGGCTATAGGAGATCGTACGACGGAATTTGGGTGTGCTGTAAGTCAAGATTTATTGCAGTCAGGGAAGATTCATTATGGGGATATTATTTATATAGAACAAAATGGGTTTAGGGTAGTAAATGATTGTATGAATAAAAGATTAAAAAATAGTATAGATTTATTTGTTTTAAGTTATCAAGAAGAAAAAAGAATAGGGATTAAATCTCAAAGAGTTTGGCTTATTAAAATTAGAGGAGTAATAAAATGCGACAAAGAATTGTTAAACCACAAAAAACAGGGGTTATTTTCCGAGAAAAATATAAAAATAGTTCTGGGGATGGTAATAGTCCTTATTGGAATTGGATCAATAATCACAATATTGTAAAATATAAAAATAATGCCGAGTGGGAACCCTCTCAGGCAAACCCCGATATGCTATCTGATTTAAAATCTTCTGATCCATCGCTTATTTTAGAACAGCGAGAAAAGGTGACACAAATAAATAATTTAATGACGAAACTTAGTTTTAAAGAACATCAAGTCATATGGTTATTAATTGAGGGTAAAACCCAACTTGAAACAGCTGCAGAATTAAGGATTTCCCGAAGTGCTGTAAGAGTCTATTTAAATCGAGCAAAAAAGAAGTTAAAAGGTGTCACCAATTTCTTGTAAAAGAGTATAATAAGTGCCGGGAGTTTATTAATTATGAAATTAGTTAAAAAATCAAATTTAGATAAATTATTAAATAGTAATGTAGGAATGATGTTATTATTAATAAATCTTATTGGTATGCTTTGGTATGTAGTTCTTATTAATCATCCCCTTCCTCAGGGATTTTCTACAGTAATTCTTGGTATATGGGGGAGTAAGACTGTGCATGGAGTGTTAGTAAATCACGTTAAAATAGGAAAGAATTAAAATGAAACTTAAATATAAGTTGTTAGTTACCGGAACTATCTTTATAACCCTATTTAGCGTATTTAAATATTATAAGCATCAATCTCAAAAACTTCGGGATATGTCTATGCCAGTGTTAACAGGAAATGAAAGAGAAAAGCTCATTATTAATAATGCGACTCATACAATTACTAAAACTACCTTTGTAAATAATATTAATAGTTTAAAAACGGGAACTTTACCCTCGCAAGTGACTCAAGTAATTTCAAACACAGCGAGAACGACGATTATTACTGAGGATGTTAGGGGAAACTTATCTATTTATAATCCTTCAAGCGGATTTCTATTTGAGCCAGGTCTTTGTTTATTTTACTCTACGGACTTTAAAGTAGGTTTAGATTTTCAATGGTTTTATTTTAAGAGATTTGGATTATTTAGTGGATTTGGGGTGAACCCCCGCACTAAAAATGGGGACGGATACGTAAGTTTAGGATATACACTTCCCTTTAGTAAATTTGATAATACTTCTATTTATTGCGGGTATTCAGCGAAGCAAAGTATAATTTTAGGGTGTAGAGTGAAATTTTAATGGAGATAAGTATGCCTAGTGTAAGTCGAGAAAAATCTGCTAAAAAGGTTCATACTAAATTTAAAGTAGGGGATATTGTTTATAAATTAGATAAAGATAATGCATTGTATTTAATTTCAAGAATTTATGAATATGAATTTAAAACGTCTGACGGAGAAATAATAGATGGAGAAATGATTAATTTAACTACGGGACGTGTGGAAGAAATTTTATCTAAATTTATAAATTATGCTTCCTCAAAAGAAATTACAGATAGATTGAATGAAGTGAAACAAAAAAGACTAGAGTATAGGCTATCAAATTGGTTACAGGAAAAAGAAATCGTAGAAACAAAAGTTGATATCACTATTTCTAAAAATAATTTCTTTTTTTCGTATGAGTTTACAATTAAGGCACATTCTTTAGGAATTATTGATTGTAATACTGAATTTAGACGATTAAATGATAATAATAATTTAGAAGTAATGAAAAAATTTCGAGATGATATTAATCAAACATATGGTAAATATAGCCTCAAAGATTTACATTTTCCTGTACTTGCGGTTTATTTTCCTGAATATGATATATATTCAATGCTAGATAGCGATAAACTTCAACCTAAAGTATTTGATGAAAATATTGATAAAAAAATTTTATTACCGGCCAATTATTGTTCAAAGATTTTAGGAATTATTCATCGGGTTCTTAATCCACAAATGCATGAAAATATTTATCATACCCTAGGTTTGGAGAATATTTGCTCAAAAGGAAAGGGAGCAATATTTCTTCTTTACGGCCCTCCCGGAACAGGAAAAACCTTTACTGCAGAAGTAATAGCTGAAAAAATTAGACGTCCATTAATTAAAATAAACATTCCGGGACTTATGAATTCTAAAGAATTAATAAATACACTTAAACTAAGTTTTGAAAAAGCCAAACAATTTAATGCGGTATTATTACTTGATGAAGTTGATGTATTTATTCAAAGACGCGGTACTCACCCTCTGTTTGATGATAATACTGCTGTATTTTTGAGGGAACTTGAATACTACGACGGAGTATTATTTCTTACAACCAATTTAGTAAATATGATTGATCCAGCTATTTTTTCTAGGGTTCATGCTTGTTTAGAATATTCTATTCAAAATAACCAAACTCGTAAAGATATTTGGAAAACTTTACTTCATAATTCAATACTTAATTATGTAGTGGGAACCCCTACCCAGCAAAATGATATGTTTAATGAACTCTCAGAAATTAATATTAATGGTAGAGAAATTAAAACTGCTATACAAAATGCCGTGACTAGGGCAGTAGCGTCTCTAAATACTGCAGAGATTCCTAGTATTAGATGGATTCCCAAGTCATATTTTATTGAAGAAGCGAAAGAAATAGAACAATCAAGGGAGGATTTAAAAGGTGTCAATTAAAGAGGAGTTACCTAAAGGAGTTTGTAATAAATGCGGTATGCCTAGAATGACACGAGAAGGTCAAGTCATATGCCCTAATTGTGATACTTTAGGAGGAGACTCAAAGCTTTTAAATGATGTAAAAGACCCAGGAGAAGCGGGATTTAAAAAAGTTACAAATAGTAAAGGATTCGATGAAATGCTACCTTTGTCAATGCCGTTTAGTAATTCTATTAGTGTCACAGATTTTAATAATATTAATACTCCAATAATGAATCAAGAAGTTAGTTTAGAAAGTCAAGAGGTTAAAAAATTATCGGGTTATAACTATATTATACAAGAAATAAATTTTATGCCGATGCCTTCGAATATGAAAGATATAAAAAAATTACTTAAAATAAAACAATTACTACAGGAGTTAAATAATAAAGAACTTTAATAACAGGGTATTAAATTTTTTATTAAATAGCCCTACTAATTTCAATGCATTAGAGTCTCAAGAATCAAAAGAGAAGTATAGGTCTTTTATTAAAATAGGAGAAAAATATGCCGAATCCAGCATCGTTGAGTTTAGAGCAAGTAAAAACTAAGTTTGTAAATAGCGATCCCAAATACCCTAAATATAATAATGGGGCGATATTAAGTGATAATGAAAAATGGTATAATGTCAGTAAAGAAGTTAGTATAGAGCAATTTGTTACAGGGGGGGTATATGATGTTGAAGTAGAAACTAATAGTCTTGGTTATAAAACGATTGTAAAGGTGTTAAAATCCGATAAATCAAATGTTATAAAAGAACATAAAGGTGTTAAAACTTCTGCTGTTTCTGAGGAAACGGCGGAAAGAATTAAACGACAAGGTGCTATTCAAACGGCTACGTTAGCGGTGCTACAATCGCCTCATTTGACAGTCAAAGACCTGAATCAAGCCAAAGAATTTATTGTGGAATTGGCTGATTTTCAGGTAAATTACGTTGAAACTAAGAAAAAAGCGTAAAGCCTATCATAGGTTAGAATGGCGTATTAAAAACTGGGAAAATCTTCATGGAGATTGTTTTCGTAAACATGGCACTAAAGGATACCGAAAGCCAGGGTCTTTAAAATCTTAAGAGGGTTTATTGTGTTAGAAAGCCTTGATTATACAAAAACGTATAAACTTCAGAAAGATGATAAGTATAGGTATCTTTTGAATAATAAGCCTATAGTAGGCGTAACAACTGCTATTAAACAAGGATATCCCAAAAGTGACAGACTATTACGTTGGCAGATTGCTCAAGGAATTAAAGAGTATGAGACGGGAGAAAAAGTAAAGGCCGCCGCTTCTATTGGTCGTAGCTTACACGCTTATGCTGAGGCTAAAACATTACAACGCTATAATGATGTAAATGTAATTGTAGCGGCAGCTGATTCTCATGTTGATAGAGTAAAAATATTAAATACAATGACTCAGTTTGATAAATGGTATGAAAAAAATAAACCAGATGAAATATTAATGACAGAAGGAATATTATGTTCATGGCAATATAGATTCGCTGGCACCCTTGATTTACTTGTTAAAACGAAAAATAAAGTTATTTTAAGGGACTATAAAACTACTTCTGGGATATATGCGACACATTGGATTCAATTAGCCCTATATATGCAAGGACTGAAAGAATGGTATAATATTAAAGTTAATGAAATCGAGGTAGTACAATTCAGTAAAGAAGGACAGGTAAATACTCAAAAGATTAGTGATAAAAAAATAATAAAAGTATTTAAAGATCAAGGATTAAGGGCGGTAGAAACATATTATTTTAGAGAAAAATATGATGATTGATTCAAATAAAAAGGAAGCTATTATTGAATTACTAAAAAAAGGATATAATATTATTCCCTTAAAGGGGGGAAATGATATAACTTCAGTTGATTATAAAAAGCCTTTAATTAATTGGAGTAAATATCAGACTCGAATAAGCACCTTATCAGAAGTACATTTATGGGAAACTAATGTTTTTGGTATAGTAACAGGATCATTAAGTAAATTACTTGTTTTAGATATAGATTATGATATATTAATTCCTGTTTTGAAAGATGATGCTAAATCTATTAAAATTAAAACAAATAGAGGATGGCACATTTATTATAAATGGGTTTCTGAATTAGATACTAAAATTACTACTAAAACAAATATTATGGAAAACGCTGATATACGAGGTGAAGGAGGGTATGTTGTTTGCTGGAATACATATTTACCTGATATAACTGAATTATCTCCTCCCCCTCAATGGCTAATTGATTTATTACCAAACAAAGAAAAAAAGCTAGAATCTGGTTGGGTCGATAAAACCCTACAAGAAATAAAGGAGGGTAATAGAAATGACACTTTTACACGTTTGGCCGGTAGTCTTCGTGCTAGGGGATATTCTAGTGGCGTTATATTTGATTTACTTAGGAGTAAAGGAATTGAAATTGGTTTATCAGAACAAGAGGTTAAAACAATTTGTAAGTCGGTTGGACGTTATAGACAAGGAACAGGAAGCAGTGAATCATCATCAATAGATAATTTTTTAAAACAAAATTCTATAGTGGAGTGGTTGGTTCCAACTATTTTAGCTAAGCAATCCATTGGTTTTGTAGCCGGATTACCTGAAACAATGAAAACTTGGCTAATGATGGATTTAGCCATTGAAATATCAAGGGGAGGAGTTTGGTTAGGAAAATTTAAAGCAAACAAAGGAAAGGTATTATTTATAGATCAAGAGCGATTTAAAGGGGAAACTCAAAGGCGTTTTAAGGCTATTTTAAATGAGAAAGAAATAGACCCTAAGATTTTAGAGGATCAATTATATATAAAATGTGAAACTACAATTAGAATTGATTTACAACAAAGTTTTGATGCTTTTAAAAAGGAATTATTTGAACTACAACCAGATTTAGTGATTATAGATAGTTTCGCTACATTTCATACTAAAGAAGAAAATAGTAGAACTGAAATTCAAGTAGTTTTGGAGCGTATTAAGCAGTTACGAAATGAAACTAAATGTACATTTCTATTTATAGATCATGAAAATAAAGGAGTATTTCATGATAGAGAAACAGAAGAACAGCCATCGGCAATGAGAATGGTAGGCTCAGTGGCAAAAGTGGCTTCGGCTGAGACTATTTTTACTGTTAGACGAAATGATATTAATTCATCTTTTGTATATCATACAAAATCAACGCTCTCATCAACGATTGCTCCTTTTCTTGTTAAAGTAACAGATAAAAATTTAGAAAAAACATCCATTTCAGTAGAGGCTTTTTAATGGTTAAAGTCTATATAGCTCATGCCATGACAGGTCGTCCTGGAAATGATGTAGTGAAAGAATCTTATCAAGCTAAGATTATTTTAGGGAATTATAATATTCAAGTTCTTGATCCAGTTACAGTAGAAAGTGTAAAATCTAATAATGTAAAAATTAGTGTTTCTAATGAACTATTACAAAATTATTGGCGTCGGGATAAAAAGATGATTAGAGAGTCCCATGTTTTACTTGATCTTACCCCGGAAAGAAAAAGTGAGGGAGTATCTCATGAAATCGGATATGCTAGATATTTTTTATGGAAACCTGTCATAAGAGTATATCCATTTAGTAAAAAGCCCTCTAATCTATCCGTCGCCTTATTTGAGGATGATTTTATTACAGACTCATTGAATGAGGCGGCTACCCATATCATTAAAGTTCATGGAACTTGGATGAAAAGAAGCTATTGGAGATTAAAATTATTAATTCGATGTTTTATGAAAGCTACATGGTATCAATTAAAAGAGTGGAAATAAAATTTGAGGGTAGATATGATGAATAATATGAAAGAAGTATGTCAATTTTTTAAAAAATTAAGTATTTTTGGAATTTATTTAAATATATTTGCTTTATTAATTGGTATATGGAAGCATGATTTATTTACAAGTCTAATTTGTGCTTGTGGCTTGTGGTTATCATTTAGAGGATATGAATCTTGGATTAAAAGGGAGGAGGAATTTAATGCCATATCTAATCGAGGAGAGAAAGAAGGCCCTAAATCAGGGGAATCGTCATAATTTAAATGAAGGAGATGCTAATTATTTATATACTCAATTTTTTTTAAAACGATGGAAATTAGAATCAACCTATAAACAAATTCATTTTTTTAAAAAATTAGCTGCTCATCCATCATTTGATACGGAATTTCAGGAGATAGATCATTCCATTAGGCTAACTGGTATGCTAGATAGTGATAGACAGGCAGCTAGAGAATTAGCTTTTTTAGAATTTTATCGGAGAGTAGGTAGTAAATATGAAGATAAAAAGATTGAATTAAATGGGGATGTTTATCCCAATTTTCAAGAAGAAGGAGATAGATAAAAATTTATGCCTACAATTATAGGTGTTTCTGGTAAACGAGGGTCTGGAAAAAGTTTGTTTTGCGATGTATACTTAAGAGCTAGGGGTTTTCATATTTATTCTTTTGCCGATCCTCTTAAAGATGATGTACGCCGAATATATGGCCTTAATAAAGAGCATACAGATGGAAGTTTAAAAGAACTTCCTTGTGATAAACTTGGAGGTCGTACTCCTAGGGAAGCTATGATAGCGGAAGGAGAAATACGAAGGAAATTTAGCGAGAATGGGCTCTATTGGGTTAAAAAGCTCTTTACTGAGAAAATTAATCAGCTTCAATCATCGACATTTGTAGCCATCCCGGATGTACGTTTTAAAAATGAAGCGAATTTTATTAAAAATCATGGGGGACTATTAGTTCGATTGGAACGAAAATCATCACTTAATATCTATAAAACATCTCTTAATGATATCTCCGAAACTGAGCTTGATGATTATTTATTTGATGAAAGACTTGAAGAAGATAATAATATTACGCCCCAAGATTTAGAACAGTTCGCTGATAAGTTATTAATAAAAATAGGTAGTTTGGTACAAAAAATTGTTTCGTAAATTATTTCTTAGTATACGCATAATATATTTAAACATATTAATTTGCCTGATATTAATATGTTTAATAATATGGAGGAATGGAATTGGAGTTATTAATTGCACCAAAAGAAGTCTTTACGAAATTTGGAAATAAAGTAATTATTAATCCAGAAAGTTATGATACTTTGGATGAAATAATTAGCATTGATTGTGAAACTGATGAACAGGATAATTTTGTAGGATTAGCCATATTTGATGGGGTAACTTGTTATTATTTTTCATATATAAATGATAAATTAAGAGATTTAATTAGTAATAAAAAATTAATTGGACATAATATTAAAGGTGATGCTAAATGGCTTACAAGTTGGAGATTTAAAATTAATTCGAATAATTTATATTGTGATACTGCTCTTATGAGTTATGTAATTAACTCCACAAAGGAATCTCATAAATTAAAAGATTTAGCAAATGAATTTTTAAATTTACAGTGGGAGACGTATAAACAAATGACTCACCCTTATCTCGATCATCCTAATAAAAAAGTAACTCTTGATCAACAATTAGTAGGTCAAGTAGCTGCTTATTGTGGGGCGGATGCTATTGCTACTTATAGACTTTATAAATTTTTTGAAAAGAATATGGGAGAAAATGACATAAAAATTTTAGAGGATTTAGAACTTCCATTAATGAGAATATTATTTGAAATGGAAATAAAGGGAGTAAGACTTGATAAGCAAAAAGTAAGCGATTTAATTTTGGACTATGAAACAATATTAAATGAAAAAGCAAACTTTTTAAAACAATGGACGAGAGGGATAGTTAATCTTAACTCTCCAAAACAATTAAAAATATATATTGAAAATGATATTATTAAAGGGCCTATTCTTAATACGTCTAAATCCGTGTTAGAGGCTTATGATAATCATCCATTTATTAAGGAACTTTTAAAATATAAACGATACTTTAAGCTTTATTCTACTTATTTAATTCCATTTAATAATGAAGAAAAGTTATATCCTACATATAATCAAATTATAAGAACAGCTAAAGACGAGTGGCGAGGAATAAGTACCGGAAGACTCTCGTGTTCTAATCCAAATTTACAAAATATCCCTGTTTCCGGATTTGACGGAGAAAAATTTAGAAGTTTATTTGTTGCCTCACCAAATAAAAGACTTATTGTAGCGGATTATAGTCAAATTGAATATAGACTTTTAGCCCATTTTTCTCAAGAGAGAGGTCTTTTGGAGGCGTTTTATAATGGATATGATATTCACAAAAAAACTGGTGATCTTTTGGGTGTTAATAGAGATATTGGAAAAACTCTTAATTTTGCTGCTATTTATGGTGCTAAATCCCCGAAAATTGCGAAAACGGCTAAAATTACAGAAGAAGAAGCTGAAAAATTTCTTAAAAAATATTGGAGAATTCTTCCGTCAGTTACTTCATGGATTAATAAAGTAAAATGGCAAGCTGCTCAAACTAAACAAATTCAAACTCTATATGGAAGAATAATTCCTATTCCATTAATTTCAAGTAAAGATAAATATGAGAGATTACATTGGGAAAGGGCCTCTGTTAATTATATAATTCAAGGAAGTGCGGCAGATATTTTAAAATTAGCTATGATTAAATGTAATGAATATGGCTATCTTCCCATTTTAACGGTTCATGATGAACTTATTTTTGAGGCTGATACAGCAGATAAAATAAGTATAGATATTAGAAAAAAGGAGATTAAAAAAGTTATGGAGAATGTTATAAAAATATCTGTCCCTTTGGAGGTAACTATCAATGACGGAAATAATTGGGCCGAAGCTAAACGAAAATAGGAATCCTTTAAAGGATTTTGTTCAATATATATTTATTAGATTGGCTGATGGAAGAAAGGGGGTTTTTATTGGCCCTGCTTTCCTTAGTGAGGCAGAGATTAAACTTCAAACGCATCAAATAGTGGAGATTTTATTTTCACCTCCTAAGCTACGCACCCCATTAGAGGTAGTTAATTCAAATGAAAATAAAGAAAGTCTACAACCTCAAAAGGAAGATAATTCAAGCTCTACGCCGGATATGGTGGTTTAGCCCAGAGAGAAAGGAAGCTCTTAAACTAGCACGCACAGATAATTATTATGTCTGTACAAAGTGTTTTAAAAATTATTCTAAGGTGGTAGTAGATCATGTGGAGCCTGTTATTTCAGTGGGGGAAGGGTTTATTGATTGGAATACGTATATTTTTCGTTTGTTTGTTAGACCCGAAAAATTGCGCGTATTGTGCAAACGATGCCATCAAAAGAAAACTACAAAAGAAAATAGGTCACGGGCATAGACTTTCTTTATATATTGGAAGCGGCTTTATGAGGTGGGAATGTGTGGAGTGCGGAGAAATTTTTCAAGAATGGGAGGACTCACAGCCATGAATACCAATAATAAAAAAATACTTTTTTTTGATATTGAGGCTACCAATCTTTCAGCTAGCATAGGATATATTTTAACTATTGGTTATAAATGGGCGGGTGATAAATCCGCATCAGTTTTACGTATTGATAAAACACCGGAATTTCATAAAAAGAAAACAAACGATACAGGATTATTAAAACAGTTTGAAGAAATTTTTAATAAAGCAGAAGTAGTAGTGTATCATTTCGGAGATTTTTATGACTTACCTTTTATTCAAACTCGCCGGTTAATTAAAGGACTTCCTCCATTAGGGGATATTAGTAGTGTTGATACATGGAGAATAGCCAAAAAGAAACTTAAATTTCATAATAATAGACTGGAAACAATACTTGAAACGCTTAATTGCCCTATAAAAAAGACAAAAATAAATGGAGAAAAATGGATTGATGCCATGTCAGGAGATACAAAAGCTATTGATTATGTTGTAGACCATTGTCGTAAAGATGTAGAAGTATTAGAGTGGGTTTATAATAAAATTAAAGCTGTATGGCCGCATCATCCTAATATGTTTTCGTCATCCTTAAAACCTGGTAGCAGAATTTGTCCCATTTGTGGAACAGAAACAGGAACAAAGAGCGGAGTAAGAAGGAATGTTAAAAAATTATACATTCGAATGAAATGTGCTAACTGTGGCCATTGGTGGAAAGGAGGAGAACTTAAATGAAATTATGGGGATTTATTAGAATAACTTGTCTATTATTGGCCATATTTTTTTATCAACAATATAGAGAATCTACTAAATATGCAAGGATCATCTATCAATCTAAGCCTAAAGTTGTAGAAGTAATGGTAGGTTTTACCGTAGCAACGTCAAGTCGTACTTTTCATGATGAAGGAAGTGGGGTGTTTATTACCTCAAGAGGTCATATCCTCACTGCAGCCCATTTATTCCAATTTGGGGCGCAAAAAGGGGTTAGGGTAACTTTATTTAATGGTGAAATGATGCAAGCGAGAATTATTAGAGTGGATTCTAAAAAAGACTTAGCTTTACTTAAAGTAGAATATCCTCATTATATAAACAAAAAGTCTTATAATTATCCTTATGTCACGTTAGCAAACCCTCTTTCTTTATATGAAGGAGAAGAAGTAATTGCCATTGGTCATCCTATGGTGTTTCCTTGGTCTAGTACCAATGGAACAATAAGTGCCTTGCATAGAAATCATATATATTTTGATAGTATTCAAACTAATACGGTGATTAATCCCGGAAATAGCGGGGGGCCACTATTAAATCTTCAAGGAGAGCTTGTAGGAATTAATAATCTCTTATATACTCCAATAGGAGCTTATGTGGGAATTAGTGAGGCAGTGTCAGTCTCACAAATTGTTGAGTTTTTAGATTTATTTAAAGGGCTATAAAAGGAGGAAATAATATGGAAGTAGATATAAAGAACGCCGCATTTGATAAAGGATATACTAAGGGATTTAGAGACGGTAGAGATGATGGGGAGAATGAACGAAAAAAATTAGAAACGGTAATAGATAGATTAAATTATCGGGTGGCGGCTTTAGAAAGAGCTATACAAGATGCCGCTGGGGTACTTTAATGAAACTTACAGTAGTTAGGCAGTGGTTTACTAATTTATCAACCTGTGGGGAACTTTATATAGACGGAAAATTCTTTTGTTATACATTAGAACGCCCATTAAGTCCTCCTTCTGCTCCTCCTTTCGCTATTCCAGAAGGAATTTATTCTGTAACTTTAGAAATGTCTAATCATTTTAAAGAGATTGTGCCTCATATTAATAATGTTCCAGGCAGAACTTTTATAGAAATTCATCCTGCTAATTACCCCACTGACGTAAAAGGATGTATCGGGGTGGGAAATATTCATTCTCAAGATTTTATAGGAAGGAGTAGAGAGGCATTTAGTGATTTAATGAGTGAATTAACAGGTCAAGAAAATATACAAATTCAGGTAAGTAACCATGTCAATTAAAAATTATGGCATTTGTGATATATGTTCGAATAATAGTCTAGTAGGTTATTGTAAACTTTGTGGGTATGAGATTTGTGATGAATGCTGGCCGGATCACGAGAGTGAAAATTATAATAATATGATTAATGATGATGATTATGATAGGGGAGATTAAGGAGAAATAAATAAAAATGGACTGGAAAGATTGGCTTTTTATATTTGGTGGATCAATTATATTGTTTATAATAGCTGTATTTGCAAGCTGTTTCTTTTATGTTATGGTCGAAAGTCTTATGAAATAAATTATGTACGAAGAAGTAATTAACACATTTAATTTAATTGCTGAGATAGCTATATTATATATGCTTATTATTGAATATCGCTATGATGAAGCAAAAGATTTAAAAAGAGCACAGCGTAAAACTAAAACCACTAAAAAAACAACACAGTTACCTACAGGGGAGGTTGTAACAGAGGAAAATGTGGAATCTATTGAGCAAAAAAATTAAAAAGTGGCTGGGACTTGAGTTAGTTTTTCCTTGGCTTATGCTAGGGTATGATATACGACGATGGGAAAGTTTATCTACAGAGTTATATAATCCTAGCTGGGCTAAGAAATTTTTATTTTATAAAACTAATGTAAAATTAGGAGGACAAAAGGTAGGGCCATCCGATATTCAATATCATTCCCCTTATGGCTTCTTAATAACGTGGCCGTTGTGTTTTTATTTTTGGTATCAAATAAGGGGACAAATAAGGAGTTTGGAGTTATCTGTACCGGGAAGTGAAATAGTAATATTTTTTAGGGTGGGTTTAGCTAGGTGGGATGTAAATCTTAATAATTATGTAATTCCTACTCTATATTTTGGTTTACATTGGGATTAGTTTACTGTAAAGAAGAAATTTGAATTGTTTGAGGTAAGGGCTCAAATTCAGAAGAAAGACGGAATTCACCAAATAAATCAGGAAGATAGCCCCACTCCACTAATCTAGGCTCATCTATTTCCCATCTATCACTAATATCTGTTCGATAAAATAAATTAGGTGTAATAACATTCGCTAATCGTGTATAAGCCAAGTTTTTAGCTTCTATCATTGTATCTCCTACTCCCGTCGCTACGATGGGTATTCCTTCCAATCCAGTAATATACCAATTATTATCTTTTTCATAAACATCAATGGGGTGTATTCCATCAGGATGATAGTGTCCAGCTATTTGTGATATATCTTTAATAATTACTAAATTATCTTTGCTCATATTTTCAAAGACTTCTTTAGTATCAAATGGGAATGGAGGGACGCACCCATTAATTCCTACTACAAACTTATATAAGCATTTAGAGTTTGAATTTTTTCCTGAGGCTATATCCATTAATCTTTGTCCATAATCATCATTTATAACAGACATTTGTAACGTAACAGCGGGAAATCCAAATCTACAGGTAGGCTCAAGAGGATAAATAAAGTCTTTAGTAAAAATAAAATTAATATCAAACATTCCATGGTATCCCTGTAATTTAGGGATCATTTTAGCTATTGTTATTTTATAGAGGGGATGATCTTTAGTAACAAAAAACATACTTGTACCCATTTCCCCGGTATTTTGCCCTAAATTTCCTGTAGCGAATTTTTTATGTTCAAAATTAATTTCTATTGGTTCTATAAAATCAGTCCCATTAAAAGCTCCGCCTATTCCTATCTCTACTCCATCTATAACTTCTTGTAATTCAAAAGTTTTAATAGATGTACTTGTTAATTTTTCTTCAAAATGATTTAATACAGCTAATAGATCACTGGCATCTTCTTCTTTTCCTACATATGTGGTAGACTTATCGTCAGATGCCTTACCATTTAGTTTAATAACATATTTAGTAGGGTGTTTATTAATAAATTGTTTGGCTTCATCAAAAGTTTTAAATGTATAAGAGGGAATTATATCAAAATAAGATTTTTTAAATTCTTCTTGTCCAAAACCTCGGTCATTTTCTAGCCTATCCGTATATTCCGTTCCTCCTATCACAGGCTTTCCCAAAGATCGTAACCATTCAGCCTCTTTAGAATTATGAGTATCATCAAATACAATTAAATCAGCCCAGTCTATTTCACTAGGCCATTCATTTATTCGCTCTATAAGTCCTTTTCCTACATCTTCTGCATTAGGGTCTTTAATATAGAGCTTTACTTGATGTCCGTCTTGAATTAAACGATAACCAATAGCAGTATGTTCACCGTATGAAGAAATAAGTAAAATTTTCATTTATTGTTAGTTATCTTCCACAACGTCCACAATTACACCCCCTCTTAGGGGGCTTATCAATAGTAGCAGTTGGAGTATCATCATAAGGATTAAATTTAAATGTTGCCTTACATTCTACACAATGAACCCATATCATTTGATCCACATATCTAGCACCTAAATAAACTTTACATACAGGGCAATAAAGATTTTCTCTGTAATAGGAAAGAGACATTTAAATAACCATTAATCATAATTAATGAGACCATCTAGCGGCTATAATGGCTGTAGTTATTGCTAGAATTGCTCCGATACCGGAAAATATACCGGAATAAATTTTTGCTGAAATAGAAGTTTGATCCTTAATTTTAGTAATTTCTATTTTTAATTCAGGGATATCAAATGTGCGAACATCATCTAATTTTTTATCTAATGATTCGATTTTTTGTATTAATAATTTAGTTAAATTTTCCATGATCTATTCCTTAAGGAGTAGTGAGAAATTTTCTAGCTATAGCCCTTCCCCCCGCAGCTAAAGCACCTAATCCAGTATATTTAGCTAGTTGTGCTAGTATCTCCTGCCTTCTATAAGTATTGGCTAAATTTTCCCTTGGGCCTTTCAGACTCGGTTCTGCTAGATCAATGGCTTTAGTAAGAGTATCTTTAGCTTTAGAGATGGATGATAAATTAGACCCAGGCAATTCTTTTTTATAATTATCTAAAATATATTGATAAACTTTACGTTGTCTATTAATTCCTTCCGATCCCCAAACTTTAGCTAAATCTTCTGGATTTTGTTTTGCAATATAATCTGAGGCATGACTAATGTCAATAGCGTCTTTAGTAGTAGTGGGTAATTCATCAGCCATAAAAGGTAATACATCCACTCCCACTCTTTTTTCAGCCATTCCTAGAGCAGTTTTACCTGCTTGTTCAGTGGGAGCAAAAAGAATATCTGAGGCAGATTTAATCTCTTTAGTAGGAGAAGCTTTAAGCCCAGCTATAGCAGCAATTATATCCGGAGTCATTTGTATAGCGATACCAGTAGCCGCACTAGCATAAGGATTAATGCCTTTACCGGCCATTGTCGTAGCCGCCTGCTCCCCAAAAGCCTCTAATGCTTTAGGAGCTTCAAATAGTAATGGGGCTTCTTCCAACCCAGGTTCATTTCTATCTATTATATCATGTGATTTAAGTTTTTTTCTAGCTTCGGCTAATTTTTTAGGATCAAATGGCATATTAATACCCCTCTACGGCTAATTGTGCAGTTGCTTCATCATCACTTAAACCCTGGCTAATAAGCTCATTAAATCTGTCCTCAGGATCACCTGATTGTCCATATAAATTAGTGGGAAACATAGGCGTGATTTTTTCTCCGGCTTCTTTCACTGCCTCGCCTTTAATACCAAATTGATTAAGAGTACGCTTATAAAGCTCAGGAGCATATTGTTTTAAAAAATAACCTTTGGTTCCCGCTATTTGTCGTTGATAATTTTTAACATAATTTTCAAGAGCAGGAGTCTCTTTATTTCGTAATTTTTCCCATCTATCAACAAATTCATTATAATCTTTTGCTATAGGCTTACTTTGTAAAAATTGTTCTACTGAACTGAAGTTTCTTTGGGCAGTAGGGGGAAGTAAATCTCTAGTAATGCTTACGGTAGGTCTGCCTGTAGCCGTAGTGATTGCATCAATATTTCTAGCCATTTCCACAAATTCTTGCGGAGTCATTCCATTGGTACGAGTAAAATCCTCATAAGGACGAAATCTAACCATTCCTGCTAAAGCATTATTTACTCGTTTGATAGCTTCAGGAGCTTTAGCTAATGATAAATCATCAACAAAGTCTTTATTTAAATATCCTACCATTTGTTGAAGTCTTACCTTCGGATATTTTTCTACATTAAGTTCTGCTCCTTCAGGAAGTTCTCTTAGTTGAGTTTCTCCAAATGGATTTTGCATAATACCATGTTTTTTACCATCAGGGGTCTGCGTTGTTCCAATTAATTTCCATTGACCTGCTTGTTTATTCTGGTTTAATTGGAGTTTTAATAAATCATTAACAGCCTCTTTAGGTTGAGTTTGAAGGGTATATTGTTCAAATAATCCGGGCCTTCTTGTTTCTGCATTAGCTGCGATTTCAGGGCCAGTTTGTTCGATTTTTCCAGTATTAGGATTAACATTAGCTACATTACCTAGTGTAGCAGGAACTTGAGTGGAAGCAGGAGTAGAAGAAGTTATTGGGACTGCTAAAGAGGCTGCTTTTGTAGCAGCTTGAGACTGTTTAATTTCTTCAATCTGTTTTTGTAAAGCTATTAATTGTTTTTGGCGATCTAATTGTCGTTGCTTTATTACGTCAGCTAAATTTAAAGCCCCCTCCACTTCAGAAGGAACCTGAGAAATAGCCTCAGTTTTAGGGCTTGTATAAAGAGATTGTAATTCTGAAACAGAAGGTAAATTAATATTTGCCATAAATTATGATTTCCTCTAAAATTAAAAGAGTGATCCTGTTGCTTGGCCTAGTTTAGCACCAAAAGTTGCCCCGGGAATACCTCCCCCTAAAGCTGCTCCTATTCCTGCTCCTCCGAGAGTTCCTAAAGCTTCTCCAATCGCTGTTTGACGCGCCTGATTAGCTTGAGCAGCAGCAATATTTGATGTTTGAGCCTCAGTCTCTAACCCTAACATTTGATTAAGGGTAGTTGCATCTAATCCGGCTAGTGCCCCTGCTTGAGTGATTAAATCACTTCTACCATTTTGTAACAGTGTTCTAGCTGTATCTTGGTCTATTCCGAGTTGAGTAAGAGCATTTCCTTGAGCAGTGGAATAAATAGCCTGTACACCGGCCTCTTGTCTCGCTTGTTGTGCTGTATATCCTTGTTGTTGGAGATTATTAGTTAACGTTTGAATATTTTGGGCTATTTGTAAGGATGGTTGAACTAAAGCTGTAGCGGCCCTTCCTCCTTTAAGATTACCTGTAGCGGCTAAAGATTCCCGTATAGATTGCTGAATTCCTGGTAAAGAGGAGTAAGCTTGTCGTTTAGCTGTATCAACAGCAGTTTGAGCTGCTAACTGATCTGCTGTATTTAATCCGGCTAATCCTTGTTGATATGCTTTAGCGGCGGCTGTAGTAGCTCCTGCATAATTTCCTCCAGCCTGATTAATATTCGTCCCATATTGAGCGGTAAGGGGTTGTAAATTATTATAAAGACCTTGTATAATTCCTTGTTGTCGTTGTTGACTTTGTGTAACTAAATTTTCTAAAGGTTGTGGATTAAAAGTAGGAACTGACCCTCCTCCAAAATTAATTCCATAATTTCCTAATGATGCCATAAAATTCTCCTTAACTTAATAAAATTGATTTCCATCCTACTGAAAATTTAGCATATAAATAATAATTATTTCCTGTATTTATTAATAAAATATCCCCTATATTACCATCTGCGTCAGAAGGAGGCGTAGAAGATGTATCATGAGTATGAGCAAACTGAAATAAATCCGACAAATTTCTTTGAATTACTGCCGGATCAGGATTATCACTTAAAGGATAACTTTGTGTCTTCATTTTATGATCCTAAAAGAAACGGCTCAAATTCCCACATCCAGCCAAATATTTTTATAGATTGAATATTAATATCAAATTGATCATCATTAGTAATTAAAATCATTATAGAACGCCCTGATATTAAATCTGTATCATTTTTACTAGCTTTAAATCGAACAAAAAAGGCTTTTTCATCAGCATTTGAGGTAAAATTAAAGGTTCCGTCTTCATAAAACATTTGAATAAATGTATTACCTTCATCAATCGAGTAATACATTTGATAGGTAGCCCCTGTTCCTATTCCTTGAAATACTACATAATCAATTATTTTAAGATATTCAGAAGCATCTATTGATCCTGTAGAAAAATCTGCTGCTTTAAATCTCACTTGAGATAAAATATTTCCTCCCTGATCCTGTAAACTTGTAGGATCAAGAAATTTTATCATATTTCCAGTAAAAGCATCGCTAGCATAAGGAAAATCAAAGAAAAATGAGAGAGTTGCTAAAAATAAATTTTGATACACCCTCCATTTTCCATCTAAATCTAATACAAATATTATATTATTAAAAGTTCTACCAAACTGAGCAGCAGACATATAATAACTGCCATTATAAAATATACTCGCTACTCTTATAGCCGACGATAAAGTGATAAACCAATTTACTGTAATACTTGATACTGTAGGAACCTTATTAGCTGTAGATGTAAAGATAATTTTCCATTGAACATATCTATTTGGAGTAACAGCTGTAGGAAAAGTCCCTATATTAACTAAAATAAAAGAAGCGGATGTACAAGCAAAAACAGTAGCCCCTGATCGCATATACCACTGTAACATACCACCATTAGTCATATAACCCGCCGTAAATATATCCCAGCCCGAAGGAGTCGTGATGGTATCTATTACAGTCGAAACTATATTAGCTACAATAGTCCATTGAAATAATATAGAAGTAACATATGGACTAATATTATCTGTACTTAAATTAAGGATTACTTTAACTTTAAAATATCGTTGAACTGTAATTGACCCAAATGGTACAAAAGAGGTATAAGTAATATTATCTGCAGATGAAGCTACAAGAACAGTAATACTGGAATTAGATGGAGTTGTATAACTAGGAGTAAAAGTATCGTAAGCAGTAACATCAGAAGTACAATCTATTGCTTCACTAATCCAAATTCCAGGGGTTCCATAAGATAAAATAGGGTCTCCTTTATCAACAGGCGGAGTAGGTGGAGTAAAAGACCTTACCCCTATATATGGAAGATGAGTATTATCGGGTGTAGTTAAAGTAACAAATAATCTCCAAAATCTATGCCCAGATAAGGACAATGATTGATTACCATTTAAATTAGTATAAGTGGCCTGTGTTGTCCATAATATTTCATCATCACTAGATTGAATTTCTGTTATGGTAGGAGCATTTATATCAGTAGAACCTAATAAATGTAAATTAATAACAGAAGGATTTAATGAAAATGTATCAATTAAAGCAGAAGTCCAAGTCCCCTCTGTAGTTCCTGAGGCTAATGTGACATCATGTATAAAAACATTAGCTGAATCATTTTCAATAAGTTCATACATTGCACCGCCATCAGTTGTTCCTGTACTTAATAAAATAGTTGAGGCAGGTATAGTTTTAAGAGTATTTGTTCCATCTTCGGTAGCAATGTCGGATAAACTACTTCCACCCGTCCAATCTTCCTCATCTTGCCATAATCTTTGGGGATTTTCTGTAGTAATAATCCCTGGATTTGATGTTAAATCAATTCCTTCTGAATATGTATCACTTTCAAATTGGGCCTGTGTATTTTGTGTATTAGACCCTCTTTGAGAAATTGTTTGTTGAATACTTGCATTAACCTGATCTTCAATAGGATCACTAATATATTCAATAGAATTGCCATTATATGAATAAAATCCCCTATCACTAAGCCAAATAAGAATAGGAATGCCTCTTACCACCCTTACTTGAATAGAGCGATTATCTACACAACCTATACTACTTTCTATAGGGTCATATCTAAATTGATCGGGAGTAGTGCCTAAAATTTGACCAAAACTTTTACGATTAAAAACAATAAGTCTCCCTAAATAAACATAAATAGCTGTAATAGGGTCTTGTTCATTACAAATTAAAGTAAAATCAGAGGGATAAATATCAGGAGTTCCAGCCCCGCTATAAAATAACATATAAGGTTCTCCCTCTATTTTAGCTAACCAAAGAGCATCTAACCAAGACGCTATTAATCCAAAAGAAGGGGGAAGCCCGTTATCAAAAGGAATGGGGGTGGGGGTGGAGGGGGAATTAATTGTATCTACATAAGTTGTAGAAGTATTATTATCAATTACATCAAGAAAAACCCAATTTCCATCATTATTATCCCTATAAATTTTTCTTGCTGTAACGCCATACCCCCCGATTGGAATATTGCTTAAATCTACTGTTTGAAAACCTGAGGTAATTGTGGCTACAGCAGAAGCTGGGCCTCCGTTTGATTCTTCAAAATCATAATAAAGAAAAGTAATTTTATATGTATGACTTCCTATAGGAACATTTCCACCCGCTACCACCATCACGGTGGGGGCAGAAGTAGGAACTTGACATCCCATTTCTTTAGTTTTTGGGACTGAATAAGTTACCCCACCATATGAAGAAACTTTATCATAAACTTGGGGCTCATCTACGCCGTTTCCAAAATAAGCTCTATCTTGAGTTTGAGTAAATTCAAAATTAGTTCCTGAGGCATAACCAGAAGTAACAATATGCTCTATTCCATCTCCTATTGTATATCGAAGAATCCCTCCTCCTACAGTAAGAAGATGCCTCGTTCCGTCTTCAAAAATCATCTCATATTGATCTTGTTTTGTCACTCCACTACAATATGTTATACTTCCTCGACGTTTTGTAATATTACCTTTAATATCCGTATCAATATTAGCCGTGCCCCTAGTAAAATTAGCTTCTGTAACCATTTTACTATTAGGGGGATATTTAGTAATTAAATGATCCCATTGTTTAGGACTTATAGTATCTGTTATTCGTTTCATTAAGGTCTAAGAGGATTAAACCCCGGTATACCACCAATAAAAGGTATGGGACTATCAATATCAATGCGGAATCTTTGATCCGAACTTTCTTTCTTTACCCACCTTCGTCCCTCGCCAATCATGGCTAAATATTGAGAATGATGCTCTGCAGCTATATCATCTTCTTTTACTTTTTTAAGGGCTTTCCAAAGAATATACTCATTAAGAGCCTCTGAAAGGGCATCATCTATATTAATATTTTGAGAAGTAGAAGTAAGGGGTATAGGCTTGGATTTATACCATATTGAAATAATTGTGGCATTAGTCACATCAGGAGTAGGTTTAATATAAAGAGTGCGATTCCAAATAAAATATTTAACTGGGCGGGCTTGTGTCGCTGTAGTATCATCAAGAAGATTTGGTTGCTCTTGAGCTATTTTTTCTAAATTAGAGGGATAAATTCTCCTCCAATCATTATTTCCATTTACGTCGGGATGATTATGAAGAACAAGGCGAATACCTAAATAATCAGAGGGAAGTGGATAACTACTAACCCCAATGGAAAGACTAATTGTAGAAATAGACTCTAAGCATCGTGTTTTATTAACAAAATCTATTTCCCCTCTATTTAATAATCTAAGTAATTCAGTATCAGACCATGTAATTCCTGTAGCCTCTAAAAGCTCTCTACGAACATCTGTAATTATTGTGGAAGCTAGCGTTGACATTTTTAATCATCCTTCCAATATCTACTATATCATCAGTTCGAAATTTATTGTTTATTTTTCGTGTTTCTGCATCATTTAGTGCTTTATTAATAGCTGAAATAATAGAGAAATGTTTTCTTTCTAATTTATCAAATTTAGTGGAAAATAAGTTTTCTGCTTGTTTTCGATTGACTAGTTTAAGACTAATAAGAATAGTGATTGGTCTACGCCATCCTGATTTAATCATATGTCCATAATCATCAAAAATACTGTGTTCAGGAATAAAGTTTTTATCTATCCCGCAAATATTAATTTCTTCTCCAAATTTATAAAGAAATAATCCCGCTGGCTTAGTATTATCATTACCGCATGCTATTTTTAATTCTGGATTAAGGCGCTTAATATATTTTTGAAATGTACCCGATAGCATAAATTAGTCATTAATATTTAATTCCGCATATAAAGGCAGTAAAAGTAACGGAAAGAGCATTAGAAAATGTACAAACTACACGAAAGTTATCTGCTAAAGCAAAGATACTTGAAAGACTTATAGTTACTGACCCAACAGAGGTAATATTTCCCGTAATAAGATTAGGGACATCAATCCAAGTTTGTTGATCTGCACTATGTTGAACTTTAAAAACTATATTTCCTCCTGTATTTAAACTAATTTGGGTTATAGTTATAATTAAAGATGTAACTAATACATTAGATTCAGTAATAATAGTTCCAGCGATTGTGCCTGTCTCCTGCATAGATGGATGTAAAATAATTTGCATAATTAAATTTCAGCCCAAATAATAGTTATAACGGGGGCGCGATTTATTCCATCTCCTTGCCCTGTAAAAAGTAAAGTGTAATTAGGAGATAAAAGTAGTTCATAATCAATAGGGACATTTAATGTAATACTACTAGTGCTATCAGGCACTTGCCAAGCGTATAATTTAGTTCCATTTGCCGTAGTAGTTGGTAAGGTAAATAATAAAGCTACTGATGTTCCACTACCTCCAATGGTTAAAGTTTGAGGAGTTAAAGTCCCCCCATTAGAAGTAATAGTAGGATTAAAATAAAGTCGGAATCGAATTGAAGATATAATATTAACAAAATTACCAAGTTCAATTCTTTTAATTTTTATTGTTTTACCACTTGCAGCAGGATTTTTTAAAAGTAATAAAGATGTTTCAGTCGTCCCTAACGTGGTGCTTACTTCAGATACTGCTTCAAATAATTTATTATTATCAGCTAAATAATACGGGTGTCCTTTAGTTAATAATTGATTTTGTGTTGAAACACTAGCTGGTATTTGAGTAGAGCTTTGGACTATCTCTACTTGTATGGCACCTTCATCAGAAGTTATTGGTAGATCAGCCATTATAATTAATGAGTGATAATAGTTAAATAAGTATCTTGAGCAGAGGTATCAAGATTTTTAATTGTAACTTTTACAGATTGTCCCGAAGTAAGAGATACAGCATTTTTAGTAGTCCAATTAAATATTTTATTACTGGCACTAGTAAATCCGACTAATTCAGTAACTTCACTTCCTGTAGTTCCCCACGCCACGGTAACTTTTATTTCTCCTGAAGCAGAGACCCAGATTTCATCAATATTTAAAGCCCCAGCAACAGAATGGGAAATTGAAGAGCCACTTGCAACAGCTACATCAGTAAAATAATTAGTAATTGGAGTAATAGCAGGAATTTGAACATTAATTGTAGATTGATCTGAAGCTATCACAACAGGAATAGAAGAAGCAGAAGGTTTTTGTCCTAAAGTAGTCGATGATCCTCCATATTTATCAATATTAACATTTTCATCAGAAGCAGGTAATGAGGTTACAGCTACTCGAAGATTTCCTGATGTATCTAATGATAAAGGATTAGTTTGTCCGTTTGTATACGACGGGGGAGATGAAGTAACAGCCCCTTGAACAAGAGGCCCACTTTCTCCTGAGGTTGTAGCACCTTGTGGAAATTCTTCTGCTGGATTAATAGTAACTCCTGATGCATTTGCTATTTCTGTAGTAAACTCAGTAGCAACGGTACGAACAGGTAACTGAGCATCAAAATCAGACATTTTATTTTTCTCCTATAATTAATTCTTTTTGTAAATCTTGTATAGTTTTATGAGTCGCTATAATATTTTCATCAATATGACGTTTTTCATCATCTAGTTCCATTTTTCGTAAATCCATTCGTTGTAAGTTTAATTGCATTTCAGCAATTTTAACTTTCAATCTCACTTGTCGTAATTCTAAATTTGTAATAATATCAGCCATATTAAGAAATTCCCGCTAATAAATTAGCTTTCATAGTTTTAGCAGAAGGATTAAAGTGTTCTACAATAATAGTTATTATGTCCTCAGACATTGCAATAATCGGTGCCTTAGAATAATCTCCGATAAAATTAGGGGTCGCCGCTGTAGTACGCCCCCCTCCTTTAGTAATTCCATTAATTTGAATAAGAAATTCTCCACTTGTATCTCCCCATCCAATAACTTCAGTAATATTAAGGGTTTGTCCTAAAGGAACAGTATAAGTAAGAACAGTAGTGTAAGTAGCAAAAGGAACTAAAGTTTCTGAATAAGAATTTATAGTGGTAGTGTATCCTGTTCCTCCACTACTATCATGCAAAATATTAGTATATAAAGCCCTATCAGTATCGACTAAGAGTCTACGTGTATTTCCAAAAGTATCTGTACCTAATAAACTTCTAGAATTAGTTCCAGGGGATTGTGACTCATCGTCCCCATCCTGAGGAGGAGTAGAAGGAAATTTAATTCCCATTTATTTTATTCTACCTTTCCGCTATTGGTAGTTGTTCTCTAAGTTCAGAGGTAGTGGCAGAAGAAAAACCACCTTGAGAGGATGCTTTTCCTCTCTTTTCAAATTCTATCATTCCCTCTCCAATACCAATCACTCTTACAGGAATAATTACAGAACCTAACTCTCCTACTTCTACATTTTCTTTTACTTCATTAATTGGTAAAGTAAAGCATAATTGTGGAATATTACTGGCTGTTTTTCTATAATGATCCATATTTGTGGTTCTCGCCATATATCATATCCTTTTCCCTATTAAATACAAATCAAAGGGGGTTGTTTATCGTGGTTATCCCCCGTCGATATTTATCGCATTTTAATATTATGCGATTCTTATCTACCCCACGTCAAACTATTATGTAAGCCAAGTAAACCCGTCCCATACAAAATGATGAACTGATCCGGCGGATAATGAAACTCCATTGACAGAAAGACTGCCAGTCCCTGTAAATTTATGCCCTACGGCTAAATCACGCCCAGGAGTAAGATTCGAAGGATTAGGCAGAGTGAGAGTAAGACTATCAGTTATTACTGTATTAATAGAGATAATATCAGCATTATCAACATTAGGAACTGAAATAACAGATGGACTTGAAAGAATCAAAGTAACATTTGACTCGGAAGTACCCGGTAATGCCTCTATAAAAGTAACGATTGCTCCTTCCGCATGAGTGACAGGAGTGGAACTAGCTACTCCTCTAATACAGCTTTGTAAAGAATGATCGGCAGCAAACGAATATTGAATAAATTCGCTGTCAATTTGACATATACCATGTTGTGGAAAATCACAGGTGCTACTCATAAGAACA
>Ga0187846_10000380_pt1 | contig 26088 bp, 28 predicted proteins | sample TC_taG_FD_161473 | JGI IMG/M metagenome (GOLD analysis project Ga0187846, IMG submission 161473) | Biofilm microbial communities from the roof of an iron ore cave, State of Minas Gerais, Brazil - TC_06 Biofilm (v2) | ecosystem: Environmental > Terrestrial > Deep subsurface > Cave > Wall biofilm... | reverse complement strand
CAGGGGCTCACGATTTCAAAATATGGAGCGGGTCGACGATCATCCGCGAGGCGAGCACGTCTTCGATCGTAAGCGGCTTGTCGTTGAAAGTGGCCAGCGGATTCTTCAGTGCGTTGGTCCGCTGATCAACGGCGATCTTAGCCATCTGTTGTGGCTTGGTGCCGTACTCGTACATATGGCGATGAGCGATCATCGCGTATCCGCAATTCGCCCCGATATTGCCATAAGGCGACTCAAATTCGCGCTGGACTGAAACAACAGGTACTTTCTGATCGCCGATTTTATTGAGGTCGGCTACGATGCAAAGCACCGCCTGGCACATTCCCGCGTCGATGGCGGCAGCCGCCCGCCAGATCATGCCAGCCGGGGTCGCGCCGCCGATATCGACCACGTTCAGCATGCGCGGATTTATTCCGAGCACTTCGCAAGCGCTGGCCGGGTAGAGCATGCCCGGATCGGCGAAGGGCATTCCGACCAGGAATCCATCCAGGTTCTTCTTTTCAAGGCCGGCATCGCTGAGCGCTTCGGCCGTCAACTGCCCCATCAATTTGAGCGGCGTCACGTCGGGCGGCGCCTCCTTCCACGGCTTGAGTTCAGCGATCCCAATCGCGGCTGCCTTACCCTTAAGACTCATGCTTAAGCTCCTGCGAAATTTTATTATCGACTACCACAAATCGATTGCCGCCAACCAGTGTCATTAAAGATCTCAACGCAGTGAGGCTCGTGAGGGCCGCTCAACTCCGTGCGTTTCGGTTTGTGATTCTCGCGCGTGGCTGGCGCACGAAGAATCCCGAACAGCGGAGGGCGAGATTTTCCAGAAGTAATCGCAAGCGATGGCGACTGCAAGCGTGCCTCGGAAACGGCAAAGATGCGAGACGGCCGTTTGCCGTCCTGAACGAAGAAAGGTCTCGGCGCGGCCGTGTTCCTTCCCCCTCGGCTGCGCTCGGGGCTTCGGCCGGCTCGCTCGGCCTCGGCTCGTAATGCCCTTGTGGAGCCTTCCCTGAGGAGCGTAGCGACGAACGGGCTTAGGACGGCAAAAAGAAGCCGCCTCGCTCGGCAGTGACACGCGGGAATGACAGCCGAGCTTATCCCAAAACTAATCAGTCTTCATGTTCGCGTAGCGTACCCTCGGCGACCGCTTTACGCGGGGGCGCGTGGTCGGCTAATCCTTGATGTTCTGATGTATACTTTTGCAGGCAGGTTTTCCCTCGATGGCTGCGCAGACGCTTTTTGACAAAATTTGGAATTCGCACGTGGTCTCTGAGGTCGCCGGGCAGCCGGCGCTGCTTTATGTCGATCTGCATTTGGTACACGAAGTGACCTCGCCGCAAGCCTTCGAAGGGTTGCTGAATGCCGGACGCAAGGTGCGATGTCCCCAGCGTACCTTTGCGACAATGGATCACAACGTACCAACCACCGACCGCTCGTTGCCGATTACTGACCCTGATTCCAAGCTTCAGATTGAGATGATGCGGAAGAACTGCGCCGATTTCGGTGTCGGCCTGTACGACCTCGGTTCGCGCGAGCAGGGGATCGTACACGTGATCGGACCCGAGTTGGGACTCAGCCAATCCGGCATGACGATCGTCTGCGGCGATAGTCATACTGCCACTCACGGCGCGATGGGTGCGCTCGCTTTCGGGATCGGCACCAGCGAAGTTGAGCACGTGCTCGCCACTCAATGTTTATGGCAGGCGAAGCCGAAATCTATGGAAATCCGCGTCGAGGGCGAGTTGGGGTTAGGCGTCAGCGCCAAAGATTTAATCCTCGGCATCATCGGCAGGATCACCACAGACGGCGGCACCGGCTACGTAATCGAATATCGGGGCTCCACTTTCGAAGGGCTGTCGATGGAAGAGCGGATGACGGTCTGCAATATGACTATCGAAGGGGGAGCGCGGGCGGGGATGGTCGCAGCCGACCACAAAACTGTGGATTATCTGCGTGGACGTCGGTTTGTCCCCACCGGCAAGCAATTTGATGTTCTGGCTGAGCATTGGCTGACGTTCCATTCGGATCCGGACGCCAGGTTCGACCGCAATCTGACGTTCAACGCATCGAGCTTCGCCCCGCAAGTCACCTGGGGCACCAACCCTGGGATGGTGACCGACGTGAAATCGAAGGTGCCGGATCCGGCAAGCTTTAATGATCCAACGCAGCGTCGCGCGGTCGAATTGGCACTCGACTATATGGCGCTCAGGCCCGGTACGTCGATTGAAGAGATCAGGCTTGACCGCGTATTCATCGGGTCATGCACCAACTCGCGGGTCAGCGATTTGAAGGCTGCGGCCGAGGTGGTGAGGGGACGGAAAGTGGCGCCCAATGTGCGCGCACTGGTGGTGCCCGGCTCACAACTCGTCAAGGAGGAGGCGGAAGCGCTCGGTCTTGATAAAATCTTCACCGACGCCGGCTTCGAATGGCGCGAGTCCGGCTGTAGTATGTGCCTCGGGATGAACCCTGATATCCTGCTGCCGGGCGAGCGATGTGCCAGCACTTCCAATCGTAACTTTGAAGGACGCCAGGGAGCGGGCGGCCGCACTCATCTGGTCAGCCCGATTATGGCAGCGGCAGCTGCGGTAGCCGGCCATTTCGTCGACGTTCGCGACTGGACGAAATAGATGGCAGAAAAATGGAACCTTTCAAGAATTTAACCGGGCTGGTGGCTCCGTTGGATCGGCCCAACGTCGATACGGACCAAATCATCCCCAAGCAGTTCCTTAAAGCAGTCGTGCGCAGCGGCCTGGGCGCGGGACTCTTCTATGACTGGCGCAAACAGCCAGACAGCCAGTTTGTGCTGGAGCAACCGCGCTTCCGCAATTCGACGATCCTGGTAGCAGGCGCGAATTTCGGCTGCGGCAGTTCACGCGAACATGCGGTATGGGCTTTGGCCGACTACGGATTTCGGGCCGTTGTTGCACCCAGCTTCGCCGATATTTTCAGGAACAACTGCCTCAAGAATGGGCTCTTGACAGTGATCCTCAAGCCCGACGAAATCGACACAATCTTCGGCGCGATCAAACACCATGACAGCTATCAACTGACGGTCGATCTGCCGGCCCAGACGGTGTCAGATGAGTTTGGCTGGAAGGCGCACTTTGAGATCGAGCCGTTTCCCAAAAAATGCCTGCTCGAAGGGCTGGATGATATCGCGATGACCCTGGCGCATGAGAATGAGATCGCGGCCTATGAAAGGGCGCATCCTGTGCCGTTCACTGAGCGAAGCGCAACCGACCCATGAGTCGATGCCCTGCGCACACGCCGAAACCTTGATGAGCCGAAGCCCGAGCAAAACCGCTGGACAACGAGTCTGCTAGCTGCGTGTTTAAAGAAGCGGTGTGTCTCGTGGGCCAAACAGGCTGTTCAAAAAGATTTTCACAGCCTGCTTCCCTCGCTGTAGTCTCTCGCAGAGGGAGAGAACCAGGAAAGCAGCCAGCTCTTTGGCAGGGTATTAACCGTGTTTATCTCTTGAATGCGGAAAATAGCTGTTTCTCAACACCCTGCTAACTCAACTTTGAGGAATTTTGCTGGAACAACAAGCACGTCCCGAATCAGCACACCTTCTGGTAGTCGGCGAGTGTCACGCGTATCGGCGGCTTGATCAGTTTGTCGCGGCTGCGCTGGCGCCCGAATGGTCGCGCTCGCAGGTGGGCCGGATGATCAAAGCCGGGCTTATTACGGTGAACGGGACGGCGACCCGAGCTTCTTGCGCGATCCGTCCGGGAGACCGAGTTGAGATTGCGTCTGTTGCTCCCCGTCGACCTACTGAAGCGGCCCGATTCGGGACAGTACAGACAGCAGCCGTTAGTGGTCTCGAAGTCCTATTCAGCGACGAGGAATTGGTTGCAGTGAACAAACCGGCCGGGATGCCCGTGCATCCATCGCCGGGTCATCCGGATTCGACGCTGGCCCATGTATTGCTGGCGCGGTTTCCAGAACTGGCAGCGATGGCCGGACCGGACACCTTGATGCGAGCCGGCATCGTTCATCGGCTCGATAAGGAAACTTCGGGTGTGATGGTAGTAGCTCGAACTCCTTTTGCGCGGATGGCGCTCTCACAACAATTTAAAGATCGCTTGGTCAACAAGATCTACCTCGCGATCGTGCGTGGCATCGCGGCACGCGACCGCTTCATCGTTGATAGCCCGTTGGGCCGCCATCCCACGGAACGCAAGCGGATGTCGGTCCATTCGCATAAGCCACGCCAGGCTCATAGCGAGTTTCTCGTGCTCTTTCGTTTTGTGGTTGCTGAGGATCCCGTCACGCTGCTCCGCGCACGACCGCAAACCGGCCGCACCCATCAAATTCGTGTGCACCTAGCCGCATCGGGTCATCCGTGCCTCGGTGATGCGCTGTACGGCGGCAAGAGCCACTCCGGATGGGATCGGAAAGGCCAGGCCCTTCATGCGCTAGCATTGACGATTACACATCCAAGGAGCGGCGAGCGGCTGGAGTTTATCGCACCCTTGCCGGACGATTTCAAGAGATTCCTAACCGCAGGCGGGCTTGCGATTGCACCCTCGGTTATTCGGCAATGGATCGACGGGAGTTAAGCTGGATGCCGCTCCAAGGGGTTCTTCGAGTAAACTGCGAGCTCAAACTACATTAATACCAGTTACCGTTCTGGTTGCCGGCGCGGCCAGAAACAGAGTAGGCGCTTGCGCATTTGCCCGAATTACGGCGGCTTGGCAGTTGACAAAAAAACCACCGATGATTAGCTTAGTTGACAGTTCCCGCACCCTGTGGCTGAGGCATCACAAGTTCCGCCCGAACAAGACGCCCTCCTTTCCCTCTAGGCGTCCGTCTTTGTTTCCTGAACGAACAGATACCATGCATAGTGGACAGGCGGGTGTCGCGGGGGGTCGTTCTATCAATTGCCTGCTGTAATGGCGGTGCCACAATGTCCCGGTCAACTCCGCAACGTCGCTTCGACGACGCGGGCATCGTTTATGGGAGGACTCCGGGGGAGGTTTTTATGCGTAAGGCTAGAGAACCGGCCAAAGGTGAGTTCCAGGAACAACTCGAGGAAACTTCATCGGAGGGCACCCATCCGATAGTGACTACTCGCTATCCGAAGCGGGCCATCGGTGATGACGCCGAGCAGGGCCCCCCTCAGGGGTCGCAGCAAACGACGATCGTGCGAACCCGCAGCGGAGCGCATCATCACCATCGCCGCGAACCCGCCGCGGAGATGCTATCGGCGCCGGAGGGGGCCGAAGTAAAGCCCGAGGCCAGCTTTGGTGAGGCCGAGACTGCAACAAATGGGGTAGCGATGCCAGAGAAGTTTGCCCCGCCGTCGGCGATTAGCCCCGAATCGAGTCCGCAGATCGAGCGGCGTAATTTGGAAACGTCGGCTCCCACACCGCCGATGTCTGCGAGCTCGGCCGGTAATGGCCGCCAGTTGCCACCGACCATCGTCAATGAAACAGGCGCACTCAATCTCAAGGCGCTGAAAGGGGCAAAGATAACAGAACTGGCCCACATCGCCCGCGATTACAATATTGACGGCGCTACCAACATGCGCAAGCAGGAGATGATTTTCTCCATCCTGCAAGCGCAAGCCCAGCGTAATGGCTCAATTCTGGGCGAGGGCGTGCTGGAAATCTTACCCGACGGGTTTGGTTTTCTGCGAGCGCCTGATTACAACTACCTGCCCGGTCCCGACGACATCTATATTTCGCCCAGCCAAATCCGCAAATTCAACCTGCGCACCGGCGATATCGTCGCCGGCCTCATCCGGCCACCCAAAGAGGGAGAGCGCTATTTCGCGCTGCTCAAGGTCGAGTCGATCAATTACGAGGAGCCTGAAAAGGCGCGCGATAAGATCCTGTTCGACAATCTGACGCCGCTTTATCCGGAAGAGCGGATTAAGCTCGAATACGATCACCAGGACTACACCACTCGCATCATCGACCTGATTGCGCCTATCGGAAAGGGTCAGCGCGGACTAATTGTCGCGGCCCCGTTTACCGGCAAGACGATGATGCTTCAGGCGATTGCCAAGGCGATCGCGCGCAACCATCCGGAGATCGTGCTTATCGTGCTGCTGGTGGACGAGCGGCCGGAGGAAGTCACCGACATGCTGCGTTCGGTGCAGGGCGAGGTGGTTAGTTCAACCTTTGATGAACCTGCTACTCGCCACGTGCAGGTCGCGGAGATGGTGATCGAAAAGGCTCGGCGACTGGTCGAGCATGGCCGCGATGTGGTCATTCTCCTCGATTCGATCACCCGTCTGGCGCGCGCTTACAACACGGTCGTACCACCTTCCGGTAAGATCTTGTCGGGCGGAGTGGATTCTAATGCGCTGCACAAACCAAAGAAGTTCTTTGGCGCAGCGCGCAACACCGAAGATGGTGGCAGCTTGACGATAATTGCAACGGCATTGGTCGATACTGGCAGCCGGATGGACGAAGTAATCTTTGAGGAATTCAAAGGCACCGGGAATCAGCAGATCTCACTCGACCGCCGGTTGCTGGAAAAACGGATCTTCCCAACCATCGATATTCAGCGCTCCTCCACCCGCAAAGAGGAATTGCTGCTACCGCGCAGCACCCTCAATCGGGTTTGGATTCTGCGCAAGTTGCTATCGCAGCTCAACGCGGTGGAGGCGATGGAGTTTCTGCTTGACAAAATGCAAGGGACCAAGACCAACGAGGAGTTCCTTGAGTCCATGAACACGTAACATTAGCGGGGCCAGGCTTCGGCCTGAGGTTCCGGAGGATCTGAGATCGAGCCGGCCCTCACATAAACCATGTGCTTTGATGAAAATGGGGCCGGCTGATATATAAGAGCCGAGTCCGACACGAAACTCGCTGATATGTTTGACCGTGTGCTGAATAGTGAAAGCTGTCCCGACTGGGACTGACGATGAGGTTTTGAATATCCCTATGACGGAAATCAGTATGAAACAGCTGCTGGAGGCGGGGGTTCATTTCGGCCATCAGACCAGCCGCTGGAATCCGAAGATGAAGCCGTATATCTTCGGCGCCCGTAACGGTATCTACATCATCGACCTCCAGCAGACCGTGCGCTTATTCCATGGGGCCTATGAGGCGGTGCAGGAGCTCGCCGCACAAGGCGGAACCATTATGTTCGTAGGCACCAAAAAGCAGGCGCAGGATATAATCCGCGAAGAAGCAGAACGATGTGGAATGTTCTACGTCAACAATCGCTGGCTCGGCGGAATGTTAACGAATTTCCAAACCATCCGCCAATCGATCGAACGGCTGAAGAAGCTCGAAGAGATCATGTCCGACCCCGAGATGATCCAGGCGCTCACCAAAAAAGAGATGAGCGAGAACGCGCGTGAGCATGACAAGCTGATGGCGACGCTAGCCGGGATCAAAAACATGCGTAAGCTGCCCGACGCGTTGTGGATCATCGATACTAAGAAAGAAGAAATTGCAGTGGCGGAAGCCAATCGGCTCGGTATTCCGGTCGTGGCGGTGGTCGATACTAATTGCGATCCGGACTTGATTGCTTACCGGATTCCGGGCAATGACGATGCGATCCGGGCCATCAAGTTGTTCACCGCAGCGATTGCCGATGCTGTAATGGAAGGCAAGCGGCTTGCTGATGAACGAGCAAAGGGCCTTGACGACATCGTTGCCGACAGCGGCCCCTCGCTGGAGCCGGCGCCACAGCAAGTCTAACTGTTGGCCTCAGAGCGGCACCCACCATCAAAAAGCCTTGCGGTACGCGCACGGGCGGGTACCCTAGTTTCAGGAAACGAATGGACGTAAACGCTAATCTGGTTAGGGAGTTGCGCGACAAGACCGGAGCCGGCGTCATGGACTGCAAAAAGGCGCTGGCCGAGAGCAAAGGGGACTTGGAACAAGCGGCGCTCTGGCTGCGCGAAAAGGGCATCGCGCAAGCCGTCAAGCGCGCTGGACGGGTTGCCTCGGAAGGCTCGGTAGGAGCCTATATCCACGCTGGCGGCAAGCTCGGCGTGTTAGTCGAGATCAACTGTGAGAGTGATTTTGTAGCGAAGACGCCCGAGTTCCAAACTCTGGTCAAGGAAATCGCGATGCAAATCGCAGCGCAAAATCCACGCTGCGTTCGTCGCGAACAGCTGGCGCCCGAGATAATCGAACAGGAGCGCCAAATCTACGCCTCTCAGTCTGCTGGCAAGCCCGAACCGGTAGTTGCCAGAATTGTCGAGGGCAAGCTCGAAAAATTCTATCGCGACGTGGTGCTCGAAGAGCAGGCTTGGGTGCGCGATCCTAACCGCACCGTGCGCGAGCTATTGGGCGAATACACCGGTAAGCTCGGCGAAAAGATCGAAATCCGCCGGTTTAGCCGTTTCCAGCTAGGCGAGAACCTGGACGCCACGGCAGCCTGACGGGCGCATCGCGGTAAATTGAGGCGATTCAGCTGGGATGGGCCGCTCTCTCGCGAGCTTCCCCCCATTGACGCTTCTTCGATGGTCGCGCAGGAGCTAGCGCTGGCATGACGACACAGCAGACGTCATCGGAGCGACGTGGATTTCGCCGAGTGTTACTCAAACTCTCCGGCGAGGCTTTTGCGCCAGCCCATGGCTCGGGCATCGATCTCGATGCTCTGGCTGAGATCACTCGGGAGGTTAAGGAAATCGCCTTACTCGGCGTTGAACTCGCGCTGGTGATCGGGGCGGGTAATATTCTTCGCGGCAGTGATTACGAAGCGCGGGGAATGGATCGGACGACGGCCGACCAGATGGGGATGCTGGCTACGGTAATTAACGCTCTCGCGTTGCAGGATTCGCTTGAGCAAGCGGGAGTCGCAACTCGCGTATTGTCGGCGATTACGATGCAGGCCGTGTGTGAACCGTACATTCGCCGGCGGGCCCTGCGGCATTTGGAAAAGGGCCGGGTCGTAATTTTCGCGGCCGGCACCGGCAATCCCTATTTTACCACCGACACCGCGGCTAGCTTGCGCGCGTTGGAAATCGGGGCTGAAGTCATTTTGAAGGCGACGCATCAGGTCGATGGCGTCTATGATCGTGATCCGTTGCGTGAGCCGGGCGCCACGCGTTTCGACCGCCTTACCTACCTCGAAGTCTTGCAGCGTAACCTCAAAGTCATGGACTCCACCGCCATCTCAATGTGCAAGGATAATTCGCTGCCGATAATTGTGTTTAATCTGCGCAAGCCAGGTAATATAAAAAAGGCAGTGACTGGTGAGGCGATCGGCACCCTGGTTGAAAGCGGCGTTTAACTTATGCCCGACGACCCGAGTATCGACATAGTTGAGACGGCTGAACTCGAAATGGACGAATCGGTCGCGGCATTCCGCCACGAAGTGAACCGTCTGCGTAGCGGGCGTGCTTCCACTGCTTTGCTTGAAGGTTTACAAGTCAACTATTATGGCACTAAAACGCCGCTACGGCAGCTTGCAGGTTTGGCGGCACCAGAACCTCGTCTGTTGATCATAACGCCCTACGACAAAACCGCGATGCAGGAAATCGAAAAGGCAATCCGAACATCGGATCTCGGCCTCAACCCGATGAATGATGGAAAAATCATCCGGGTCCCTATCCCTGAGTTGAACGAGGAAAGGCGCCGCGATCTGGTACGACAGGTTCACAAAAAGGCGGAGGAATACCGCGTCTCGGTCCGCAATCACAGGCGTCAAGCTAACGACAAACTCAAACAGCTAAACAAAGACAAGCAAGTTACTGACGACCAACTCCGTACTAACGAGGCTAAGATCCAGCAGCTGACTGCCACCAATATCGACAAGCTCGAAAAGATCCTGGCTGCGAAAGAAGCAGAGATAATGGAGGTCTGAGCGGATGGGCGGCGCCGGGGAGATTTTTTAGAGCAAGTGGAATCATCGTCACTGCCACTAAGTGAATTTCCGAATTTGTCAGTCGATCCTGCGCGGCTCCCGCGCCACATTGCTATTGTGATGGATGGCAACGGACGCTGGGCGCTGCGGCGGGGCCTCAACCGGTGTGAGGGCCATCGGCGGGGTAAGGATTCGGTGCGCGCGGTGGTTGAAGCCGCCTGCCAGCTCGGTATTCCTTATCTGACGCTATTCGCATTTTCAAACGAGAATTGGCAGCGGCCTAAGGCTGAAGTGCGCTTTCTGATGCAGCTCTTTCACCGTTACCTGATTACTGAATCCAAGCGTCTGATGAAGCGCGATATTCGTGTGATCGCGGTCGGCGAGATGTCTCGTTTGCCTGCGGCGGTCCGTCGCGCATTGGCCGATACGATAAGGTTGACTGCCGCTAACCGCGGTATGACCGTTGTGCTGGCGCTTTCATACGGCGGGCGCCAAGACATGGTAGAAGCAGCGAGGCGCATCGCTGAGGCTGTTGCATCGGGGCGGATTACCCCGGAGCAGGTTGACGAGCGGATGGTCCAGCGTGAGCTGCTCACTGGGGGCATTCCCGATCCCGACCTGTTGATTCGGACTTCCGGCGAATTGCGTTTGTCTAATTTTTTGCTGTTTCAACTCGCGTACACGGAACTGTACTTCACCGATACCTTATGGCCGGATTTCCGCGAACGCGACTTGCTTAAAGCGCTCACCGCTTATCAGACGCGCACTCGCCGTTTCGGCATGGTTGACGAAGGCTCGTCTATATCGCTTAGTGCTGCGAACCAGGCTTAAGACCGCATTAGTCGCGTTGCCGGCATTGCTGGCGCTGATTGCTTTCGCACCGCCGCCGGTTTTTTCTGTGATTATTGCCTCGTTGGCATTCTGGGGGTTGTTTGAAATCGGGGAAATGACCCGCCTTGGCGAATTGCGCTGGCTGCTCATCTTGCTTGCCGGCGGAATACCCGCAACCGAGACACTCTTGAGCGGACACGCTCTGGCAGCCGGCTTGATTATCTGCCTAATCGTGTTCGGTTTGCAGATGATGCTGGTTGCGCAGGTCGGCCTCGGTGGCGCCGAATACGCCACAAGTGGTGCCCTGCTGGCGGTGCTGGGGGCTGCCTGGGTAGGGATGTTCTTCCCTTACTTCGCACTGTTGCGCAATCGTGACAGGGGGATTCCGATAATTCTTCTGATAATCCTGCTGGCCTTCGCAAGCGACAGCGGTGCCTATTTTATCGGCCGCTTCGCCGGTAGGATCAAACTGATGCCACGGGTGAGTCCGCACAAAACGGTGGAAGGGGCACTGGGAGGATTGGCGGCGGCGCTCATTTCGGCAGCGATCTTGCGCGGTGGCCTGGTGCCATGGTTATCACTCGCCTCGGCTGCTCTTCTCGGACTGGCGATTGGAATTCTGGCTCAGGCAGGTGACCTCGCCAATTCGGCGTTCAAACGCGTCGCGGGGGTAAAGGACTCGGGATGGATTTTCCCAGGTCACGGCGGCCTGCTGGATCGCGCCTCCAGCCTGGTCTTCCCGGTAGTTTTGACCTACTATTGCATGCGTTAACGAGGCTGGGACAAGTTTCCAGAGGTTCCTTCGTATGCTTCTATCCATAGTTGCCGCAGTTGCGATTTTCGCTATCCTGGTTGTTGTCCATGAGACTGGTCACTTCCTGGTGGCCAAGCGGCTTGGGGTAAGAGTACTGCGCTTTTCAATTGGCTACCCGCCTCGGATTTTTGGCATTCGCCACGGGGAGACCGATTATGCGTTGGGTGCCACGCCGCTCGGTGGTTATGTTCGGATGTTGGGCGATGAGATCGCTGAGGAACCGGGTCCGGACTCTATCAAATCTTATTTACGAGAAGTAGCGCTCGACCTGATAGGCGCCGCGAAATCGACCGGATGGCTGAAGTTACAACCTCAAGCCATTCTCACTCGCGCAAATGCCAGCCGGAAGTTCGATGAGGAGGCGCTGGGCTGGATTGCCGAGACCTTGGTCGAGCCTCGACCGATCTCGTACGCTGGGGAAGCACTCGCACAGCGGCACGCGGTCGAAGGACGAACCCCAACAGCCGTGCTTGGCCGTGATCTCAACGTCATCGAGAAGCTGCTGCTGAAGGAGGTTCACGAACGCGGTTCGCTACCGCACGCGATAGACACACTGGTGCAAGCCCGCTCGGGAGTTCTGCTGGAGGCCTTCAAGGCGCGTGCGTTTCCGACCCAGCGGCTGTCCACACGTTTCGCTATCGTGCTGGCAGGGCCTGTGGCGAATATGCTCTTCGCGCCGCTCCTCATGATCGTGGTTTTCATGATCGGCGTTCCGACTCTCCTGCCGGTCATCGGAACAGTGCGGCAGGATATGCCGGCCTTCGCCGCGGGACTCCGCCAGGGCGATCGTGTCATAGCGGTTAATGGTAAAGCGATAAAAAGTTGGGATGACCTGTCGGATGCAGTCAAGGCCAGCGGCGGTGCTCCGCTGCAATTGGCGATTGCTCGTACTGGAGAGCGTGCTCCGGCTCGTTTGACCGTTATTCCCAAGCGGCTTCCTGAAGAAACCATCTATGGCAATAAATTGCCGACTTGGGTTATCGGTGTCTCGCCGCGTGGCGATAAGGTTACTCTCAGTTACAGCCCCTTTGCTGCGGTTGGTGCCGGTACAGTCCAGACGGCTCAGCTTTTCGCCTCGCTATGTGTCGGCATTGCCAAGATTTTCGAAGGCGCCACACCAGTTCGCGAGGCGCTCGGCGGGCCCATTATGATTGCGCAAATGGCCGGCAAGGAAGCACACCAGGGCTTCGCAGACGTCGCGCTGTTTACCATTATGCTCAGTCTTGAACTGGGGATTATCAATCTGCTGCCCGTGCCACTGCTCGACGGCGGCCACCTACTTTTCTTTGCTATCGAGGGAATTCGCGGCAAGCCAATGCAGCTCCGGCATCGCGAGGTCGCGATGCAGGTCGGCCTCTTTCTTCTGGTCGTGCTGATGGCGTTCGTAATCCTTAATGATATCTCGCGGATTGTAGGCTGAACGGCTACCGCATTGTGTTTAGCGATGGCGGGCAGAGTGCCAGGGGCGTCGGCACTTGTGCCTGTCGCGCAGCTGACAGTTAGAGCACTCACTCCTGTCCGATGATGCAACTTTCGCCTCAACGTCTGCTCGCAGATGGGGCTGCGGCCGGAGTGGTTCTGGGAATCGACACCGGCGGACCAATTGGTAGCTTCGGTGTTGTTGCCGATGGACGCCTGGCTGCTGCAGCTATTCGCTCCACACTTTCCCATGCTTTTGGGTTGCCGGCTGCGATCGAGGAAGTGCTTGATGCGGCTGGTGCGAGCTTCAGCGACCTCAGCGCGATTGCGGTAGCGATAGGTCCGGGCTCGTTCACCGGTTTGCGCGTCGGCTTGAGTTACGCCAAGGGTATCGCTGCTGCCGGCAAGATCGCGATTGTGGGAGTTTCGTCGCTCGATGCGCTAGCTCTATGCTCTGGTTCAGGACTACCAGAGGGCGCAATAGTTTATCCGATAATTGATGCACGCAAGGGAGAAGTCTACACTGGGCTTTACCGCTTCCTTACAGGTGCGCTAGAAAGGACTTCAGGTGATTTGGTCGTTTCCTTGGAATCCCTCGTTGCTGGGGTCGTGGGCGACGAGGCGGTTTTTGTTGGATACTCCATAGCTGAGCAGGCCTGTTCGCTGGCGCAGGCGAATGGATGCCGGGCGAGGCTGATTGAGAACGCAGGGCTGAATCTCAGAGGGAGCTTCGTTGCTGCAATCGGTGCTGCAAAAGTGGCGCGAAAGGAGGCCGATGTCCTCGCGGCATTGGAACCGCTTTACCTTCGCCCGCCCGATTCGGCAGCCAGTTTGAGTGGTTCGAAACCGGGAGAAGAGATCTATGGAACGCCGAGAGGAAGAACTCATCCAGCAACTCCTCGATCATGACAACGAACTGAAAGCCCTTTATCTCGAACATCAGGAGTTGAAACAAAAGCTGGAGTCCTTTCGGAACAAACTGTACCTGACCCCGGAGGAAGAGCTGGAAAAAAAGCGAATTCAGAAGCTGAAATTGGCCTCAAAGGATCGCCTGATGGAAGTGTTGCACCGCCATCGCTCGGCGGTCGCGGACTGACCCGCTACGGCCGAGCAAGCGTGCAAGGCCTTACATGCCTAGTCATACGATCTCGGTTCTAGTTGAGAACGAATTTGGTGTATTGGCGCGGGTTGCCGGTCTTTTTTCCAGCCGCGGATTCAATATCGAATCCCTCACGGTCAATGAAGACCCGATAGATCCCACTGTATCGCGAATTGTGCTGGTCAGTTCAGGCGACGACCAGATCCTGGAGCAGGTTAACAAACAACTGAACAAGCTCGTGTCGGTGATCAAGGTCACCGACTTCCAGGATACCGATACGGTTGAACGTGAGCTTATTATGGTCAAAGTCGCAGTCGAGGAACGAACGCGCTCAGAACTCGACGCGATCGTGCAGGCCTTTCGTGCTCATGTGGTTGATATCGGACCCCGCTCACAGACAATAGAAGTCACCGGCGATACGAGCAAAATCAAAGCCTTCATTGGCCTGGTGCGGTCGCTCGGAATTAAAGAGATCGTCCGCACGGGCAAGATCGCGATGGCGCGTTCGGCGCAAGTGGGTGCTAACGCTATTATTCAGCGCTCGGCCCGCGAGGCGAGTTAGCCAGGAGAGATGAAGATGAAAGTATTTTACGATCGCGATGCGGACCTGAGTGTGCTGCGGCCTCATAAAATAGCGATCCTTGGATTCGGAAGTCAGGGTCATGCTCATGCGCTTAATCTGCGCGACAGCGGCATGAACGTGCGGGTCGGCTTGCGCAAGGGAAGCCTATCGTGGAGCAAGGTTGAGCAACAGGGTCTGCGGGTCCTCGAAACCGCAGACGCCGCCGGCGAGGCCGACATCATCATGGTGCTGGTGCCTGATGAGATGGCCTCCGACATTTTCAAGACGGAGATAGAGCCTCAGTTAACCGCGGGTAAATATCTGGCTTTTGGGCACGGCTTCAATATTCATTTCAAATTCATCAAGCCGCGCGCCGATGTAAACGTCTTCATGATGGCGCCGAAGGGACCCGGCCACCTGGTTCGCTCTGAGTACGTCAAGGGGCGCGGCGTACCGTGCCTGCTGGCGGTCCAGCAGGATCCATCGGGCGACACTGAAAGAATCGCTCTGGCCTATGGCTGCGCCATCGGTGGCGGCCGCGCAGCGATTATCAGCACCACCTTCCGAGAAGAGACCGAAACCGATTTGTTTGGCGAACAGTCGGTGCTCTGCGGCGGTTTGACGGAGCTTATACGCGCCGGCTACGAAACCCTGGTGGAGGCGGGATACGCACCCGAAATGGCGTATTTCGAGTGTCTACATGAAGTTAAGCTTATCGTCGACCTCATCTATGAAGGCGGCATTTCGGACATGCGCTATTCGATCAGCAACACCGCTGAATATGGGGACATGACGCGCGGCAGACGAATAATTGGAGAAACCACCCGCGCGGCTATGAAACAGATCCTGGCGGATATCCAATCGGGTAAATTCGCCAACGAATGGATTGAAGAATACCGGCGCGGACTTCAGAACTTTAAGCGCCTGCGCAAGGAAGCTGAGCAGCATCCGATCGAAGAGGTTGGCCGTCAGTTACGATCGTTCATGCCGTGGCTGGGCAGTGAGCGGTTGGTTGATCGCGCCCGCAACTAACCTCGACCCAAAAACGGTGCCCCGCAGCGGAGAAGGCCTCCCCGAAGATGCCGCACAGGTTTCGCTGGCAGGACGATTCGCCTCCAGAATCGGGCTTGCTCCAGAGGGCGTGCCGATTGCTTTGCCAGTCGCGCTGGTTGGTCTTGGCCTGGCAGTGATCGGTTTTGAGGCAATCGGAATCGCTGTCATTGCTATCGGTGGGGCGATAGCAGCCTTCTTTCGCGATCCTCAACGGGGTGTGATTGCCCGAGCAGACGCGGTACTTTCGGGCGCGGACGGGCGTGTCTGCAACATAGCGCCCGCCTCGTTCCCCGAAACCAGCGAGGACGCACTCTGCACCCGCATTTCGGTGTTTATGTCGCCGCTCGACGTTCACGTCAATCGCGCGCCGGTTTCCGGCGAGGTAACTGCACTGAAGCACGTTAAAGGCGAGTTTCGTGCAGCCTTCCGCGACGCTGCCAGCGAGCATAACGAACACACTTCGATTACAATTAAAGATGACCACGGCCGCGACCATGCGCTGGTCCAGGTGGCTGGTTACGTGGCGCGCCGGATCGTCTGCTACCTCCGCCCTCACCAACGGCTGGAACGCGGGCAGCGGATCGGGCTGATCATGTTCGGTAGCCGGGTCGATCACTTTCTGCCTCGGGATTATCGGGTTGCGGTGGAAGTCGGGGACCGAGTACGAGCCGGAGAAACAATAATCGGGGAACCACTCAAATGAGTGAAAACAGGTCGAGGACTAGTCGGCAGGGTCCGGCAGCAATACGGCTGATTTCCGGCCGCTTCCAGGAACAACGGCAGAAAGTCGCTGGCCCGTTGCACCGGGGCGTATCCGTAGTACCGGCGACGATCACCTCGCTGGGGCTTTTGGCCGGGTTCTATTCGCTGATTTCATCGATTAATGCACATTTCGAACTCGCCGCAGTTATGATCGCAGCGGCGTTCATCTGTGATGGGCTCGACGGCCGCATCGCGCGAGTATCTCGCACTTCGAGCCAGTTCGGCATCGAATACGACAGCCTGTCCGATGTGGTCGCCTTCGGCTGTGCGCCGGCCGCGCTTATCTACAGTTGGGCTCTGAAACCGTTGGGCGCATTTGCGATTGTGATAAGCGGCCTTTATGTGGTCGCGGCCGCCCTGCGCCTGGCGCGTTTCAACATTCAAACCGGCAGCATCGACAAACGCCGGTTCGTCGGCCTGCCGGTGCCGGGCGCGGCGGTAGTGATCGCCGGAACTGTTCTCGCCTATAGCTATTTCGAGCTGAAATCGCCGCGCGCATTATGCGCCTTCGCGGCTCCCGCAACGCTGATGCTTGCTGGCCTGATGGTCTCGCGCGTACCTTATCCAAGCTTCAAGGGGATCGACCTGCAGAAGCATGGACGGGTTGAAGTACTACTCGGTGCACTGGTGGTTATCGCGGCGATGCTGTTTGCAATGCCGCAGTTCACCACGTTCGCACTGGCGACAGCTTACGTCTTGTCCGGACCGATTCTGCTGGCCCGCGGCGAGAGAATCGCGCGCGTCGTGCCCCCCAGTCGTCCGGCGCTGAACGAGGCTTCTAAGAGCGTGACGACAAGCCCCCCAGCGGAACCACACGCGCAAGAGTAAAGAATGTTTGAGGGGCAAGGGGTGTCGCACCCGCGGTTAACAGAGCGCTGCCAGAGTGATGAGCCATCTCAGCGTTCAATCGCCTTGACTCAGGACCTAACGTCCCCTCGGTACTTGACCTGAGACTGGCCAATGGCTTAAATAGCGCAACCATGCCGGCGAACCTGCATCTCGGACTGCTGCTTAGCCTGGCCCTAGCAGGGCCCATGCGCGGTGCGTCTTGATGCAGGCCTAAACCGGTTCTGAACAGTAAGCGAGACGCCCCAGGCGGTGGGCCGAGCGAAGCCGCCTGGGGCGTTTTCTTTTTGCCGCGTTTCGCCGGTTTGTTTTTTGGATAACGAAGAGGAGAGAAGCAAGCGATGGAGCAATCTTACCCCGAAGACTATGTGCGCATCTTCGACACGACGCTGCGCGATGGTGAGCAATCACCCGGCTGCACGATGAATGTGGAGGAGAAGGTCGCGATTGCACGGCAATTGGAACGGCTCAACGTTGACATCATCGAAGCTGGATTCGCTGCCTCATCGCCCGGCGATTTTGAGGCGGTGCGGCGGGTGGCCGAGGCGGTTGCGAACCCGATAGTATTGAGCCTTTCACGCACCCGTGAGGAAGATGTAGACCAGGCTTTGAGGGCAGCCGAAAAAGCCCGGCGTCCCGGCATTCATATCTTCATCGCTACTTCGGATATTCACCTCAAATACAAACTTGCGATGACGCGCGAGGACGTCTTGAACGCAGCAACCTGGGCCGTCGCGCGTGCCAAGCAACATCTCGATTACATCGAGTTTTCCTGTGAAGACGCCTCGCGCAGCGACTGGGATTTCATGGCCAAGGTCTGCGCCGAGGTTATCAGGGCTGGCGCACGCATCGTCAATCTGCCCGACACCACAGGACATGCAATTCCCGAAGAGTTCGGCGAGATGTTCACGTACATGCGGAGCCACGTCGAGGGTGCCGACCAGGTAATTTGGAGTGCTCATTGCCATAATGATCTCGGCTTGGCAGTGGCAAATTCGCTCGCCGCGATCCGCAACGGCGCGCGTCAGGTTGAGTGCACCATCAATGGCATCGGCGAGCGCGCCGGCAACACCTCGATGGAAGAGGTGGTAATGGCGCTGAAGACGAGGCGAGACCTGATGAACGTGCGGTCGGGCGTTGATACCCGGCAGATCTACCCCGCTTCGCGGTTGCTCTCGCAGATAATCGGGCAGCCAGTGCCGCCGAACAAGCCTATTGTGGGTGACAACGCATTCGCACACGAGGCGGGAATCCATCAGGACGGCGTGCTCAAAAACAAACTGACGTACGAAATCATGAAGCCCGAGGATATCGGGATTCCCTCCAATAAACTCGTCCTGGGCAAGCATTCCGGGCGCCACGCCTTCATTAATCGGCTCCGGGAACTCGGCATTGACCCTGCGACCATCGATGTCCAAAAAGCCTTCGCTGCCTTTAAGGCGCTATGCGACAAAAAGAAGGTCGTTTACGATGACGACATACTCGCACTGGCCAACGAAGAAAGCCGTCAATCTGCCGAGGCCTTTGAACTAGTTGATGTGGTGGTGCGTTCCTCCACACGGACGGAGCCACACGCCGAAGTGATCCTGCGCGTTGATGGTGAGGAGCGCCATGGCGAGTCGACCGGCGACGGGATGGTCGATGCCTGCTACAAAGCCATCTATCGCATCACAGGACTAAATCCGGCGCTCGAACGATATTCAGTCAAGGCGATCACCGGTGGCACTGACGCCCTGGGTGAAGTGTCATGCCTGGTGCGGGAGAATGGAATGACGGTCGCTGGGCAGGGAGCACATAGCGATATCGTTATGGCAAGTGCGCTAGCCCTCGTCAACGCCCTCAACCGGCTTAAGGTGCGTACTGCAATGGATCGCGAACTTCGGCGCGAGGGTCCATGAGTGAACGGGCAACAATCAGCGCGACCACGAGGCAACCGCTCGGGATTTTTTGCCATCGATCAGTAGTAATGTTCTAATCGAACGTCGCGTTCTGGGTGAACTCGGGGGAAAAGACCCATCGAGGAGGTCCGCTAATGATGCATCCCGCAGGTAAAGCATTCCCAGACGATTCTCCGGTCTTGCGGGCCGCGGTCGAATTAGGTCCGAAAATTCGCACCGCCGGCGACGAGATGGAGCAGATGCGACGCATCCCACCGCATGTCGCGCAGGCGATGAAAGACGCCGGCGTCTTCGGCATGGTGCTGCCACGTTCATGGGGTGCGCCCGAACTCGACCCTCTGACCCAGATTCGCGTGATCGAGGCGCTAGCCATCGCCGAAGGGTCGGCTGGCTGGTGCGCGATGATCGGATGCGACAGCGGCTACATTACGGCCTTTCTCGACGAGGCTGTCGCGCACGAGATGTACCCGGACATCTGGGCTGCGACTGCGGCGACTGTGACCGTCACCGGCCAGGCAACACGAGTACCGGGCGGCTATCGTGTGAATGGCCGTTTTCCGTTCGCCAGCGGCTGTCAGCATTGCGAATGGGCGTGGGTGGGCTGTAACGTTGTCGATAATGGTGCTCCACGCGTGGGCCCGGCTGGGATTCCGGAAACGCGGACCTGTTTTGTACGGCTCTCTGAGTGCGAGATTCTTGATACCTGGTACACAACCGGCTTGCGCGGTACCGGCAGCCACGACCTTGCGGTTCACGATGTCTTCGTTCCGGCTGAACGGACGTTCAGCTTTCAGGATCCTGACTTGGTGAAACGGCCCGGGCCGCTCTACACTTTTCCGCTTATGTTCATCGCGAAGGGAGCGGCACCCGCGCTCGGAATCGCCCGGCATGCGATCGATGTGGTGATCGAGAATGCTGGGCGCAAACCGGCCCGGCGGCTGCTTTCGGGTGAACGCGTCGAAGCGCCGAAGCTTTTGCGCGAGGAAGTTTTCGTTCAGGAGTCGGTGGCTCGCGCTGAAGCCAGGCTGGGTGCGGCGCGGGCATATCTGTTCGACGTAGTCGGCGATTTGTGGGGGACTTTGGTCGAAGAACGCAAACCGTCGCCGATTCAGCAAGCGCGCTTCATCACCGCCTATACTCACGTCGTCGGTGAATGCGCCGAAGCCGTACAATTGGTTTTTAAAGCGAGCGGCGGCACCGCTGTCTATCAGACCGGTGCATTGGATCGCTGTCTGCGCGACGTGCTGACCATGAATCAACACGTGATAGGCTCGCTCCGAACCTACGAAATGGCCGGCCGCCTGCTCTTGGGGCTCGAACCCCTGAGATGGCTGTTTTAGTCCTGGTTCCCTTTCCCCGGCGGGAGAGGGTGGCGCGCAGCGCCACGTGAGGGACATTTTTCAAGCAGGACCCGCAACCGATTACGGAAACCGTTTCCCGATGATTGGGAGAGGTAATCTGCAGAACCCGCATGCGCCCGGCAAAGTTCAATGCTATGCCGAAGCCGGGACCGGCGCGATCGCGATCCGCGATCTCGCAGTCGCATAGGGCTGACAGCCGAATGCCGCAGCTGCGCCAATGATGTCCAATAGAATGAAGAACTCGAATGCGCCGGCATAACTGCCGGTCATATCGAAAACTCGCCCTGCCACCACCGGTCCGACTGTTGCTCCGAGTGTGCCAGCTAACCCGGTGAGTGCGCCGAGAACGCCGTAGCGCCGGCGTCCCAACGATTCAGCCACCAGTAACGGCAAGAGCACCAAAGGCGCCGCGGCAGCAACGCCGAACACCACGGCAAAAGCCGCCAGCACCATGAGATGCGCCGCACCGAAAACCATTACGAAGGCTATGCCCGTTACGGCGAAATCGGCCGCCAACGCGAGCCGGGCGCTACTCCGGTCGGCTACATAACCCATTGCGATCTTGCCGAGCGCCGCGCATCCGAAGAACCCACTCATTGCTAGTGCAGCGGCGCCAGGCCTGTAGCCTACGCCTTCAAGATAGGCGACCAGGTGAGCGACAGTCCCAGCCGCGGCGCAGCCAAAGCAGAGGTTTGCGATGACTAGCATCCAAAAGGAACGAGCACGCAATGCTTCCAGCGTTTCGAAGCCTTCCAGCCGCTCCGCGCCCTGGGCGACAGTTAACTTCACCGTTCCCGGCGGCCGGCTCCGGACTGTCAGGACCAGCAGTGGCACTACGATTAGAATCATCGGCAGGCCGAGTGTGACGTAGGCCATGCGCCATCCCCGTCCGATAATCAGGCTACTGGCGACCAGCGTCATGACCATCCCGCCCACCGTCGTGCCCGAGATAGCAATTCCCATTGCTAGCCCGCGCCGAGCTTCGAACCAATTCGCGAGTACCAATGAACCAGGCAACACGGTCGATGCCGAAATCCCAACGCCCATCAGCAGATAGGCGGCCATCATTGGGAAAAGCGAATTTGCTTGGCTGGCGATCAGGAAAGCCGCCCCTGATGCAACCGCGCCGATGGCCATAACGACCCTCGCCTCGACGCGATCCAGTAGCCATCCGATGGGCAGCACACTAAGCCCGGCTGACAACGCCAGCACACTCGGCAACAGCGCGACCTCGGCTCGGCTCCAGCGCGGGAAAGCCCTTAGTAACGCCGGCACGAACACGGCAACCGTGTTATAGCCCCCGCCGAAAACTAGGAGCAGAACAATGAACAGACTCACAACGATAAGCCAACCCCGGCGTTCTTGCTGCGTCATAATGGGTTCCCATCATTCGGAGAAAATGGGCCGCAACACGAAAGCTGTACCCGCGCTACCACGCAAATGGTCCGCTGGTCATCGGAGCGGCCAATAGACCGGCGCTCCCCCAACTCCGGGCATCGATTTCTCGAACGTGCTCATGCTGACTCAGGATGGGCCAGACTTTGGCAGAATCGCGCTCGAAGATCAGGTCGGTTCTGAGTGGCACTACGCTCCACGCCCCCTCCAGCAGTTCGCCGCGAAGCTGTTCTTGAGCCCATTGCGCGCGTCCCATGAACAGCCGTGCTTCGTCACCGGTTCGAGAATCTTTAAGGATATCGCTGATCGAATTCGGATCGACAACCGCGTAGATATCGCTCCACAACCGCATTGCCGGTTTCGGCGGCCTCGTGGTGCGAATCACCAGCAATGGTAGAGTGACATCGACTGGACCGCCGAAGTAGACTTTTTCGTTCCGATTCTCGGGCGCAACCGGTTGTCTTAGCAGGTTCCCCAAGGTCACATCGGTTGGCTTATTGATGATTACGCCGGCCACTAGCGGAGGTTCGTCTGGCGGCAGCATCAGGATGACCGATTGTTGAAAAACCGGATCGGGCATATTGCGGCTCGCTACCAGGAAAAATGACTTCGCGCTCGTCCCACTGGATTCGGCGACGGCCACAGCCGCTCGCACCAGCAATACGACCGCAATAATCGTTGCAATGGCGGTGCAACCGTGGGTAAGCCCAAACCAAGGGACTAAGTTGTGCGTCGAAGAGGTTTGTCTCTCAATCTTCAAGCGGCGGCTCACTCCTTCTGCGCTGGTCGGTCTGATGCGTTGCGCGCCATCTTGTCACGCTTTCGAATCCTGCTTCGCCAACGACAGTTCACGTAGTTTGCTCAAGCTGATGCGCGTGCTGATAGCTTCCGGGTCGAGCCGCAGCTCGATCAAAGCGGCGCGCCCGGCCGCACGCGCCCTCGCGAAAGCGCTCTCAAAATCCTCAGTGCGCTCTACGGTCTCGCTATGCAGGCCATAGGCACGGCCGAGGGCGGCAAAATCAGGGTTGGTGAGCATCGTGCCGCTTACTCGCATTGGGTATTCTCGCTCCTGATGCATACGGATGGTGCCGTACATACCGTTATTGATGACGAAGAAGATCGGCCTAAGCCCGTATTGCACAGCCGTAGCGATTTCCTGCCCGTTCATCAGGAAACATCCATCTCCCGAAAACGACAGCACCGGCCGGTCAGGATACACGATTGCGGCGGCCACCGCGGCTGGAACGCCGTAGCCCATGGATCCACTAGTGGGCGCTAATTGAGTGCCATAGTTGCGGAAGCGCCAGAAGCGATGCACCCAGCCTGAATAGTTGCCGGCGCCATTACAAACGATGGTCTCCGGCGGCAACTGAGCGCGCAGGGCCGCGATTATTTCGGCGAGTTGCAACGAGCCCGGATTGGGGACGGGCTTGCCATAATCGAGATATTCGCGGTGTGCGGTTTCGGTAGCGGGAGCCCATCCTGACGAATCGACCGGCCTTAGGGCTCTGGCGGCGGCGGCAAATGGCCCCATCCCGCTATTGATTGGCAAATCGGCCTGGTACACGCGGCCCAATTCTTCTGCGCCCATATAGGCATGCACCAGTTTCTGCTTAGGACGCGGGACTGCCAGGTGTTGGTAACCGTCAGTTGCCGCCTCCCCCAGCCGGGTGCCGATGGCGAGCACGAGGTCTGCCTCTCGGATCTGAGCGGCAAGTTTCGGATTAGGCGAGATCCCCAGGTCGCCCGCATAACAAGGATGGAGGTTGTCGAAGCGATCCTGGCGGCGGAAGGTAGTCGCCGTCGCTAGGCGATTATCCTGCGCAAAGGTCATGATGTCAGCTACTGCCTGCGAGGTCCAGGTGGTTCCTCCCAGGATCATTGCCGGGCGTTTTGCCTTCACAAGCATCTCATGCATTTGTCCCAGTTCGGAAGCTCCCGGATGCGCTTGCACGATGTTGTAGGGTTCAGCATCCGCCGCGACCGCCTCCTCGCGCAACATGTCTTCTGGAAGCGCTAGCACTACCGGGCCCGGCCGGCCGGAGGTCGCGAGGGCGAACGCGTGCGCGACAAATTCCGGAATTCGGCGGGCATCTTCAATCTGTGCGACCCATTTGGCTAGCTGGCCGTACATGCGACGCAAGTCGACTTCCTGAAACGCCTGGCGCTCGTAATCCGAACGGGCGACCTGTCCAACAAACACAAGCATCGGGGTCGAATCCTGATAAGCCGTATGCACGCCCACGCATGCGTTGCTGGCTCCGGGACCGCGCGTCACGAAGCAAACGCCCGGGCTTCCGGTGAGTTTGCCATAGGCGTCCGCCATATAGGCGGCGCCACCTTCCTGACGGCACACAATCAGCCGCATTTCGGCGCGGACGTCGTATAGGGCATCTAGCACCGCAAGGAAGCTTTCTCCGGGCACGCAAAAAACTGTGTCGGTCCGATGAATCTTGAGCTGATCGACCAGAAGTTGACCACCTGTACGCATATTGGATCGAGTATTCATCACCAAACTCTGTTCCCTTTCTTAATCGAATTTCCGACAAGCGAGACCTCTGGCAGCACTCTTCCTATTATTCCGAAGCGAGGTAGAATTGTCGCGTCGCGGGCGATAGCGAGTCCAATTCCCGGCATTGACCACTCATTGAGCAGGTAACCACCGGTGACTACTCTGGGGCTGTGAAATCAGTGGGTGTCAAGCAGCTCAAGGCACATCTGTCGGAGTATTTGCGGCTAGTGAGGAGCGGGCAGACGGTTCTGGTTACGGATCGGAATGAGGTGGTCGCTGAATTGCGACCAGCCCGACCATTGAAAGGATCTTCAGCGTCACTCGAAGAGATTCTCGATGCGCTTAGCAACCAGGGTGACATAACTCGGGCCGCCATTCGCAAGGGCCGCTGGACTTGGAAGGTCAAACGTCTCGGCCTGCCATTGGGCATGGCTGCAGAGATCCTCGACGAGATTCGTAGCGATCGTTGAGTTGAGGGCATCGCTGGCCCGCTTTACCTGGACACCTCAGCGGTGCTGCGCAGCGTAACTGAAACCGGAACAAGCCGGACGTGGAAAGGCGTATCCGAGCATCTCCTGGACTACTGACATCCAGGCTTTCGCTGGTGGAGGCATCGTGTGCGATCCCTCGCCTGCGCCACCTAGGGCAGATTTCCGAGAGCAGGCTCGCGGATGCTGAACACAAAATCGAGGAGCTATGGGCACGATGTGAGCTTTGGGAATTGACGCCCGAAGTTTGCGAGATGGCGCGCCGGGTTGGCAAGGGAACATCCTTACGCGCTCTTGACGCGCTGTATCTCGCTACGTTCGTGCTTGCGCGGCGAACGATCGGGGATTTGGAACTTGTGACCGTCGACACTCGCCTCGCGAACGCGGTGCGGCCAGCATAAAAACTAAAAGATGGCCAGAATCAAAATCGAAAATCAGATGTTTACCGGCGGCATGTGGGTCGCTGCCTGGCTTTTCACTGTTGGATTCGCGCACCTTTCGTTCGGACAGGGTGTACTCGCAATAATTTTCTGGCCGTATTATCTAGGAACCGCCCTTGCCCGAATTCACTAAAACCGGCGACTACATGAGCGCGATCAAGCGATGTTTAAAGCGATCGGGTTGCTGGCATCTTTGACTTCCAGCAATTCGACTATATTGCCGTCTGGGTCGCGCCCGTAAGTCGCGCTAACTCCGCCCATGTTTTGGGGTGGACAATGGAAGACCATCCCGGCAGCCCGAAGCCGCTCGTACTCGGCCTGGATATCGCTGACGTCAAGACAAAGGTGAGTAATTCCATGATCGCAGGCCGGCCGGTTCGGATCGCCAGGCCGAGCTTGGGGACTTGAATATTCAAAAAGCTCGATACAAGCGTTCCCGGCTTTGATCATCACGAGCTTGGCTGACGAATCCTTCAGACCTGTGATTTTATCGGCCGCCTCAGCGCCTCGTTCCCATCCGGAGGTGAAGACCTGCTCGAAGCCCAGCAGGTCCCTATAAAAGCGCACCGAACGTTCGAGGTCGGCGGTCGAAATTGCCGTGTGATGGATCCCACGAATCATAATGAGTGCCTCCCTACGATTAACACCATAAGCCTGTTGCGAGTGCTTGGGGTAGTAGCAAATTAGGCAGCTTGAACCAGCCCTCAGCGACCGGGGCCGCTATGCACTAGTGCTGCCTTCGACGTTTGAAGCTAGACCGGCCCGTGATGCCGGAAGTGCGAAAAATCAGGGGTTGTCTGGACTGGTGCCGTAGTCACGTGTCGGCGGTTGTGCGAGCGGAAC
>Ga0187846_10000379_pt1 | contig 26132 bp, 25 predicted proteins | sample TC_taG_FD_161473 | JGI IMG/M metagenome (GOLD analysis project Ga0187846, IMG submission 161473) | Biofilm microbial communities from the roof of an iron ore cave, State of Minas Gerais, Brazil - TC_06 Biofilm (v2) | ecosystem: Environmental > Terrestrial > Deep subsurface > Cave > Wall biofilm... | reverse complement strand
GCGCGCGAGATCGCGGCCAGCTCCGCCGGGTCCTTCACCCACCGAAGGCGATCGACGTCGGCGATCGGCACCAGCTCGGCCGGCGCGAGCTTTTCACGAAGCCGGCCGGCATGCGCGTACGATACGAACTCGGACTCAAATCCGACCGTGGAGAGCGTCATCGCCTGGGTCGCCGCGGCGAGCGCGACCAGCGGGTCCCGGCCTCCTCGAATCACCCTGCAGGCCGGGGCTTCGGCGGCCGCCTGTTCCTCGTACCGGAAATCCACGGCCAGCAGCACTTCGGTCGGCGTCACGAGGACGAGGCCCGCCGACCCGGTGAAGCCGGTCACGTACCGCCGGTTTTCGCCCTTCAGGATGAGCAGCGCCTGGGCGCCGCACCGTGCGAGGAAGCGTTGGGCGCGCTCCACGTGCGTCCCAACCGCCGGGGCCACCCCGGGCAGGTCGCTCACCGCTCGCCCCCCAACACCGCCCGCTCGACCAGGCGCACGAGCCGGGTCACCAGAAACTCCCGCCGGCCCGAGGGGCGGACGAGGATCGTGTGCAATCCGAGGCGGTTGCCTCCCAGGATGTCGGTGAAGATCTGGTCCCCGACGAGCGCCGTTTCCGCCGGGGTGGTCCCCATCACCGTGAGCGCGCGACGCAGCGCCTTGCGCCGGGGTTTCAGCGCGCCGGTCACCAGCGGCAGGCCTAGCGTCGCGGCGAGCGAGGTCACCCGGCTCCCGATGTTGTTGCTGACGATGCACAACGCCAAACCGGCCTGCCGGGCCGCGGCGATCCACCCGGGCAGTTCGGGAGCCGGATGTCGCGCCCCCCAGGGAACGATCGTGTTGTCAAGATCGAGGATGATCCCGCGAATGCCTTGCGCCCGAAGGGCGGCTAGATCAATATCGTAGACGGTGGCCACGCGGGCGACGGGCCGAATCCACCGTAGCACACATCACCCGCGCCATGGACGACTAGTGGGATGTCTCGCCGAGACCTTCCGTGGGAACCTCTGCGACGCCGTCGGGGTGAGCCTCATCTTCCGCCTCGAAGGCTTGACGAACGCGTTCGAACTCGGCGTCGTCCTCGATCGTGACGAGCGTGTCGTCCTCCATGCGGAAGATCACCGCGGTGTCCGATTCTTCCCCTCCGACCACGGGTTGGAGCACGGCGTAGCGTCGTTGGTCGACCTCGAGGACGTCCACCACGCTGAACTCGTGCTCGACTCCTTCCTCGTCGAGCAACTTGATGACATCCTCGTTATCGCCCACCGCGGGGTACCCCCTTGCCGGTTCTCAACCATGCGCCCGCGAGCGGGCGTCAAGGGCAAGAAAAGTCTAGCACCCACGCGCGGGGGGTGTCAACGCCGCGCACGCGTGGACGGCTCGCGTCGAGTGCATACGTGTTCACGGCGCGCCGCGAGGTCGCGAAGATCGCATCGCAGAGGTCGCCCCCACCGACGCGTTCGAGACCGCGCATCGCTACAGCGGGGTCCCCGCACGACCGCCCGACGAGTCGTCCAGGCCGTCGCGCACCCAGAGCACGGCCCACACGTAGAACTGCGTCTCCGCGTAGGGGGGGATCGTGCCGTACTTGCGGACCGCGGTCCCGCCCGCGTTGTACGCCGCGAGCGCGAGCGGGATGTTGTGAAACTCGTCGATGTGGAGCCTGAGCAGCCACGCCGCCCCGACGAGGTTTTGGAGCGGATCCCTCGGATTCACCCCGAGTTCCGCCGCGGTTTCCGGCATGAGCTGCGCGAGTCCTTCGGCCCCGGCCGAGGAGATCGACTGGTGATTGAACCGGCTTTCCACAAACACGACCGACGCCAGCAGGCGGGGATCGAGGTGGTACTTGTTGGCCGCGCCCACCAGGGCGTAGCCCAGCCAGCGGGCCTGTCCGGCGCTCAGCGCGGGGTTCACCGCCCGGACGAAGAGACCGTACTCTTCCGGAGTCCGCACCCGCCACCGCGGACGCGTCACGGAGAGCCCGAGCCGCTGGAGCCAGACCTCCGCGCATTCCTGCTCCGCTTGGGTCGGGTGCCGGCGGAGCGCTTCCTTGAACCACGCCGACGCGCCGGCCCGGTCTCCGCGGGCCACCTTCACGGCTCCCATCCAGAGCGCCGGCATCGCCCACGCGGGCATGGCCGCGGCGGCCTGGGAAAACGCCCACTCGGCCTGCGGGAGCGCGCCTTCGCGATAGTACGCCGCCCCCTGAACCATCAGGGTCTGGGGGGAGACCCCGTACGCGGGGGGGACCAGGACGATCAGTCCGGCCATGATCAGGCTGACCGTCGCCACCGATCGTCCGCGTGTCCACACGCCGTGCATGGCTCGTTATCGCCCCGTTTCGGAATAGGCCACGACGATGTTCTTGCCCAGGCCCTTGGCATGGTGCAGCGCGGTCCGCGCGCGGGAGAGCAGTTCCTCGGCGGTCGAGGCGTCCTCGGGAAAGCCCGCCACCCCCACCGAAATGCGCACGGGTCCCGAGGCGTGCGCGTCGGCGGCGAACTCGCCGCGCGTGCTCGTGGCAGCGCGCATGCGCTCGCTGACCAGCATCGCGCCGGCGACCGGGGTTTCCGGGAGGATCACCGCGAACTCGTCCGCGCCGAGGCGGCAGACCAGGTCGATATCGCGGACCTGCGCTGACACGACCTCCGCCAGCGCCCTCAGCACCTCGTCCGACGCCACGCTGCCGCACAGCGTGGTGAGCCGTTCAAAATCATCGATGTCGATGGCCACGAGCGAGACCGGGTGCCCGTAGCGGTCCGCCCGGCGCACCTCCCTGGCCAGGTACTCCTGCGAGACCCGCGCCGTGAACAGTCCCGTCAGGTTATCGATCACGGTCGCCGCCTCGAGCTGCCGGTTGAGATCCTCCATCTCCCGCTGATGCGCGGAGATGTGTGAGGCGAGGAGATCCTGGTACTCCTTGATCGTTTCCCGAATGGTCAAGGCGATGGCGTCGCTCAGGTCTCTGAGTCTGCCCTGTTGTCCTTTCATCGAGTCCTCACCGGGTGGCGCCTCTCTATCCTAGAATCCTGCTCAAGTACCAGTGGAGGATGACCGGCCCCCACCACAGTGCCGTCAGTGCCCCTCCCGCCAGCGCGGGTCCGAAGGGCACGTGCTCGCGGCGCCCCTTCAGCCGCAGGAGCAGCAGCACCAGCCCCACCACGCCTCCCAGAAAGATGCCCAGCAGAATCGCCACGGCGCCAAACGGCCAGCCGAGAAACGCGCCGATCATCGCGGCCAGCTTGGCGTCTCCCATCCCCATGGCCTCTTCGCCGATCACGCGCGAGGCGACGACGTTGATCAAGATGAAGGCGGCGCCAAGCGTGAGCGCCGTGAGGGCGGCGACGGCCACGTGCCGTCCCCCCAGCGGCAGCCAGAAGAGGAGCCCGGCCACGGTGCCCGGATACGTGATCCGGTTGGGGATGATGTGGTGATCGAGATCGATGAAGAAGACGATGAGCAGAAGGGTTCCCAGTACCACGCTGCGGAGGCTGTTCAGCCCCAGCCCGAATGTCGCCACGCTCTGCAGGAAGAGGGCCCCCGTCAGCGCCTCGACGAGCGGATACCGCCAGCTGATGCGGTCGCCGCACCGCCGGCAGCGTCCCCGCAGCAGGGCGAAGCTCAGCAGGGGAATGTTGTCGTACCATTGGATGTGCGCCTTGCAGCCCGGACACCGCGACGGGGGCCAGACGATCGATTCCCCGCGGGGGAGGCGGTAGATGCACACGTTGGCAAAACTCCCGACAATGAGGCCGAGGGCGAACGCGGCGGCGAGCATGGCCGAATTCCTTCCTCGCTAGGTCCGGCGGGCCGCCTCGCGCGCCTGTACCTCACCCCTGGCCTCGCCGCGCGGGCCCGCGACCGACGTCATGGCGTGCAGATCTCCGCCGCCTTGTACCCCCGGTTCAGCGCTTCCCACTTGGTCAGGAAAAACGTAGGGTGCTGGATCGGCGGCAGCGTCGCACAGGAGTACTTGTAGATGAGCTTGGTATCCGGGTCGCCGATCACATAGAAGTCCGCCGGGTTGAACTTCCCGGGCGGCGTCGGGCCGACGCCGGGTCCCGGAGGCGGCGTGCCGGGGGGAATGACCTGACCGGGGCCGGGAACGATCCCACTGACGGCGATCGTCGGCGGCATTCCCCGGTCCGTCACGCTGATATCCGAGGCCAGCTGCAGGAACTTTCCGGTGGCCGCGTCTTTCTTCTCCTCGTCGCCCGGGGCCTGCCGCGTGTAGTAGGCCTCCAGCAGGATCGCCCATGCCCCAATCCGCTTGTCGTCGTTGGCGACTGTCTGTTCCATAGTCGTGATCGTCTTATCCAGGTAATCGGCCCCGTACGGAATCACGCCGGTGAAGTTGAGTTCGTACGTCTCCCAGTAGGCGACCCCCAGGTTGTAACTTGCGTCGGCGTCCTTCGGGTTCGCGGCCAGAGCCTGCTGGTAGGGGGCGATGGCGCGCAAGAACGCCGCCTCGGTGGGATAGAGCGCCGGCGTATACGGGGGGACGGCCTGCGCCGCCGTCGCGGCCACCACCCCGACGAGTACCACGACGATCAGCGCGGTGCGCACGGGCATCTCCTCGCTATCCGATCTTCTGCAGAATGTGCGGGGTGATCACGAAGACGATCTCGCTGTCGGTCTTGTCGGTGGATTCGCTCTTGAAGAGCCACCCGAGGACCGGGATATCCCCGAGCAGCGGCACCTTCACCGTGGACTTGATCTCGTTCTTCTGGATGAGCCCCGCCAGGATGATCGGCGTCCCGTCCTTGACCGTGAGATCGGAGTTGGCCTCGCGGGTGGCGATCGTGGGAGGCACGCCCGCCGACGGCGGGGTTTTGATGGCACTCACCTGCGGGTGCATCCGGACGGTCACGTAGCCGTCGGCGTTGACGCGGGGGGTGATCTCCAGGATCACGCCGGCGTCGATGATGACGAGCGAGGCCACGCCCACGGCGTTCACGACCTGGAAGGGAATCTTGTCGCCGATGTTCATGGTGGCCGTCTCGCCGTCCCGGACGGCCAACCGGGGGTTCGCCAGCAGCCGCGACTTGTTCTCCTGGATCAGCGTGTTGAGCACCGCGATGATCGGCGGCGCCGTGATTGAGATCTGGGCCTGTCCCGTGGGGGTGGGACCCTGGCTGGTGATGGTGAACGTGGTCGTCGTCTGCCACGCCACGCCGAGGTTCTTGGTCACCTCGGTGGGCACCTCGACCACCATCGCCTCGATCAACACCTGCGAGAGGGCGTTATCGACCTGCTGTTGCAGCCCGTCGACGAACTGCAGCTGCGCCACGTTCGCGGTGACGATGACCGAGTTACTGGCCTTGTCGACCTTGACGTTCTTCAGGACGTCGGCCGGCAGCTTGGTGCCCAGCAGGTCGACAAACGTGGAGCTGTCCATGTAGTTCAGCTTGATGACGCGGGTCTCCGTGCGTTGCGTCGGGAGATCGACGCGCGCCAGAAGATCCTGCACCCTGGCCTGCTCATCGGCTGTCCCCAGGACCAGGAGCGTGTTGCTGCCGTCATCGGCGACGACCTGCTCTTTCTTGATGCCGGTGAGGGGAAGATCGTTGGCCGCGAAGACGCTCGGGGAGATGTTGGTCAGCGTGTACTGGTGCAGGGTCGGCCGGGCGAGCTTCTCCCGCTTCGCCACCAGAATGTTGTTGCCGACCATCAGGTACCCGAGGCCGTTGGGATCCAGGATCAGCTGCAGGGCATCCGCGAAAGTGACGCCGAGCAAGCGCACGGTGATCGCGCCCTTGACCTCGGTATCGGTCACGATGTTGGCCCCCACGAGCTTGGCCAGCGCCTCGAGGACGTCGGAGATCTCCGCGTTGCGCAGCTCGAGGTTAATCAGCTTGGGGCTGTTCAGAGGGGTCACCGGGGTCGCGGGCGCCTGAGGCGCTGGGGCCGCGGCCTGCGGCGCGGCGGTCCCCGCCGGATTGGCCGGCTGCGCGGCGGGCACCTGGGCCACCGGGAGCTGCTTCACCAGCTGCGAGCGCGCGGGGATCGGCCGGCCGCCCACTTCGGTCGGGATAGCGAGGACGATCTTGGTGCTGTCGGCAGAGGTACTCATCGAAAACTGGACCGGCTGGATGAGCTCCACCACCACACGCGCGAGGCCGGGGGCAAACTGGCCCACCCGCACCTTCTTCACCAGGCCCACGGAATCGTTCGGGAGCTCGCCCGAGGGCACGCCGAGCTCCGCCCCCAGCACGTCCACGACGATCCAGTCGGGCTGGACGTCACGCAGCTGGTAGCCCACGGGCCCCGTCGCCGCAATCGAAAGCTGAATTTGACTCGCCGTTTCCTTGAGCGCGATCCCCGTCACCTTCGCGAGGGCCGCGTTGGCCTGGCCCGCGGGCCACGCCACGAAAGCGAGGGTGATCAAGAGTCCAGTGGCAGCGTAACGCAACCAGCCCCGATGGGAACGCTTCATGACGAACGCTCACCTCCAAGGACGAGCTCAAATGTGACGTTGTCCCGCTTCATGACGACCTTGTCTTCCGTAATCCGAATCACCTGGGCGTTCTCAATGCGCTCCCCTGCCACCACGATGAACGTCTTACCCCCGTCGGCTTTCACGATCGCCACGCGCTGTTCGCCGCCGACGATTCCGGTCACGGTCATCCCGGCGGCCGGATCGGGAGCCCCACCGGGCGTCCCGCCTCCGGGGGCGGTGAATCCCGGCGGCATCGGCAGGCCGACCTGCGGAACCGGCGGGAGCGGGGTGCCGGCCGTGGGGGCCCTCACCATCGGGGGCGCCACGAGCGGAGAGAATGGATCGGTCCGCCCGGCCTGTCCAGTCCCGGCCAAGGACGTCAGCGGCGCCTCGGGTTGAGCGGCCGGCTGTGGAGCCGCCGCAGGGGCATCGGGCGTCGGCTTGGCGCCGGCGGTTGGTTGGGGAGCGGCGGTCCCCGATTCGGCCGCACTCGTGGCCGGCTTCGGCAGAACCGCGGCGGTCGCCGGCCCTGCGGCCGGGGGCTTGGGCTGGCCGGCCGCCGGCCCTGCCACCGCGCTTGGCGGATTGGGAGCGACCGGAGCCTGGGGAGTGGCGACCATCGGCGGAACCGCTGGTTTGCCTGGCTGAAGATTGGCCGCGGGCATCCGCGCCGCGAGTTGAGGGGCGGCGGAGCGCGCCCGCGGGTGAAGGAAGCCTCCAACCAATCCGCCGAGGGATGGGTAGGCCAGGTATCCTCCGAGCGCGACGAGGACGGCGATCAGTACGGGGAACAGTTTGCTGGGCTGCTTCTTCATTGGCCTACCCCGCTTTCCGGGACCACGTACGTCGTCCCGGTCAATCCAAGGCTGAGCTTGGGCGTGATTGGATTCTCCCCCGGCTTCACCGCCAGCGGCGTGAACCGCAGGTCGGACATGGCGATGAACCGCGGGAAGGTCTCAATTCCCTGCACGAACTTCTCGAGCTTCTCGAAGGTACCCTCAGCGCTGATCTCAAGGGCAAACTGCTGGTAGAGGGGCGACGCCGCCGCGGGCTGCGCCGGCTGCCCCGGACGCGTGGGTTGCGCGGTCTGGGGCACGGCCGCCCCGCCGGCCTGCATCGTCGGCCCGGGCTTGATGAGCGTGACATCCGCCCCGACGTCCGCCCCGAGACGCTCGAGCTGCACGAGCAACGAGGGAATCTCGCGCGTCGGAGGAAGCTTCGCCTCGAGTTCTTGAATCTGGCGCTTCAGATCAGCGACCTGCTGCGCGAGGGCCTCACGGCGGTCCGCCGCGGCCCTCAGCTCATCCCGCTCCCTCGTGCGAGCCTGGACCTGCTGGGAGAGCCGCCCGATCTCGCCACTCTTCGGCGTATAGACGCCATACCAGAACCCGACGACCAAGAGGATGGCCGCGCCGATCCAGAGAATGAGCTTCTCGCGCTGCGTAGCCGGTCTCATTGTCCCTCACCCACCTTGGATGAGACAGGCGACCGTTGGATCGACAGCTCTCCCGTAATCTGGAACTTGACGACGTCGCGGTCCTGCACACGGTCTCGCTGGGTCGACGTCAGGTCCACGTTGCGGAACTTCTCCGAGTCGGCCAGGTCGACCATGAACCGCGCCACCGATTTATAGGAGAACGTGTACCCCTCGAACACCACGCCCTTCGTCCCCGAGGTGGTCATGCCCACCAGCCACACGTCCTTGGGGATGACCCCGCGCATGGCCTCGAGGGCCTCGTAGGCCGGCAGCTGGGTGCCCAGCAACTGCTGGAGCACGCCCAGGCGCTGCCCCAGGGCCCGCTGTTCTCCTTCGAGCTGATGCACCTGGTCGGCGATGGGGCGGAGCTTCTGCACCTCGGTGTTGAGGTCGACCAGTTGGTGCTGCAGTCGGCTGACCTTGCTGTAGAGCCCGGCCCCAACAACGAAAAGGAGCACGGCGACCCCAACGACCACCAGGACAGGCAGGATGCTGACCGGAGCCTTCGGTCCTGCGACCCGCCGGCGTTTTCCAGGTGCGAGGAGGTTGATCGTTATCATCGCGTCCTACTCTCCTCTCAGGGCCAAACCAACTGCCACGGCCATCATGGGGCCCACATTGGTGAGGTAGTCGGGGGTGAAGTTGCTTCCCGCCTGGAACGAGGCAAACGGGTTGCCGACCTCCACAGGGAGGCCGAGTTCCTCGCTGAGGAACGGAGCCAGGTTCCGCAGCTTCGCGGTGCCTCCGGTGAGCACGACCTTGGTGACGGCCTGGCCCCGGGATCGGGTCTGATAGTAGTCGAGGGAGCGGCGGACCTCGGTGAAGATGCTGTTGATGACCGGAAGGATGATCTCATGCAGGCGGGCGATCGTCGCGTCCTCGGGCTGCTGTCCCTCCAGGAGCAGCCGCGCCCGCTCTTCCTTGAGTGTTTGCGCCGCGGCAAACTCGAGGGTGAGGGCTTCGCCGATCGCCTTGGTGACGGCGTTGCCTCCCGTGGAGATGTTGCGGGCCAGCCGGAGCCGTTCGCCCTCCATTATAAGGATGTCAGAGCTCTCGGCACCCAGGTCCACGTAGACGATGGTCCCCTCGGCCTGCCCGTTGTGCCGCCCTACGGCGCGAAGCAGCGAGAACGGCGCCACGTCCAGGATCGGTGCGGAGAGCCCGGTGCTCTGCAGGGCCGCGAGCTGGCGTGTCACCAGCTCTTTGCGGGCCGCCACCAGAAGGATCTCGAGCTGGCCTTCTTCCGGCGCCTTTCCCAAGACCTGAAAATCGCGGCTGACGTCCTTGACTCCGTAGGGCAGATAGCGCTCCGCTTCATAGGCGACAGCCTGTTCGAGTTCCGACTCGGGCATCTCCGGCAACTTCAGCTCGCGGATGATAACCGCTTCGCCTCCCAGCGCGGTGACCACCCGATTGCCGCGGATTCCTGCGCTCTGCAGCAGTCCCTTAATCGCCTTGGCCAGCCCCTCGGCACCGGCGGCCACCCCTTCGGTGACCGCGCCGGGTGGCGTCGGCGCGACGGCCATGTGGGTGATCTTGTGACCATTCCCGGCGGGAACCACCTCGACCGCTTTGAGCGCGTAGCTGCCAAGATCCAGGCCGATCGTGGACTTACTACCAAACAAGCCCATACCCCCCGGCCTCCTCCAAAATGACGCGAACCCCTATTCGCCCTGCCATCGGCGGCTCCTCTAGTCGGTAGAACGCGAACGAGTGTTTGCCCCAGTGGACGTGCAAGATCCAGTGGAGCCGAGCTGCCCAGCCGTGTGCTCCGGCAGACGCTGTCCCGCCGGCGAGACAAAAAATCCCCTTGCAATCAACACCACTCGTGAATACCTCCGTTTCGTATATGCCTCAATCCTCCGCTTTTTAGACCCCAAATTGGACTCGATTTTCGCCACCCCCGCGATTCGCCCCGGACGCGACCACTCCGCGCGCACACCTCAACTACGCGGAGCGCTGCGATGGCGCGGGTCCTATCGCGCACGCCACACGACCGCGGTGGTCTTGACCAAGATGATGACGTCCAGCCACAGCGACCAGTTGTTCACATGCCAGCGATCGAGGCGCGCACGCTCGCGCAGGTCGAGCGCGTTCTTGCCGCTCACCTGCCAGAGTCCCGTGATGCCCGGAAGCACATCGATCATGGCTTCGGCGCTCACCAGCGGCATCTCCCGCGGAAGATACGGGCGCGGACCGACCAAGCTCATCTGTCCGCGTATCACATTGAAGAGCTGCGGGATCTCATCGAGAGAGTAGCGGCGCAGAATACGGCCCACCCGGGTCACCCGAGGATCGTAGGTGCGCAGCTTTCGATAACGCTCCCATTCGGCCGCGGCGTCGGGGTGGGCGGCGAGATACGCATCGAGGCGTTGATCGCCATCCCGGTACATCGTGCGAAGCTTGTAGCACTTAAAGAACGTCCCCCGCCGTCCCACGCGGGGCTCGATGTGCAAGAGCGGTCCCGGTGAGTCGAGCGCGATCGCGACGACGGCCAGCGCCAGCACGGGCACGAGCAACGCTGCCAGCAGGCCACCGACGACGAGGTCGAACGCACGCTTGACCAGCAGGTTCCACGGCTTGAGCAGGTTGTTCGGCACCCGCAAGAGGAGGGCCCGGTCTTCCAGCAGACCCAGCACTTCCACGCCGAGCACCGGAACCTCGGCGAGGTCGGGAACGATCAGCACGTTCTCGGTCACGGCGCGAAGGCTTTCGATCAGCTTGAGGAATTCCGCCCGTCCCAGGTCGGGGGTCGCGACGATGACTTCCTGGGCGCCAATCGCGGTAGCCCGCCCCGGAGCGGCGGTGGGATCGGCGACCACTTCGGCAATTTCGTACCCGAGTGTGCGGTGTCGTCGGAACGCCTGCCGAAGCGCGTCCGCGAGGGGCCCGGAACCGATCAGCACCGCGCGCCGGCGCCAGGGCCCGGCGGCAAACAGCGCCTCCTTGACGGCGCGGCGCGACATCGGGAGGGCGACGAGCAGGAGCGCCCACGCGAGCACGACCACCGGACGTGACACGTCATCGCCGATCTTGGCGGCGGACAGCACCGCGAAGACGAGCAGGGTGCCCACGGTGGTCCCAATCACGCACCGACGGACCTCCTCCCAATAGGGGTCCCGGCGCGTGTAGAGCCCCGCGTGCGCCAGGGCGGCAAGGTAGGCGACTCCGATCCACCACAGCCCTGCGTAATGGGTCAGCGGATACGTGGGGCGATCAAACGCGTGGGAGATCGCCGGCAGAATCGAGATCCGCACCCCGACCGCCACGGCCATCACGATCGCGAGGGTCGCGAGATCAGCGGTCCCGAGGGCGACCGCCGACACCGCCTGCGCCACGGCGAATGAGACCGATCGTTTGTTCCCTAACGGAATTGTGCGCTCGCTCATCGCCCCCAGGTCCTCGTGTGCCGTTCCCACCACTCTTTCATGAATATGCCCAGAAATGCGGCATCTTGGACCAAGTACCTCTTCCAGAGTCGTCCGGGCTCATGCGCAAGTCGCCACAGCCATTCCAAGCCGGCTCGTTGCATCCAAAGAGGCGCACGAACCTTGACCCCCGCCGCGTAATCAAGGGCGGCACCGCAGCAGACCGCCACGGTCACCTGTAGCTGATCCCAATATCGGTGGGTCCAGAGTTCCTGCGTCGGCGAGCCAAGGGCCACACACAAGATGTCCGGCTTAGTTTCGTTCACCGCGCGCACGGCCGCTTCCGCCTGAAGCCCCTCGTACTGAAACTTTTGCGGGGGGGTATACATCCCGGCAATTCGGACCCCGGGGAAGCGCCGAGCAAGGGCCGCGGCCGCCCGCTCCGCAACGCCACTTTCTCCTCCACACAGGAAAATCGAGTACCCTTCGCCAGCCGCCATCTCGCACAGAGCCGGCAGGAGATCGGCGCCGGCCACGCGGGCTTTGAGTGGCTGGCCGAGCAGGCGCGACGCCCATACCACCGGGACGCCATCGGCCAGGCGAAGCGCGGCCGCGTCGTACGAGGCGCGAAACGCCGGATGCTTCTGGTAGCGCACAATATGGTCGATATTCGGCGTCACAACGTAGCCCCGGACTCGGCGTGCAAGAGCGGCCTTCAGGATGGCGATGGTTTCACGAAGATCGAGGTCATCCAACTGGACACCAGACACTGACACGTGTCCGCCTCCGCGAGAGACCCGGACATCTTTCCCCCGGCTGCTGGCCGTCCTGCTCAGGGCTCTGCTCCTCTCAAGCGATCATCGATGTGCATGTGCGTCCCCTGCGCGCAGTCCAGGCATGCTTCCGCGCACCTTCATTCAAGCTCCTCGCGACTCAGAGGATGTTGAACCCACCGGCCTGTGACCGAACGGATGCCATCGCGAAGGCCCGATACGATGGCGTTCGCGGCGGCAGACTTGCCCTCAAGGAACTTCATGAGCGCCTGGACCAATCGGAAAGGAAAGAACCAGGCGAGAAACGCGACGCGTTGAGGAAATGAGAGCATTCGCCGCGCCAGCAGAATCCTGTTACGGGTCAGGTAGTAGTGTCTGAGTGCACCCCCGGATCGGCCAAGTCCATGGTACGCGATGGCCTCGCCCGCCATCACGGTGGACAGACCACGCTCATGAGCCCACCGGCACAAGTCCATCTCTTCCAGGTACATGAAGAGGGCAGGATTGAGGAGATACTCACATTCCCGGAAACGAGCTTCGATGAGGTCACGCCTGATGAGCATGGCGGATGCCTCCGCCCGGGGTGACTTCCAGACCCCCGCCCGGCCAGGCACCGAAGTCACCAAGGCCACCCGTCCGCCCGCAAACAGTTCCTGGGGGAACCGTGCCCCTGCGAACAATACCTCTCCGCCGTCTAAGGAGTGGACGACCGCTCCGACGATTGCTGCACCCTCGTCTAATGAAGCTCGAACACAGTGTGTGATCGCGGATGGCTCCAGTCGGGCATCGTTGTTCAAGAGGAACACAAATCGGGTTGACGGGGACGCAGTCAGAACGTGCTTGATTCCCACGTTCACCCCTTCGGAAAAGCCAAGGTTCTCGGCGTTCTCCAGGACGACAAATCTCGAATCCGGCGCGGTGGATTGTGGCGCCGGCTCGCCTGCCCGAACCTCCGCCGGCCGGTTTCGTTCCACCCAAGCGCGGAGTTCGCGGCTCGAGCCATCGGTTGAGCCGTTGTCCACCACAAGCACATGGTAGTCTGGGTAGTTGAGTCCCCGCAACGATTCCAGGCACCCGATAGTTTCCTGCCACCCGTTCCAGTTGAGAAGGACGATGGCCACTTTGGGCCAGGGCTCTGATTCCCGTTCGTTAACTTGGATTTGCTTCACACGCATCGCATCTGCTTTTGTGCTAGGGTCTTCTTCCAAGGCTACCACAGGATCTTCTACCCTGAACCCCATCATAGGATGACACTCTCAGGGGGAGGCAGAACGGGAGTTTCACCGTAGCGATTCCGCCGACCCCCAGGGAGGATGCGCGCCTCCTCGTGTAACCGAGGTGTTCGCCGGGAGATGCGATAATCATCTTTGCCGTGGAGCTCTTCTCAATGCGCCGGACTGTCGGCGTGCAGGCGGCTCTTTGGCTGGCGGGGAGGAACCATGGGTCAATATCGAAAACTCCGGGTATGTAGTATGGTTGAGAGTCCGCGGGGCAAAGAGCCCGCCAGCTCATGAGGTCAATCGGAAGATGTTGAATCGCGTCCCGTCCAGGAACAAGATCACCACGGCAACCGAGGGAGCACCGCAGGGGGCAAGCGGGCGGCAGGGCCTTCGGGTGTGCTTCGTGTCGCACTCTGCCAACCTGCAGGGAGCGGAACGATCTCTTCTTGAATTGGTCGAGGCTCTTCGAACGTTGGGCGTTGAGGCCTACGTCGTCCTGCCGTCAAAAGGGCCGTTCGTTGACGCCTTGCGAGACCGCAAGGTCCCCTATGCCATTATTCCGTTCATGCTGTGGATGGGCAAGCCGTCAACTCCATGGAAAACCGCCTTGCGGATCACATCCCATCCGATAAGCATCCTCATCGTCGGACTTCAATTGAAGCGATGGCATTGCGATCTCGTGTACACAAATACGCTCTCCGTATGCGTGGGGGCTTTTGCCGCACGGCTCGTCGCGCTTCCCCACGTGTGGCAGATCCATGAGTTCCAGTATCAAGACCACGGCATGGCCTTTTACCTCGGGGAAAGGGTTTCGCTAAGATTGGTGGATCGATTGTCTGCGGCGTGCCTTGCGGTGTCCAATGCCGTGGCTCAGAAGTACGCGCCGTACATTTCTCCACCGAAGCTCAAAATGATCTATCAATCAGTCTGTGTGCCGGAGGACCCTTCCCCGGCGCACGACAGCTCGCCGCCCGAGGGCTATCATGGCATCCGCTGTGTGATCGTTGGGTCGCTGCACAGAGGAAAGGGGCAGGAAGACGCCATTCAAGCGATTCCAGAACTGGCGCGCCTGGGGATAGAAGCAGAACTATGGGTCGTCGGAGACGGCGATGCACGCTATCGCAAGTATTTGCGGGACTTGGCACGAGCGAATGGGCTAGACAACACCATTACGTTTATGGGCTATGTAGACAACCCCGCCGCTCTGATCAAGTCCGCAGAAGTCCTGCTGGTGTGCTCGCGGTCCGAAGCGTTCTCGCGGGTGGCGATCGAGGCGATGCTCTTGGGCAAACCCGTGATCGGCACGCGGAGCGGAGGGACCGCCGAGCTCATCCACGACGGGTTTAACGGCTTATCGTATCCCGCCGGAGATTTTCGTGCCCTCGCAGAAAAGATCAAATACGTGCACGATTATCCCGCGAACGCCCGCCAGATGGGCAAAAATGGGCAAGCATGGGCCGCCGAACGGTTCGGTCAGGATCGGTACGGAGTCGAGATTCTCTCGGTGTTCCGGCAACTCACCCGCTAAGCTCGCTCCACCGGAAGCGGTACGATCATGCTGGCGGTGGATCAAACCCCGCAGCCCGCAACACATTTCGGTGTTGACTCGTACGGCCTAATCGCGCCGATGCCACTTGGAGCTTCAGCCCGAGGAGAAACGGCCCAACAGGGCTTCTTTTTAGGAGCATCTTGACGCGAAGCGGGCTCAGCTTGGAGATTCTGGTCTTTACCGCGGAGCGCGTTGCCGGGTCAAATTCCGCCAAAGCCCTCTCCCACTCGACAAACATCCCCGCCAAGGTGCTACCATCGATGACCCCGGCCCCCCTCTTTTCGAGCAACTCACGGTAGCAGGCAACGAAGTATTCGGCCCAATTGACGCGAATGCCGCTGAGGGCCCCACCAGCAAGGTTCTGCACCATCAAAAAGTCGTTGAACGTGAGGTTTTCCACGATAGCGGCCTTGATGGGGACGAAATCGTAGAAGTTCTTCCGTTCGAGTGTCTCCAGATACGGCAAAGAAGTTGAGGCCACCCCTCTGCCGCCGTTGCTCACCCGTAACCCCTGGGAAATGAACAGCGTCTCGCTCAAGTGGATCGTTTGGGCGGTAGAGGCGAGCAGAAGAAACGCCGAAGTGAAATCAGGATTAATCGGCAAAAACATTCCCCCCACTCTTTCTCTTATCTCTTGCGCCAGCCGCCGATGATAGCAACTGTTTAGCCCGCGGGGGAGTAGATAGGGCGAATAGTCCGACCGGTTCACAAAAGCCCGGGCGATTTCCTTGGAATCCAATACCTTAACCTCGCCGCGATCTTCGCGGACCCCGTCGCCGAACACAACCCCGGTTGTATCGTCAAATAGGGACCAGCGCCATGAACACACAGCAATTTCTTCTCCGTGCGAGAGAATGGCGTGGTGGATTTTCCTCAACGCGTGCTGCTTCAACACCGACCTGTCGGTTAATATGAGGATATATCTTCCGCGGGCTTGGGTGGTCGCAAACTCCCAATGGCTGGGCATGGGTAATTCTGCCTCTGTGCGGAAATATCTGAGGCGCGGATTTCCTAAAAAGAGGTCGATGACTTGCCGCGTGCGCGCGGCGTTAAAATTATCAGAGACGATGAGCTCATAATCTTCGAAATTCTGACACAATACACTCCGGATAGCGTCGCGGAGCAGGGCCGGCCTATCCTTGGTGGGAAGGACGACCGAGAAAAACGGCTGCCCGATCAAGCGATTCGCCTCCCGGCGAAAGATTCTGGTTCCTCCACTCTAACGGCGCCGCGACCGGCTTCTCATTTGGTCCTTTGCAAGCCTTACACCGGCTCACTCGCCTTGACCCCCGCCACCCGGAACCACCGGGCCAATGTTCCCCGAAGGTCATCGCCCATCAACCAGTACGCAGCAAACACGAACGCGAGCGTCGCCCCCAAGTAGGCGAGGGTAAGAGGGACGAGACGGGCCGTACCGAGCGCACTGAGCAATCCCCACACGAGCCCGTAGGTCACGACGGCTACGCCAACGATCCTGCCAATATGTTCGTACCACCCTCTCGCGGAAATATGCAAACATTCCGAACAGATTTTCGGCATGGCAACCACGTACATGAATACATGATAGAAGATCCATGATAAGCCGGCGCCCGTCAGTCCGAAAAAACGGACCAATACAAACGTCGCCGGAACCGTGACAAACAAGGCCAGAAAATTTGCCCTCGACGAGATGTCGGGTCTCCCAGCGGCAAGGGAGAAAAAGTAAGGAACGGTGAGCGAGCCGTGCATGTAAAAGCCTACGCAGAGAAAAGTAATCGGTGGTAGCAGTGTTCTGGCGATCTCCGAACCGAAGACAAACGCCAATAACGGATTCGCATAGAACACGATCGCAGCAAACACTGGTACGGTGGCCAAACACACCAGGTCCTGCAGTTTCCAATACTGCTTCATCAGGTGAGCCGGATGATTCCCCTTGAACAGCGCGGCAAAGGAGGGGAACGCCGCCTGGGCGATCGCCTCCGCGAGAATCGAAGGGCGGGCAGTGAGGCCGGAGATGAAACCATAAACTCCCAATGTGCTGACAGGTAAGAGCTTGCTAAGGGCAACTTTGTCAGCCTGCGTATGGGCGAGAGACAACATCGAGATAGACATCACCCTCGCGCTGTACTCGATGTTGCGCCGTACGACCCCCGACACGTATCCGGGAATGAGTGTGAGCATCGAAAGAAATCGGCCAGAGACGAACATGTACGCAAGGAGCCCAAGCACGTTACATGCTGTGATCCAATACGCGATATGAAACAAGGACCTCCCGGTCGCAAGCAGTACAATCGTTCCGAACTGCTGTAGTCCAGCAGAAAACACGTCAATCGCGTTATTGAATTCCATCCGCTGAAGGCCACGAAGAAAACTTCCGTACAAAGACCTAGGCAGGACGGTCAGCCCCCCCATTCCGAGAATCTGCACCAGGCGTATCGCCGTATGCTGCTCCATCGATTTGAGGGTGATCCATTTCTCCACAAGCAACGGAGCCCCGAGATACACCGCCAGAACCAAGAGGATATACGCGGTCCAGTAGAACATGCTCGTTGTGCGGATAAGATCGCGAATGTACCTCGGATCGTCCCGAAAATGAGCGGCCACCTCGCGCACTGCCGTCGAACAAATGCCCATCTCAAGCACCGCGAACAGCACGGAGCTCATCGTCAAACTGAAATAAATGATTCCTAATGCATCTTCGCCAAGTTGCCTGAAGATATATCTGGTGGCAACAAAGCTTAGAATTAGGGCGAGCGTCTGACCAAGAAGATTGTAGGCAATATTCTTAGACAAGGTCGACACTCTGGTCGATCCAGCCACCGATGGCATTACGGAGCTACCAGCGGGAGGAGCCCACCGACCGATGGATCGCCATTGGCATTTCGCATCGTTACCGCCGTTGTTCTACTCGGTCGGCTGCCACGACATTTCAGAGCAGCGGTCGGCAATGATGTGACGGGCATTTCAGCCTACTGATCAAACCGGAGTCGTGATCGGGTCCCGCGACCATCGCCTCCACCAAAGACATCTGGCGTCGGGACATGATCCGGGAAGAGTTCACGAGGCGGCTCATCACAGCTTCAGAATGTCCCGCAGGGCCGAGCAAACATACGCCACTTTCTCCTCGGTCATATTCATGCCGGATGGCAGGTTCATTCCATTCGGGCTAATTCGATAGCTGACAACATTTCGCTGAGCCGCTTGCCGTGCCTGCCCGTTGTCCACGTACGCAGGGAGGGAACTCAGGGGGTGAAAGAAGGGGCGGCAGTCAATCCCACGTTCACTCATCAGGTCCATCAAGCGGTGCTTCTCAATGCCAAATCTTGGATCGACGATCACGGTGATCATCCAGTGGACGACCTGCTTATCGGGCGGATCGTAGTTCAACGTGAGGCCTTCCAGCCCGGCGAGTTCTCGTACGTACCAGCCAAAAATCTGCCGTTTACGAGCGATCAATTCCTCGACGCGCTCGAGTTGGGCTAGGCCCAAGGCAGCTTGCATACTGCTCATCTTATATTTGTAGGCCACTTCCTTGTTCCAAAACATCCTATCGCCAGGCTCTCGACCATGGTCGCGCAGGATGAGGACGCGTTGGTGAATATCCTCCCGGTCAGTGACCAGCATGCCGCCTTCCCCGGTTGTCAGGGTCTTGGATCCATGAAAGCTGTACACGCTTGTGTCTCCGAAACTCCCCGCTTTCTTCCCTTTGTATGTGGACCCGATCGCTTCCGCAGCATCTTCGATCACCGCGACCCCGCGATGCTTGGCCGCAGCCAGCAAGGAATCCATATCCGGCATACTCCCATAAAGGTCAACGGGAATGACCGCTTTCGTCCTCGGCGAGAGGCAATCCACAAACGAAGCGGTTGATAAACACCACGTCTGCGGGTCAATGTCGGCGAATACCGGAGTCGCCCCCACATACGTAATCGGGGCGGTCGAAGCAATCCACGTTACATCTGGGACGATGACCTCGTCTCCTGGCCCAACCCCAAGAGCAAGCAGCGACAGGTGAATCCCCGACGTCGCCGAGGGAAGGCAGACCGCAAACCGAACGCCCAGGTACTCGGCAAAGGCCTTCTGGAAGCGCTCGTGGTACATATTGGCGTTCGCGTACCATGCGTGGGCCACAGCGTCGGCAACGTAGTCAATCTCCTTTTGGGTGATCCACGGCCCAGAAACGGGGATTCGCTCCATGGCTATCTCTTCACGCATCGCAGGTATCCGCCGGGCGCCGTCGTGACCAGAAGCTTAGCCTCAATCTCATGGTCGATGACAAACCGCCCATTGGATTTCAAGAACTCTCGCACTGCAGTTTGCGGGTTATCTCCCCTGCCCCATGGACGATCCGGAAAGAAATCGCCTGGCATGTCCTGAACGACTGTATCGAAAACGATCAGATAACTGTCCTTTGCGACGAGAGGAGAATACAGCTGCAACTCCCTGAGCACGTGCTGGTGGGTGTGATTCGAGTCCAGCACCACAAGGACTCTCCGTTTCGACCTAGCCACGTGGTACACTCTCCTGACCGTGGCCTCATCGGTGGAGGATCCTTGAACGGTGGTGATTCGTTTCGCCAGAGGATGCTTTTCGATCTCGACGCGATTGTGTGCACGGAGATCGATGTCGATGCCTATCGCTTGGCCGTTTTCGCCGATCAGTTCGAGCATAGAAGCGTAGAAGATGAGTGACCCGCCGTGGGCAATCCCCGTTTCGACGATCAGGTCCGGTTTCACTCGCCAGATAATCTCTTGCATGGCCATGATATCCTGCGGAAATTGAATGATCGGCCGACCCAGCCAGGAAAAGTTGTAGGAATACTTGTGTCTGCAGCTCTGCAAGAACCAGCGCCTGGACAGCGATCGGAGGCGGAGGTCGGCGGCCATGTTCTTGATGGCGACTCTTCTCTCGGCTTTGAAGGCGTTAATCTGCTTCATTCCGTCGGCCCGTGCTTCCGCAACACCCGAGCAGGGTTGCCTACCACGACGGTGTTCGGGGAGACATCCTCGATCACGACTGCACCAGCACCGACCAGAGCCTCGCGTCCTATCTTAATCCTCGACGACACCACGGCTCCCGTGCCAATCATGGCACACGCCCCAACCACCACGCAGCCGGCTAGATGAGCCCCCGGGCCGACATGAACACCGTCGTCAACTCGGCACTCGTGATCGACGGTTGCCCCGGTGTTCACGATGCATCCACGGCCAAGGGTTGTTTCGACACAGACCGCCGAGTTCGCGAGGATTTGGGATCCCTCGCCAATATTCACGTCGTCGGCCACAAACGCGGACCGATGCTTGGCCACCAGCGGGGTGAGCCCGAACGATTGCAGGTAGTCCTGAATCGCAATTCGGTCTCTTCCCCTAGCCCCGCCAATGGCGACGAGAAAACCCAAAGGCCGATTGGATCCGCGCCCACGCATCCATTCCTCGAACCCACTCTTGCCGACATAGAGGGGGGTGCCCGGAAACGGGGACTCCAGGGCAGAGTTATTGTCGAAGAGGGCGACCAACTTAAGCCCAGAGTCGCGCATGCATTCTCTGAGCACTTTAGCCTGCCCCGTCGCCCCCCAGAAAATCATCTCGTCCATAGCTTACGATCTGCGCAAATGCGCTTCGGCGTTGAACGGGGCATATGACCGGTCTTGAAGCGAAATGGTCGTCGGTTGAAGCGGCCAAGCGATCTTAAAAAAAGGATCATCCCACTTGATGCCCTCCGCACATTCCGGATGGTAGAATTCGGACATCTGATAATGCACCACCGAGTCCTCCTGCAACGCCTGGAAGCCGTGGGCAAAACCTTCCGGAACGTAGAGCATCTTGTAATTCTCAGCCGTCAACTCTATCGCAAACCAGCGACCAAAGGTCGAAGACCCCCGTCGCAAATCTATGATCGCATCAAATATTGCTCCCCGTGCGCAACTGATAACTTTCGCCTCTTCGTGAGGCGCTCGCTGATAGTGCATCCCGCGCAAGGCCCCACGGGCTTTGTTGAATGAAATGTTACATTGAGCGATCCGCGAATTGAGTCCGCGTGCCTCAAATTTTTCCCGACAAAATGTGCGGGCAAAGAAACCACGCTCATCCTCTCGCCGTTCCGGCTCGACGACAAACGCTCCCCTGAGTGCCGTCTCAACAAACATCATGGGCCGGTCTCAGCCTGATCGGGGGTCATCTCCACCACCCACGCTCACATGATCTTAACTTCGGGAACCGGGACAATCAGTCGCCCTCCCCGCTCGCGGTACCCTGCCTGCTGGTCGAAGATTTCGCCCGCGAAGTTCCACGCCAACACCAGCAGGTAATCTGGCATCGCTTTCAGCAGTTCCGAAGGCGGATACACTGGCAGATGCACACCCGGGACATAGCGACCTTGCTTGTAAGGACTCAAGTCCACGACAAAATCCAGAATATCCGGGCCGATGCGAAAGTAATTGAGCAAAATGGTTCCCTTTGCCGCCGCCCCATATCCGGCCAGTCGCTCCCCATCTTGCTTCAGCGTCAGCAACAGGCGGCGCAACGAGCCTTTCAGAGTTTCAACCCGCTGGCCGAAGTCCTGGTAGAAGCCCAGACGATCCACTCCCCAAGCGGCCTCCTCCGCGAGCAGCGCGTCGACGGTTGAACCCGGTATGCCTGAATTCCGCGATCCGGGACCGGCCGATACAAACAGACGCAGCGACCCCCCATGGATGGGGACACGCTCGAGCCCCCTGACCGTCAGGCCGCACTCGGAGAACAAGCGGTTCAACGCGGTGAGAGAAAAATAACTTAGATGCTCATGATAAATGGTGTCGAATTCGCAGTGATCGATGAGATCTTTGATGTAGGGCACCTCGATCACAGCGAGTCCATCGTCTTTAAGAAGAACGGCCATCGCGCGGACGAAGCCGTGAAGATCTGCGACGTGAGCCAGCACGTTGTGGGCATGAATCACGTCCGCCTGCTTGCCCCGTTCCTTGAGATCGCGGGCCAATTCCTCGTCAAAGAACTCGCACAACGTTGGAATGCCGTGCGTTTCTTGAGCAACTCGGGCAACGTTCACCGCTGGCTCGATTCCTAGCACGGGGATGCTTCGCCGATGGTAGAATTGCAGCAGGTAGCCATCGTTACTCGCTATCTCTACGACCAAGCTGTCGCTCCCCAGATCACGCGATGCGGCCACGTGCTCGGCGAGATGCCGAGCGTGCCTCAGCATGGTCTCTGAGAAGGACGAGAAATAAATGTATTCGCGAAAGAGCTTCTCCGGAGGCACCGTCTCAGTAATCTGCACCAAGGCACACCGGGGGCAAAAGGCCAAGTCGAGCGGGTATGAGGCCTCAGGTCCCTTGAGTTGCTCGGCGGTGAGGAGGGCGTTGGCCAGGGGCATCTCCCCGAGTGAGAGAATTAAACGCAGGTCAGGAGAGCGACAGAGACGGCATGCCGGCATGGAACTCACGGGCGGGTTCCCAGGAACTCCCGATACCACGAGATAGTTTCCTCAAGACCGGACTCGAGACCAAAGCCCGGCTCCCACTCTAAGACCTCATGGGCCTTCGCGGCGGACAAGTATTGAGCTCGAATTTCTGCCTTGGCACAATTCCGAATATCGGGCTCTAGGTGCATTGCGTTGCTGAGCTTCCGGATGAGAGCGACCATCGCCACTACGGTCATGGGCGTTTCCATGCTGAAATTGAACGCTTCACCCTGAACCCGGTCGTCGTCAAGGCGCTCCGCGAGCCGCATATAGGCACGAGAGACGTCTTTCACATAAATATAATCGCGCACATACTCTCCATCACTTCGAATAACAGGCCGTTGCTTCCAGAGGAGGGAGCGGATGGTTCCCGGGACAATTCGACTCCAGTTCAAGTCCCCTCCCCCGAACACGTTCCCGCACCGAGCGATGGCGAGGGGCATGTCATAGGTGTGATGATATGCCTGCGCAAGAAGGTCGGCGCAGCTTTTTGAGACGTCGTAGGGGTGTCGACCATTGAGCGGCATATCTTCAGAGTACGGGAGACTTGAGTGTTCACCATAGGCTTTGTCACTGGAGGCAATCACGACGCGCTGGACCAAGTTGGCGTGAAGCCGGCAGGCTTCGAGCAGATTGTATGTGCCGCGAATATTCGACTCAAACGTCGGCAACGGGAAGCGGTACGCAGTTCCGACAAGCGTCTGCGCACCCAAGTGGAATACTGTATCGACATCATACCGATTGATGGCCCGCTCCACCGCCCAGAAGTCCTCAAGCGCTCCATTCACGACGGTCATCTGCCGAATCGCGCCGCTCCGATACAGTTCTGATTGTTCGTCTGTATCCAACACGAGGACCACGACGTCAGCACCTTCGGCCACCAAATCCTTGGCCAGCCACGATCCGATGATGCCCGACGCCCCAGTGACGAGAACGCGACGAGCGTCCCAAAAGCCCGTCATTCCGCCCACACTCTCCAGGGTGGCTTGCCACTCTGCCAGAGGCTCTCCAAGAGGCGAACGTCCCGCAACGTGTCCATGCACTGCCAGAAACGGTCATGCTGGTACGCTGCGAGCTGCCGATCGGCCGCCAAACGCTCTAATGTTATCGCCTCAAGGCTGGTCTCATCCCCCTTCAGATAGTCGAAGACGCCAGGCTCGAATACGAGAAATCCTCCGTTAATCCACCCCTCACCGATCTGTGGCTTCTCAACGAACCGAGCCACCAGATTGCCATCAAACGCGAGCCCACCATATCGCGCCGGGGGTCGCACCGCCGTCACGGTGGCCACCTTCCCGTGGGAGCGATGAAACCGCAACAAATCGCCCAAATCAATATCGCTTACGCCGTCCCCATAGGTCACCATGAACGTTTCTTTCGCCAGCCATGGGCCGAGACGTTTGACTCGCCCTCCGGTGAACGTGGTTAATCCCGTATCGACCAGGTGCACGATCCAATCTTCGCATCCCGGGTCGTGGGTCTTCACCTTGCCGGTGGAAAGGTCTATCGTCAGGCTGCCACTAAGCTGACTGTAGTCGAGGAAATAGCGCTTGATGATCTCCCCTTTGTAGCCCAAGGCGATGTAGAACTCTCTAAACCCGTAGTAGGCATAGTGCTTCATGATATGCCAGAGAATGGGCTTGCCCCCAATTTCAACCATGGGCTTGGGCTTTACCTCGGTTTCCTCGGCAAGCCGCGTTCCCATCCCCCCTGCCAAGATGACAACTTTCATCCTCTCGTTCCTCTGGTCAGCACCGGCTTGGGAAGAGTTGTGTGACAAATTGGTTCCCTCGTCTGTCGCGGAGAGGTCCCGGGCCGCAAAAACACGCGTAATCCCTCCCTAGTGGACGTTCCTGTGCAGCGCCGCATTCGACGCAAGCAGAGCGATCACGAGGAGCTGGGCCGTCACGTGTTCCTTCATTCACCACATATGCCCTCAACGCTCGACCCTGAGACCCTTCGGTCCGTGCGCAGAGTTCAGATACCCTTTTTCCATAAGGTACGCTGGCAGCGCTTCAGACCACATGCGGAGGTTCTCCAATCTCACTTGTCTGAGCCCGACATGGGCCAGCACCGAATACGCCGGCCGGCGAGCTGCGGAGCCGAATTCTTCTGTGGTCGTTGGCCCAAAGTCAGGCCGCAAGCCTAAGAGCCTAAAGACGGCTCCCGCAAACTCGTACCATGAGCACCCGCCATTATTGGCGATATGAAACACGCCGTAGGCGTTCGTCCGCAGAAGCTCCCGGATCTTCTGGGCGAGGTCCTTCGCATACGTCGGGGTTAAGACCTGATCGCTCACGACCCGAATAGGCGTGCCGTCCGCGGCCAGTCGAATCATCGTCTCGACGAAGTTACCGCCCTTCCCAGAGGACCCCGCCGCACCGTAGAGTCCTGATGTACGGACGATGAAGTGCCGGGGGCAGGCTGCGCGCACGGAGTACTCACCCGCCAACTTGGACGTCCCGTAGACAGAAAGAGGGTTGGGGCTGTCCTCTTCCGTATACGGCTCTCCTTTCTGTCCGTCAAAGATATAGTCGGTGCTGATGTGGACGCAGACGGCGTCTATCTCGGCACAGGTCTTGGCTACGTGGAGGGCGCCGATGGCGTTGACCCGGAAAGCATCCTCCGGGCGCCGCTCGCACTCGTCCACTCGCACAAAGGCGGCGCAATTGATTACGATCTCCGGCCGGAGGCTGCCGAGCGCGGCACGAACCGATTCGAGATCGGCGCATTCAATATCGGCATGGCTGAGTGAAATGGCCTCGTCTCCGCCCGCGCGCAACACCTTCACTACGTCGGTTCCGAGTTGACCCGTGCCCCCGACCACAGCGACGCGGGCCTTCAAGAACGCTGCCCCCAAGCCTGCCGGTACACGGCGTCGTAGTAACGCCTGTACTCGTCGGACTCCACTTTTCGCATCCAGTCTTGGTGCTCCAGGTACCAGCGGACCGTCCGCCTCAACCCTTGTTCAAAGGCGGTCGTGGGGCGCCAGCCCAGTTCTTCCCGCATGCGCGTGGTGTGGACCGCGTACCGGCGATCATGGCCTGGCCGGTCCGCCACCGACCGGATCTGCTGCTCCAGCTTCCCTCCATCAAGTCCGGATTCTTCGGCCATCAACCGACACAGATGGCGGACGACCTCCAGATTTGTCCGCTCTTGTCCGGCGCTCAGATTGTAGATGGCTCCAGGTCTTCCTCTTTCCAACCCGCGCAAGATCCCCTGGGCGTTGTCTTCGACGAAAAACCAATCCCGCTTCTGTAGGCCGTCGCCGTACACGGGGAGCTCCTCCCCAGCCAACGCGTTGCGGATCATCAACGGGATGAGCTTCTCCGGAAACTGGAACGGGCCATAGTTATTAGAACTTCGCAGAATGAGTACGGGGACCCGGTGCGTGCGCATGCTGGCGAGGCACAGGAGATCCGCGGCCGCCTTGCTCGCCGCGTATGGACTGCTCGGCACAAGCGGGCTGTCTTCGTAGAAGGGGTTGCGTCCGTGCGCGTCGCCGTACACTTCATCCGTAGAGATCTGCACAAACCGCTCGACCCCGTGCGCTCGGGCGGCCTCGAGCAAGGCTTGGACACCGATGATGTTGGTTTGGAGAAACGGCGAAGCATCGAGGATACTGCGGTCGACGTGGGACTCGGCCGCGAAGTTCACCACCCCCCAGGGGTGTTCTTCCCGGAACACCCGGTCCACCAGTTCCCGGTCGGCGATATCGCCGCGGACAAAGCGGTAGTGGGGATTCGCCCGTACATCGGACAAGCGCTCTTCGCTTCCCGCGTAGGTGAGCTTGTCGAGGTTCACGACCCGCCAGTCGGTGCGCGCAAGAATCAGGCGCACGAAATGGCTTCCGATGAATCCGCACCCCCCGGTCACGACCAGGAC
>Ga0187846_10000378_pt1 | contig 26211 bp, 15 predicted proteins | sample TC_taG_FD_161473 | JGI IMG/M metagenome (GOLD analysis project Ga0187846, IMG submission 161473) | Biofilm microbial communities from the roof of an iron ore cave, State of Minas Gerais, Brazil - TC_06 Biofilm (v2) | ecosystem: Environmental > Terrestrial > Deep subsurface > Cave > Wall biofilm... | reverse complement strand
GTCGGGAGGTTGCCCATGGCGCGCACGGTTGCCAACGTTGTCTCAACGACGCGCTCTGTCTCGGGTGTCATATCCCCATCCACAAGATAGGCGTTGGCCGCGGTCCCAAGAGCACTCGCATGCAACATGAGCGTAAGGGACATCTCCTTCGTCTGCGGCAACAGCTCCAGCGCCTGTTGAGCGAGGGGGATACACCGTTCGTAATCACCAACGAGACGGGTTAATTGGCTGCGGAACGCCGCCAACTGGCTCAGAATGATACGTCGCTGTTCGGCAGGCATCTCCACCTCTAGACAGCGTTCGGCATCCTGCAAACGCTCTGAAGACTTCTCTGGCTGATGCGTTAACATCAGGGTGATGGCGTGCATAATGCAGAGAGAGGGATGGATACGGACAAACGCATCGGGTAGTCTATTCAGCCAGCCGAGCAATATTTGGAACTGACTGGGGAAGTTGGTGAACTGAGCGTACTGTTCGATCAAGCGGGCAGCACGCTCACTATCGGGAACCGCTAGCGCGTGGGCCACTGCCTCATCGAACAACTCGTGTTGCTCGTACCAGCGACTGGCCCTGTGGTGGAGTTCAGGAACCACGGACGGCTGTTGTTGCATCAAACGGCTGCGTAACACCTCGGTAAACAGATGGTGATACCGGTACCACTGCCGCTTGTCGTCGAGGGAGACGAGGAAGAGGTTGGCATGCTCTACCTGTGCCAGCCTCGCCTGGCTATCGCCTCGCCCGCGCACGGCATCACACAACGGCCCACTGAGCCGATCCAACAAACAGGTCTGCATTAAAAAGTCCTGTACCTCTTCTGATTGTCTCAAGAGGACTTCCTCGATCAAGTAGTCTACTACGTAGCGATGACTGCCCGTGAAAGCGGCGATGAAACCAGCTACATCGTCACGGCCCTGCATGGAGAGGCCAGCCAGGTGGAGCCCGGCGATCCAGCCCTCGGTATGTGACTCCAGGGCAGCTACCTCCTCTGCAGACAGCGACAATCCCATCACCCCGGTAAGAAAGGCGGTGGTCTCCTCAGAAGTGAAGCGTAAGTGGTCAGCACGCAACTCGGTTAATGCGCCACGCGCTCGCAGACGTGCCAGGGGCAGAAGTGGGTCGCTGCGGCTGGCGATGACGAGGTGCATGTTCGGCGGCAGATGCTCTACAAAGTATACGAGCGCGTCGTGGATGGTCTGAATCTCGATGAGGTGGTAGTCGTCCAGCACCAGGATGCTCTCTGTGGGAAGCTGGCTCAGGGCGTTCAGCAGGGATGTGAGCACATCCTCGATCGGCGGTGACGATGAGCCGTACATCAGTACCAGGGGGGCCTCGCCAACTCCAGGATGCACCGTATTAAGCGCAGCGAGGACGTACGTCCAGAAACGGGTGGGGTCGTTATCGCCTGCATCAAGCGAAACCCAGGCAAGAGGCCAGGCACTAAAGCTGGCTTCAGCATACCAGGCACTGAGAAGGGTTGTCTTGCCCCATCCTGCAGGGGCAACGATGAGTGCGAGTTGGCCTTTCATAACAGCATTCAATCGTTCCGTCAGTCGTGGGCGCGTGACCACGTTCAGGCGAAGGGAGGGTACGGAGATCTTCGTTGTAAGCAGGCGGAGGGACGACATGCTGATGGCGGAGGAGTGTGCAGGGGTTGCTGGAGGTTGAGAAGAACTGAGCGTGTCGGTCGGTCTTGGATTCGTTGCGCTATCTGGTGAAAGCAAGGCAGCCGCTTCATGAAGCCGCTCAAGCGTGAGCTCCTCGGATTTTCCGAGGTAGACTTTGTGGAGGTGACCGCCTCGGGAACGGTAGGCATACCAGTACCAGGTGCGATGCCGCTCTTCTCGCCGGGCGGTCATGGTGCCCTGGGTACTGGAGAAGGCAAAAGAGCGCGGATCTGGCTCATTGAGCCAGGCATACCAGGTCTCCGAGCCAACCTGGATCGGCGTGAAGCTAGCATTGGCACTCATAGGCGATAACAGGTGATCATCGCTCACCCGGGGAATAGCATGGCGTGCCATATGATCTACGCACCTCTTCGTTCAGCGATTACAGACACAAAACGGCAGTACCAGTGTCAAGCATCAAGTTCTCTCTAGTAGTGGTTGGGGAGCGCAGATGACGGCTTAGGGCGAACCGTGTAACCACTAATCTGCTCGAAAGCATGAGCAGCGCGGAGCACGGTTGCGTCTTCTCCTCTCCTGCCCACCAGCATCATGCCGATAGGCAAACCTCCTGATAGGCCACACGGCACCGTCATGACGGGATGGCCCGTGACGTTGAAAGGACAGTTGTTGGCATTCAACCCCCCGTTCATGCCCGAGGCTCGTGCGACCTTCTCTTCAAGCGTGGCATCGCCTGGTGGTAGCATAGGTGCTTTCATGGGCGTCGTCGGCATGACGAGCAGATCAACGGTCTGCAATGCGTTATCGTAGACGTGCGTGAGCGTGCGAGCCAGGTTCTGCGCCTTCGCGTAATAGCGCCCGTGATAGCTATCTTGCATGTACTCGCCTAGAAGTATGGCGAATTTGAGCGTCTCGAAAAAGTGATCGGCCATAGTGACCCGCCCGTGTGCGTAGGCATCCAGGAGCGAGATGCTGTAATGCCCTTTCCAGTTGGTGCCTATACTATTACCACGCACCATGAGCATCGCCGACCCCTCCACCTTGATGGCATTCCAGATATGTTTGCCGTCGCGGTGCATAGGAACAGAAAGCGTGCTGACCTGGGAGCCGATTTCGGAGAAGCGTCGTGCCGCTGCCTCGACCTGCTCATCAACATCATTCTCGGAGAGTGCTGGCCACCCAAAACCCTCACGCACTATGCCAATGCGAATCCCCTCAGTATCGTTGCGCAGGGCGCTTGTGTAGGCCCCGGGCTTGACACCGTTCTGTCGCGGATCAAGCCCATCTTCGCCGGCGATCACTTCGAGGAGCAAGGCCACGTCAGCCGTCGATGCAGCAATGGGACCCGTATGGTCCAGCGTCTGTTCGACCGGAAATACCCCTGTATAAGGGACCAGGCCATAGGTGGGTTTGAGACCATATGCGCCGCACCAGGCGCTCGGAATGCTAATCGAGCCGCCCTGGTCGCCTCCGATCGCCATATCGCACTCACCCGCCACCACCAGCGCTGCACTCCCACTGGAGGAGCCGCCTGCCGAGTAAGCGGGATGGTGTGGGTTATGCACCGGACCTGTATCGGCGGTGAAGCTGCTGCCTGAGAAGCAGAGACTTTCGCAAACAGCTTTCCCAACGATTTCGCCACCCGCATCAAGGATACGTGTCACGATGGTCGCATCAAATTCCGGGACATAGCCCTCGAGCACCACGGAACCATTCATCATCGGCACACCGGCGACACAAACGTTATCTTTGATCGCAATCCGCTTCCCGGCCAGGGGGCCACTCGCCGCTCCCTTGATGGAACATTTCTGGTACCAGGCGTTCAGCGGATTTTCTTCTGCTGTGGGGCGATAGCCACCAGATCGAGCGTAATGCACTGGCAGTACTGGCTCAGGTAGCTGGTCGATGCGACGGTATGACTCAAAGGTTGCACTCATCAAACCTCGAAACGATTCGAGTTCCGCATCGCTCAGGTGCAGATTGTACACGTGAGCGATCGCCTGTAATTGCTCAATGGTGGGTTTTTCTGGCATAACGAACTTCCTTCCTTGATCCTGAACAATGTAGAATGCCCATCTGTGTAAAGTGGCAAAAGGAATAACCCACAGAATTACCCATATCTGAGCAATAAATTACCCATAGTATACAACACGTTGGTACTCACTTGCAGGGGTTAGTATCTTCTAACCGAGCATCCACCAATCGTGAGCAAGCAATCAGCATCTTGTAACACTCTGGCTACTGGGAGAGGATTTGGATGAGGATTTTTCAGCACTAGAACAAAGGAAGCCCATCATCGTTTGTCATGCGCACCTACTCCTCCTCGAAGTAGTGCTCCAGGAGCGTGCGCACCTTCGACCGTGCGCGGTGAAGCAGCACCCGCTGATTGACCTCGGAAATGCCGAGAAAAGCGCAGGTTTCCTTTGCCGTCCATCCCTCAATGTCGCGCAAAATGATGATCTTCCGCTGAGTGGGCGGCATCGCTGCGATGGCTCGCTGAATGCACGCCCGCGTTTCCTGTGAAAGCAGGCGTTCCTCCGGCATCTCTTGCCAGGTGGAGGGGAATGAGGCCCAATGGCCTGACGACTGGTGATCCACTGGCCAGAAGCGATCAGGGTCGACCGCGTGTTCAGCATGATCGGTGTCAATATCTTCCAGTGAAGAGAAAGGCATACTGCGGCCTTCGCGTTGGGCGCGTGTTTTGGCACGGTTGGTGAGGATGCAAAACATCCAGGTCTTCAGGGAGGACCTTCCCTCGAAGCGGCCCAGGCCCTCGAGGATCCCCAACCATGTCTCCTGGACGACCTCCTCAGCCACTGCCCACGTTCTCACGTAGACCGTAGCCAGGCGCAGCATGGCGGGAGCATACTGCTCGACCAAGGCCTCAAAAGCAGCCTCATTGCCACCGCGGAGCTGCTCGATCATATAGAGATCGTCAACTGAGGCCACCACCCCTGCCAGGTGTGTTCCAGTGATGGTTTGCCCGACGATGGCCACATCAAAGAGATTTTCGCGCTGATCGGTTCCTTTGCTCATCACGACTCCTCTTTTGGCGAATTTGCACTCTTGTCCAATTCCAGTAGAGCGAGTATACTGCTCGACAGGGACCAGAGTTGGTCACACCTGGTTCTCTGCTTACTATTATTCCGTCGCTTACAGTATTGCTTGTCCGAGTTGATCGATACAAGATCATCGAATGATCATCTCCTTATCAGTCGCGAATCACGTCCTGCGCTCAGTTCATTACAACAGCCGCCTTTGCCCATCGGAAAAGCGCGGCCGAAGCTGAGGGAGCCATCTTATGGAAGAGTTTGCAAAACGGTTGAAACGCGAGCGAGAAGAGCACGCCTGGTCGCAGGAGCAGGTCGCCGAGATGATCGGTACCACTGCCCCCAATGTGAGCCGATGGGAGCGGGGGAAGACCTTCCCAGGCCTACACTTCCGACAAAAGCTCTGCCAACTGTTTGATAAGAGCGCCGAAGCGCTTGGTTTAATGCGAGACGACAATGGCGGGACACAACCTCCGTCGTTCCCAGACCATCAGCCTCCAGCAGCACCTGCCCAGGTCTGGCACATGCCTCATAGCCGCAATCTGTTCTTTACAGGACGCGAAGATCTCCTCCTGCAGATACGTACCGCTTTAACCTCGGAGTCGCAGCCCATCGCCCTGTCCCAACCGCAAGCCATCAGCGGACTGGGGGGCATTGGCAAGACCCAGCTCGTTATCGAGTTCGCGTATCGCTATCGCGGTATGTACGATGTCGTCCTGTGGGTAAGGGCAGATTCACCGGACCTGCTCGTCTCTGACTTCTTGCTCGCCGCCGAGCTTTTGTGGCTTCCTGAACGCAAGGAACAGGACCAGAGGGTAGTGGTCGATGCAGTCAAGCGCTGGTTCAACACGCATGACCGCTGGCTGCTGATCCTGGACAATGCCGATCGAGTAGAGGACGTGAGCGGGTTCCTTCCCTCCACGGACACGGGGCATATTTTGTTGACCACGCGCGCTCATGCCACGGGAACAGCGGCGCAGCGCATCGTGGTGGAGCAGATGCCACGTGAGGAAGGAATGTTATTTTTACTTCGCCGCGCCAAACTCGTGCAGGGTAATGCTGGCCTTGAGCAGGTGACCGACGCGATGCGAGCGCAGGCCCGGTCGATTGTCGAAGAAGTTGATGGCCTACCGCTGGCCCTGGATCAGGTGGGCGCTTACATTGAAGAGACGAGCTGCAGCTTGAGCGACTATCTCCTGTTTTACCGCAATGGCCGTGAACGGTTGCTACGCCTGCGGGGACGAGAGGCGACGGGGCATGCGGAATCGGTGATGGCAACCTGGTCATTATCATTTGAGAAAGTCGAGCAGAGCAGCCCTGTCGCGGCGGCGTTCCTGCACGTTTGTGTCTTGCTGCATCCCGACGCCATCCCCGAAAGGATGATCGAAGAGGGCGCGACCGAGCTTGGCCCGGTCTTGCAAACTGTAGCGGGTAATCGATTCATTTTGAACAAAGCAATCGGGGAACTATTGCGGTACTCATTCATCCGGCGCGATCCTGAGACGAGGGTTCTCACGATTCATCGCCTGATACAGGTTGCTCTCCGGGAGGCGATGGAGCGGGGGGAATACCTTGAGTGGGGAAGGCGGGTTGTGAAGATGGTGAACAAGGTATTCCCAATGGTGCTGGACTCGATCCCCTGGATGCACTATGAGGCGTATCTCCCTCATGCTCGTGTCTGTGAGACCCTTGTGGATCAAATTGGCTCTCCTTTCGTGGAGGCTGCACAACTGTTCACAAAAACAGGTGTGTATCTTACGCGACGAGCGCGCTACGCGGAGGCAGGCCCATTATTACAGCGTGCGCTGGCGATGTTCAGATCTATGCCGGAATCCAATCTTCTGGAGGTCATAGAATGTATGAACTATCAGGGCTGGCTCTACCAGGAAGAAGGCAGGTACGAGGAGGCCGAGGACCTCTACCGGCGCTCACTGGTAAGCGCAGAGACTGTCCTGGGGGCAGAACATTCCGGTACCGTCGCCAGCCTCCACTACCTGAGCGGTCTCTATCAGGAGCAGGGAAGGTATGGGGAAGCAAGGCCACTCATGGAGCGAGCACTCGCCATCCGAGAAGTGGTACTTGGCCCTGAGCACCTGGAGACCGCCGACGGTATGAGTTACCTGGCCTGGCTCAGTGATGCCGAGGGAAAGTACGAGCAGGCCGAAGCTCTCTACAGCCGTGTACTGGCGATCCGAGAAGCCGCGCTCGGCCCCGAAAACATTTCCGTTGCCATGAGCCTCAATAACCTGGCCAGTGTCTACCGGAAGCGAGAGAAGTACGAGCAGGCCGCAACCCTCTACCGGCGAGCGATTGCCATCTACGAGGCGACATTGGGTCCCGAACACCCCTACTTTGCCACCGGTCTCAATAACCTGGCGAAAACCTACCAGGCACAAGAAAAGTTTGAGGAGGCAGAATCCCTCTACCGCCGCGCGCTGGCGATCCGAGAAGCGGCGCTGGGTCGCGAACATCCTGAAACCGCTGAAAGTTATCAATTGAGGGTCGAGAACAGATTATTCAGCGACTCGGCCAATGTCGGGTGAGCAAAAACGCCATCGCGCAAGACGGTATAGGGTACCTTGCCGATCATCGCCACCTCCAGGATGGCCATGATCTCGCCCCCTTCAACGCCCAGGACGGCTGCACCCAGAATCTGGTTCGTATCGGCGTCCACCACCGCCTTCATGAAACCTCGCGACTCGTCCAATTCGAGCGCGCGTGCGACATAGTTCATCGGCATCTTAGCTACTTTAAAGTTTCGACCTTGCGCGCGTGCCGCCGTTTCGCTCAGACCTATGCGTCCGAGTTGTGGGTCAATGAACACCGTGTATGGAACCAGCCGATTGTGGATACTGGCATTCCCCTTCTCAAGGAGATTGGTGCGAATGATGCGGAAATCGTCGTAGGAGATGTGGGTGAAGGCCGGGCCACCCTTGATATCACCAAGTGCATAGATGCCCGGTACGTTGGTCTCCAACCGCTCGTTTACCTGGATGAAACCACGTTTGTCCGTCTGTATTCCTGCTGCATCCAGATTGAGCCAGTCAGTATTGGGTACCCTTCCCGCGGCCATTAGCAAATGCGATCCGTCGAGGATACGTTCTCCCATCTTTGTCTGCACCTTCAACGAAATGGCGCCAGTAGAAGACTGTTCAACTGACACTGGCTTTGTCTCCAGAAGCACTTCCAGGCCGTCCTCGCGCATGATCTTCGCCACTTCCTCGGCGACATCCGGGTCTTCACGAGCCAACAGAGCTGCTCCCCGTTGTATGACAGTAACCCGGCTGCCGAAGCGGCGGAACAGTTGACCAAATTCCAGGCCGATGTAGCCTCCACCGACGACCAGCAGGTGTTCTGGAACCTCATCCAGCTCCATGATCGAGGTCGAGTCGAGTGTCGCTACAGCTTCTACTCCTGTTATGGATGGCTTTGCTGGCCGAGCGCCTGCATTGATAAAGATCGTGCCGGCTGTAAGTTGACGCACCTCGCCGGTGTTCAGGTGTACTTCCAGGACCTTCGGACCGGTAAAGCTCGCTTCTCCCATCAGGAGGTCCACGCCGTCAGTTGTTTCAATGCGTCGCTGGCTGCCAGTGCGAAAGCTCTCGACAATATCGCGTTTGCGTTGGCGCACTTTGGTCATATCGATGGTCACTGGACCCGTCTTTACGCCGTAATCCACGCCCCGACGCGCTAAATACGCAACGCGACCGCTGGCAACCATTGTCTTGGTGGGCGTGCAGCCCTCGTTGATGCAGGTGCCACCTACATGTTCCCGCTCGATAATAGCGGTCTTCCATCCTGCTTGTGCCAGGGCGGTAGAGAGTGGTCCTCCTGCCTGGCCTGCACCGATCACAATCGCATCATAGTGTCTTGGTTGAGTCATCGACTTTCATCTCCCTGTGTCTTGTTTTCTGTACTGCATGGACTTTCTTCTCCTACTTTGTCATTCCTTCCACCGATTCGTTACACATGGATGAGCATGTACGAGGAAATGATGCGATGAAGCCAGGCAGACAGAGACCTCGCTGGACCTGGAATCTAGCTCTAGATCCTTCACCTTTCCAGGTGTAACGCATGAGCGCAAATTGAGACTAGCTCATTGTAAGAAGTATTTTGAGAGTTGCCACATAGATGCGAGGTTGTAATGCCGAATGTTTCATTTTCCGGATTGCTCATTGTCGCGATTGTTGCCTTTGCCGCACCACTATTGCTCGCACTTACTCCCGCACGCCGTTTACCAGCAATTGTGCTCGAAATCGTGGCGGGTATCGTGATTGGCCCATCCGTCCTCGGGTGGGTCAAGATCGATCTCCCGATTTCAATCCTCTCAATACTTGGACTCGCTTTTCTGCTCTTCCTCGCAGGGTTGGAGGTCGAACTTGAGAGATTAAAAGGCCGCCTTTTGATGTTTGTTGGTCTGGCTTTCCTCCTTTCAATGGGACTGGCATTGCTGGTTGGGTATGGGCTCAACGCCGCCGGACAGGTGATATCACCTCTGCTGATTGCCATTATCCTCGTAGCGACCGGGTTAGGTATAGTCATCCCGGTGCTGAAGGATGCAGGTGAAAGCGCCTCGGACTTTGGACAGCTCGTCATTGCCGGCGCTATGTTCGCCGAATTTGGCTCGATCATCCTGCTCTCGTTGTTCTTCTCTAGTGAAGCCACCAGCATCCCGACAAAACTGGTGCTGCTTGGAGGGTTCGCCCTGCTGGCCGCCGGTTTTGCCTTCGTCGTGCTTCGCCTGGAGCGATCCAAGCGCATAGCTGCCGCGCTGCTGCGCCTCCAGGACACGACTGCGCAGATTCGCGTTCGTGGCGCTTTCATGCTGCTGGTCGCCTTCGTGGCTCTGGCATCAGTCCTCGGATTGGAAACCATTCTTGGGGCATTTGTCGCCGGTGTGATCCTGAGACTCGTCGATGGAGACCGCATGATGACACACCCGCAGTTTCGCCAGAAGCTGGAGGCGGTTGGCTTCGGCGTTTTCATCCCGGTCTTTTTCGTAGCTAGCGGTATCCGGTTCGACCTGGCCGCGCTCTTCTCAAGCCCTTCGACCATTGTGCGCGTCCCGCTATTCCTCGCGGCATTGTTATTCGTCAGGGGCATCCCTGCCCTTCTGTATCGACCACTCGTCGGCAGTCGCCTTTCGATAGTGGCCGGACTGTTACAGGCAACATCGCTTTCGTTTATCGTGGCTTCATCGCAGATCGGTTTGGAACTCGGTCTGATTACAAAGGCAACAGGCGCAGCTCTCATAGCCGCTGGACTGCTGTCAGTTCTCATCTTCCCCCTGCTTGCTCTGACTATCTTACGCCGCGCCGAGGAGGTTTCTACGCCGGCACCTATGTGAGATCTCATTTCACTGTAGTGAAAGATCCAGAAAACTCATCAGATAATCAAGCCTCTCTCATCTCGTACGTTTAGAAAGGTGGTGCAGCCCTTACTTTGGTCGCACCACCGTCTTATAATAATCGCACAAATCAGTAATTGGACATTTGTTGCAGCGCGGGCGCTCAAAGACACAAATGCGCTGGCCATGCCGCAGCAGTGCCTTGTGAAAATTATAGATCGTGCGTGCATCATTGGGCAGCAAAGCCTGCAGGAGATCATGGGCTGCATCGGCTGAGACCTTCTTTCCAATTAAGCCCAGCCGTATAGCAACTCGATGCACATGCGTATCTACCCATAGACCTGGTTAGGACTTCTGACAGGGACATGAAAGAGCTTCTCGTCGCGCTCCGTAGGATACTACAGCCAGTACAGAGAACCCCTGGTGATCTCTCCTCAGCACAAGAGAGCGTTCAGGCCCAAAGAAATCAAAAAATAGCCTTCCCTCTCATGAAAAGCCTTATGTAGTGGTTTGTGTCAGTGAGAACTGCGAACTCCTGCGTCAGGTTGCCGCTGATTCCGAGGTCTCCTACGAAACCTTCTGGCGTTTTCTTTATCCCGCTGGCAAGAAGAAGGCAGAATAGGAGCCTTGTTCCTTCCCCTTGTCTGCCTTTGGGAACGCTGGAGCGAGATGGGATAGATGATGGTGTATCTCTGCTTGTGCTGGTGGACTGAAGGGGCGGTCGACTTGCGCGGTAAGCAGGACCGATCGTGGGTTTGCCCAGGCTCTCCATCCGCACACTAGGCAGAAGTGAGGTAGTTTCCTCATCAATTGGCCAATAAAAAATCTTGAAGTGTTTGTAGACTCTTTTTAGGCCACTCTGTGCTATACTAGCATTATGGATTAATGCTCGGTTTATTTGTCTGTTCTCTATCCTCATAACTATTTAATAGAATCCGGTTAGTGGCTACTCGTCGAAGGGGGTACCACCATGGATGCAACGGCAATTTCCAATGCACTGGATGAACTTACCGGCTCGTGGAAGCCCAGTGGAGCAGCAACGACCAGCGATCTCGGAGAGGCACGGTTCAGTCTTGTCGATGCGCTCGCAAGTGGCCTTGCGCCGCAAGCCGTTCACGCAACGCCGATGTTCCGTACGCCCGTGCTGGGGACTGACCGTTCCGAGGTCGACGCTCTCGTTCGAAAGGCGAGGCCAACTCCAACGCTGTCAGTCATGCCGAACGTGCGAAGCGGGACCGATATCGATCCGGCCATGGCTGCCGACTTCGTTGGCATGAAGGTTAGCAAGACGCTCGGCCCTTTCGTCGACTCGTTCGGCGTAACGCATTGGATCGATTTGATTCCGCTTCCGCAGAAGATTCCGATTTCAAGTACAACGCGCGGAATATTAGGCTATCTCATTATCGATACGCCAACGGCGACGACTCTGGGACCTGGCAGTATCTGGATCGCTGCGGCTGCATTCGATGTCCCGTTGCTGACGAGCGGCGCAGTCGGATTGTCTTTCTCTGCCGGCACCGTCAGGCATGCCGGCAACGTGACCATATCGAACGCCGGCGTGACGATCGGCTCAGGCGGAACGCTTACTCTGGATTTGACACTTGCGCCGCCTCCACCGCTAGGCTCGTCTGGCATTGGCCGCGATGCTACGCAGATGGCGCTCACGCTGCCGTCACAGGTGACGATCGAATTCACGGTAGCAGGCGCGGGATTCATTGCCATCGATGACTCGGCGGTCACCGTTTATGGAACAAGCTTCACGCTCAAGCGCAATGCGAACAAACCACGCGTTGTCAAAATTGGCCTCGACTACCTCCTCTATCCATGTGATATTTCCATCCCACAGTTCTCGTTCCAGACAGTGTTGTCGACCGATATAGTGCCGTCTGGACAATCCGGGGTGACCGGGGGAGGCTGGGCACTTGCAATAACGACAGCACCGCCGCAACAATTGGGTGCGGCATCAAGCGCGGGCAGCCTCGTTTTGGAACTCGGCAGCGGACTCTCGTTGCGATTTGGCGATCTCACTATGCCCACATCCCTTGCAAACGCCACGCTTGCCCTTGCGCCCAACAATATCACGATCTCTGCGGCAAACGGTGCGCGAGCCATCAACGATCGTTTGACGTTATGGACTTCGGTACCACCGCCTGTTTCACTCGAACCAGCACCAGCTCACCATGCATCGGAAATCGATGCAACCATCGGGCGCGGAGCTGTCCTCTTAGCAAACGTTTCTCCCCAGAGGGAGCAAGCTGTAGCATTCGGTACGGCGAGAGTGAGTGTTGATCGTCCGCTCGCGGCGAACGGCTCGCGCTTGCCGATCGCCTTCGCCTCGGCACTCATCGCCTTTAGTCGCTCTGCAACAGGAAAGTCGGTTGTCGCTGACATGTCGGTTCCGGATGTGCCCCCGGGTGGACCCCAGCCGCAGTCGGCGCTTGCGCTCGAAAACGCGCTGCTGCGTGTCGGTCCCGCAGCGACCAGCATGTTGAATGCAGCGTACTCGGGTACTCGTCTCATTGGCACGCTCGAGTTCACCTTCGAAAACGCACAGATCGTTCCGACCTTGCCGGATCCATACGCCAGCGCTAACGCGTTCCCGCGGCCGCTTTTTGGCACCGTCACGGCACTCGATAGTTGGACACTGCAACCCGGCGCAGTTCTGCGTTTCGGAATCGTTGCATCTTCGCCGGCTGCAGCGGCGACCCAAGCCGCCCCGGCAGCAACCACCGAGGGGGTAACCATACTGCTCGATCTTTCCGGCAACGCCGACCAATTCGGTGTAAGTGTCAACACGACACGTGAATTGGCCACCATTGCTGCGCTCGACGGATTGGCGCTCGCGGTGCCGCAGGAGTTTCTGCAAGTCTACACGCTCCCAGGCATCTCATGGGAGCCTGTCGTCGATCAGGGCACAAACACCTGGCTGAACGCCCAATCACCGGACGATGGTCCGCCGACGAGGTTGCAGGTGAATACCGTCAATCTCGTGCGCGTCGAGCCGAACATTGCGCTTCCCGCACTCGCGCAGGCGAAAGCGAACGTGGAGGCGTTCGGAAGTTTTACCCTGCCGTTTGGATTGATGGCGACTCTCGAGATCCCCTCGGCAACCCCGCCTCCGCAACGTCCATCGTATTCGCTCATCAATGCGGATTTTGCGAGTGGTCTCAGCGCTGCTCACCAGCTTTCGATTCGAGCAGAGTCGGTGATTCATGTTGGCGATCCGGCGTTGCCCGGGAACACAGGCACGGGATCGCCGGTGCCAGTTCCACTGAACAGTAATGTTTTTGGTGTGCTGGCGCTCGGCAATGACCCCTTGGGAGCAGCCCAGTTCTTCGATCAAGAATTCTCCGGCCTTGACCCAAACGGCACCCCGCAGATCCCGGTGACGCGCATCGATATATCGGGATACGGAACCAGCATGTTCTCCGATTGGAAGGACAACACATTTGACGTCGGCGTCGTGCGAGCGCGCTTCGACGTTTTGCTCGGCCGAACGGCCTACGAGCTCGTTCAGATCGCCTCTGTCGTTATTCCGTATTGTTTCCGGATTACGCGAACAGTTATCTTTGATCGATACGACGGTGGTCTCGTCGTGAGACACGATACAGGATTAAAACCAGTCGGTATTGGTGAATTTGAGCTCCTGCATCCTGATCAAATATTGCTTGGCCCTGTCGAGTTTTTGGAGAATATCCACAACATCGCCGTTGGAACGGGGCCGACGATCTCTTTCACTTCGCCCGATGTACACGAACCAATCCCACCGTCGCAACCACCGCCACATCCGCCGACACCGCTACGGACGATCGAATTCGTTCCGGTGACATTCGATGCCGACATCATGATAGGCCCGTCGGTTACCGCGGTCTCCAACGGCAACATGACCCGGCTCGTCGCCGGGACGCAGATTCAGGGCTACGCGCAACTCACTGTCGGGCCTGTAGCGAGCGCACGAGAGGTCCTCATGGCAATGCAGCAACTGCCGGACGGTGTCTCTGGCTCAGTCGGGTGCATTCTGAACGTGGGATCGGCACCTGGACCGAACGCGCCCAAATTCACGTTCACTGTCTCCTCGCTCACAGCGAAAGCGACGAGCGCCAACGTGACGGGTCAAAACTACCCGGCTGTGGCAGTCGGACTGTATGGAACCCCGCACTTACCGCGCGATGGCGCATGGAGTATCACACGACGCGGACAAAATGATGCGGCGCCGACTGCGGTTGACCCGACATTTCCCATCCCGTTGATTTTCGGTTCGAACAACGACAGAAACTATCAATGGCGGCTACTCGATCCAGAAGACGGGCTCTCTGTCAGCACGCCGAACACAATCTTTGGCTTGTTGCAGGGAACTGGAACATCCAAGAGTCTGTTCGAGAACCCCGTCATCGCCTCTTCCGGCCAATCCCTCCTGCTCGATCCCAACCGCGGCGTTCCTCAGCCGATGCTGGCCGATATCGGATCGCTCCTGGGCGCGGTCGGCATCTTTCCACATCTTGCGAATGTGCTGCAGATTCCGACTAAACCGAGCGATACTCTGGATCTCGCGCAGGACGGCTTTCAGAAGACCTTCTCGTGGACCCTCGAGAAGTCTGCCAATCCCGTTGTTCCTCTGGATGATCAGGTGCTGCTCGACCTCGGCATCATCAGTTTGATCCTGCAATATTACGATCTCGACAGCAACAACAAGGTTCCAACGCAGGCAACATTCACCGTCGATGCGGATCCCCCGGCGGGTTCACCCCGCTGGTCTCTCTCGCTCGATCACTTGAGCCTGGCCGCATTCGTGCAGGGGTTCGGAACCGATGCGCTCTTGACGATTCACGGTGGCTTTACAGCGAGTGAGAACCAGAAGCCGGGATTCAACAACATCCACATCGATTACGGCAGTGCCCTCTCGATCGTCAGGAACGTCATCAGCGGCCTGACGACCCTTGTCGAGGCGATGGGTGGCAGCGTGGATCTCGACGTTGGCTTTTCGGACAACAAACTGACGGTCAAGGATGGGTTCACGATGCCAACGATTCCCCTCGGCCTGGGTGAAATCGAAGATATCGCGATCGACCTCGGTATGGCGATCGAGATCCCTGACCATGCCGACTTTCACGTCGAATTGGGCAGCCAGGACAAGCCGTTCACGTGGATCGTCGATCCGCTCGCCGGAACCGGCGCCATTGTCCTGGGGACGTCGGACGGGGACAAGGGCGTGATCATCGAGGCCGGTATCGGCGCGGCGCTCGCAATCGACCTCGCGGTCGCATCTGGCAGCGCTTCAATCGTCATCGAAGTCAGCATTTCGACGAATATATCCCCGTTCGCGCTGACGTACGCGCTCGTCGGGAATGCCACTGTCGACGTGCTGGACGGTCTCGCCAGCGTATCGCTGACCCTCGCCGCGTCGATTACGGCCAGCCTGCATTGGCAGTACCCTCAACCCGATCCTTTGCACCCGCTCCCTGATTCCGTCGATTTTGGTGCCGGGGTGGCTGTCGGCATTCACATCAGTGTCGCGTGGGTGGCCAGCGTCGACTTCGACGGCTCCTGGTCGTTCAACCAGCGTATTCCGCTTCACCTGCCTTTTGGCTTGTAAGGAGGGAGATCAATGGCCGACATGCGTCTCGTCATACTGACGTTCCCGCAGCGCTGGGAGCCCGCGCCAGGAACTCCCACGTCAGGGACACTCACCGTCAACGCGCTGCTCGTTCCGAGTGTGAGTCCAGTCGACGATCCCCTGGTGGGGAGTGCTGCGAAATTCGCCGACCACGTTCCGGACCTGCGTGCAGTCGTCATCGGAAGTCTTGACAGCGATCCCATGAGCAATGACCCGACCGCTGTACGGATCGTGCCGACGATCGTCAATCCCTCGTCACCGGGCCCTCCCCGTCCGAATTACACGAAACTCGTAGCACAGGCGCAGGCGCAGGTACCAAGCATCACGATTGCCGGTACTGGCGCTTCGACCACGCCGCCGACGCCGACGATTCGTAAAGCGCTGCCCCAGTCTTATCTCGATGCGACCGGCGCGACGCCCAATGGCAACACGACGACAACCGATGAGTTCGGCTGCGAGATCCGCGGCCAGCAGCCGGTCCAGCCTGGACCGAAGGTGACCACGATCGGCTGGGGACCGATGATCTCGTACGCGCTGCGGCAGCCGGTGCTCGCTACCGCACTTGGTTTGCGTTACGAACTGCGGGTCGATATCGCCAATGCTGCTCTGTTGAGCACTGGTGGGTGGCTCTTCATCGAAATTGCTACCAGCGATCCGTGGGCTCAAGCGGCGACACCTGGCCAGATCCGGCTGTACGCTGCACGCCTTCCGGCGCTTGGCGCGAGTCGCCAACTCTTCGCCGCAGTTGTTTTCCCGGTCGATGCAACGGCCGCGATCGACGATAGCGCATTCAGCGAAGCCGAGACCTACGACGACGGGTTTGCCCAGGTCGTTCACCTGTACCAGCCGCAGGCGAACAATGCAGTGATCGGCGACAAGAATGGCGTCCCGGCCGCAAGTGACATTGGCATTCAGATCGGCTGGGACGACGAACAGGTCGTTGCGTGGCAAAACCGGCAGCTCGATATGCTCAGGTCGCGTCTGGCGGGTACATTTGATGTGCTGGCGCGGACGCCGCTGGGCGTGCTGGGCTACCGCGTCGACGTTGCCGATGCCACCACGAATCCTGCATCACCCGCCTGGCATTCGCTCGTTGGGACCGACGTCACATTACCGCAAAACTTCGGGCACTACCGTGGCGAGTTAACTATCGAACCCACGGCGCTGCGACCGCATGATCCGATGAATCCAAACCCTGGCGATGCCTGGTTGCCGCGCTACTTTGCGAATTGGCGCGGGGGCTCGCTCGTCACAGCCGACGACGTCCCCAAGGCGATGCTTGACGGGAAACCGCTTACAGCGAAACCCGATCCGGTTGGTGTCTTGCTCTCCTACGGCCGCAACTACGCATTCCGCGTGCGGCTGGCGGATCTCTCGAGCGGCGGTCCAGTCGTTGGTGATCTGCCCATCAACCTCCATCCGGCCGACGTGGCGACGCTAGATTTCCGGCGCGCGGTTCCACCGAAGAAACCGGGTATTCAGGTCAACCTGCCGACTGGAGGAACCAGCAGCAACGGAACGTGGCCACCGCCGAAATACGTCATTCCTGAACCGGCATCCCTCACCTTCACTCGTCCCCTCATCGGCTACCCAGAAGTGCTCTACACCGCGCTGGGAGACACCGACGGACACCGCGGAAAGATCGTGGAGTACTTCACCCACAATGCCCATCCGGGCAGCGGTGTCGTCGTCGGTTTGCCTGATCCCGATGCGCAGACGCTCGCGCTTGTCGTGGAAGTGCGCACGCCGCTGCACGACGTTGCCGGAGATGGCGTGCTTGATGCGCCATTCCGTGAGCTGTACAGCACCACGCGTACGTTCCCGCCGCTGCCAGCTGGCCCGCTTCCCGCAGATCCCGGCTTGCGCATCGATATCGCGTATGTCGACGCGCCATCGATCATCGATTGGGCGGACACGCAACCGTCGAGTGGACCGCTGGTCATTCCGCGCGGGCGCGATGTGCGCATCATGGCGCAAGCGCTTACTCGCAACGATCCCACCTACTTTTCGCCGGTTGCGACGACGGGGCTTCCGGCCTCGCTGATACTGCGCGCTGAAGTCCGAAGCGAACCCGCATTGCTGATCCGACCCGTCGACGGCAGCGCACCGCTGCGCGGTTTCCTCTTTAAACGACCGCCAGGCATCAGTGCGCCTCCAGTCGCTGCGCAGCTCGCGCAGGAACTTGGCCTCGTCGTCGACGGGCTCACGCTTTCGGCACCGCCTGGACAACGCATCGCCTTCAGCGCATCGAAAAGCGTGCGCCACACGCTCTCGGGAGACAACTCGACGATCACCTTTGCTGCTGAGAGCGAGTTCTTGCGCCAGTGGATCGTCGCACTCGTCGTCGATCTCGAACGCGATTGGACGTGGGATGGCCTTGCAAATGGCAATACCATCATCGTCGAGCGAGACGGCGCGCAAGTCGGAAGTTTGATCGTCGTCCGCACCTTAGGTGCCGCCGCTGTCGCCGACCCGGCGAATTGGGATCGGCGACGCACGCGCCTTGTGTTTTTCGATGGCGTGGACCCGCATGAACAAACGGCGAGCGGTTTTCCCGAAGCGCTCGCCCACGCCTGGACAATCAGTGCTTCGACGAAGAAGGAGATCGGCTCCCCGGTGGGTGTCACGGGTACGCCAACACTGAAACCAGGGACGGTCACACCACCGGCAGGGTCAGAGCTCAATGGCGTGAGTCAGTCCTTAACGTTGCCGATCGCCATTACGCCTGCACAACTTCCTGATATCGCCTCCGTAGGCCTGGCGCTCTCGCCGTTTGCCGCCGGGCCGGGCTACGCAACGACCGTGCCGCGCACGCGCGCATTGTGGATCGAATTGAAAGCGCCGCTCCAAAACAAGAGCGGGGACGCACTGTTCGCACGCGTCCTTGCATACGGTGCCGATCCGCTGCTCTATAATGCCATCCCAAGTATTGATGAGCAGTTCGAACCGCCGCTCGTCCTTGATCCCGAACTGATGCGTGTGATCACGCCCGGCGAAAGCGACGATCGCGCCGGTTTGGATGCAATGATGGCCCTGGAACCCGCGAAAGATTCCACCGTCCATTTCTTGTTGCCGCTCCCGCCCGGTATCGATCCGTCGGATCCAGAACTCTTCGGCTTCTACACGTACGAATTGCGCATCGGCCACGCAGGAGATCCGCACGATCACCGCTGGTGGTCGACCGCCCAAGGGCGGTTCGGGCGGCCCTTGCGCGTCAATGGTGTCCAGCATCCGGCACCGGCGCTCGTCTGTCGTGCTGGTCGCTATCGCAACCCGAAAAGCCCTGACAAGTCTCGCCTGGGAATGTACGTCCTTGCCTCAGCTACGTATGCAACGCCCGTCCTGGGCGGCCAACCGCTGGTTCGCCCGACAGGCGAGCCGAAGACCACGCTCTATTTTTTCTTGTACGCGCAGGTTGTGCAAGCAGACGCAGCCTCAAACCGCAACGTTCTTCTACTCCAGCGAGAGGGGCAATTCCTTTCGGAGCCGGGGATCTTCCCATTGCGCACCTCGCAGAGGGATCGCCTCGGCTTCGTACTTTTCAGCGAAGCTGACATCGAAAACCAGCTTGGACAGCTCGGACTTCCAGTCGATCTACCGCTAAGCGTGCTCGCCGTGGAATTTCTTCCGGGCGGCGCCGGCAGCGATCTGCCCACCCCGGCTCATCTGACAAGCGCGACCATGAACTCGCAGTCAACTCACACACCTGCAACGTTGGTCGCGACAACTGATCAAAACCCAGATCCGCTGAACCTAAACGGACGACCACGACGCATTCTGCGCGTTTCATCACTTGTTCACGTGGCAGCAATCTGTTAGCGAAGGAGACCAATGTGGATAACGTACCTCTTCCTGCAAGTGAGCAGCCAGAGCTCCCGGGTTCTCGCCGCATCGGCACGCTGTCTGCGGATGAACGATTCAAGATCACTGTCATTCTCCGCCCGCGTTCAGGTCATGGCGAACGATTTCCGCAGCGATGGCATCACAAAATCTTAAGCCGTGAAGAATTTGCGGCTGTGCATGGTGCAGATCCGCAAGACATCGTCCAGATTGAAGCTTTTGCCAAAGCAAACACCCTTTTGGTCGAAGGCGTTTATCCTGCGAAGAGAGCGATAGAGTTGTCTGGCACGGCAGCAGATGTTAGCAAGGCATTCCAGGTCGATCTGGTCCTGTATGAATACGAGGGCGAACAGTTTACTAGCTATACAGGTCCGATCTATCTGCCAGCAGAACTCGCTCCTCTCATTCAGGGTATTTTAAGCCTCGATAACCGGCCGATTTTCAAGCCCGCTCTGGTGAGGGGAATGACGAATACGGTGCCGATTCCTATTCAGAACGCACGTTCAGCCTACAACTTCTCTACAGGAGTCGATGGTTCCGGTCAAACGGTTGGCATTATCTGTTTAGGCGGTGGCTATCTGGTATCCGATATATCCACATTCTTTCAGGGCCTTGGGCTATCCATGCCGACGATCATCAATGTACCGGCCAATGGCAACAACCCAGGTCAGAATAATCTGGTTAACCTTGAGATTACTCAAGATATCCAGATGGTTGGAGCTATTGCGCCGGGTGCTACAATCGCGGTGTACTTCGGATTGAATAGCAGTCTAAATGAAATGATGATTGCTCTTACAGCAGCTATCCATGATACTGTCAATAACCCATCCGTTATCAGCATTTCCGCCGGGAAGCTAGAGAGCATCGTCGGCGCCACTGGGAATTTCCTGTTGGAGGGAGCCTTCCAAGATGCCGCGGATCACGGTATTACGGTGCTCGCACCAACTGGTGATGATGGTTCGAACGTCGGTGTAGAATCCCCCGCTTCTTGTCCTCATGTTACAGCAGGTGGTGGTACGGTACTCACCCTTTCGGGAGGTGTGCCTGTCAGCGAGGTCGTGTGGAACAACAGCCCCATAGGGGCAACTGGCGGAGGTGTAAGTGATTTCTTTGATCTGCCCCCATATCAAAGCACAACTGGAATTCCTGTTTCTGCTACCAACCCTGGCCGTATTGGTCGTGGCGTGCCCGACGTCGCGAGTCATGCTGATTCTTTTAGCGGCTTTGTATTTCAAGGAAACCCCATGGCCGTGTCCGGCACTAGCGCGACTCCTCCGCTGTGGGCGGGTTTGGTAGCCCTGATCAACCAGCTCAAAGGAGCCCCCATTGGTTTTCTCAACCCAGTTCTTTACGGGAGGGTAGGCCCGGTTGGTGCTCTAAATGATATTCTGAGCGGCACCAATGGCGCATACACTGCGGGACCTGGCTGGGATGCCTGCACCGGGTGGGGGAGCCCGAATGGAAACGTTGTTGCGAATCTGCTACCGCCCCCGAGTGTAACAGGCGTTTTCCCGTCGGCGGGTCCGGCAGGCGGCGGTACTCCAGTTACCATCAATGGAAGTTTCTTTATCGGCACCACTGAGGTTAACTTTGGCAATGCGCCGGTTCCACCGCTGTTTATTGTCGTTAGTGACAGTCAAATTAGCGTTGTTGGGTCTCCGGCGGCGACTGCGGCGCTGGTGGTCAATGGTCCTGTGGATGTGACGGTGACTACCCAATACGGTACCTCAACCACCAGTTCCGTCGACCAGTTTACCTACTTTTTCACCATACCGAATATCACGTCCATCATTCCCTCCAGTGGTTCCACATCGGGTGGCGATCCTGTCACCATTCTTGGTAGTGGTTTCACGGGCGCCACCTCGGTTCAATTCGGCGGCACAACGTTTCTACCGGGCTCGTTCATTTTCAATAGTGACAGTTCAATAGCTGTAACCACTCCGGCGGTGGGTATTCCAGGACCTGTCGATGTGACGGTGACTACTCCCGGCCTGCAATCAGCTCCAAGTCAGTTTATATTTATATGATCCCCAAGCCCGTGGTCAAAAACATTAATCCTCCTAGCGGCTCGGTGGCCGGCGTCGATCCAGTCGCCATTAGCGGTACTGGCTTTACCAACGTCTTCCCAGTGGATTTCGGTGGAACACTTCAATCTCTACCGTTCACTATCATTGATGACGCCCACATCACGATGTCTAGTCCGCCAGGAAGTGGCGTCGGCCCTGTCGATGTGAGAGTTACGAGCCCTGGTGGCACCTCAGATATCAATCGTCCCGGTGATCAGTTTACCTACTTCTAGAATGGGACGGTATGTCGGAGCCTTTCGCAACGAGACCATTCAGAAACCGGGGGGGCTAGATAGTGAAAGCGTGAGTCATCATCCGGTTTTGAATAGTCTCCAACAAATAGTAAGAGCTAGCGACCAGGATTTACGACTGTCTTATAATAATCGCACAGATCGGTAATTGAGCATTTATTGCAGCGTGGTCGATCATACACGCAAATGCGCTGGCCATGCCGCAGCAACGCCTTGTGAAAATTGTAGATGATTCTGGCATCCTGGGGTAATAAGGCCTGTAGCAAATCATGTGCCGCATCGGCAGTTACCTTTTTCCCGATGAGCCCCAGGCGGACCGAGATTCTCCAGACATGCGTATCTACCCGCAGACCTGGTTAGGACTTCTGACAGAGACATGAAAGAGCTTCTTACCGCTCTTCGGAGGATACTCCACAAAGCGGCCTGACACACTTGTCAGGGACATCTTTCCTAACCAGACAGAGGATGAGCGTGCTACGTCTGTCTCATTTTTCACTCCTCCCTCTGCCCCTATTCGCTCCTCAACTATCTCGACAGACTCAAGGCTTCTACACGTAATCCTTATCGCGGTTTCACCACCGTGTTATAGTAGTCACACAGATCCGTCAGAATGCACTTTGAGCAACGCGGACGGTCATAAACGCAGATGCGCTGTCCGAGACGCAGCAAGCCTTTATGAAAGTTGTACATGACGCGAGCGTTCTGGGGGAGGAGAGCTTGCAAGAGATCATGCGCAGCATCAGCAGTCACTTTTTTCCCAATCAGCCCGATACGCCCAGAGGTGCGGTGAACGTGCACATCAACTGGTAAGATGGCTAACTTGCAGCTAAAGAGCAAGACTGCCGCAGTCGTTTTTGGCCCAACTCCCTCGAAGCGAGTGAGCCATGCCGCCGCTTCCTCTACTGGCAGGTCGCATACGAAATCAAGGTTAAGGTTTCCCCGCTCCTGGGTGATTTGTCTCATGATGGCTTGGATACGAGGCGCTTTGACTTCGGGAAAGTTGACGTTGGCAATCGTTTCCTGTACCTCCTCTGTCGGCGCATCGCGTACCGCTTCCCAGGAGCCAAAGCGCTTCAACAGGTTATCCCACGCGGCAGCAGTTTGTTCATCCCGCGTGCGATGGGAGAGCAGAATATCAACAAGCATACTCATCGGGTCTTTAGTTGAGAAAGGCAGCTCACCGTAAAATTCTGTCAGCCGCCGGGTAACTTCTAACGCTTTGGCTGATAATGCAGCAACATCGGGTGTGGGATATCCATAATCGGCACTAGTGCGCTGGCGTCGAACTGTTTGCTTCACATGTCTTTCTCATCTTTCTACAGGGTGTTTCTGGCGAGGAGTTTTTTGATCCCCGTCTAATGTGTACACGGTATTTTTCAGGGAAATAGTTCCGTGTCTTTGAATCATACCACGAAGAGGCTGACTAATTCAGCAGAATCTGATGCAACGTAATATTATTGCAGATCGGGCAACCGCCCACAAAGTAGAGCAAAGCCCACAGGTTGTGCAACGAGATTAAAGCATGCAAACTGTCTAGCACGAAACGGCTTCATGAGCAATCTTGCTCACCTTGTTTACTCGTCTTTCGATGTGAGAGAAGTTCCCCTCTATGCGACTGCTATGCATGTAACAAAGCACGTTCCAGAGGCACTTCGCTCGGGATATACATCAGGGTTTCAGGCCACTCGCCGCTTTTGCTGATCTAAAATGGGACGAGAGATGGTTCTCACCCTGAAGAGCAGGGAGTGAGCCTTTTGCAGAATTACATATCTAGACTGGGACAGGCCAGGATGGTACAATGCGGCCCAGAAGGGTACAAGAGTACCCTGAAAAGGATGGATACATGGGATGAAAGACCGCCCTGATCGTGCCGCGCGATTGCACCTCATCGAGTCGATGTTTGCAGGCCAGTCGTGGCAGACCGCAGCAGCCCAGAGTCAGTTGAAGATCTCTCGTTCAACGGCTTACCGCCTCCTCCAGCTTGCGCGCGATGAGGAGAGAGCCGCCGAGGCATTCCTGGATGATCGCCACGGCCAGCCGTACAAGTTGACCGAGCCTGTGCAAGTGTGGCTCGTCGAGGCATGCACCAGAGACCCGCAGATTCCCTCCAGCCGGATCCAGGCAGAGTTGAAGACCAGCTTTGGCATCGAAGTCAGTGTCGGTCACATCAACCACGTACGGGCACAACAGGGAGTGACCAAGCAAAGGCGTGGTCAAGCTCAGACACCAGTTAAAAAAACCGTCAGGGCAGAAGATGCGTCGGAGCAGCGGCCTCCCACCGGTGTTCAAGGCAAGCAAGATACCCCTGGCGCTTATGGCGAAAGCGAAAGCGCTTGAGTTGCTCGCTTTGAGCGGTGCTGGTCTCCTGTCGCATGTGTCGCCATTTGGTGCGATCAAGTCGGCAGGCATGCTCAATCAGTTGCTGCTGTCTACTCTCGTCCTGTTCCCACCAGGCAGCGTAGGCAACACAGCGCCCGTAGCGCAGCAGATAGCTATTCCAGTTTTTGCGCCCACTGATGCGGCGATACTGCGTTTTGAGAGCACGAATGCTGCGTTCCATCTCATTATTGGTACGTGGGAAGTCGTCCCGGTCGTAGCATTGCACCAGGTGCGAGCGCTGGTTGACCAGTACCTCTAAGAAGTGCGCCAAGCACGACTGCTCCAGTTGCGTCAGGGTGCCATCCGACAGGTTCGCCGACACCGTTTGCCGCCAGGCATCCAAGCGCTTCCCCACCGTCTCATTGCTTACCACCTCTCCTGCCTGCGCCCAATGGCCAGAGAGGATCTCTTCGGCATCGAGCACCCATTGCTGCATCCGCTTGACCTGGGTCAGCTCTTGCGCCCAGCTCTGGCGTTCTCTCACAATGACCAGGAGCCGTGCCAGCTTCTGCCTGCACAGCAGACTCACTGCTCCCCCTTTTTAGTTAGCCGCTCCAGGCTCTTTTCGACCTCCTCCAGATCCTGGCTGGCTTGCACTGCTGGGTACTCAAATGGCAACGTCCCATCGCGATTGAGTGCCGTGAGCACTCCTACGGCATAGTCATCCAGGACTGCTTGGGTTGGAAGAAGCCCCGCGCTCTGGCCGACCAGTGACCTACGAGCCAGCGTTGGTCAGTGAGGTCATTCAGACTGCGCTGAGCCGACCCGCCGACTTAGGGGAAGAGGGCTACACGACCTGGACGTTGGATCGCCTGGTGGACTACCTGCATCGCGTGAAAGGCATTCGCATAAAGCGCAGTCGCATCAGCGAGATCTTCATCGCTGAAGGCCTGAGTTGGCGCCACGAGGAAACCTGGTTTGGGGAGCGGGTTGATCCTGACTTCGCCAAAAAAAGGGGGCTATCGAAACCATCTATACCGCGCCTCCAGACGGGAGTGTGACGGTGTGCCTGGACCAGATGGGCCTGGTGGCTGTTAAAAGCTATCCGGGCAAGCACTTGGTGAAACCCGAAGCGACGGCAGCCACCCCCGCAGGCCGAGCCAAGCAAGAGATCGACTATGGCAGGCGAGAAAAGGCGGGCTATGTATTCGGAGCGCTTCAGCCCAGGACGGGCGAGGTCTTCACTGCTACCTACACCAGGCGGACGCTGGTCAACTGGATCGACTTTTTGCACCAGGTGGAGGAGTGGATCCCGCAAGAGGTGGAGCGAGTCTACGCTGTCTTAGTTAACCTGACCATGCACCGGGCGGTGGATGTCCTGCTCTTTAACCTGGCCTATCCGCGGCTTCAAGTTCGTGTTTCAGCCTACCTCTGCGGCGTACTTAAATCTGATAGAGCCTTGGTGGAAAACCCTCAGATCGCTGGCGCTCAAAGGACGGCGCTTCGAAACCTGGAACGAGGTCGAGGAGGTGGTGCAAAAGGCGACGGCGTACTGGAATGCACACAAGCATCCGTATGTGTGGGGCCGCCGCAGGCGACATCATCCTCAGCGCAAGCCTGGCATTGCTCGACTCCCCAGGGTCGCATGACCCTGCTGGTCTGTGCGATAATGAGATCAGCAGAGCAGAGACTTGCACGCATTTGTCAGAGAGGAGGTCTTGGCCATGTTCCAGGATCCGACATCCGCTTCGGATGAGGTGGCTCTGAACCGGTGTCAGGACCAGCCGCCGGTTTCTCTCGTGCCCACTGTGGCTCCGGTAGGGACGCAACAGATTCTCTATGTAGCTACCTTCGACCACCTGTACGCCGTCAATGCCAGCGACGGAATGGTGCGCTGGTGTCAGCAGGTGCAGCCAACCCAGGAGGTGATCCAGAAATGGAGTGCTCTTCACGACATCCATCGTGATCCCCCTCCACATCTGCTCTTCGGAACGCCGCGGGTGACCAATAGCATCGTCTACGTTTGTGCCTCTGGCTATGGCAACTATACCTACGCGTTCAATGCCCGGGATGGATCGCTGCGTTGGCAGACGCCTACCGAT
>Ga0187846_10000377_pt1 | contig 26276 bp, 23 predicted proteins | sample TC_taG_FD_161473 | JGI IMG/M metagenome (GOLD analysis project Ga0187846, IMG submission 161473) | Biofilm microbial communities from the roof of an iron ore cave, State of Minas Gerais, Brazil - TC_06 Biofilm (v2) | ecosystem: Environmental > Terrestrial > Deep subsurface > Cave > Wall biofilm... | reverse complement strand
TATAAATCGTGATTGAATATGGTAGCGACATGCACGAGCCTGATTCTCGAGAATAGCAGGCCTCGCCCATGCTGCTTTGATGTCATACGGTTCTACGAACAAGACAAGGTCCACAGTCGTGTCGACTTGGGCAACCCCAAAACAGATCATTGACCACCACTTGTCCGTGTTAGAACCGTGATCCGCCCATGTTTCTTATTGGGGGGCGACAGTATGCCGGAGCGGGAACACGGCCATGAGTACGGTGGGGAAAGTGGCTAGGACGCGACGTTGATGGGCTAACAACCCGGAGAAACGTCCTACTAGCTGCCGTGACGCTCCACCATACAGCCAGCCAGCCCCGGCGGATTTTCTTCTGTGAAGCAAAAGGCGAGAAATGGCAGTTTCCGATATCGTTTAAATTAAGACCCGTTCTTTCACTAAAATCACACGCGGTAGCGAACTGAGCTAAGAGAGTCGCTACCCGAAGGAGGACAACTCACATGCCTGGTCGGTTAGACGCTACGGTTGTGCTTGTCACCGGCGGTGGTTCCGGAATCAGGGTACTAGGCAGATTGATGTAGAAACATACGCTAAGGAAAAACGCGCCAACAGCGTAAGCGCCTGATTGTCCAGGGTTTTTGCGCGTTCGGCGCAACCTGGCTAAAGAGCGTACATCGGGGTTTTCTGTGCGCCGTCGTCGCGGACTTACCCAGTTTTCCGGAGATCGACGGAAAACACTGCTTAGCGCAGCGTTGTTCGCCAAAGGACGGCCGGGACCCACCCGCCTTAGCGTCTAAAATTGCGCGGTTCTGCCTAATACTCTCAAGAGGCTGAAAGCAAGGTGGCGCGCGGCGCGCGACTCGACAGGCAGGGACGCCTGTCCTGCTAATTGGACAAATATGCGAGTCATCATCGTCGGCGCAGGAATTGGCGGGCTGGTTGCCGCGCTGACCTTGCGCCGCGCCGGAATCGACGTGGAGGTCTTCGAGCAGGCGGCGGTATTGCGTGAAATCGGCGCTGGCATCCAAATCAGCCCCAATGCCAGCCGTATTCTGGAACGGCTTGGTCTGGCGAATTCGATGCGCACCTATGGGGTGCGGCCGCTGGCCGTGCAGACTCGCCGATGGGACAATGGGCGCATCCTCACCCGCCAACTTCTAGGTGATGAATGCGAGCAACTCTTTGAGGCACCTTATTACCATTTCCATCGCGCCGAACTGCTCGAGCTGCTGGCCGCGGCGCTGCCCGCTCACATGATTCACCTGGATCATCGATGTATTGACATTAAGCAGTATTCGGAACGCATCGAAGTAGGATTTCATAACGGCGCGATAGCCGATGCGGACCTAGTAGTCGGCGCTGACGGCATCCATTCGACAGTGCGCGAGCTGATCCTTGGTGCTGACTCGCCACGTTTCTCTGGCCATGTTGCCTATCGCGGGCTGGTGCCCGCCGAGCGCGTCGCTCATCTCGGGCTTGAGGTGAACGCATCGTCATGGTGGGGCCCCGGTCATCATTTCGTTCATTACTTTGTCGGTGCCGGCGCCCGCTACGTCAATTGGGTTGCCATAACGCCTGGCGAATGGCGCCTCGAGTCATGGACGGCGCGGGGCGAAGTGGCCGATGCGCGACGAGAGTTCGAAGGATGGCATCCGCAGGTCGGTGCGATAATCAGCGCTGCCGACACCACCAACCGATGGGCACTTTACGATCGCGATCCACTGCCGCGATGGACGGTGGGCCGGGCGGTCTTGCTGGGTGATGCGGCACACGCCATGCTCCCGTATATGGCACAAGGCGCTGTGCAAGCGATCGAGGATGCTGCCGTGCTGGCGAGGTGCCTTGATTTGGGCGGGCGTCACGAAGTGGCTGCGGCGCTGCGCCGATACGAGGAAACTCGTAAGCCGCGCGCCACGCGTTGCCAGGAAGGTTCACGCCGCAACGGCGAGATGTACCATCTTGCAGACGGGGAGAGGCAGCAGCATCGTGACATGAGCCTCAGTTCCGCAACGACGGCGCCGTTACCGCAGAACGTCTGGCTGTACGGTTACGACGTCGAAGCGGAATTTTTGGCACTCTGCTAAAGTCAGCGCCGCAGCCCCGCAGTTACCCCTGCCCATTGACCGCCATCGATCTGAAGCGCATGACCGGTGACATAGCTGGATTCCGTATCAGAAGCGAGATACAAGACCGCCTGGGCAATTTCCTCGGGCCGGGCGAATCGCGCGATCGGTTGATCCGCTAGCACCTGCGCAGCGGCTTGTTCCTGTGTAACCCCAAGCTGATGAATTAGTGGCGTGTTCACAGCTCCGGGGCAGATGCAATTCACTCGGATATGGTACGGAGCGAGTTCAATGGCCAGCGTTTTCGTCAACATCACGACCGCCCCCTTCGACGCGCAGTAGGCGCTGGTGTAAGGCCGCCCTCGAATACCAGCCATCGACGCTGTATTAACGATTGCGCCGCCTCCGGCCCTAATCAGTTCAGGAACTGCGTATTTACAACCGAGCCAGACCCCTTTGATGTTGGTATCGAAAACACGATCCCAGAGATCCTCGGTCAACTCATGCGCGGGCGTGGGCCTTATAAAAATGCCGGCATTGTTGTGGAGGATATCCAGGCGGCCGTAGGTATCGATTGCAACCCTCACCATGCGCTCCGTGTCGGCAGCCTTCGATACGTCCGCCTCAACAAGCACGGCTTGACCGCCGTTGTCTCTGATCGACCTGACGGTAAGTTGGCCGCTTTCAGCGTTATAGTCGGCAACGACGACCTTCGCACCTTCTCGTGCAAACAACTCTGCGGTTGCGCGGCCGATCCCAGAGCCGGCCCCGGTAACGAGCGCGACCTTATTATCTAATCGCATCGCCCAGCTCCTCTCGGATTGGCCGAGGAGACCCGATTCTCACCCTTTGAATGAACCAACGATGCCGTAAAACGGCACCTGTACATCCTGTTGATGCGGATCGTCGGTCTTGATCGCCAGCATCCCCCGTAACACTCCATCCGGCGTGTTCGGCGCCAAATGCACCGTAATCTTGTACTCTCTGCCCGCCTTCACCGGCTCGACTGCTGCAATGACGCTAGTGTTGTTACTGGAAATACCAGTGACCTTCACCGGATGGTCGCCGGAATTGGTCAGACGGACGAATCTGAGAGCACTCGCATGATGGGGCACGATGCCGAAACTCACCTGTGGTGGATTGAGGTTGATATCTCCGAGAACTGTTCCGGAAACTGGAATCTCTACGGGCATGCGGCTCGTATTCACCTTGATGACATCTGCAATCGGTCCCGCCGGGGCCGTTTTGAGTAATGTGATCTTCAGTAGCGCGCCCGGTTTGGCGCCGGGTGCGGGTTGCGGTGCAACCTTTATGTAGGGGTTGCCCTTCGTAATCGCCCCTACCTTGAAGGTGCGGTCGGGCATTTGGTCGGTCAGCGTGACCTGCTGCGATTGCTCGGTGCCGCGCTTGACTCGTTCGAATATCACCAGTGAGGGAGTCGCCTCCACTTGAACCTTTACGTCCCCGCGCATAGTCAGTTGCAGCTGCTGATGGACTGGATCGTTGGTAAACACCGTAATCGTGCGAGTCGCGGGACCGTGATCCGTGCGAGTGTCAAAGCTAACCGCGATGTCTGACTCTTCACCGGGCAAAAGCTGGTTTTTGCTCGGCTGCGCCGCGGTACATCCACACGACGACCGCACCCCACTGATAGTCAGCGGCGCGGTCCCCGCATTTTTCAGCCGGAAGGTGTGTCTTACCGTTGTCCCGCTATAGACGTTGCCGAAATCATAAATCGGATTGATTCCCTGAACCTGGGGCTGCCCACTGGAGGCGCCTGGTGCGTTGAATTGACCAGCAGCCTGGTTCGGTTCGGAGGAAAACCCACCGTTGGCCAGTGGACTCGAAGGTCCAGAAGATTGCGGGTAGGCCCCTATTGACGCAAGTACAACAGCAGTCGGCAACCATAGCATAAGCGCAAATTTAAAGCGTAACATTTGATTGTTTGCTTTCGAATCTAAGAGGCTTTGGCGCGGCGCTCGGCTACTATCTCGAGGCGGGGCTCAAACCGGCCCAGAAAATCAGTGCCGAACCGGCCGGCCACAAAGTCAGGATCGTCCAGAATCTGCAGATGAAGCGGGATGTTGGTCTTGATGCCGTCAATCAGGTATTCGCGCAAGGCAGCCTTGGCGCGCAGGATAGCCTCGCTGCGGTCTTCACCGTGAGCGATCACTTTGGCGATCAATGGGTCATAGTGCACGGGCACGCGATAGCCGTCGTACAGCGCAGTTTCGACCCGCACGCCGAGACCGCCCGGCGGATGATGATTGGTCACAATACCCGGCGATGGCAGGTGCGTATTCGGGTCCTCAGCATACACCCGGCATTCAATTGCGGCCCCATCGATCTCAATCTGACGATGCTTCGAGCCCAAGGTTTCGCCGGAGGCTAACCGGATGCTTTCCTTCACCAAATCGATTGAGGTCACCATCTCAGTCACGCCATGCTCGACCTGTATGCGCGTGTTCATCTCGATGAAATAGAACTGGCCGTCAGGCACCAGCAGGAACTCGACCGTGCCCAGATTGGAATAGCCCACTACCTGCGCCGCGCGCACGGCCGCCTTACCCATCTTGTCACGCAATCGCTTGGTCATAACCGGACACGGGGCTTCTTCCAGCACCTTCTGGTGGCGCCGCTGAATCGAGCAATCGCGTTCGCCCAAATGCGTCAGCTTGCGTTGATTATCGGCTATAATCTGGAACTCGACGTGGCGCGCGCTCTCCAGATATTTCTCCAGGTACATGGTCCGCGCGCCGAAAGCCGCTTCACTTTCGGCACGCGCGAGCGGAAAGAGACGCGCAAGCTCAACCGCATCGCGAGCGACTCGCATTCCCTTACCGCCGCCACCAGCAGCAGCCTTGATCAGCACTGGATAGCCTAGCCGCTTGGCGTCCGCTTGCGCTTCGCGCAATTCGGTGACGCCGGTACCCTCGCTGCCAGGCAGTATCGGCACACCGGCACGCTTCATGATTCGCCTCGCTCGCGGCTTATCTCCCATCAAGCGAATATGGCGCGCGCGAGGACCTACGAAGGCGACGCCAGAGCGATGGCACGCCTCCGCGAAATCCCCATTCTCCGAGAGGAAGCCATAGCCCGGATGCACCGCGTCGGCACCGTATGTGAGGGCGGTGCTAATGATTGCAGGAATGTTCAAGTAGCTGTGCTCGGCTGCTGCGGGACCTATACAAACGGCCTCGTCGGCCATGCGCACGTGAAGTGAATCTTTGTCGGCGGTCGAATAGACCGCGATAGTTTTGAGCCCGAGTTCGTGACAGGCGCGGATTATTCGAATGGCGACAGTTCCACGATTAGCCACCAGCAGCTTCTTGAACATGGCTCGAAACTCCTCCGCCCTCTACCCTATTTGCCTCGTCACCCTTGACAATGAATCGCCTGGCTTTGATCAGGATACGAGAATCTTACCCCACCTGGATCACCATCAGCGGCTGGCCATACTCGACCGCCTGCGCATTTTCGCAAAGAATTCTCACTATGTGCCCGGCCATCTTTGCTTCGATCTCGTTCATCATCTTCATTGCTTCAATGATACAGAGGGTCTGGCCCTTGCGCACTGAGCTGCCCTCCTCGACGTAAGGCGAAGCATCGGGCGCAGAGGCCCGATAAAAGGTGCCTACCATCGGGCTCGTCACCAATCGTTGATTCTCGCTGATTGCCGGCGCAGCGGCGGCACCGCCACTCTTGGAGACTCGTGCCGCGAGATGACGCGCCGGTTGCCCACCTAGCTGCGCGCGGGCGGCAATCCCCGAATCGGGAATGGCGGCGGATGCAGCTAGCGCTCGGACCAGCTTCAGTCTGCCTCGTCTCTTATCCTCCAGCTCAAGTTCGGTAAGGCCATACTCCTGCATAAGAGCAAGCAAGGCTTTAATTTCGCGAATTTCCATCAGCGGGAAACTAGCTGGTGAGAGTTGAAAAGGGAGGACGTGGCTACCCGCCTGCTGATTGTGCGGCTCACTTTCCTTCCCGCTTTTCTGCCCGCGCCTTGATCATTCGAGCGGCAGCCCGCAGGGCTAATAGGTACCCTTCGGCACCGAAGCCCATCAGGCGGGCCTCGACCACATCTGCAATAGTCGAATGATGGCGGAAAGATTCGCGCCTATAGACATTGGACAAATGCACCTCGATTACGGGGACTTCGATCGCGCTGAGGGCGTCGCGGATAGCAATACTGGTATGCGTATAGGCGGCAGGATTAATGATAATCAAGTCGATGTTGCCGCGCGCCTGCTGGATTCGGTCGACTAAAGCCCCTTCGCTATTCGATTGAAAGCTCTCGACGCGAATCGCGAGTTCAGTGCCGAGTGCGATCAACTCGCGGTTGATGTCCTCGAGGGTGGTATGACCATAGATTTCGGGCTCGCGTGTGCCGAGCAGATTCAAGTTGGGGCCGTTTATCACCAGAACTGTTGGTACACCGCCGGTATGCCCGTGGCCCATTTTCGCCTGTATGGTCATCCGTTAGCTGCCTTTGCGGCATTCAATCCTACTGCTTAGGGGGTTTTCAAGATCCCCGCTCGGCAGCCGCATGAAATCAAATTACGGCGCGAGCGCCGACGCCGCACGGGGCCGCACTAGCGGCCACAAATGCACCTGCGTCTGATTCGAAACCAAAAGACCGCATAGAGTATAGCGCACCCCTGAGGGCGGATATAATCGGAAGCCCGGGGCTTGCGCCGCGGATCAAGCCGATGCGCGTGCTGATGTTAGTCGAGGGTTACAATGCCGTTGGCGGCATTGCGGAAATCGTCGACAGCCTCGCCTTTGAGCTGAATCGCGCGGGCCACACGGCCGCGATTCTGTCAACTCGCGACCTTGAGGCTGAACGTTCCGGCTATGAACGCCATCCCCAACCTGGCATCGAGTGCATTTACGAGGAGATCTGGAATCGCAAGCCGCTTGGCCTCCGACACCTTGAAGCATTGGTACGAATTCCGTGGCATGCGCGCTTCGGCGGCTTCGCTCACGTCTTGCGCTTTTGGCGTCCGGATGTAGTTAACAGCCATCTGTGGGCGTGGGACCGCTATCCTACAGTGATGAGTGCTTGCCGTAGCGCCGCGGTCCCGATGGTACAAAGCCTTCATGTCACCGACGAGCGCGGCCGCGGCCGCATGGGCGAGCGCGGCTTGCGTGCGCTCGAGCAGGCAGCGGCGATAGTCGCCGGCTCAGCCGCAACGCGCGATTACTTCGCCGCGAAGCTGCCCGCGCCGCGGCACGCGCACGTGATTATCGGTGGCGTCGATGGGTTCGCCGCGGCCAGCGCGGTAGCCTATGAGCGTGAACGTCCGTATCTGCTATGTGCCTGCCGTCTCCATCTCGAACATAAAGCGTTGGACGTATTAATTGCGGCATTTAGAATAATCGCCCGTGATTTTCCCGCCCTCGATCTGCTGATTGCTGGAGGTGGACCCGACTTCGAGCGTGTGGCGCAGTTCGTCAATGACTCCGGATGCGCTGAACGCATTGAGCTACTCGGCGTCAAATCCCGTGATGAGTTGCGAGCGCTCCATCGCGGCGCCTTGGTGTTCGTGCTGCCCAGCCGTCCGGGTGAATGCCTGCCGCTGGTCTACCTCGAGGCTTTAGCGGCTGCTACCCCAGTTGTCGGGACGGATACAGGGGGCGCGCGTGAAGTGATCCGCAACGGCGAGAACGGCTTTTTGCTCGCTCCTGGCGACGTTGATGGCACCGTCACCGCGATACGAACGCTCCTCAATGATGAGGCGATGCGGAGTGCGATGGGCGTCCGCGGCCAAGGGCTTGTGGCCGACACCTACACATGGGAAAAATGCGCGGCCAGGTACCTGGCTGTGTATCGCTCCTGCCTGCACGATATCCGCCGCACGGCGTGATCGAGCATCTGGACGACCCTTTAGTTTTTATGCGCGAGGTACGGGCTGCGATGAGCGCGGGCGGGATGCTGATGCTTAGCACGCCCAACTTCAGAGCACCGGAAGCGCTGCGCAACCCTGAAAACTATCATTGGTTTTCACCGCCGGCGCACATCTCCTATTTTACCTCGACTACGCTGCGAGATTGCGAAGAAAAGGCAGGCTTCGAAGCGGTTCAGATCGCCGGCGTGCTCGAAGGCGACGAGATGCCGCTGCCACGTGGTCTCGCGGCGGCACTTGCACCGTTTCACAAGGGCAGACGATTAAGGCCGGGAAGGCTGCTCGGCAAGTTAATCAAAGATTGGCAGCACCGCCGTCACGACCTGTTAAAATGGGCAAACAGCATGGAAGTGGGGCAGAAAGAAGGATTTCGAAGGTTAGCCATTCCAACTACTAAACTAGATTCTATCGGCAAGCAACAGCGTATGTGTAACGACTCGGGCGCGCACCTCTGTAGATGGTGACCAATCAGTCGTCCATTACACTTTGCATCTCATCCAAGGCTTCGGCGAATTCCTGCATGAATTCCTGCACCACCACCCGGCTGGATTTTATGCTATCCACGAGGCCAACGCCTTGGCCAACGAAATAGGTAACGAGTTCGCGAGCTTTACTGTTGCCGCTCTGCGCCGCCCGCTGAGCGGCCCGCAGCGCAGGTTCGCTGATGAGCGACTGGAATGGCATCGGGAGCGGGGGCGGGCTATCCGGCGACTCCCACGCGTCCGTCCAGGCAGAGCGGAGCTGCCGAGAATATTTGCCGGTGCGGCACTTCGAGCGGACCGTATCGCGCGACCGTGCCGCAAGCATCTTCTCCCGAAAAATCTCCGAGACCTCAGACTCGTTGGTTGCAAGCCAGACTGAGCCGGTCCATACCCCTGCGGCCCCTAGCGCGATGCACGCTGCCATCTGGCGGCCAGTCATGATGCCGCCCGCCGCCAGCACCGGAATATCACGTATCGGTTTGACTGCACGCACGACTTCAGGCACCAGCACGAGAGTGGACACCTCACCGCAATGGCCGCCCGCTTCCCAACCCTCGGCGATAATGATATCGACGCCTGCCTCAGCCTGGCGAACCGCATGCTCCTTTGCCCCAACGAGAGCGGCGACCGGAACGCGGTGGCGATGGCCCAATGTGAGCATCGACTGCGGCGGGACTCCGAGCGCATTAGCGATCAGTCTGATAGGATGCTGAAATGAAACCTCAAGGAGCTTCAGCGCCGCTTGTTCTTGAAGCGAAAGGCCCGCAGCCGGACGATCGTTCCCCTCCGGTCGCGCGTGCGTAGGTTCAACGCCGTGCTTGGCGAGCAGCTCTCGCACAAACTCACGATGCTGCAGGGGGATGCGCTCGGCGAGCGAGTGCGTTGTGACGCCGGTCTCATGCTTGATCGACAGGTTCTCGGGTATCAGGACATCAACTCCGTAGGGCTTGCCGTCAATGTGATCGTCGATCCACTTTAGTTCGAGATCCAATTGCTCCGGCGAAAACGCCGTGGCGCCCAGCACGCCGAACCCACCGGCGCGGCTCACTGCCGCCACAACGTCGCGGCAATGACTAAATGCGACCAGCGGGAAGTCGACACCCAACATTTCACATATGCGGCTTTTCATCTTGAACGCTCCGCCGATGATCAGACAATTTGATAGAACCTGCGCCACTCGGTCGCGTCAACCTTCTACGAAGCAAAGCTCGCCTTGCGCAGCATCGAAGAAGTATAGAATATCGGACAGCACTGTCCGCAACCGGCCAATTCCTATTTGGAGGGACCTATGAAATTCGGCCTGCTCTATGAAATGGAGACCCCACGCCCATGGCATGCACTGAGTGAATACAATACCTATTGGCAGGCGCTGGCGCAGATTGAACTCGCCGATCGCATCGGGATCGATTATGTTTGGGAGGTAGAGCATCATTTTCTCGAGGAATATTCGCACAGTCCCGCGCCGGAAGTCTTTTACGGCGCCGTAACTCAACGCACCCGCAACATCCGGATCGCTCATGGCGTCCGCCTGCTGCCGTTCAATTTCAATCATCCCATTAAGGTCGCTGAGCAGGCGGCGGTCCTCGATATCATGAGCAATGGACGGGTCGATATCGGTACAGGACGCTCAACCACCGCTCAGGAGCTTGATGGGTTCGGTATCGACTACGACCGCACGCGCGATGAAGTACGCGAATCACTTGAGATTATCGTCAAGGCGTGGACGGACGAGATCCTGGAATATGACGGCAAACTGATGAAGGTGCCGCCGCGGCGAGTCGTCCCGAAACCGATCCAGAAGCCCCATCCACCGATGTGGATGGCATGCGTTGCTCCCGATAGCTACGAGTTGGCTGCGGACCGGGGGCTCGGAGCGCTCAGCTTCAGTCTGAACTTCGAACAAGTTCAGAAGCAGATGGAAACTTACCACGGCGTCTTTGCCAGGCGCAGCGACCAGGTTCCCAAAATCCCCAACGAGGCCTACGCCGGACTGATTATCTGTCATGTGGCGGAAAACAAGGACGACGAGGCGATTGGGCTCGAAGGGGCGCGCTGGTTCATGCATAACGTGGCGAAATTGTTCGAACCGCTGATGGTCAAGAACAAACTCTATTCCTACGAGTATCTGCGTAACCTGATGTCGCTGGATCTTGATCCGAAGGACGTGCCCGATGCCCAACTGAAGCAGCATCATATGGTCGTCGTCGGCAATCCTGATGAGGTGTGCCGCAAGCTGGAGCTCTTCGAGCGCGCCGGGCTCGATCAGGTAATCATGTTCAAGCAGGCCGGCCGTATCCCACACCAGAACATCATGAATTCGCTCAAGCTCATCGCCAGGCACGTGCTACCCCATTTCAATCCGCACCGGCGGATTGCCGACCCGGAAACAGCGTTAGCCGCCGCCGGCCGCTAAGCCAAGTCTTCAGGTTCCTCCCCCTCCGAGTGGGAGGGATTAAGGGAAGGGTCAGTGTTCAGACGGACTCGCAGAGTCCGGCGATTAAGCATGCCGATTCGCGCGACGCACGTTGAATAAGGACCCTCTCTGGGGCGCGGCGCCCCATCTCCGCCCGTCAGGGGGAGAGATTTCAAGGCTGGAAGCGCGCGGAGCCGTCAATGCGTAAGGCACCATTCAGAATGGGGGTTCCGCAAGTAGTTCTCGACGATCCGCGCTAGTGGCTCACCCGTACTCGCTTCGCGCTTGAGTTTGCGAAAGACGATTGGCACTACCGCACCAATCTTTCTTACCTCAGATGCGGTCCGCCATCGGATTAGTCTCGAAACGCTGCTTGAAAGATGGTTTCTTCCTCAATCTTCTCTCCCGCTTGTCTGCCGGGAGATAAAAGAGGAGGCAGGGCTGTGATTTATCGACAGCCTGCTAACGCAGGTTAAAGTTATATTGAAACTGTGCGGTCAGCAGACTTTCACCTTTGAAAAGGCCGCCGCCGATACTCTGGTAATCGCCACCCAGTACTTCGATGGCCTGCAGCTTGAGGAAGTAACTTTTGGTCCAAGGTGGGTTGAGGATGATCGCTGGAAACAAGAGGAATGTCCGCCCCTTCGGATTGAAGATCATCGTCCAGGTTGGCGCGAAATCACCCCACCACCACGACGTTCCGATGTTGAGGAGCAGATTGACCTCGCTCTTGTTGACTGATTCGGTCAGGTCTCCACCAACTCCGCCGAACGGAGCCCCTGCGGTTATCATGTTTTGGCTCGCGTCCATCGTGATGTAGTCCTGCACCTCAAAATTGACCGTCAAATTGCCGGTGCTGGTGAGCCAGGGAGCATAAGCCTGATCGACATCGATCGCGTACATCATGTCAACCGTGTCTGAATAACGGACGCTGCTCAAATCAAACGGGTCGTAATCGGCATAAGGCTGATGGTTTGCGTAAACGAATTCCGCGCGAGCAACGGCCGGGAGATATTCGGCTAACTTCATCGGTATCGGCAACGGCTCATCGGCGGTGACGCCAAGATACTGCACCGGCATATAGCGCGCTCGCCACTGGTTAGTAAACGCTTGCCAAAAGAAGGATGGGTAATAGTCCCACGTGTTGAAATAAAAGGCGGTCCACTCCAATGGCCCGGCAAGGCTGTGGAAGCGTACGCCTTCTTCCCAGTTCGCCACTGTCGCCGCCGGCACCTTCCATTGGCCGATGTCAATCGCGCTAGTGTTAGCAACCGGACCGAAATGTACGGTTTTGTCACGGGTAAAAGAACAAGGCCGCTGCAATCGTCTTGGCACTGGATTGTTGGGCTGCAGAGCGGCGCCCAAGTTGCTGCACCAGAACAACTCCCTTGAGAACGGCTCCGCTACAAGCCCCGCTCCCGATGGTCCGAAAGGCCCGACGATAGTCTCCGTTACAGGATTCGCTAATGCGGTGCGTCCTGCGTAGTATTGGTCCACGTAATGCACATCGAACCGCGCGCTCGGGCCGTGCATCGCCGCCGGAAAGCCCTGGTTGACGCTGCCAGAGACTCCCATTTCATTGAAAAAGCGTCCGTCAGCGTAGTCCCACGACCACTGCGGCTGATAGCGAGGTATAATCATTCCTTCGAGAAAGTTAGACGACAATGGTCCCAATTCCGGCAGGTTGAGTATCGGATGGAGCATCCATTGTGGAATGCGGGACTGCTCGAGGTTGGCAAATCCGAACGCCCACGTAGTATCCTGAGGGTCGACTACATCTCCTACGCGAAACGCTAGGGACTGCCCCCAGACAACAATCTGATTGCCGATGTAGGTGGTTAGTGGTCCCCATTTATTTTCCCACCAAGCGTCACGTATCGTGTACTGATTGTAAAAATCATTCATGAAATGGCCAAAACTGGCCGCATTGCCTGCAGCAAGGCTGCCTGCTGCGTAGGCGGTATTGTTCGCACTGTTGAACGAGTACGGCGGTTCATAGACGAACCATTCGCGCATGAAGAAAGAATTGTTCTCGTTGAGCCGGTAGTTTTCGTCGATTTGGAGCAGCGTTCGTGCAACGGCCAGGTTATTGCGGCTCGGGGTGAAATCCCGGAGCGCTGTAGGATTCTGCCACATGCCGAAAGTCTGGCTTAGAAAGCCCGAGACATGCAGCCCGCTGAGCCAGCCACTTTCCGGGCCGGCCGCGCCACCCGCCGGCGGTGCCGCGGTGGGGTCCGCTGACGGTGAACCAGCCGATCCTTGCGGCAACAAGTTGGAAAGAGAATTAGTAACGCTGAGGCCATTTGCCGGCCGAGCTGTGATGTCGCCCGCACGGCTAGTCGCGAGCGACATTGCGATGATCAAACTCGCCGCCGTGACCGTTTTGAAAAGTCTCCCGGTTCTCCAGGTTGCGCCAGGGTACAGCCAGTCCTCCATCCTCATAGTCTTCTCCTTCGAGCGTCAAAGACAGGGTGCGCATTCCCTGTCCCCCAACGACCAGCCGTCCCCACGACCGATATCAACTACACCCCTCAGCGCCGTTCCTTGATATCCCCGCGGCACTGAGAAAAACTTGCTCGTTAGTCGAAGCCGATCGACAAAACGGGATCTATTTTAAAATTATTCACCTTTGGTCTTACCCCCTTCGTCGATCCGCCAATCGCGTAAGCGCAACTGTTGTTAACGGACCGGTAATAGAAGATCAATAGCCTCCACATGCTGTTAAAAGGTCTTTACAGCCGGTTATCTCCGTAATGCCCCCGCCCGAGGCAGTCGATTTTCCCACGTGACCGCCTTTGTTTGTCATCCGGACCAAGTGAGCGAGGCGCTGGCCCAACGCAATCGCGAAGGGATACCAGTAAGCGATGTGACTGAAACACGCGGAAAAAAGAAATCGCCTTCGGCTTCTCTCAGGGCTTCGGCTCACCCGCGTACATCCCTCGACTTCGCTCGCGAAAAAATGCGAACTCCGCTCGGGAGGCAGGGAGCCCCGCGTTGTAGAAAATCGACAGCCTCACACAGGAGAAAGTTAAAGGAAGGCAGCTTTTGTCCAGGCCGTTGAGGCTTAGTTTTCCAAACAATGCTACGTGTAACTCGCACTCAACACCGTGCTAAATGTTCTCCGACCCTCCTACTCTTTGACGCCGCCGAAAATTGCGAGATCTAGATAGCGCCAATAACAATCGACCGACTTGAACCCTGCTTCGCTCAACCACGCAAGCTGATCGCTGAGGGGCGCAATATGGCTCTGATGGCGGCCACCTGCCAGCCGCAACTGTTCGCGCATCCCCGTCTCGATCTGCTCCCTGGTGCGGGCAACTCCTCGTTGCGCCCGCTCCTGCTCTTGGATCGCGGCAAGATTGAGCAGTTCGAAGCGGGCCTTAAAGGCGGGCGGTGTCGACACCACGTCATTGTTAAGAAAAACTCCGCTCGGAGTGAGCAAGTCAAAAACCTCGCGGCAAAGCTCCCGCTTGCGTTCGTGACTCAAATGATGAATCGCAATGGCGGAAACCACGGCATCAAAACTGCCATGCTCACCCCTACCCCTTCCGTCACCTTCGATTGCGGCCAAGGCTTCGGCCGGCTGTCCACTTGGCTTAGGCTCACTCGCACTCGTCGGAGCAGGCGCGGCTGATCGAGACAAGCCGACTGTGGGCTTGAGGACGCCGGACCAGGAGCGCTCGGCCAAATCGGCTTTGAAAATCTTTACCCGGTCACCATACTTCCGTAAGCGCTCAGTCGCTTGCGCGATCATCGCCGCCGAACCGTCAACGCACGTCACGGTTGCTCGCGGGTAATGTGTCAGGATTTGTGCAGTGATAGCCCCAAAACCAGCACCAAGATCGAGCACGGAAATGCCTGCATCGCGCGAATAAGGCAGGAATTCCATCAACAGGTTTATCTGTTCCGCTCGCCGGGGGACGATAATATCGGCGTTCGCAAGGAAGTAGGCGACTTTGGCCTCGTTGCCCCATCCGCAGAGCGAATCGTTATCAGCCATCAGAATCTCCTCATCGAGACTTGGATTTAACAGATGCCTTCGCAGACCAATTTGCAAACGGCTTGCCACTAGCATACGAATGATGTATCGTGCGATATACCGTCAGGAGGATCTACCGTATGATGTGTGGTTCACGCTTCGCACGGCGCGGCTATTGGCACGGGTTCGGGCTATTTTCCGGGCAAGGTCGCTTTTTCGGTCCGGGCGAGGTCAGACTTGCCCTTCTGTCGATGTTAGGCGAAGCCCCGATGCACGGCTATGAACTGATGAAACGCCTGGAGGAACGGTCAGGTGGAATTTATCGAGCGAGCGCGGGGACAATCTACCCCACCCTTCAACAGCTCGAGGACGAGGGCCTAGTTGCCTCTGAAACACAAGACGGGAAGAAGGTCTACCGGCTAACGGATGCGGGCCGGCATGAATTGGAGCGCAACGAAGAGGCGGTACGGGCGATTTGGCGGCGTGCACAGCGATGGCAGGATTGGCGAAGCGCCTTCGATCCTGATGCGGCGGAAATCCGCGGCCCAGCCGAGCGCCTGGTGAAAGAGGCGTTTCGCGCAGTGGCGGGCGAATTCGCGACTCATGAACGGCTGGAGCGGGTGCGCGAAATTCTGCTGCGCGCCCTTCGGGAATTAGAGGAACTCGCTCGCAGTTGAGGGGAGTGTGCTCAGTCGTTGTCCACGGTTGAGGCTGGGACAAAGCCCGCTGTAGAAGAACACGGGCTGAAGCCTATTAAACGATCGGATTTAGACAAAAGCCGAATCCTATGCCACTCTCGCAACTGATCGAGCGAGGTGCTCCATGAAATTTGGCATCGCTTACGAAATTTCGGTTCCGCGCCCATGGACCCGGGAGAGTGAAAAGACGGTCTACGATCGCTGCCTGGAACAGGTCAGGCTTGCCGATCAGCTCGGTTTCGATTTCATCTGGGCGGTCGAGCATCACTTCCTGGAGGAATACTCTCACTGCTCCTCGCCCGAACTTTTCCTTAGCGCCTGCGCCATGATCACCCAGCGGATCCGGCTGGGATTTGGCATCGTGGTCTGCGTGCCGGAATATTCCAGTCCGATTAGAATCGCGGAGCGCACCGCTACGCTCGATATTTTGTCCGGTGGCAGGCTTGAGGTTGGTACCGGGCGGTCGGCTACGTGGACAGAGCTGGGTGGTTTCCATGCCAATCCCGACGAGACCAAGAAGACCTGGGACGAGTTCGTGCATTGCATCCCGAAAATGTGGACGCAGGAGCGTTATTCTTATCAAGGCGTGACCTGGTCGATGCCGCAGCGAACGATCCTGCCCAAGCCCTATCAAAAGCCGCATCCGCCACTTTGGGTCGCGGTAACTTCTCCCGGGACCGAGATCGACGCCGCCGAACGCGGGTTGGGTAGTCTCGGCCTTACTTTTGGCACCGTCGAGGAGCAGGAAGAAAAGCTCAAACGCTATCGTCGCATCATCCGCGACTGTGAACCAGTCGGTGACTTCATCAACGAGCAGGTCGCGACTATCAACTTTCTGTACTGCCATGAAGACAATTCGGAAGGGGTCGCGACCGGCCGCTGCATAACTGACAGATTTGTTCCGCTCGCTACCCAATTCGTGCATAACCCGGAAGCAATCCCGACGAGATCGGGCGCGAGCCAGGGGTTGCTCGCCACCTTGCGGCGCCAGGCCTCGGCTCCGGGCGCTGCCCCACCAGGAATCGCGATTGGAAAATCCCGAACGAATCACTCGCGAGTTGAAGAAATGGGAAGCGATGGGCGTCGATTGCGTCAACTTTGTTCTCAACGTACTGGAGGTTGTGCCCCAGCAGCAGGTGCTCGAGAGCCTTCGTCTGTTCGCACGCGAAGTGATGCCTCATTTTAAAGACTCAACAGCAGAGTCCGAGGACCTTGGACTGAGGCCCGGCTCGCTGCCGAACGCAGCGGCAGGCGGGCGTTAGTGCCACCGCGTTACGGCAAACTGGCGGTTAGTGAGTGGGGCAAGTCGGCACCCATGATAAATGGGTACCGGACCGAACCATGGAAGCTGAGCGGCGCCCGGCTGATGGAGTTCCGCTACGAGATTGACGACGACCCGGCAGATACCCTGTTGCCGCCTGCTCTGCATCCCGCGATGCCGGCTTACGCTAGTTTTGCGGTAATGGATTTTCCTGACAGCCCAGTCGGCGGCTTCCGGGTTGGCGAGGTTCGGGTCGTCGGGCGTGCTGGCGGGCGTCCAGCCGCTTTCGTAGTCGGCAGCTTCTGTGATAGCAAGGCGGCAAGCCGCGAGCTGTCCGCACGATGGGGTTCTCCGGCAATCCCTGCCGAGGTCGAGCTAATGGCTCGGCATTTCGATATCGTCGCGCGAGTGAGCACCAATGGCCGTTCGCTGCTTGAACTGGAACTGCGTAATCGTCGGCCCCTGCCATCGCTTCACCTGCAGCCGCTCCCATGCATGAATCTGGCGCGCAACCGCGAGGACAACAGATTGATGCTGGTCCAGGTGGACTTCGAGGCGGTTTTCGCCCAATCGGACAGCGGTTCAGAACGAGTCGTCAGGCTCGACCGTAATGCTTTTCGTGGCGCAGAAAATTTACGTCTGATGAGCCCGATGAGCGCAGCATTCGCGACCGCCGATGTGACTCTCGCGCGTATTCAGCTTATTTGCGATCCAGAGCGACCAGCCGAATCGGGCGCGACCCACTTGGATTAAGCCGGACGCTCACGCCAGCCGATGATTTGAGCACCCTCCCCTTTCGCTCTTTAAGGGCGAATTACCTGACTTTCACGGAAGATGATGAATTGTTCGCCCTCCTGCAGGAATTGGATGATCGGGTCCAAGCAAGCCTCCAGGCGGTCGCCGGGCAGCGCTTCGCCCGCGCTATAGACAAACGACAGGTGACAGGACGGTATCCGTGCGCGGCAGTGCCGTCCCGCCTCAATCGCGGCCGAGCTGTCGCTTGTGCCAACCAGGACTAGCGCGGCCGTCTTGATGGCAGCCAGCTCAAGCCATTCGGCACTGTCAGATATGTGCAGCGGCGAGAGCAATATGAGCCGGTCGATGCGTTCAGGCGCCACGATCGCCAGCGCGAGCGCAGGGCGCGCGCCGGCTGCGATGCCTATCACGCTACAGTGCTCGATGCCGAGGCGGGCTAAGGCGCTCGGCAATTTTTCCGCCAATTGACTCGCGCTAAATTCAGCGCTCGGGAGGTTTAAAGAAATGATGCGGTGAGACTCAGCGAGTTTCGCTAAGATTGGCTCAGCCAACCCGCCATCTTTAGCCGGAAACACGATTATCGGATCGCCGTTGCCAGCGCCGAAATAACGTACGCGGAGACCGTCGGCTTCCAGCATTTGTTCTGTGCGTTTTGGTTCCTTCGCCATTGCTATGCGCCACCGTGAGTCGTCGCTGCGGGGTCAGAGCGCGTGAATCTGTGGTATTACGCGGCTGGCGAAGCATTCCATCGAGTCTAGCTGTTGCTCGTGCGAAATGCCCGGCCAGGTGAAAGCCATATCCAGGTTTCCTACGCCAGCCTCGTGCAACTCGCCGACCTGATCGACAACTGTCGCCGGCCCGCCGCACAGGAACGGCCTCTCCATTGCGTGGATGTCCATGCGCCGGTCGCCGACCAACCGCTTGAGCACGGCAGGGTTCATCCCGAAGAACCGGCCCAGATCGAGCCCCGTATCGCCAACGTTCCTGCGGGCATCCTCGTCGGTTTCCGCGACGTGTCCAAAGAAACGATAGACCACATCGTACGGGGTGGGTTCCCAGCCGGCTTTGGCAGCCTCTGCCTTGTACAGTTCGACCCGATGCTTGATCTCAGAGAGCGACATGAAAGAAAGCGCCAGGCCCAAATGATTGCGCGCCGCGAATGGGATCGAATCAGGCGTATTGCCGGAGGAAAAGACGCGCGGACGAGGCTCCTGGAAAGTACGAGGCCACACCGAAACCATCCGGTAGTTGAAATAACGTCCTTCCCAACCGAACGGTTGCGGCTCCGTCCACGCCCGCAGAATCAACTCGATTCCCTCTTGGGTTATTTCGCGCGATTCATCTGGATTTGCGCGATAAACCAGGATTTCATTGGGGGTACCGCGCAAGAACAGTACGACAATGCGGCCCTCACTCATCACGTCCAGCATTGCGAGTTCTTCGGCAACTCGAACCGGATTGGACAGCGGCAGCAAGGGACCAAGTATCGCTATTTTGGCGCGCTTGATTCGTTGGGTGATGCCGGCGGCGAAGATCATCGGGCTGGGTGTTAGAATTCGAGGAGAGTAATGATGTTCGGAAACGCTGATCCAGTCGAATCCCAGCTCGTCCGCCAGCAGCGCTTGATCCATCGCACGCCGCATCGTCATGCTGGCGGCTTCGCGATCGCAAAAGACCGGCGGGGTCGGCCACGCGTTGCTGGCCCATGGCCCTGCATATCCGACGGTATTGAAAAAGCCAGCTATCATGGCGCGCCTCCTTGGGGGGTTGATTCACAACAATGCAACAACCTGCGCCGGCCCGACCAACTCTCTAATTAGCACCATTAGTCCCAATCGCACCCGTTTTTCCAGCCCCCGAATTCGCGATCATCTGAGCATATGATGAGAACGACGTGAAGGTGAGCTGGGCAAATTGTCGAGCGTGAGAACGCGCACGATATCGAGTATTGCTAAGGCCGGATGGTTGTGCGAATTAGGAGACTAGAGACCGGAAACGAGCGATAAAAGAAGGAGGACGGGTTGCGTGTCACATAAGGGCTTTTCCCATATCGGGCTGTCGACCTTGGATTTGGACAAGACGCGCGAGTTTTATGAAGGAGTGTTGGGCTTCAAACCGGTGCGCTGCGATACGATAACCGTCAAGGAGGGAGGCAAAATTCGCCACATCTTCTTCGACACCGGGCGCGATCAGCTGGTCGCCTTCATGGAGGCCAAGGGGGTTGACGGCGTTCCCGCTGAGTACGACGCGGGCATCAACCGCGGCCTGGGTGTGCCGAGCGCCTTCTATCACTTCGCCTTTGAAGCGGGCAGCGAGGCTGCACTGGAGCAGAAGCGCCAGGAGCTGACGGCCAAGGGCGTCAAAGTCAGCGACGTGGTCGATCACGACTGGGCAAAATCGATTTACTTCAAGGATCCGAACGGGATGCAGCTCGAATACTGCTGCATTACGCGCGAATTCAATAATAACGATGCCAAAATGCAGGACCGCTTCTCGGTATCGATCAATGCATTGGGGCTCGAAGATGTAAGCCGGTTCCGGTCATAGTAATTTAACTTGGAAGAGCATCGGCGATAATGTTCGCCCGTTGATTTTGCTCGAAGCTCGCCCCAAACATGAGAGATAAAACGACGAAGGAGGATTAATCATGGCTGCCGCCCAAGGTGGATGCATGTGCGGAGCAGTGCGGTACGAATGTACTGCCGATCCGATGTTTATGGGAAATTGTCATTGCCGGGATTGCCAGCGCGCGAGTGGCAGTGCCTTTGCCCCGGCAATTGGGGTGCCGCGCAGCGGCGTCAAGATCACCGGTGACGTCAAATATTACGAGTCGAAGGCCGACAGCGGAAACATGGCCCGTCGCGCATTCTGTCCAAACTGCGGCTCGCGTCTGTTCAGCTTTCCACCGTTTGCGCCTGACTTGATGGTAATTCTGGCGAACAGCCTGGATGATCCGAGCATTTTCAAGCCTGGAATGGATATCTATACATCCAGCGCGCAGCCGTGGGACCATATGAATCCTGCGTTGCCGAAGTTCCCCAAGATGCCGCCGATGGGGTAGGAGAAACCATCTGCTATCAGCGGTCAGCCTTCAGCCAGATGGATGCCTTCTTCAGTCTGACTGATAGCTGAAAAGCTTTTCCGTCTGGCTGACAGCTGAACGCTGGCGGCTGACCGCTCTTAAATCACTGCGCCGGCGCTGGTGTGGATTGTCTGGCCGGTTATTTGACGGCTTGCGGGCAGACAGAGAAAGACGATTGCGGCCGCGACGTCTTCCGGCATCGACACTCGGTGAAACAGATTCTCCAACGGGCCCGACGAGGCCACGCGCTGTAACGCCTCGCTGTCGCCGAGCACTCGAGTCATTCCAGTAGCAGTGATGCCGGGGGCTATGGCGTTGACGTTGATCTCGTGCTTGCCCAGCTCGGCGGCGGCGCTACGAGTCAGCTGAACAATCCCAGCTTTTGAGCTGGCATATGCGATAGGTGATTGGCGCGCGCGGAAGGCGGAACTTGAGCTGATATTTACGATGCGACCGCCGCCGCCCCGGTCGATCATATGGCGCGCCACATACTTCATCATCAGCATCGAGGCCTTCAGATTCACGGTGTGAATGAAGTCCCATTCGGTTTCTTCCTGCTCGACCAGGGTTTGGAAGCGGCCGGCTACTCCCGCAGCGTTAACCAGGATGTCAATTCGTCCAAACTGTTGGATAACTCGCTCTACCATTGCCGGGATTAGTTTCGTATCGACCAAGTCGATGGTGTAAGCGGCGGCATTACCACCCGCTTTACGCCCTTCGTCTGCCGCTGACTTGGCGCCGGCCTCATCGCGATCGAGCACGGCCACCGCTGCTCCATGCTGCAAAAGACCTGCAACGGTAGCGCGCCCTATCCCCGAGGCGCCGCCAGTAACTATCGCAACTTTGCCCGAAAGTTCGGAATTCATGATCGGAACCCTCACCCTACCCTCTCCCGCAAGTCACCCTCTCCTCGCCTCTCCCGCAAAAGAGCGGGCGAGGAACAGGCAGCGGGCGAGGGACAAACAGAAGATGTCAATTGGTACGTTGCAGAAACTCTACCGGTACACCGTCGGGATCTTCCGCATAGAAACTGCGCATGTTGCGGGCGATCTGCACGAGATCCGAAGTGATCGTAACATCGCCCCGCTGCTTAAGCTCGGCGTATTTGACTTCCACGTCGGGCACATAAAACGACAGGTGCGGACTGCCAATCTTGTTGTGGTGCAGATCGAGCGCCCCGCCGCCACCAGCCTTATACTCAAGGAGTTGGAGCATGAATGGCCCCGCCTTCAAATGCACGCCGCGTAATCGAGCACCAGGATTATTAGTCAGTGTATCGAATTCAGCGCTCTGGCCATTGAAGATCTCGCCGGCTGTCATTCCGGCCACGTCACGATAAAATTTAAGCGAGCGTTCGAGGTCTTTGACCGTGAGTCCAACGTGAAATAGTTCGGCCATAGGTTCCTCCATCGAATTGCAAACCTACCACGTTGAGCGCCATTTACCACAAGTGTGTTGCCGCCAAAGCTCCTATCCTACGACGCGCTTCTTGGACACGGCGCAAATATGCGAACCTGCACAATTGGTACCTCCGGCAATCCGCTTGCCATAGCGCTTCGCAGGCAACATTCTGTGGCTCGATGCTCGTCGAGTCCTCAAGGGAGAGCGGTACATGAAAGAGTTGCCAGGATTTTCTGACCTTCCTTCCGTCGGCCAGACAGGAGAAAGAAATGCCTGGGATGTTTTTGGCCGCGGCGATCAGCTTGGCACTGTCAATTTGCTGGGACCGGACCAAGTCAAACAGGCCAGTCTGCTGGTCCGTCACGGCAAGGTGATTAATTTAAACTTGCCCCTGAATTATCCCATCACCTTGTACGACATGCCGGCAAGAAGTGGCTACAAGCATCATATCGAAGTGAGCCGCGCAGGCCGCGACGATTATCTCGATAATTTCGCGATGCAAGGCTCGACCCAGTGGGATTCCCTGCGGCATATCCGGTTCCGCGAGTTTGGCTATTATGGAGGCCGTCAGGATCAGGACCTCGACCAAAATCACGACTTGGGCATTGAGCATTGGGCCCGTCACGGGATCATCGGACGCGGGATACTGCTTGATGCCGAGCGATATCTCAAGGAGCGCGGCAGCCTCCCGCCGATGACTGAGAAGCTCCGGATCGGCGGGCATCTGCTCGAGGAGATAGCGCGAGCGCAGAAGGTCGATTTTAGCGCCGGAGATATCCTGCTGCTCCGCACCGGTTGGTTGGCCTGGTACAAAGCGCTGGACGCCGATAGTAGGGGGAAATTGCGCGGCACCTTGCATCCTGATCCCGGTGGGCTGCGATGCATCGGCCTCGATGCCGAGCAGGCCACAGCCGCCTGGTTATGGGATCATCGCATCGCGGCCATTGCCGCGGATAACCCCGCGGTTGAGGCGTTGCCCGTCGAGCCGCGACCCGGGTTTCAGCATCGGCGCCTCATCGCCCTGCAGGGGATGCCGTTGGGCGAACTGTGGGACCTCGACGAGTTGGCCCTCGATTGCGCCGCCGACGGAGTATACGAATTCATGCTGGTATCGGCACCGTTGTACCTCCCGGGCGGTGTCGGGTCGCCGGCTAATGCCTACGCAATCAAGTGAATCTTATCCAGGTTTTTTAAGTAGCTTCCAGCCTGTGGCTCTCGAGGAGTGACGACATGGCACTTGAGCGATTGTTGGATGCCTCGCCGGGTCCGTTGCGCGGCTTGCTCGTCCTCGACTTTGGACAGGCCGCAGTAGGACCGATTGCCGCCGAATGGCTCGGGATGCTGGGTGCGACGGTCATCAAAGTAGAGTCGCCCAAAGGCGATTTCGTTCGCTGGGCGACGCCTTTGATAGGCGGGATGGGCACCACCTTCATCGGCAACAATCTCACCAAACTCGGAGTCGTGGCGGATCTCAAGACTGCCGAGGGACTTGAGCAGGCCCGCCAGCTGATTACCCATGCCGACGTACTAATCGAGAACTTCCGCAGCCCCGCAATTATGGAGCGTTTGGGATTAGGGTATGAAGTAATGGCCGCGCTTAACCCGCGCATCATCTACGTGCAAGCGTCTGCGTTTGGGCGTCAAGGACCGTGGGTTGGCATGTTCAGTCATGAATGGGTGGCGCAAACCGTCAGCGGCTTTGTCAGCGTAACCGGCAATCACGAAGGGCTCCCCGAATGGTCGCGAGCGACCGCGAACCAGGACTGGAACGGCGCGATGATGAACCTGGTGATCGTATTGGCAGGTCTGCTGCGCCGCGAGCAAACCGGGCGCGGGATGATGATTGAAACCGCTCAACTCGGGTCCTCAATTTTCGCCGGCATCACTCGTTTCGCCGAGCTGTTTGCCAATGGGCATGCGCCGCGGCCGATGGGGTCGGGGCGGCCGAATATCGTCCCGGATCAGAGCTTCATTACCACCGACGGTTATATCAACGTATGCGTGCCGAGCGACAAGTTTTGGCCAAGGCTCTGTGCGGTGTTGGAGAGTCCGGCACTCGCAGCTCCGCAATTTGCTGACAACGATTCCAGGATAGCGCATCGTGAAGAATTGATTTCAATTTTGAGCAAGATCTTTCAGCGCCGCAGCTCGGCAGATTGGATCAAGCGGTTACATCAAGCCGGCGTACCTTGCGGATTCCATGAATTGGAACGGCGGCAAACTGACTTTTTGCTAGCGCATCCGCAGGTGCGCGCCAATACGATGCTGCAACGAGTCGAAACGCCGCATGGCCCAATCCGGTCTCAGGCGCCACACTGGAAATTCGAAAAAACCCCGGCCTTGATCATGCGTGGATGTCCGCTTCAGGGTCAGGATACGGAGCGTGTCTTCGCCGAGCTTGCGAACTCCCACACTGGCCCTCCCTCCTTCAAGGAGAAGGGGCAAAACAATCAGCCCGGCGCAGTGCTCGAAGGTCTTCGAGTGTTGGAAATCGCCGAAGGTGTACCGGGACCGCTTAGCGGTATGATGCTGCGTCGGCTCGGCACGGAGGTCATTAAGATCGAACCGCCGCAAGGAGATTGGCTGCGACAGATTCCGCCACAAGTTGATGAGACTGGTGCGCTTTTTCTCCAGCTCAACCCTGGCAAGCAAAGCATAATAGTCGATCTGCGTACTGCGGATGGACGCGATCGGCTTGCGGAGCTAGCTGGCACGGCTGGCGTCGTGATCGCCGGGTATCTCCCAGGCAAACTCGCACGATTGGGAATTTCATACGAAGATTTGAAGCGCAACAACCCACAACTTATCTACTGCGAAATCACCGGATGGGGCTCCAATGGACCCATGGCAGACGTGGCTGCGACGGAATTGGCGGTTCAAGCGATGGCGGGTCTGACACGGCATCTTGGTCTAAAGGATGGTCCGCCGGTGCGGCAAGGCTTCGATATGGCATCAGTTGCGACGGGAATTGCAGCGACACAGGCGATACTAGCGGCGCTGTACTGGCGCTTGCGCTCCGGAGAGGGCCAGCGGGTTGACGTTTCGATGCTCGCGAGTGCGCTCGCTATCAATCAGTGGGACATTGTGGGAGAGTCGGAAACAGTCGAGCAGGACGGGCCATCGCCGGGAATCCAATTGGAATCCTACGAATGGCCGCCTGACCGCGGACTTCGCTGCGCCGACGGAAGCTGCCTCATCGATTTTCTCGGACATGAAGAAGGATGGAGCCTCTTTTTCGCCGAGATTGAGCGGCCCGACTTGCTGGCCGATCGGCGCTTCAATACGGTCCAGCTCATCCGTAACAACAAGCGCCACCTGCCGGCACTTCTCAATCCGACGCTGGAATCCTGGTCGCTCGCGCAGTTGGAACCGATTGTGCGCAAACACGGCGGGACGATTTTGCCCGCATTGAATCTGGAGCAAGTGGTCAATCATCCGCAGGTGCAAGGCTTAGGAATTATCGTCCGCGAATCAGGGGCGAGCATTCCGACGATTCGCTTGCCCTTCAAGGCCACCGAGGCGCTTCAGGCGGTAGATATTCCGCCAGCGCCCCACTTGGGGGGAGATCGCTAATCCGAAAACTGGCGAGACATGGAACGACCCGTAGGCCGTCGTCGCCCGAGCCCGAGAAGGTGGACATTCCGCAACCAGACCTCGCACCTGGTCTGTGGATCGTTGGCTTCCGCGGAGTTCTCTGGCTCCTTGTTGTGATCATCCTAGCCTACGCGTTGATCCGTTGGGTAAGGCTTTGACGTTCGTTCGCGACCCCGGCCCCGTTTTCGTTCTTGAACGCCCGTGTTTCTGTCATCCTGAGCCGGCCGCGCGAACGCGCGACCGTGTCGAAGGATCTCGCCGCCGCGTCCTTTGCGGCCGTCATGCGTTTTCGCTCACTGGAGCAGCCCGGGCAGCGGATTCTCCGTGGGCTTAATCAATCAATGACCAAGCCAATCGCCAGAGAGATCCTTCATTCTTGGGTTTGCCGATTCGACCAGCGCTAGTTTTCTCCTCGGAGTCCAACCTTTGAGTTGGTTTTCCCTAGCGATAGCTTTGTCTTTGAGTGCACTCGCATTTTTTCCAGACGAATCACGCCGCCGAAAGATTGGCAGCGCGAGATCCTTCGGCACGGCCGCGCCTTCGCGCGGCCGGCTCAGGATGACAGAGGGGCGCTCCCCTCCTATTTTGCTTGTGCTCCGATCTGGCTAGTCTCTTCGGCGTCGCTGAAATACGGCATCACGTACTTCGCGAACAACTCC
>Ga0187846_10000376_pt1 | contig 26327 bp, 24 predicted proteins | sample TC_taG_FD_161473 | JGI IMG/M metagenome (GOLD analysis project Ga0187846, IMG submission 161473) | Biofilm microbial communities from the roof of an iron ore cave, State of Minas Gerais, Brazil - TC_06 Biofilm (v2) | ecosystem: Environmental > Terrestrial > Deep subsurface > Cave > Wall biofilm... | reverse complement strand
GCGGAAAGTTCCGCGGCGCCGCAGTCGGCTCGAGCGCGGATTCTCGTACGGGGCGCAGGTCGTCGAAGTGAGCGTCGACCAAGACACGGGCATGGTCCGGGTCGAGCGCGTCTGGGTCGCGCATGACTGCGGCTTCGCGATCAATCCGCTCGCCGTGGAGGGGCAGGTGCAAGGCTCGGTGTGGATGGGCATGGGGCAGGCGTTGAGCGAAGAGACGCAGTATCACGAGGGCCGGGCGCTCCGCGCGAACATGCTCGACTATCGCGTGCCGACGATCGTCGAGTCGCCGCCGATCGAGGTGCATATCGTTGAGAGCCTGGACCCCGGCGGGCCGTTCGGCGCCAAGGAGGCGGGCGAGGGGTCCCTGTCGGGATTCCTCGCGGCGCTCACGAACGCGATTCACGATGCAGTTGGCTTGCGACTGACGGAGCTGCCGGCATCACCGGACCGCGTGCTCGAAGCCCTCCAGGCGAAGCGGCGCGCGGAGCGCGTGAAGCTCGCGAAGACGGGGTAGCCATGCAATCTCTGCCGCAATTCAGGCTGGTCAAGCCGCGCGACCTCGCGGAGGCGACCGCAATGCTGGCCGCCGATCCGAAGGCGCGCGTGCTCGCCGGCGGAACCGATCTCGTCGCCAATCTTCGCGACGGGCTCGCCGCGCCGTCGACACTCGTCGATCTCGGCGCGATCGAGGAGCTCGCCGCGATCAGCGCGGTCGCGCAGGGCATTCGAATCGGCGCGCGCGTGACGCTCGCACGGCTTGCGGCGGATCCCGAGATCAGGACCGCATACCCTGCAGTTGCGCAGGCGGCGGCGAGCGTTGCCGGCCCGGCGCATCGCAGTGCGGCGACGGTCGGCGGCAATCTGTGCCTCGACACACGCTGCGTGTTCTACAACCAGAGCGAGTGGTGGCGGCGCGCGAACGGCTTTTGCCTCAAGTATCGCGGCGACGTCTGTCACGTCGCGCCACAGGGAGCGAGCTGCCAGGCGGCCTACAGCGGCGATCTCGCACCGGCGCTGCTCGCGCTCGAAGCCGAGGTGGAAATCGTCGCAGCGGGCGGGTCGCGGCGCATCGCGCTTGCGGACCTGTACATCGAGGACGGCGCTGCGCATCTCGCGTTGCGTGCGGGCGAGATTGTCGTTGCCGTGTACCTCTCGGCCGCGAGAGCGCACTTGCGCTCCGGATACCTCAAGGCGCGGGCCCGCGGGTCGATCGATTTTCCGCTGGCCGGCATTGCCGCCGCCCTCTGTCTGGAGGGCGGGCGGCTCGAGTCGCTGCGCGTCGCGATCACCGGGACGAACTCGCGGCCATTCGTATTGGCAGGGACCGATCGATTCGCCGGCGCGGCCGTGGACGAGACGCTCGCTTCGGCGCTCGGCAAGCTGGTGCAGCACCAGGTGCGGCCGTTGCGCACGACCGTGACCGCCGCGAACTATCGGCGCCAGGTGGCCTCGGTGCTCGCGCAGCGGCTCGTGCGCGAGCTTGCGGCGGCTGCCTAGGGCGGCCCGCGCGCGTCAAAGCCCAATCGGTGAAAGGGGATGCTATGAATGCCGGGCGCCAGACCTGCCATCGGCTGCACGAGGAACACGAAGCCGTGTTCGAGCTCTTGCGCAGGCTGCAGCGGGCGCTTTCGGCTGCGCAGCCTGACCGGGCAGCCGACTTTCTCGACCCCGCATGGAGCGGTCTCCTACGGGAGGTTCGCCAGGGCCTCGAGTTCGAGGTCGCTCGGCACTTCGATTTCGAGGAGCGGGCGCTCTTTCCGATCCTGGCCGAAGCCGGGGAGGGCGATCTGGTCGAGCTGCTGAATGCGGATCACAAAGCGATTCGGGAGGTCGCAGCGCCGCTGCTGGATCTCCTGGGCCGCGGCGAGGCGCGCGAACTGGACCCGCCCGGCCGGCGGTCGTTGAAGGGGCTCGGGCTGGAGCTGTGTCACCGGCTGACCGAGCATGCGCTGAAGGAGGAACAGGCCCTGTTGCCCGCGCTCGAGAACACGCTCTCCGAGGACGACGACTGCGAGCTCTTCGCCGCCTATGCCAGCGGCGAACCCATTCCGGACCGGCGGTAAGGAAGACACCCCATGGCTCAAACGCTCGGACGCGGCACCACACAGGTCGAGCTACGCAAACTCACCGCCGCAGACTTCGCTCGCGTGGTCGCCATCGACGCCGCACTCATCGGACGCACCCGGCGGGTCTACTTCGAGCGGCGCTTGCAGGCCGCCCTGAGGGCCCCCGAGGACCATATCCAGTTTGCGGCCGGCGAGGACGGCGAACTCGCCGGCTACGCGCTTGGGCGCCGGATGCTGGGCGAGTTCGGCCGCGCCGACCCGGCGCTGCGGCTCGAGGTCATCGGCGTGTGGCCGGCGCAGCAGGGCCGCGGCCTGGGGCTGCGGCTCCTCGGTGAGCTCGAGGGCTGGGCGCTCGCGCACGGGATTCGCGAGATCCGTACGAGCGCGCACTGGCGCGAGCATGCCCTGCTCGGTTTTCTCGATCGCGCCGGATTCGAGCTTGGCCGCAACCACGTCATCGACTGCGAGCTGCACGCCGATCGCCTCGCCGAATTGGAGCCGCCGGAGACCGGGATTTCGCCGGGAGGCGAGCGCGCAGGCGCGGAAGTCGACTTCGGCGCTCAGGGCGGGAACGATTTCGAGGCGCTTGCGCGCGACCGAGGGGAGGTCCGCGCGCTGGCGGTCGGAGACCTCGCCGGGATCGCCGCCATCGACCGGGAGATCACCGGCCGCAACCGCGATCGCTACCTGTCGCGCCTGGCCGACGAAGCGATGAGCGATTCCGCGATCCGTGTTTCCCTGGTCGCGGTGAGGCAAGGCGTGACGGTCGGGTTCGTAATGGCGAAGACCGATTTCGGCGATTTCGGCCGCACCGAGCCCACCGCGGTCATCGACACGATCGGGGTGCATCCGCAGTTCGCCGGCACCGGCATCGGTGCCGCCCTGCTCTCGCAGCTCTTCGTCAATCTACACGCGCTGCGTGTGCAGCGCGTCGAGACGGTCATCGCCCAGGGCAACCTCAATTTGCTCGGGTTCTTCTACAAGGCGGGGTTTGCGCCGAGCGGCCGGCTCGCGTTCGTGAAGCAGCTCGCAGCGGAGCGGCGCCATTAGACTCGACGTCTTCAATCACATTTTTCCCAAGCGCTACTACGAGCGCATGCTCGCCGTGCTGCCCGACGGCCGGGACATGAACAAGCGCGTGCGCGCCATCCCGTCCATCGTCGATCTGGATGCGCGCTTTCGGATCATGGACACCTTTCCCGACTATGCGCAGGTGATCTGCCTGCCGAGCCCACCGATCGAGTCGCTCGGCGCGCCGGGAGTGGCGCGGGAGCTCGCAAGAATCGGCAACGACGGCATGGCGGAGCTCGCCGCGAAGTATCCGGACCGCTTTCCGGCATTCATCGCCGGGGTACCGATGAACGACCCGGAGGGCTTGCTCGAGGAGGCCGAACGTGCAGTCAGGGCGCTCGGTGCGGTCGGGGTCCAGGTCTTCTCGAACGTGAACGGCGCGCCCCTCACCGCGCCGCCGACCGCGCCGCTCTTCGATCTGATGGCGAAGCTCGACCTGCCGATCTGGCTGCACCCGGCCCGCGGCGCCGACTACGCTGACTATCAAACCGAGAACAAGAGCCACTACGAGATCTGGTGGACCTTCGGCTGGCCGTACGAGACGAGCGTCGCCATGGCGCACATGGTGTTCGCTTGCCTGTTCGACCGGCTCCCGACCCTCAAGATCATCACGCATCACCTTGGCGGAATGGTTCCTTACTTCGAGGGTCGCGTCGGGCCGGGCTGGGATCAACTCGGCACCCGCACCTCGGACGAGGACTACGGCGCGCTATTGAAAAAGCTCAAGCGGCGCCCGCTTGACTACTTTCACATGTTTTACGCCGACACTGCCGTCTTCGGCTCGACGGCGGCGACCGAGTGCGGGCTCAAGTTCTTCGGGGCGGATCGCCTGGTGTTTGCGTCCGACGCCCCGTTCGATCCGGAGAAGGGCTCGGCATATATCCGCTGGACCATCGAGGTCATCGACCGGCTCGACATCACTGCGGCAGAGCGCTCGGCAATCTATGAAGGCAACGCTCGTCGGTTGATGAAGCTGCCGGCGCGCGGGTAACGGATCGGGCGCGCTGGGGCGGTTCAGCCCGCGGCGGCGGTTGTTTGCCTGCCGCAGGCTGGCATCACTGCCACGGGCCGGGGACGCCGGCGCTCCAGTGCACCGGTACCAGCTAGCCGTGCAGCTGCTTGTACTTCTCCAGCAGCTCGTCCCTCGTCTCGCGGAAGTCCGGGTGCTCGAAAATGCAGGTCGAAGGGCAGACCAGCTTGCACTGCGGCTCGTCTTCGGCGCCGACGCACTCGGTACAGCGCAGCGGATCGATCACGTACGGGGTTCCCTTCGTAATCGCTTCGTTGGGACAGACCGGCACGCACGCGTCGCACTCGGTGCAGTCCTGGTTGATGAGTAGGGCCATGGCGGTCTCCTAGCAAATAGCGGGCGCTTTCAGGCGGCGGCGCGCGCTTCCAGTTGCGCAAGTTTCGCGTGGCGGAACGCGCCCCACAGCGCGGCCCCGATGGCGCCGGCGTAGATCGAGTCCGGGTGGCTGACCGCCGTGAGGCCGGTTATTTTCTCGGCGACGAGCTCCTCCTGCAGCGCGGCGAGCAGGCCGACGTCGAGCGCAAGTCCACCCGTGAGGAGCACCGTACCCTGCGTGATGCCGGTCACCTTCAGCAGCTTTACCAGGCGCGAGGCCATCGAGATGTGGATCCCCTTCAGGATGTCGGACGTGGCGATGCCGCGCGACACCATGTTGATGACATCGGTCTCGGCGAGCACCGCGCAGATCGAGCTCACTTTCTCCGGGTTGGTCGCGGACTTTGAGAGCGGGCCGATCTCGTCCACCGCGACGCCGAGGTAACGGGCGATGTTCTCGAGGAACTGCCCGCTGCCGGAGGCGCACTGGCTGGTCATCTTGTATTGCAGTACCTTGCCGCGTTCGTCGACGTAGATGGCGCGGCCGTTCAGCGCGCCGATGTCGGCCACGGCACGCGCATCGGGTCGCAGGTAAATGCCGCCGCGGGCATGGGTAGTCATCGAGTAGAAGTGCCCGGTGGCGAACTTGACGCTCTCGCCTTCACCGGTCGTGGCGATGTAGTCGACGTCGGCGGGCTTGAGCCCAGCCACCTTGAGCACTTCGTCGTAACCCTCGCGTGCGAGCTGCATCGGATCGCGCCGTCGAATCCGCTCGACGCGCTTGGCGAGCCACTCGTGGCTTCCGGACTGGGTCCTGAACAGGGTCGTCTTGACGCACCCCGAGCCGATGTCGATGCCGATGGTGTGGATCATTGCCGAGGCCTCCGGTCGGTCGGTGACGCATTGCAGCCTAGCGCGCCCGGCGCCCGATGCCGCGCGGCTTGTGCTCGCGCTCCGGCGAGCGCGACCCCTCGCTCGGTGCTCACGTCTTCGCCTCCACTTGCTTGCCCTCCTCGACGACCGCGCGCTGCGCGAAGGTCGCACCGCCGAGCGCCCCGGTATAGATCGAGTCCGGATTGATGTTGAGCGTGAGCGCGCCGTAGTTCTCCTGGACGAGCGCCTTGAGTGCCTTCACCGCGGCCTCATTCTTGGCGACGCCGCCGGTGAAGGTGAATTCGTTGCGGATGCCGCCCGAGCGCGCCAGGATGGACATGGCGCGCAGGATGATGGCGCGGTGCAGGCCCGCCATGATGTCCTCTCGCTTGTCGCCGAGCGACAGCCGGTCGCGCAGCTCGGCGCCGGCGAACACGGTGCAGGTCGAATTGATCTTGATCGTCTTGGTCGACTTCATGGCGAGCGGTCCGAGCTCGTGCAGACCCATGTTCATCTCGTCGGCGATGTAACCGAGGTAGCGGCCGCAGCCGGCGGCGCAGCGGTCGTTCATCTGGAAGCTCTCGACAATCCCGTGCGCATCGACCTGGATCGCCTTGGTGTCCTGGCCGCCGATGTCGAGCACCGTGGCGGTGCTCGGGTACATCACGTGTGCGCCCAAGCCGTGGCACAGGATCTCGGAGCGGATGTGCTCCTTGGAAAAAGGCAGGCGCGCGCGGCCGTAACCGGTGCCGACCACATAGGTTTCCTCGAGCGCGGTGTCGAGCACGCCCTGGATCGGCGCGCGGACCGCATCCCCGCGGCTTGCCGTATCCGGCTGCGCTTTGAACGTGCGCGCAAGCGCCGCGAGCAGGTGGGGCTTGATCGAGTCCCCATACACTCGGTTCTCGACCTCGATGATGGAGCGATCGAAGACGTTGAGCAGCATGTCGTAGCGCACGCCCGCTTCCTTGGCGACCGCCTCGCCGACGGCGAGGTAGCGGCTGCCCGCGATGTCGCGGAAGAAATCCGACTTGCGCTTCGCTGCCGGGGCGAACAGCCCGGGCGCCTCGACCTGCAGGCGCCTGAACACTTCTTCGAGCGCGGCGAGCACGCCCTCCGCGGAGTCGCCGAAACGCGTGCCTTCGGCATTGCGGCGGCAGGTGGCTTCGAGGTCGGCCAGCTGCTCGAGGAACTGTTCGAGGCGGAAATCGCGCTCAAGCTGTCCAATGAAGTCCTCCAGCCGGCCGTTGAGGGCGCCGGAGCCCGCCAGTGCTCGGCGGAACAGATGGAAGCGCGCGTTGAGGAGTGCTTCCTGCTTGGCGATCGCCGCCGCTGCATCGTAATTCGAGCGCGAGTTGGTGATTCCGCGCCCAAGCACGCGACGCTCCTCGTCCATCACGACGGCCTTGGTGGTGGTCGAGCCGAGGTCGATGCCGATGAAACAGCGCATGCGCGTTCTCCTAGTGGGTCGTCGTTGACGCACCTGCGGTGGCGGCCTGGGCGGCGACGCGCTTCGCCTTGATCATCTGGAAGTAGCTCTCGAGGCGGTTCTTGATGTTGGCGGCCGAAAAGTAGCGCGGGTCCACGAGGTCAGATTCGATGAAAGCCGCAGGCTTGCCGGTGCGCTTCTCGACCTCGCGCAAGATCAGCAGCTGCCCCGCGGAAAAGCTGTTGCAGCTCTTGATCGAGTTGATCAGGAGGCCGTCGGCCTGGTAGTCCTCGATGTACTTGCAGATCATGTCGATCCGTTGCGGGAAGTTGAGGTTGGTGTAGCAGCCGAGGCAGTATTCGGCGAGCGATTCGAGCGGACGGTCCGGATCGTGGCGGAAGCCGAAGTCGTAGGTGCCGCCGACCTTGGAGTAAGTGGAAGCGACCACGACCGCGCCCTCGTCGTAGAACATCTTCCAGAAGTCGCGGAAGCTGGTCCAGTTCGGCGGACCCTCGACCACGAGCCGATACTTTTCTTCCGTGAGTTCGCCCTCGGGCGTAATTGGGCCCTTGCCCTCGCGCACGCGCTGGTCGATCTCGTCGCGGAGCACGCCGTAGTACTGGCTAGCCTCCGGCGTGCCGCGGAAGGCGGTGAAAATCGGGCCGATGTAGTACACCGCGCCGAAATAGCCGTCGATCGGAGTGGGGCGGCGCTTGGCCGACTGCAACACGTGCACCAGATGCTCTTCGGCCTTGACCGACTCCTTGATGTACTCGCGCAGACGGTCGATGTCGAACTTGACGCCCGAGACGCGTTCCAGCGCTGGGATCACGGTCTCCTTCAGCTGCTTCACCACGTAGTCGCGCATGTTCTTCGAGACCCTGCCGTCGCCCTGGTAGGGCACGTGCAGCATGGTCGCCTCGCAGCCGTACTTCTGCCGGACCAGCTCGAACCACTTCATGAAGGTGAAGCAGCCGGTGTAGGAGAGCAGCAGGATGTCGGGCTTGGGGAGCGGCTCGCCGGTCGGGCCGACGTCGCCGTTCAGCATCATGCCGAGGTCGGTCTTGACGTAGGTGCACACGTCCTCGGAATGACCGTCACGCTCCGCGTCCATGATGAACTTGCCCGATTTCTTGCGCAACCCGCTCTGAAGCGCGTTGGTCTCGGGCAGGCTCCGCGCGAAGTCAAAGCACATCACCAGCTCGTTCAGGTTGCCCGGCACGAAGGTGGCGCAGATCCGTTTCCCCCGATCGTGCGCGACCGCGAGTTCGTGGTAGTTGCGGTTGATCATCTCCTTCTGCAGCAGCATCGCGTCCTCCTTCTGGACTGGCGCGACCGGCTTCTTCGAAGGCTGCGGCGGCAGCGGCTGGACGGGCGTATTCATGCGGCGCTCCATAGCTTTATCGAATCGGCGAAAGTACCGGCCTGCTCGCGGATCGGCGCCATCTGGCCGGTGTTCTCCGCGTACTTGAACGCCGTGTACGGAATTTTGTGGCGGGCGAGCACCGCCTGCAGCATCGGCCGCTCGAGCAGCGCGGGGTCGCAGAAAGAGGGCGCCGCGAAAATCACGCCCTCGGCGCCGGCCTTGCTCACCGACTGCATCAGGAACTGGCCCTTTTCCTCTTTGCGCATCTCGTATTTCGATGCGGTCGTGGCCGAGCAGTGCAGGAACGCCTTCGAAAGATTCTCGAGCGGGTCGCCCTCCGTCGGCACGTCCTCCAGCAGCCAGCGCGAGACCAGCATAAAGTCATCGTCCACGATGTAGCAGCCGGCCATCTCGATCGACTTGATCAGCCCGAGCGGCGGCTGCTCGCAGAACGCACCGGTCAACACGACGCGGGCGTTATCGCGCTTGGGGCGCGGCGCAGCTTCGGTGGCGGCGATGTAATCGCGCACGAGCCTGGTGTGCGCCTCCGGCGGCAGCACCATGCCGGCGCGCAGCACCAGGTACACCTCGGAGGTTGGCGCTTGCCAGGGCTTCGCGGCGCGGTAGGCGTACAGCTCGCGGATGGCACGGCGATTCTCGTTGTATACGACGATCGAGGCGCGCAGGGCGTCGTCGGTGAGGGGCTTGTCGGCGAGCTTGCCGAGGTCCTCGCACAGGAGTCGCATCTCGTGAATGTAAAAATCGCCGCCGATCCCGTCTTCGAAGTTCTGCGGCACGTCGAAGTACTTGACGTACTTGTCCTTGAAGAGGATCTGCCACATTCCGGACAAGTTCCGAATCACGTCGCAGATCGACGGAAAAAGCATCCCGTCGAGGCAATCTAGCCGCCCGCTCAAGCCGAGCTCTATGGTCGAGCGCGGAATGCGGCAGATGTAGCTCTGGTAGTAGGCATCGCCCTGGATTACCTCGAGCTGGTCGCCGCCGCCGAGGATGCCTACCGGCAGCATGCCTGCGGCGTGAATGATCTCCCGCGGCACGTAGACCGGCATGTAGCCGATCGCCTTGCGACCTGGCGCGGCAGCTTTCCATTCCTTCACCACGCCGAAGCGCAGGTCCTCGAACAGCGCTTCGCACTGCGCCATGAGTTGCTGGACGGTCTGGGTCATTGGTGCTCCCATTTCGGTGCGCGCTTGGCGAGAAAGGCTGCAAGACCCTCATTCGCGTCGCGGGTTTGCATCAGGCGGTCGAGGTAGAACCGCTCGACCTCGGCGATGCGCTGGCGCACCGCGGGGAGGTAGCCCCAGCGCGCGGCGGCCACCGCGCAGGCGAGCGAGGCGGCGCTCTTCTGCGCGAGATGCGCGTCAAAGTAGTCGAGCGCCGCCGACTCGGGATCGTCGGCGATGACTTGCACGAGGCCAAGCGCCTTCGCCTCCGTCACATCGATCGAGCGCCCCGAGAACAGCAGGTCCTCGGCGGCGCTCTGCCCGATGCGCGGGGGCAACAGGCAGGAGGCGGCGGGGGCGAACACGCCCAGCTTGATTTCGGGTTGCCCGAACTGGGCGTCGCGGCTCGCGAAAATCAGGCTGCCTGCGAGCGCGAGCTCGAGTCCGCCGCCAAGGCACTGACCGCGCACCGCGACCAGGATCGGTCGTGGCCATTCGAGCATCGCCCGCAACAAGTCGTGCAGGCTGGCAAGCATATCGGTGCACTTGGCTCTCAGGTGCTCCTCGACGCTCGCGCCGAAGCTGAAGTGCGGCCCCTCGGCGTCGATCAACGCGGCGCGCACTGGCCCCGGCTCCGCGTACGCAGCGAGCGCCTGCGCGAACGAGGCGATCATCGTCGAGTCGAGGATGTTCGCCTGGGGGCGGTCGAGCCGCAAACGGAGCAGCGTCTCGTCGCGGTCGAGCCAGATTTCGACCGGCCCTGGTGCTGCCTTGCCGTGGGTTGGCGAGGCGTTCACGCGGCTCCCCGATTGGCTACGCCGCGCGCAGCGTTTCGCTGTCGGCCTCCGGCCACCCCGCCAAGCGGGACGCCCGCTCGGGAACTCATGACGCCCCCCTCTTGCCCGGCTGGATGCGCTGGGTAAGGGCGTCCGACCACCCTTCGCCCCGCGCGATCGCCTGGCGAAGCGCGATGAAGTCGACCTCGCGCTCGTCCTTCGAGCCTTCGTTGAAGGCACGGAAGCCGGCGCGCGCTTCGGTCATCATGTTCAGCGCGAGCCACGCGCGGTGGTTTTCCTTGTTGCGGTTCCACGCCTCGAGTTTCGGCTTGCGCAGTTCCTCTATCGTCTTGGTGGTGCAGTCAGGGAAGGTGAGCAGCAGCTTTGCGCAGATCTCCTCGACCTTGGCATCGAGCATGGCAAGGTCCACCGTACCCCTCGCCATCAGCGCCTTGCCTTCTTTCGCCGCGTCCCCGGTCTTGAAATCGCCGTAGACGATCCGGCCAAGTTGGTCGGAAAAGCGCTGCGTCTCGACCAGCGGATTGGCAATGAACTTGCCGTCCAGCTTGAGCGCCGGCGCGATGTCGGCGAGCAGTCCCCAGTGATACGCCTTATGCGCCGAGAACGGCTCGCACAGCACGCATGCAACCATGGCACGGTCGGCACCGATCACCGGCGGCAGGAAATCGGTCGCGCCGCCGATCGGTGCGGAGCCGTGCTTGGGGCCTGCTTGGCCGAAGCGAGCGAGATCCTGGGCCACCGAAAAGTCGCAGGCCATGCCCAGTTCCTGACCGCCGCCGATGCGCATGCCGTTCACGCGGCAGATCACCGGCTTGTCGCACGCGAGGATCGAAGAGACCATGTCGTTGAACAGGCGCATGTACTGGCGATATTCCTGCGGACGGCCGGCATAGTATTCGGCGTACTCCTTCGTGTTGCCGCCGGTGCAGAACGCCTTGTCGCCGACGCCGGTGAACACCACGCAGCTGACGTCGCGCGCGTTGGAAGCGGCGCGAAAAGCCATGACCAAGCCCTTCGCCATCTCGGTGGTGTAGGAGTTGTATTGGGTTGGGTTGTCGAGCCAGATCCAGGCGTTGTACAAACCCGACACGCTCGTGCCATCGAGACTTTTCGCCGGACGCCGCTCGTAGCGAACGCCCTGGGTGAGGTAGCCTTCCACCAGGTCGTGGCTCTTCAGGACGGGCGGGGCAGCAAGCGAATTCATGTTTTACCTCTCGGTGTGGGTCAGAGCGGCCATGGCGGCCCTCGGGGCAGGAGACCTTGATCGTCCCGCCGCGCTGCCCTATAATAGTATTACGGTACCGCTTTACCACATTGAAGTCAAATACAAGTATGGGCATTTTCAAGCAAAGAAATTTGTGCCAAATCAAATCCCCTGCGCTTTCCGACCCTAGACTGGCAACGAAAACGTGAGGAGGGTTGGGTGATCGACAGACCGAGCACAGGTACAGGCACCAAAGGACCGAGCGTTTCCCTAGCGCTCACCGGGAGCGGGGGTGCGGGGGTTATGACGGCCGGGAACATTCTGCTTGAGGCGGCCGCGCAGTCTGGCTGGTACGGGCTCATGGTGCGGTCGAGTGGCCCCCAAATCCGTGGCGGTGAGGCGGCCGCGCTGATGCGCTTCGCCGCCCGTCCGATCGACTGTCTCGATGACCGTTACGACGTGCTGATAGGCATCGACTGGCAAAACACCCACCGCTTTGCTGACGAGATCCCGATTGACGCGGCGAGCCTCATGATCGGCGACCCCGACCAGGGAAATCCGCCGGAGATCTTCGTGAAGCACGGGTCGCTTCAGGCAAGCGTCCCTTTCAAACAGATGGCAAAGGCCATCCCCGGCGGCTGGCCGAACATGATCATGCTCGGTGTTGCCGCCGCGCTCGTCGGACTACCGGCCGAGACAGTGAAATCCGTGGTGCGGAAATCGTACAAGAAAGGCGCCGAAGGGCTCGCCGCGGGCCTTAGCGCAGTGGATGTTGGCTTTGCAGTCGGGCAAACACTCCCGGCGGTGCCACAGGTGCCGACGCCGGGGGGCAGAGGAGCGCCGCGGTGGCTGATCACCGGCAACGAAGCCGCTGGGTACGGCGCCGTGCGCGGTGGCGTTCGCTTCGTTGCCGCTTATCCGATCACGCCGACGACGGAAGTGCTGGAGTGGCTCGCACCCGCGGTTTCGCAGTTGGGCGGTGCGCTGGTGCAGGCAGAAGATGAGCTCGCCTCGATCAACATGATTATCGGCGCCTCCTTCGGTGGCGTGCCTGCGCTTACCGCTACGGCGGGCCCAGGGCTCGCGCTGATGACTGAAGCGCTCGGGCTCGCCGTGGCAGCGGAAGTGCCGATCGTCGTGGTGGACGTGATGCGCGGCGGGCCCTCCACCGGCATTCCGGCGAAGAGCGAGCAGAGCGACCTCAACATCGCGGTAAGTGGCTTGCACGGCGATGCGCCGCGGGTGGTGGTGGCGCCCAACTCGGTCGCGGACTGCCTGGCCGCGACGCAGTGGGCGGTGCATCTCGCGGAAGCCATGCAGGTGCCCGTAATCGTGCTCTCCGACCAGTACCTGGGCCAAACGCGCGCGGTGGTGGATCGGCCCGCGGACGTGAGCTTTATCGGCGAGCGCGTGATCTCGCCGGCCCACGCGAATGACTACAGGCGTTATGTCATCACCGAATCAGGCATTTCGCCGATGGCCATTCCGGGGACGCCGGGCGTCGCCTACACTGCAGATGGCCTAGAGCATAACGAGCGCGGCATTCCCTCGAGCCAGGCGCCGGACCACGCGGCGCAACTTGCCAAGCGCGAGCGCAAGCTGCGGCAGCACGACTACGGCGACCGTTGGGCCGAGATCGATGGCGAGGGCGACCTCGCCGTCGTCACGTTCGGCTCCTGTACCGGCGCCGTGCGCGAGGGACTGGCACGCGCCGCGGAGAAGGGCCTCAAGGCGCGCCTGGTATCGATGCGGCTGCTCGCCCCGGCGCAGCCGGAGCGTCTCGCAAAGGCACTGCAGGGCGTGAAGCGGGTGCTGGTGGTGGAGCAGAACTACAGCGGGCAATTTCATCGTTATCTGCGCGCCGATTTTGACCTGCCGGGCGAGGTGCGCAGCTTCCGTCGCCCCGGCCCACTGCCCATCCGCCCCAATGAGGTCTACCGGCAACTCACCGAATGGAGCCGCGCATGAGTACCGTCGCCGCCAGCGCGCCACCCGCTCCACAGGCCTTCAAGTCCGATTACAAGCCGATCTGGTGCCCTGGCTGCGGCGACTACTCGGTGCTGACGGCAGTGGCCAGGGCGTTCGCAATACTCGAGCTACGTCCGGAAAACGTCGCCGTCGTGTCCGGCATCGGCTGCTCCTCGCGTATTCCCGCCTATACCACCTGCTATGGGTTTCATGGCGTGCATGGCCGCGCCCTCGCCGCCGGCACCGGCCTAAAAATTGCGCGACCCGACCTCACCGTGCTGGTGGCAGGCGGAGACGGAGACGGGTACTCGATCGGCGGCAACCATTTCCTTCACGCCTGCCGCCGCAACGTCGATCTGACCTACATCGTCATGGACAACCATGTGTACGGCATGACCAAAGGGCAGCCCTCGCCGACCACCGAGCCCGACTGGAACTCGAAGCTCTCGCCTGGCGGTACGGGCCTGCGCACCTTTCATCCGCTGGTGATCGCGCTCGCCGCGGGGGCCAACTTCATCGCGCGCGCGTTCTCCGGCGATCCCAACGGCACTGCGGGAATGATCGCCGAGGCGATCCGTACGCCGGGGTTCTCGTTTGTCGAAATCCTGAGCCCATGCGTGACGTTCCGCCCGGAGCAGCGCGAATGGAAACAACAGGTGAGGCCGGCGCCGGTCGCATCGACCGACGACCCGGGGCGGGCGGCGCGGCGCATTATCACCGACGACGGCTTCAACATCGGCGTCCTGTACAAGGGCAACCGCAAGCCCTATCAGCCGTCCATGGGCACGGCTACAAAGCGCCTGACCGACCTGGAAGCAGGGTTTGCGATATGAGCGCAGGTAAGGCGCCGACGACGACTGGCGGCAAAGGCCGACCCGGCCGGACCCCTCGCGCCCGAAATCGGAAAGAGCCGGTGGCCAAGTCGAGCGTGAGCGATGAGGCGGATTTTCTGGCGCGTGCCTGGACGATGGAGGTCGAGGCCGCCGAGCGTTACTCGATGCTCGCCGATGCGATGCACGAACACAATAACCGCGAGGTGGCAGAACTGTTCCGCAAGCTTGCCCGCATCGAACAATTGCACGCGGAGCAGCTTTTGGAACAGAACCTGACCATGCACCCGCCGGTGCTGCCTCCTGGCGGCATTCGGTGGGGCGCGGGAGAGGGTCCCGAAACCGCGGATCCGGGCGAATTGCACTACCGCATGCAGCCCTACCACGCGCTGCAGATTGCGCTCGCCTGCGAGAAGCGCGCGCAGAGCTTCTTTGCGGGTTACGCCCGTGACGCCACCCGCGCGGCGGTGCGCAAGGCGGCGCGTGAAATGGCAGCGGAGGAGGGCGAGCACGTCCGCTTGATCGAAGAATGGCTCAAGCGAACGCCGCCGCCTGACAAAGACTGGGAGCACGATCCCGATCCGCCTGCGCCGTCTGATTGAACGGAAGGTCCGCGGAAATCCTGCCCGAGGGGTTCCCGCCAAGCTCGCCGTGCCGAGCATTGAGCGACCGAAGAAAGCCCTGCGGGCGCGCTCGGAAGCGCGCGCGGACCTGCGCGGCGACGACTCAGGCGTCGCCTCAGGCGCCGAGGTACGCGCTTCTGACGTGGGGGTTGTCGAGCAGCTCCCGGCCGGCGCCCGTCAGGCGCACGCGGCCCTGCTCGAGCACATAGGAGCGATCCGACAGCTCGAGCGCCGCGAACGCGTTCTGCTCGACCATGACCACTGTGACGCCGTCCGCGCGGATCTCCTTGATGATGTCGAAGGTGCGCTCGACGATGTTCGGGGCGAGGCCGAGCGAGGGCTCGTCGAAGAGAACCAGCTTGGGCCGCGACATGAGCGCGCGCGAGATCGCGAGCATCTGCTGCTCGCCGCCGGACAGCATGCCGGCGGCCTGCTCGCGCCGCTCGCGGAGAATCGGAAAACGCTCGAACAACCGTCCCATATCGGCCGCGATGCCGACCGAGTCGGTGCGGAGATACCCGCCCATCTCCAGGTTCTCGCGCACGGTCATGGCGGGAAACACGCGCCGGCCCTCGGGACAGTGCGCGATGCCGAGCTGCAGGATGCGGCGCGGGGAGGCGCGCGTGATGTCCTCGCCCTCGAAGCTGATCCGGCCGCTGCTGGCGGCGAGCACGCCCGAGATGGCCCGTAGGGTGGTCGTCTTCCCGGCGCCGTTCGCGCCGATCAGGCTGACCAGCTCGCCCCGCTCGACCTCGAGCGACAGGTCGTGCACGGCGACGACCTTGCCGTACTGGCACTTCAATCCCTCAACCTTGAGCACGGGCGTAGCGCTCGCCGAGGTAGGCGCGGATCACCGCCGGATCGCGCTGGATCGCCGCAGGCGTGCCGGCGGCGATGACGCGGCCTTGGTTGAGACAGATGACGCGATCGGACACGCCCATCACCATCTTCATGTCGTGCTCGACGAGGAGGACGGTAATCCCGGTCGCGCGGATCGAGGCGAGCTTGCTCATGAAGTGCGCCGTTTCGGTCGGATTCATGCCCGAAACCGGCTCGTCTAGGAGCAATAGCTTGGGCCGCGCCGCGAGCGCGATCGCGATTTCGAGCAGCCGCTGTTCGCCGTAGGGCAGGGCGGCGCCGAGCTCGTGCGCGCGCGCGCCCAGGCCGACGAATTCGAGGATCCGGCGCGCCTCGCCGGCGAGCAGCCGATCCTCGCGTCCGACTGACGGCAGGCCGAGGAGGATCGCGAGCGGCCGTTGCGTCGAGCGCAGATGGAGCCCGATCAGGACATTGTCGAACACGGTGCAGCGGCCGAACACGCTCGTCTTTTGGAAGGTGCGCACGACCCCGAGGGCCGCGATCGCGCTCGGCTTGAGCCCGTTCAGGCGCCGGCCCCGATAGAGAATGCGGCCCGCGGCCGGCGCGAGGTACCCGGTGATCGCGTTGAAGGCGGTGGTTTTCCCGGCGCCGTTGGGGCCGATGAGCGACAGCACCTCGCCCCCGCGGACCTCGAAGCTGAGATCCTCGATCGCCGCGAGGCCGCCAAAGCGGATCGCCAGCCCCTTGACCTCGAGCGCCACGTCCGGTCGCAACGCGGCGGTTTGCGCCGCGCTCATCGATCGGCCCGCGTCGCGGGCGCGGTGCCCGCGGCCGGCTCCCACCATTTACTCACCGCCGGGACGATGCCGTCAGGCAGGAAGTAGAGCACCGCGAAGAGCAGCCCGGCGTAGGCGATCCATTGCACCTCGGGCCGGATTGCGAGCGCCCGCAGGAGCTCGGGCAATAGACCGAAGATCAGGCCGCCGACGATCGGCCCGGCGAGCGTGCCCTTGCCGCCGGTCACCACCATGATCACCATCGTGACCGTGTAGATGAACAGAAATATGTCGGGATCGATGATGCGGACGTAGTGCGCGTAGAGGCCGCCCGCCGCCCCGGCCATCGCGGCCGAGACGATCGCGGCGAGGACGAGGGTGCGCGTCACATCGACGCCCACCGAGGCGGCGAGCGGCTCGTTCTCCTTGAGCGCGATCATCGCGCGCCCGGCGCGCGAGTGGACGAGCCGCCGCACGACGACGTAGGAGACGGTCACGGCCGCCATCACGAGCCAGTAGTTCTCCGGCTTCTTCGAGAACGTGTGCTCCCCTAGGCCCGGCAACCACAGCGTGAGCGGGGGAATGTTGTTCAACGCCATCGGTCCTTGGGTGAGCTCGACCCAGTTGACCGCGACCAGTCGCAGCACTTCGGCGAAGCTGATCGAGACGATGACGAAGTAGGCGCCGCGCACGCGAAACGATAGCCGGCCGATGAACCACCCGCATAGGCCGGCCGCCGCTACCGCGACCAGCAGCGCCAGCCAGACCGGCTGCGGCGCGAGCGCGATCGCGACGCTCGGCGTTACGCTCACGCTGAAGCCCAGCGAGGTGAGCGCGCTCGCGTAGGCGCCGATGCCGAAGAAGGCGACGTGTCCGAGCGAGAGCTGTCCGGTGTACCCCAACAGGAGATTCAGGCTCATCGCGGCAACGATGAAGATGCCGGTGATGATAAGGAGGTGCAGCGCGTACGGGTCGACGAGCCAAGGGAGACCGACCAACGCAAGCAGTGCGGCACCGATGAGCGCCTGTTTCAACCGATTCGCTCCTTGCGCGCGAGCAATCCGGTCGGCCGAAAGACGAGGATCAGGATGATCAGGAGGAACCCCCAGGCATCGCGATAGCCCGACGACACGTAGCCCGCACCGAGCTCCTCGACCAAGGCGAGAATGAAGCCGCCGATGGTCGCGCCGGGGATGCTGCCCAGACCGCCCAGGATGACGATTGCGAACGCCTTGGCGGCGGCCGAGTCGCCCATCGTCGGATAGGCCACGAATACCGGACCCAACAGCGCGCCGGCCGCGGCGGCGAGCCCGGAGCCCAAGGCGAAGGTCGCGGTGTTAATGGTGCCGATCTGCACGCCCATCAGGGCGGCGGTGTCGCGATCCTGGAAGGTCGCGCGCATGGCTTTGCCGAGCTTGGTGCGGTTGATGAGCGCGTAGGTGAGGGCAATCAGCGCGAGTGCGACCGCGAATACGAACACGCGGTTCCAGGCGACCGAGACCGGCCCGATTACGAGCGGTGCACTCGGGAACGGATTGTCGATCGATTTCGCGACGCCGCTCCAGAGGAGCTGCTCACCGTTCTGCAGCGCGATCCAAGCGGCGATCATCACCAGCATCGTGGTGTCGATGTCGGCGCGGCGGAGCTTCCGCAGCAGTACCAGTTCGATCGCCGCGCCCAGCGCCGCGCCCAGCACGATCGCGGCGAGCAGCGCAACGAAGAAGTCCGCCCCGAGCAGCATGACGAAGAGATACATCATGTACGCGCCGAACGCGTACAGCTCGCCATGGGTGAAGTTCACCAGGCGCATGATGCCGAAGATGAGCGTGAGCCCGATGCCGAGGAGGGCGTACGTGCCCCCGAGCATCAGCGCGTTGAGGCTGTGCTGGAGCAGCTGATCCACGATCCAGATTCAGACCGTGTGCGAGGCGGCGCGTTAGGCGGCAGCGGCCGGCCAGCGGCGACGGGGCCGCCGCCGCATGCGCTCGCCGCCCATCGTCGACGGTTGGGGAGACGCCGAATCTAGTACTTGATGACCTTGCCGCCCGCGATTCTCACCAAGTAGACGCTCGGCACGTTCTGGGCGCTTTCCTTGCCCTGCGGCCCTTGCTTGATGAACGCGATGTCGCCGTTGATGCCTTTCACCTTCACACCCCACAGCGCGGTCTGGATCGCGGCCGGGTCGGCCTTGCCGGCGGCGTTGATCGCGGCGGCGATGGTCATGATGCCGTCGTAGCCGCGAAAGCCCTCGGTCAGGCCGCCGACGTTGTACTTGCGCGCATTCCACTCGGCCATGAACTTCTTCGCGACCTCGGGGTTCTTCACCGCGTCGGGAAACCAGGGCGTGAAGAACACGACATGCATCGAGCCGTCGGCGGCATCGCCCGCCTGCTGGATGAGCTGATCGGGCGAGTTCGAGCCGCCGGTGGTGATGATGCGGGCCTGGAGCTGGTGCTCCTTCGCCTGCTTCAGGATCAGCGTGATCTGCTCGACCGCAGTGGTCACGAACAGCGTATCGGCGCCGGAAGCCTTGATCTTCGCGAGCTGCGCCGAGAAATCGGTCGCCTTCGGATCCATCGTCTCGCGCACGCCGATCTGTACGCCTTCCGCCTTCAGCATCTCGGCGAATTCCTGGGCGGCGCCGAGGCCGAAGTCGTTGTTGGTCGACAGAAAGTCGGCCTTCTTGATGCCGAGCCGCTTGACGAGCGGGGCGAACGCCTTGGCCTCCATCTCGGAAGTCGGGCTGATGCGGAAGATCCACGGATTGCCAGCGGTCGTGATCTTGCCGGAGGAGGAGGTCTCGACCAGCATCGGTACGCCGTACTCGACGAGCTTCGGCATGACGGCGAGAGTGAGGGTCGAGCTCCAAGCCCCCATGATCACCGGCACCTTGTCCTTGACGATCAGCTTCTCGGCGGTGGCGACCGCCTCGGTGGGGTTGGACTTGTTGTCCTCGACGATCAGCTGGATCTTCCGGCCGAGCACGCCGCCCGCCTGGTTGATCTGCTCTTCGGCGATCTTGGCGCCCTGCGTGACGTAGTTGCCGGAGGCGGCAAAGGCCCCGGTCAGCGGCTGCGTGACGCCGATCTTGATCGTGTCCTGCGCGGCGGTCGAAGTGGACCACGCCGCGGCGACCAAGGCGGTGGCGCCGAGCAGCGTGGCAAGATTGCGCTTCATGGTCGTGCTCCTTTGGTCGAAGGTATTGGCGGCGCTCTCCCGGACGGCGCGCGCCAACAGGCGGACGGTGCGCCGCGGCGATTATAGCGGCTTCGAGTGTCGCGACCGGTTCCGGAACGCGCGAGCGAGAGCCTTAGCGCGCGCCGCGCCGCTCGGCCAGGACGCGCAGGATCGCGCGCACGATCCCCACGTATCCGGTGCAGCGGCACAGATTGCCGGCCAGCTCCTCGCGCACGCGGGGCTCGGTGGCATCCGGCAGGCGCGTCACGATATCGCGTGCGGTCATCAACATGCCGGGCGTGCAGTAGCCGCATTGGAGCGCGTGTTCGGCGGTAAACGCCGCGCGGAGCGCCGCGGCGAGGGGGTCGTCATCGAGCCCCTCTATGGTGCGCACGTCGGCACCGTCGCAGGCGACGGCCAAAGTGATGCATGCGCGCGCCGGCGCGCCGTCGATCAGGAGCGTGCATGCCCCGCACACGCCGTGCTCGCAGCCGACGTTGGTCCCGGTGAGCCGCAGCGCCTCGCGCAGGAAATCGGCGAGGCTCGTGCGCGGCTCGACCGGCGCCGAGGTCGGGGTGCCGTTGACGGTGAGCGCGAGCGGCTTCAATGCCAGCCCGCTGCGGCCCGCCGGAGCGCGACCAGATGAATTTGCCGCTCGAAGCTGCCCGCGGGGAGTCCCGCTGCGGCCACTGCCGCGTCGGCGGCCGCCGGATCGAAGCGATCGGCGAGCGCGCTCGCCTCGGCCACGACATGCGGTGCGGCCCCGATCGCGCCGATGACGGCTCGGGCCTGGCCGCGGTCGGGGTCGTGCACCAGCGCGGCGATCGCGAGCGCGAACTCGCCGGGCTTGCGGTTGAACTTGTAGTAGCTCCAGCGCGCGCGCGGCGAGCACTTCGGCACGCGTACCCCGACAACGATCTCGGTGCGGTCGAGCGCGGTCGTGAGGAGGCCGCGCACGAAGCTCGCCGCGGCGATGGTGCGCTCGCCGTTGGCGCCGACCACGACGATCTCAGCCCCGAGCAGCGGCATGACGCTCACCCAGTCGGCCGCCGGGTCGGCGTGCGCGAGACTGCCGCCCAGTGTGCCGCGGGTACGGATCGCGCGATAGGCGATGCCGCGCGCAACGTGGCCCAGCATGCCGCGCGCGGGATCGGGGAGTCGGCCATCCTCGATTTCGGCGTGGGTCGTGCCGGCGCCGAAAAAAACCGCCGCGCCTTCGTCGCGCACTTCGCGCAGTTCCGGGATCCCGCGCACGTCGATCAGCAACTGCGGCTGCGCGAGCCGAAAATTGAGGATTGGGCCGAGCGACTGCCCGCCGGCAATGATCCGTGCGCCGTCACCCGCATCGGCGAGCAGTCGCAACGCGGCCTGCAGGCTGCGCGGCTTGACGTAGTCGAACCGCGGCGCTTTCATGCCGAGGCGCCTTGTGTGCGCGCGGCGGCGATCGCCGCCACCACGCGGCGCGGGGTGAGCGGGATCTCGAGTATTTCCACCCCGAGTGCGTGCAGCGCGTCGTTGACGGCGTTCGCGATCGCGGCCGGCGGCGCGATCGCGCCGCCCTCGCCGATGCCCTTCTGGCCGAACGTGGTGAGCGGCGAGAGCGTTTCCATGTGCTCGATTCGGATCGACGGGACCTCGGTCGCGCCCGGGAGCGAATAGTCGGCGAGCGTCGAGGCGAGCGGCTGGCCCGCGCCGTCGAACGGCATTTCCTCGTACAGGGCGGTGCCGATGCCCTGCGCCGTGCCGCCCAACACCTGACCGTCGACGATCATCGGATTCACGAGCTTGCCGCCGTCTTCGACGATGACGTAGTCGAGGATCTCGACCGTCCCGAGCTCGGTGTCGACCGCGACCGCGCAGGCGTGGCAGGCGTAGCTGAACGTGCCGGTGTCGCGTGCCGTTTTGTACCCGGCGGTGGCTTCCAGACCCGCCGGGTCGACGTCGGCCGGCAGGAGCTGCGGCGCGCGGTACCAGACGTGCGCGACCTCGCCGAGCGACAGCGAGCGGTCGGTGCCGGCGACCCGGACTCGGCCCCCTTCCAGAACGAGGTCGTCGCCGGCGACTTCCATGAGCTTGCCGGCGATGTGGCGCACGCGCTTGCCGATCTCGGTGCAGGCGGCGGCGACGGCGCCGCCCGACATCACCATGCAGCGCGAACCCCAGGTACCGGTCGAATAGGGCGTGAGCGCCGTGTCGCCGTGGATCAGCCGGACCGCGTCCGGGGCGATGCCCAGGACCTCATGGGCGACCTGCGCGAGCGTGGTCTCGAGGCCCTGGCCGTGCGAGTGCGCGCCGATGCGCAGCTCGAGCACCCCGTCGGGGGAAAGCCGCGCGCCGCATTGCTCGTGGCCGGGCACCATCGGGATGCCCCAGCCGTGGTACACCGAGGTGCCGTGCGCGGCCTGCTCGCAGAAGATCGCGAGCCCGACGCCGATACGGCGCCCGTCGGGCTCGGCGCGGCGCTGTCGCGCGCGCCACTTCGCAATGTCGAGCGCCGCCACGGCGCGCCGTAAACAGCCGGGATAGTCGCCGCTGTCGAAGTGCTTCTTGGTGATATTGACGTAGGGCATCGACTCGGCCGGCACCAGGCTCGCGAGGCGCACCGCATAGGGTTCCTTGCCGGCCGCGCGGGCGATCGCATCGAGCAGGAGCTCGAGAGCAAAGCACACGCCGGTGCGCGCAACGCCGCGATACGGCAGGATCGGCGCCTTGTTGGTCGCCGCCGACCAGGTGCGGCAGCGATACCCGTCCATGCGATACGGGCCCGGCAGGATCGAGCTCACCTGCGCCGCTTCCAGGCAGGCGGAGAACGGGTACGAGGAATACGCACCCGAATCGACGATCGCCTCGCAGTCGACCGCGAGCAAGCGGCCATCCGCGTCGGCATAGCCGGTGATGTCGTAGTAGTGTTCGCGGCAGTTCGCGTTTGCGCTGAGCTGCTCGAAACGGTCCTCGAGCCAGCGCACTGGCCGGCCCCGCTTGAGCGCGAGCCACGCGAGGCATACCTCCTCGGGCAGCAGGATGCCCTTGTAGCCGAAGCCGCCGCCCACGTCCGGCGCGATCACGCGAATGCGTCCCTGGTCGATGCCGAGGCACTCGGCGAGCCCGGCGCGATTGACGTGCGGCATCTGCGCCGCCGAATGCATCGTCAGCTGGTCGAGGCGGCGATCGTAGTGGGCGAGCACCGCTCGACCCTCGAGGGGCGACATGCACTGGCGCGCGGTGCGCAGTCGACGCCGGACCTTGATCGGGGCGCGCGCGGCGATGCGGCTCAAGTCCTCGTCGACGAAGGTCTCGAGCACGATGTTGTCGCCCCAGTGCTCGTGCACGAGCGGCGCGCCGGGCCGGATCGCTTGCACCATGTCGACCACTGCCGGCAGCGGGTCGAACTCGACCTCGACCAGTGCGGCGATGTCCTCGGCCTCCGCGCGCGTCGGCGCGACGCACATCGCAATCAGTTCGCCCACTTGCCGCACCTTGTCCTTGGCGAGCACGTGCTGCGGCGCCGACTTGAATCCCGGCAGTGCGGAGTTGGCGACGATCGGCCCGACGCCCGCCAGATCGTCGATGGTGAAGACCGCGTCGGCGTGCGCCGCGGGCTTGCGCACGGTGCGAAGGCGCGCATGGGCGACCGGGGAGCGCACGAACGCGACCTCCTGCATGCCGACCATGCGGATGTTGCCGACGAATTCCCCGCGCCCGTGCAGCAGGCGGTGGTCTTCCTTGCGCGGCAGGCGGGCGCCGACGCCTTGGCCGGCGGTGGGCGATTTCACGCCGCGGTCAATCAAGCGGCATCGGCAAGCGGCAGGATCGGCGCGTCGGCGGCGAAGCGCCGGCCCGCGCGCAGGCACAGCGCCGGGCTCAGCATGCGCTCGGCCACCACCTGGTGGTTCTGGTTGTCGCGCAAGACCCAGCGGCCGCGGCGGTCGTCGAGCACCGAGACATCGGCCACGACGCCCGGGCGCAGGGTGCCGATCTCGCCCTCCAAGCGCACGAGCTTGGCCGGGTTCGAGGTCACCATCGGCACGAGCTTCTCCAGCGGCACGCCGAGCGCGAGCAATTCGGTCATCGCGCGGGCGAGACTAAATTGCGATTGACCGGCGAAGAGGTGCATTTCCGGGTCGGGATGCGCATCGGGCGTGCCGCGCGGGGCGGGCACGCGCGTGTTGTAGCCGTGCATGTCGGCGCCCAGCGTGTCGGGGAGGATCCCGGCGTCGAGCACCGTCTCCGCCACCGCGAGACTGAAATGCGAGCCGTGGCCGACGTCGATCTTCGCGCCGCGGGCGATCGCCTCCTGCACCAGCGGATGCACCGTGCCGTCGACGTTGACGAATCCCCCCGGGTGGCGGCTGAACGGGTGCGCGAGCACATCACCGGGCTTCAGCAGCGCGAGGCATTCGGTGAAAATGCGGTCGGGGTCGACCGGCGGGGCGCCTTCCTGCGGTGGCCAGAGTTGGCCGAAATGGATGTAGACTGGCAACGCGGCCTGACGGCCGATTTCGGCGGCGAGCTTCATCACGGCCATGCCCCAGCGCGAGTAGCCGCCGATTTCCGCGTGCGCCTTGATGCCGCGGACGATGTCCGGATTCGCTTTGGCCGCGCGCACCGTCGCGTCGACGTCGAGACAGTCAGGCCGGTAGAGTTCGGGATAGTAGTGGCCCTCCATGCCGCCGACGATGTAGGCGGACAGAAACGCGAGCACGCGCGAGTCGGAGGCCTCGACGACGTGATGCCGAAACGCCGGGATAGTGATGCAGCTCGGGCCGCCCTGGTCGATGAGCGTTGTCACGCCCGAGCGCACGCCGCACAGATCGGCGTTCAGCCCGAAGCGTCCGGTCACGTACTGGAATACGTGCGCGTGCGTGTCGACGAGCCCTGGCAGCACGAGCTTGCCGCGGCAGTCGATCGTCTCGCGCGCACTCGATGCGAGCATCTCCGGGGCGACTTGCGCGACCCGACCGTCCTTGATCGCGACATCGCGTACGCCATCGATCGCGGCCGCGGGGTCGATCACGCGGCCGCCCTTCAGGATCAGATCGAACTGTAGGTCCATGGTCACCACGCTGCGGTGGAATCCGCACTCGACTCGCGCGAGGGCGGCGGCGGAACCGGGTAAAGGTTTGCGAATCTAGCATCCGGCCGCGCCTGCACGCAAGGATGCGGGTGCGAGCAGCGCCCCTGTGACTTGACTGTGACGGCGTGGTCGTCGCGGTACTCGGGCCCGGGCACTCCCTCCTATTGGCGCCACGCCGAGGCCAGGATGCGGGCCCAACTGCTGACATTCGAATCACCGACACCATTGCAGACATTTGCGCGCCAGTGCTGCCCCGTCGAACGCGCTCGGCCTTGCACATGCGGCCCGGCGGCGCGACGCAGGGGGATCGTGACCGCCGCCCACCTTGCATCCATAGTCAACGACGACATCCCTCCAGCGAACTACGCGGCCTGAGCCGCATAAGCTGCAATCGCGGCCCGGCATGGCTTTTCGCAGCCGAAGACGAGAGACCTTAGACTCTCCTCCTTATGTCTCGCCCGCCATGGCTCTCAACGGCAGCCAGGACGCGCGCGTTCGCGTTTTTCCTGCTCGGCCTGTCAAACCTCTTCTGGGCAGGGAACTGGGTCACCGGCCGGGCATTACGCGACGCGTTTGATCCGATCACGCTCAACTTCTGGCGCTGGGTAGGCGCGGCGCTGATCCTTGCGCCGTTCGCGCTGCGAGGGTTAGCCTCGAAGCAGGGTGTTATCCGGCGCAATGCCGGCTTGCTCACGCTGCTCGCACTCACTGGCGTGGCGCTATTCCAGAGCTTGGTCTATCTCGGCCTTAGGACAACGACGACAGTCAACGCGGTATTGCTGAACTCTTCCGCACCTTTGTTCATGCTGCTGTGCTCATGGTCGATTGAGCGTGAGCGCGGCACACGCCAGCAGATCGGCGGAATGCTGATCTCGCTCGTCGGAATCCTCGTCATCCTGTCGCAGGGCAATCTTGAGAACCTACTCCAGCTGCAGTTTCATGCCGGCGACGTGTGGATCCTGCTTGCGATGCCGATGTGGGGAGTCTACTCAGTGTTGCTCAGACGACGCCCGCCGGAACTTGGTGGAGTTGTTTTTCTCTTTGTGATCTCAGTTGCGGGTGTCTTTCTGCTTGCGCCGATGTTTGGGCTGCAAGCGCTGCGCGCGCCGCCTAGGTGGCCGACTCTAGCCGAGGGCACCGGCGTGCTCTACATCGCGCTAGCCGCCTCGGTGGGTGCGTTCATCTGCTGGAACCGCGGCGTCGCGGTCGTCGGGGCCAACGCCGCCGGATTCACTCTGAATTTGCTACCTGCTTTCGCCACGGTCTTGGCGATGTTGTTTCTGGACGAAGGACTTCACGTGTTTCACGTCGCCGGAATCGCCGCGATCCTGCTCGGCGTCATAGTGGCCACACGCGCCGCGCCGCTCGCCCGCGAAGCATGATCTCTAAGCGCGCACACCTCGAGCAGATCGATACCTGAATGGGCAAAGCGGCCCAATTGGGGCACCTCGGGCAGGACGTTGTCCTTCGCTGACTCGCCGTCTAGTGCAGTTTCGCGAGAACAGCGTTAAGCGACCGCTTTTCGCCGATCGAGACTACCGTTTGGGGTCGGTTTCGGGCAGAAGAAACGGACGTTCGCGGACTATTCTTCACCGCGGGCCGTCGGTAGGTCGCGCTCTGTCTGCCGCCGGATTCAGCTTGTAAGCCGCTCAATGCTTGCCGGCTCAAGCACCCAGATTTCCCGGCGAGGGAGCCAACTCACCGCGCTCGATGCGCGTGACGAGC
>Ga0187846_10000375_pt1 | contig 26383 bp, 27 predicted proteins | sample TC_taG_FD_161473 | JGI IMG/M metagenome (GOLD analysis project Ga0187846, IMG submission 161473) | Biofilm microbial communities from the roof of an iron ore cave, State of Minas Gerais, Brazil - TC_06 Biofilm (v2) | ecosystem: Environmental > Terrestrial > Deep subsurface > Cave > Wall biofilm... | reverse complement strand
GCGCCATCAACACCTCGATTGCGTGCTTCGCGAATTGGCTTCGCCTGCATCTCGACAAGGGTGAGTTTGAGGGACAACGGCTGCTGTCACCGACCTTGATACGGCAGCTTCAGACTCCGCGCGTGCATGTCAGTGCACCCGAATTCGCCGAGTACGGCGATGCGCATTACGGCCTCGGCTTCGGCTTGCACAGCTATCGCGGTGAGCACGTCGTGAGCCATGGCGGCGGCTGGATCGGCTGGGGTACGCTGATGACGATGCTGCCCGATCGCGGCGTCGGTGTTGCCGTGTTCACCAATCGTGATCCGAGCGCGGTAACGGAAATTATCGCCAATTACGTGTTCGACCGGGTGTGCGGGAAGGAGCCGATACCCTGGCTCGACCGTTATCGTGAGCGGCGCCGCAAATTCCTTGCGCAGATCGAGGTCGACCGGGAGGCCCGGAAAGCGGCGCGGCGGCCGAACACGCACCCCAGCCATGACCTCGCGGACTATGCCGGCGATTATGACCATCCCGGCTACGGCCGGATCACCATCGCCCATCGCGAAGGCCAATTGCACTGGGCGTACCGCGGCATGTCCGAGCCGCTCGCGCATCGGCACTATGATACGTTCGAGCTGCCCGAGGCGCCCGGCCGGCTGCTGCCGGACCGGCTCGCCATCTCATTTGCCACCGACCGTGAAGGGAACATCGCCAGTCTGGCGGCACCGTTCGAGCCGTTCGTCAAGGACATCGCCTTCACCCGCATTGCACCCGGCGATTGCACCAGCCCGGCCTTCCGTCAGCAGTGCACCGGCACGTTCAGCCAGGGAGGCACGATCGTTGTTGTCGAGCAGGACAGGGATGGGCAACTGACGCTGACCTTCGGCAGCCAACCGACCTACAAACTGCGCCCCTATCAGAGCCGAACCTTCCTTATCGAGGAGCTCGAGGGCTTCCGGGTCGAGTTCCATCTCGGCCCCGACGGGGCGATGGAGGAATTGCTCTTCCATCAGCCGAATGGAACGTTCGTGGCCCGGCGAGTGTAGGTTGCGGGATCTCGCCCGGGGAGACCCGACGCATCTCGATCATTCTCGCGCTTGACGCCGACAAAGGAGATTTCCTCAGGTCGAGGCGAGGCATCAGTAGGTGACCGGGCATGAAAACGCGCGACGCGGGGGCACCGGACATCGATTTTCTGTGCGACCTATTCTTGCGTGCGATGCGTCCGTACATCACGGCCGCGCGGGGTTCCTGGGACCAGGTTAGGGAGGATAGGCAGTTTCGTGATCAGCTTCGGCTCGGCGCAACTCGCATCATCATGCATGACGACGCTGCTGTCGGATTTTTCGTGGCTTGTGACGAGGGGCAGGATCTGGAACTTCATACGCTCTGTATCTCGCCGGAACATCAGGGCCGCGGTTTGGGCACGGCAGCGATCCGCCGAATCCTGTCGGAGGCTCGGATGCACAAGCGCGGCGTCGTGCTCTCAGTCCGCAAGGCAAATGTCGGCGCGCGTTTGCTCTACGGGCGGCTCGGGTTTGTCGTCATCGACGAGACCGCCTACCATTACAGGATGAGGTACGATTTCCGACAGCCGTTTTCACAGTTCAGCTAAATCAACAAATCGCACCTGTCTGACCATCACGGCAGTATTCAACCGACCCTGTACGCGGAACTGAACCTCGTACTGCGCGAGCTCGTGACGCGAGTGCGCAATCGCCTCAGCGACAATTTCATCGGCGCATATCTGCAAGGCTCGTTCGCAGTCGGCGACTTCGACACCTACAGTGACGTGGATTTTCTGATCGTCGTAGAGGAGGACGTTACCGACGATCGGCTGCTGGACTTGCAGGCCGTGCACTCGGAAATCTACGACCTGCCTTCGATATGGGCGCGACGTCTCGAAGGCTCCTATGTTCCGAAAGCAGCGCTCCGGCACCACCCGCCGCCGCACCGCCGATTTCTCTATCTCGATCACGGAAGCCGGGAACTCGTCCGCTCCGATCATGACGACAGTCTCGTCGTTTACTGGGTGCTCCGCGAAGAAGGTGTCACACTGATCGGGCCGGATCCCCGCAGTCTGGTATCACCCGTATCGGCCCATGCACTGCGCCGCGAAATATCGAGCACCATGCGTGACTGGCGTCAGGAATTGCTCGCCCACCCGGACAAGCTCAACAATCGCTTCTATCAACCGTTCGCTGTGTTGAGCTACTGCCGGATGTTGCACACTCTGCAGACCGGAAAGGTGGAATCGAAGCGTGCCGGCGCCGTGTGGGGGCAGAACGCCCTCGATCGTCGCTGGCACCGCCTCATTCGGCGCGCCTGGCACGAGCGCGGAGCCCCTTCGTCGACGACTCGACAGCCGGCTGATTCCAAGGACCTCGAAGCGACCTGGACCTTCATGGAACATGCCGTGGCGCTCGGTCAACAGTGGAATGACAGCAATTCCTGGAACGATTGACGATGGCGGTCGATTGCTGCTCGGATTTGCCGGGGCGACAGGATGTCTGATGACGACACGCTGCGGCAGCACCGCGAAACGGGCACCGCCTGGGATTGGGCCGCGCGGATTTACGAGCGCGACGAGGAGCGCGACACCGTTCTGCTGCGGGCGGGAGGGCACAAGCTACACCCGCGCGAGCGCCATCTGTTGACCGATCTTTCCCGATGGTGCAACCGCGCCATCCATCTCCAATGCGCCGGAGGCTCCCAGACGCTGTCCTTGTGGCGGCTCGGCGCTGCGGAGGTGATCGGCATCGACATCAGCCCGCGAATGATCGCCGTGGCGCGCAGGAAAACGGAGGCGCTCGCAGCTCCTGCTCGCTGGTTCTGCTGCGACGTCTTGCTGACCCCGGAAAGCCTCTACGGCACGGCCGACCTCGTCTACACGGGCAGCGGCGCGCTCCCCTGGATTGCCGACCTGGAAGCCTGGGCGCATGTCGTCACTCGGTTGCTGCGTCCGGGTGGCCGCTTGCTGCTCTTCGAAGGACACCCGCTCGATTGGGTATGGGACAAGACCGCGCCCGACTTCCGCTTCGATCCCCATGATGGACATTATTTTAGCGATCGCGAGGCCTCTCATGGCTGGCCCGCTCCTTTGCTCGGGGCGGCGCAGAGCGCCGAGGACGGCACGCCACCGCACCTGCATGAGCGACAATGGACGTTCGGGCAAATCGTGACCAGCCTTGCAACAGCCGGGTTGCATTTATTGCGGCTGGACGAGTACCCGGAGCCCTATTGGGATCCGTTCAAGAACATCCCGCCGGAGATCCTGCACCGGCTTCCGCATACGTTCGCTTTGCTGATGACGAAGTATCCCTGATCATCGCAGTTGGACATGCCCAAGCCTAGATTACGCAAGTGCCGTCAAAATTTAGGTCAGGCGGTTACGCGTATGGAGGAGGAATCGACAACGCGAGAGCCGGATGCGGAATTTGCCGCTGCCGTTGCTGCGCGCGTGGTCGGCTGTGAGCCAATGGCCGTTCGGCGATTCAGAACCGGAGTGCGGCATCGGGTGTTCGACATTGCGTTTAGGAACCGGTCGCCGGTCGTGGTCCGGATCGGCGATCCGTCAGCGCGGGCCGGCATGGCTGGCGCGATTTATCTGTCCGGATTGCTGCGCCCAAAAGGCGTGCCGTTGCCGGCGATCCTGGGCCAAGATATTCAGGCAGAATTTCCCTGGCTTGTGCTGGAGCGGTTGCCCGGAACGGACCTGGGCGAGGTGATGTCGGGCCTCGCGGAAGAACAACTGGACGAGATCGCAGCCAGCGTGGCGCAGGCTCAAGCCATAAGCGCGGAAACCCAGTCGGCAGGCCGCTACGGCTATGCGGCCCGGGCCGAGCAAGCGCCGCATACCGCGTGGTCGCAGGTGCTCGATGCCAATCTTGCCCGCTCGCGGCAACGCATTGCATCCGCCGCGCTGTTTGATGTCGCCCTTGTCGAAATCGTGCAAGCTCAGGTAGACGCCAACCGCGCAGAAATCGACGCGATCGACCCAACACCCTTTCTGCACGATACCACAACCAGGAATGTCATCGTCACAGCGGAGGGCGCCTTCTCCGGCATCGTCGATGTGGACGATCTGTGCTTCGGCGATGCACGCTATCCGGCGGCGCTGACGCTGGCCGTGCTGATGGCTTATGGCGGCCCGACGAGCTACGTCTCCGCTTGGCTGCGATTCGCGAGACGTGCCGATGACCGGGTGTTTCGATTGTATGTGAGCCTCTTTCTACTGGACCTGATGTCCGAGCACGGCCACATGTTCAACGGCAATGAACGCGCGTCTACCGTCGATCGCCGCATCGCGCTCCATAACGCGTTCGAGCGCAATCTTGCCCTTATTCGGCCTTAGACTGCTATTCATCATCGCCGCAAGGCTCTCGCCATGACGCCCATGAGCTCCAAGCGGCGCACCGTCTTTTGGGACATCCACAGCCGCCTGCCGCGGGAGGGCCCCGGCAACCGCGAATCGACCGCCCGCGCCCTGCGCTTGGCTGTGCCGCTTCCGAAAAACCCGCGGGTGCTGGACATCGCCTGCGGCCCGGGCATGCAAACCCTCGACCTCGTGCAGCTGCTGACCGGCGCCACAATCGTTGCAGTGGACCGACATTGGCCGTTCGTCAAAGAGACCAATCGGCGGGCGACTTCCTCCGGCTTGGCCGATCGTGTCAAGGCAGCTGCGGCTGACATGCGGGCGCTGCCGTTTCCGTCGACCACCTTCGACCTGATGTGGTGTGAAGGAGCCGCGTACATGATGGGGCTCGGGGCCGCACTGGAGCATTGGCGCCCGATGTTGCGGCCGGGCGGTAAGCTTGCGGTCTCGGAACCGATCTGGTTGCGGTCGGATCTGCCCGATGAGGTCCGCGCTATCTGGCTGGATGACTATCCAGGAATGGGGACGATCGAGAGCTGCCGCGCTTTGGTGCGGGAATACGGCTACCGTCTTCTGGGGGATTTCGTGCTGTCGGATGCGGCCTGGTGGGAATATTACGAACCTCTGCGACAGCGGCTTCGGCTACTGGACAGGAAGTACGCTGGCGACGACCAGGCCGCAGCGGTCTTGCAGGAGGCTGTCCGGGAAATTGGCTATTACGAAGAATTTTCTTCCTATTGCGGCTATCTATTCCTGGTGATGGCGCCAGATATGAGCCCAACCTGAACAGCGCAGCGCCTTCGCGGCAAAATAAAATGTTGACGATCCGCCCGGCAGTCCGCCGCGACGCGGCTGCGATGATGCAGGTGCATCGTGAGGCCGTCTTTGCGAAGGCGGCCGGCCATTATCCGCGCGTCGTGTTGGAAGCTTGGTCGCCGGGAGCAACGCCCAACCGGGTCGCATGGGTCGAGCAGGAGGTTGCCGACCCCGATTTCATCGTGCTGGTTGCCGAAACCGCGCGCGAGGTGATCGGCTTTGGCATGGCGGTGCCGTCGCAAGGCGAGTTGCGCGCGGTCTACGTCAAGCCCAACCCGGTCGGCGGCGTCGGCCGAGCCCTGCTCGCCGAGATCGAGCGGCAGGCGTTTGCCCGGACCGAGATCGGCTCGCCTGCGACGCGTCGCTGAATGCCGAAGGATTTTATCGGGCCAACGGGTACGAGCTCGAGGCCCAGGTGCAGCACGACCTCGCTCGAGGCAGCACGATCCACTGCTGGCGGATGACCAAGCTGCGCCCTGCCGGCCACCCGCGTACCAAATGAAATCGCCATCCCCCATTTCGGCCGACAAGGATCCGGACCGGCTTTCCGGGGACGATGCGCTGGCGCACGCGGCGTTCGCGTCGCTGGAGGCTCGCCTCGGCAGAGTACCTTCGGCGCTCTTCGACGAGGCGGTCGAGATCATCCCCGCCGATATGGCATGGCCAGATTTGTTCGCGACCGAGGCGGCTCGCCTGCGTCGCGCTCTCCCAGCGCAGCTGGTGCCGGCGATCGAGCATATCGGAAGCACTTCGGTGCCCGGCCTCGATGCCAAGCCGATCATCGATATCATGCCCGGCATTGCTCAGCCGGACCACATCGAGGAACTCGTGCCGATCCTCGAAAGCCTCGGATACGAGAGCCTCGGGACGGCCGGGGTTCCGGGCCGCTGGGCCCTCCGGCGGAGGGTGCCCGACAGCGCCTTCAACATCTCTGTCGTTGCCTATGACGGCGAGCGCTGGCGGGAGAATCTCGCGACCCGAAGCTATCTGCGGACGCTGTTCGCGTATTCCGACGCGAAGCGCCCGGTCCTCGAGGCCGTCGTTGCCGAAGCTCGGGAAGCGGCCGCCTTCCGGCTCGTCAAACCGGACTTGGCGATGCTCCGCGAATACGCGGCTGCGCTGGAACGCGGCTGGTCGCCCGACAATCTCCGGGGAGCCGAAACCGCCCGCGAAGAGCTTCGTCGGATACGCGAGGACCCGGCCAAATTCGTCGCGCTGCTCGACGATCCCGAGGCCAAGGGCGATCCCGTGACCCTGCCCGACGGGTCGATCGTGCCGCGCCTGCCTGGCTTTCGCCGCTGGCTCTGGGACGGTGCGTTCTGCGGCAGCATCGGCTTCCGCTGGCAGCCGGGAACATCGGATCTGCCGCCGCACGTGCTCGGCCATATCGGCTACGCTGTCGTGCCTTGGAAGCGCGGCCGCGGTTATGCGAAGGGCGCCTTGGCCCTGCTCCTGGCGGAGATCGGCCCGATCGGACTGCCGTTTGTCGAATTGACCACCGATCCCGAGAACATCGCCTCCCAGGCCGTGATCCTCGCCAATGGCGGGCAGTTGGTCGAATGGTTCCGCGAACCGGCGGCTTATGGCGCGAAGGAGGCGCTGCGCTTTCGCATCGCGCTCAACCAAGCCTAATGGGTCAGTTTGACCCCCGGAGCAACTCGCATTTAGCCGAACCGTTTCCAGGCGGCCTGACGGGACACGGCGAGCGCCTGCCCGATGGTCGACCAACTCACCTCGCGCTCTCGCAGGATATCGACGATATCTTGCATGGCGGTGTCGATCCTCTCGAATGCGCCGTTGTACCCGGCCAAGGTCTTCATCAATGCCTCGGTCGGCGCGTTATCCGGCAACAGCGCGTTTGGCACCTGTTCCTTTGCACCTGCCTGTTGCGGTGGCGTCGCCGCTTTCTTGGCGATGATTTCCTGAGACAGCTGCACGCATTCATCGCAGATGAAGACACCGGGCCCTGAGATGAGCGTGCAGACTTCCGTTTGTGCCTTTCCGCAAAAGGAACAGCGGTATACCCGCTGAGGGGTTTCGGTGGTCTTCGCGTCTCGCATGGCTCCCTCAAACGTCAACTCCAAGATGACAGTCAACTATGTATTGACGAGCCGTGTCAACGCAGTGTTGACAAAAATCTCTCGCCGGGCGGATTTTCAAACCGTCTTGACACGCTGTAATTTGACAAGGTATAACTTGCTTAATTGTGGCGGACGGGCGACGTGAAGACCGCAGCCGATGCGATCCTTTTCCAGCTGAAGAGCCTAGCCGAGGCGCAGGCGGAAACGCTGGCGCGGCGGCTCGGCATCAGCGTCCAGGCCGTCCGGCAGCGCCTCGATCGTCTCCTTGCCGAGGATCTCGTCTCTTTTTCGGACCGCACTCGCGGGCGCGGCCGGCCGCGGCGCTTGTGGTCGCTGGCGCCTGGCGCCGCCGGGCTGTTTCCCGATACGCATGCACAGCTGACGGTCGACCTGATCGGCGGCATTCGCGCCGAGCTGGGCGAGCCGGCCTTCGCGCGCCTGCTGCGGCGCCGGCGCGACGACATCACGGCGGCCTACCGGCAGCGGCTCGCCAGACACCGGACCGTCGAAAGGAAGCTTGGGGCCCTGGCCGAATTGCGTTCGGCGGAGGGCTATATGGCGCGGCTCGAACGCCGGCCGGGCGAGGGCTTCCTTTTGATTGAGGACCATTGTCCGATCTGTGCCGCCGCGACCGTGTGCCAGGGTTTTTGCACTATCGAGCTCGACGTGTTTCGCGGTGTCTTGGGCCCTGAATGGGACATCGTGCGCGAGGACCATGTGCTCGGCGGGGCACGCCGCTGCTCCTACCGGATAACCCCGGCCGCGTCCATCGCCGCGCCGGAAAACCCTTGAGGGAGGTCGCGATGTTGATGCCGACAGGTGTGAAGCGGGCCGATCTCGGCGCCGACGGCCGCCAGGTGCTACGCCGCGACGGCAGGCAGGTGCTGCTGATCGCCGAGGGCGAGCGGCTGTTCGCGATCGCCAACCGCTGTCCGCACGAGGGATATCCGCTCAGCGAGGGTACGATCGAGCCGGGCTGCGTGCTGACTTGCAACTGGCACAACTGGAAATTCGATCTTGCGACAGGGGAGGCGCTGGTCGGCCGCGACCCGGCTCGCACCTATGCCGTCGCCGAGCGCGACGGCGAGATCTTCATCGATTTCCGCGACCCGCCGGCGGAGGAACGCCGCGCCCGCGCCCTGCGCGGGATCGAGGCCGCGATCCGGGACAACGACCGGCCGCGCCTGGCGCGCGAGGCCGCCCGGCTGGAGCGGGCCGGGTTCGAAGCACGCGAGGCGCTCGTGCACGGTTTTACGGTCTGCAACGACCGTCTCGAAGACGGCATGACGCATGCCCACGCCGCCGCCGCGGATTGGCTCGCGCTCGCCGCCCGCGCCGCACCCGAGGCCGAGCGGCTCGCCGCGCAACTGGAGCCACTCGGCCATCTCGCCTGGGACATCGGCGGGGCGCCGAATTTTTTCGGCCGCACGAGCGGCGACAATTCCGCCGGCGGGTTCCCCTATCCCGCAGCCGCGACCCAGTGGGACCAGGCCGCCTTCGTCGCCGCCGTCGAGGCGGAGGACGAGACCGCCGCGATTGCCCATATCCACGGCGCGCTGGCGCAAGGCTTGCCGTACGCGGCGTTGCGCGGCGCGATCGGCGAGGCGGCACTGGCGCATTACGCCGATTTCGGGCACTGCGCGATCTATGCGCTGAAGGCCGGCCAGCTGATCGAACGGCTCGGCGACGAGATCGCCGAGCCGGTATTGCTCGCCCTCACCCGCACGCTGGTGCGGGCGACGCGCGAAGAGCGCCTGCCCGAGTTCCGCTTTTATGCAACGGCGCTGAAAGCATGGGACGGCACCGGGCGAGCCGAGGCGCGCGCCCCCGATTTCGTCGGCCTATCGATCGACGACACCTTGCGCCGCACGCTCGCGTGCTCGGGCAGGCCGATGCGCGAGCTGTATGATGCGCTGCTCGGCGCCTCCGCGTTCAACCTGTTGCATTTCGACACCGCCTTCATGCAGGCGACCACGAACCCGATCGCCGACAATGTCGGCTGGCTCGACTTCACGCATGCGCTGACCTTTGCCAATGCCTGCCGCCACATCTGCCAGGACCGGCCCGACCTGTGGCCGCGGGCGGCCTTGCAACTGGCGCTGTTCCTCGGGCGCAACCGGAAATACGTGCGGGCCGACGACGAGCAGGCGCGCTGGCATGTCGGCGATCGCGACGCTTTTCTCGCCACCGAGACCCGCGCGCTCTACGACCACGGCATCCCCGAGCCGATCATCGCGTGTCACCGCCTGAAGGTGCTGTTCGCGGTCGATGACGAACTGGCCGCTGCTCCCGACGCACCATGGGCCGAGACGGTGTGCGCGGCAGTCAACCGCTACTTGCACAGCCCGATGAAGCGGCACCACGGTCTGCGCATCGCGACCCAGGCGCTCGATTTCGTTGGCCGGGAAGGCTAACCGATACCGCAGGGCCGACCCGGAGGCACCCTCACCGGTTCAGGCAGTCCTTTTTACCCCTTCCAGGAAAGAGCGGATTTGGCCAGGCGATCGCAGATGGTGCACCCTTTTGGATGCGGCTGCCTCCGCGACCAGCTGCCGGTATTTGGGCGTGAGGTGATGGTGGCAGAGCCAGAGCACGCGATAGCTCTGCATCGAGCTGCTCCATAGCGGACTGTTTTCCGGCCAGCCCGGCGGGTCCGCGAACAGCCCCGTGACCAGGCGCTTGGTAACCCAACGGAAATGAACGAAGAGGGGCAGATCGAGATAAGTCAGCGTATCGGCGGCCGCGAACCGCTCCCAGGCAAGCGCCATGTTGCCAAAGCCGTCGATGATCCATTCGTCGCGACGCAGCAGATCGGCATGCGCCTGCAGGAATTCGTCCTGCGGGACTGCCCCGCTGCCCGGCCTGAATTGCATCATGTCCACGACATAGAGCGGCAGACCCGTCAGCTCGGCCAGCCGCCGGGCGAGGGCAGACTTGCCGCCTCCGGCATTGCCGAACACCGCCACTCGCTTCATACGCCACGCTCCTCCAAGAGGGGCGTATGGTGACGATTTTGTGTCACGACAGCCGCGCGAGCGCGCTCCGGACCCAGCGCAGGTCTTCGGGGAGCGTGCGTCCGCACGACTTCCGTTCGGACGGTACGCCGGCGCGGTACGCCAGAAAGCCGATCGCGCAGGCCGCGTTGTAGAGGCGGATGCGGCCGCGGTAGAGGCACCGGCCGACCGCCGGCTCGTAGACTTCGAGGGCCGAGCCGAGCATGTCCTCGCGGCCGACATCGAACAGCAGATAGCGAAAATCCTGGTGCCGATCCGCCCAGGCGGCGCCGTCGTAATCAAAGACGCCGTTGACCGCGTTGGTCGCCGGATCGAGCGCCAGGTTGTGGAGGCCGAGATCGCCATGGACCAAGGCGCGATCGGCCGCAGCGACCGACACTGCCTCGTAGCGGTCGATGATTTCGTCGAGCGCGCGGATCAGACCGCGATCATCAACGACGCGCGGCAGGCGTTCGCGGACCCAGGCGCCGGTCTCCGGCCAGGGCACCCGTCGCGGCAACCATTCGATCACATCTGCCTTCGCGATCCGGGTGTGCTGCTCCGTCAGGATCCGCCCGATCGAACGGCCAATCTGTCGCGCCAGCCCGGCATCGCCCACGCAGCGCCGGTAGAGGCGCCAGGGATCGCATTGTCCCGGAACGATGTGGCGAACATCAAAGCCGGTGTTCGAGACGAACAGCACCTCCGGCACGCGGAATGAGCACCGCGCTGCGAGCAGACCCAAGACCCGGCGTTCGACGGCGAGTCGCCCGGCGCCTGCTGCCGATGCGGGGAACCAGGCGATACGGCCGTCCGGCAGCGCCACGACCCACCGCTCCTCGCGGGCGTCGATAGCCAGCGCCTCGGCGGGATAAGTGATCCCAGCCTCGCGCAGCGCCCGACTGGCGGTCGCCGGGGTGAGATCAGTGTAGGTTGACATCGCTCCGGTCGCCTGCGGCTCGTCAAATCTGCCCGCGAAACCGTTCCTCGCGGCGGGTCCTGCGGATCGCGGCGAGATCGAATGTCGCAAGCAGCAGCCCCGGGGATGCGTCAGCCATCGCGATGATGCGGCCGCTGGCGTCGACGGCGAAGGAGTGTCCGTCGCAGCGCGGCGCCGGGTAATTGGCGACGCCGATGCCGGTGGCGGTTTCGAAGGCGCGCCCGCGGGCCTGCGCGATGCGCACGTCGCCGACCGTGCGATCCGTGGCGAGGTCGCAGCAGTTCGGCACCAGCACGATCTCGGCCCCTTGCCGCGACAGCGAGCGAGCGGCCTCCGGGTACTCGCGGTCCATACGGATCATCAGACCCACCCTGACCGGGCCGGCGCCGGTTTCGATGTCGCATGCCGCGAAATCGGAGCCCCGCCCGCACGCGAGTTCGGGGCTGTCGAAGTCGCAGATATGGACTTTGCGGTGATGCAGCAGCGGGCGGCCTTCGGGGTCGATCAGCAAGGCCGCGTTGAACGGTTTCGGCTCGCCTTTCTCCAGAAACGTCGCGACGACCTGAACCCGGTGCGCCTTCGCGGCCTCGCGGAACCTGCCGACGAAATCGCCGTCGAGGCTCTCCGCGTCTGCACACCAGCGCGCTCTGGCGGCAAGGTCCTTAGGGTCGAAACGCGCGTAGCCGTTCGAGTACATCTCCGGGAAGACGACGATCTCGGCCGCCGTCGCCTTCGCCTCCGCAACGATCTGCGTACAGTCGCGACCGCTCGGATATTGCGCCAGCGCGACAGTCAGCGACCGGCTCATCACGATCCCATGGCCTAATCAAAAAATCTCCGGGCACCAGGGTGCGCTCCTCGCCTCAAAAATTCCGTCCGCCTGTGCAACGGCATCCGGGGCCAGTTCCTCGACGCGCAACGCGCGCGCGAGCCGGGTCCAGGTAAAGCCGCCGAGGTAGACCGAGCCGAGCGCAGTGACGTCGCAACGCAGCGCCGGGGCGTCGTCGGTGTGGTCGACGCCGTCGCAACCAATCCGCCAACGGCCGGCATTCCACGGGCAAAATTCATCGGCTATCTCGATGACAACGCATCCTTGCGGCCGATATGACCGCGCCGACAGCGCAGCCCTGACGTCGATCAGACGCACCCAGACGCCGTCGCGCAGGCTGAAGCCGAGCCGGCGGGGCTCCGCCAGCAACAACAGCAGCGGATGATCGAGCGGCAGCAGCCCGGCTCTGACCCGCGTCATCCAGTCGATGTCCAACAGATATCGCCAGATGGCGCCCGTCGCCTGCGGCGACTCGCCCACCGCTTCGATCACCGCGACTGCGCCCGATTGGAGGCCGCGCTCGAAGCAGTTCATGCGATAGAGTGCATAGGCGGTCGGCCGTCCTTCGTTCGGATCGGGGTGCCCGGCAGGTTCGAGGACGGCGCATTGCAACTCTCCGCCGCTCCCGCGCCGCCAATCCGGATCGGTGAGCGTGCGGTTCTGCCACCAGCCCGAGCTTCGCGCGAATATGCCCGGCGTTACCGCGGCCACCCGCTCGTAGATCGGGGCGACGTATTCTTGGGCAGCAGTGGGCGAAACCAGGCGAACGCGACCCGAGGCGGCGAACCGCGCGTGAAACGCCGACCGCTCGCGCGGCAGATCGATGTCGCCCGTGAACGAGGCCAGGCCGAAGCCGAAGCGGCCCTAGATCGTGTCCTCGGTGGCTCATAGATAGGCAACCGGCTCGCCCTGCTGACGGCAGGCATCGAGCAGGGCGTGCATCATTCCCCGCAGCAGCCCCCGCCGCCGGTGCGTCGGCAATACGCCGGCAACGGTCACGCCGGCGGCCGGCACCCGCCCGCCGGGGACGATCAACTGAAGCGGAAACGCGCCCAGGCCGCCGACCGCCCGATCGCCTTCCCAGGCCCCGTACACGCGCTCAGCCGGCATCACCCGGATCAACCGCTCCGTCTGGTTCTCGTCGGGTGCCGTGCCTCCGAAGTAGTACCTGATCGGGGTGATGGCCTGGCTGACCTCCGCCGCCGAGGCGCAGGGCCGGATTTCAACGTCCATGGCGTCCTCGGCCTCTCTACGGCGATCCCGCGCAGCCTCGCATCTCGGCGGCGTTGATTGTATGCGGCCTCCGAATCGCGCGCCAGCATATCCCGGGTCCGCCCATCGACTACTCACCCTTGCATCCCGGCGGTTCCGCGGCCTGACCGTGTCCGCTACCAAGATCCTCTGGGGCCAGGTCCTCCTCGTCAGCACCGTCGTCCTCGCCTTCTTGTGGACGGCGACGGGATGGACCGCGTGGCAGCTCGGGTTCCAGGTACAGCTCGGCCCACCGTGGTTCGGTTTCCTTGGATGGCCTGTCTACTAGCCGCCGGCCTTCTTCTGGTGGTGGTTCTTCTATGACGCCTATGCGCACGACATTTTCGTCGAGGGCAGCTTCATCGCGGCCTCCGGAGGAGTTTCGGCGTTTGTCGTCGCGGTGACGATGTCGCTGTGGCGCGCTAGAGGTAAAGCGAATCACGACCTACGACTCCGCCCGCTGGGGCGATAACAGGGAAATCCGGCGCGCCGGCCTGCTCAAGCCCAACGGTGCCTTGTCAGGTGTTGGCATGGCGAGTACCTGCGGCACGACGGCCAGAGCATGTCCTCTGCTTTGCGCCGACCCGCAGCGGCAAGGGTGTCGGCCTCGTCGTCCCGACCCTGTCGACCTGGCCCACTTCGGCGATCGTCCACGACATCAAGGGCGAGAACTGAACCCTGACGGCCGGGTGGCGCGCCCGTTTCGGGCGCGTGCTCCTGTTCGACCCGACCAACCCGGAGAGCGCGCATACAACCCGCTGCTCGAAGTCCGGCGCGGCGAGTGGGAAGTGCGCGATGTGCAGAACATCGCCGATGTGCTCGTCGACCCGGAGGGCGCGCTCGAGGCCGCGTTGGCGCGGCGACTAGACCACATGCCGCGGCAGATCGAACGCCTTGAACGCCACGTGACAGTCTCAAACAGGGCCATCGCCCTGTTCGTGCGGTTCTGGCTCACGAGCACGCCGCCCTTGCCGGACAGCGCGCAAACCTACGAGCCAAGCCAAGGGCCGCGAACGGTACGAAGGGTTCGTCGCAGCGCTCGGAAGGCGGATTGCGCGAGGGCAGTCGCTGGCCGACGAAATCATCGTGGAGATGAACGCGAGCGATACCGCCCTCTGGCCTCCTTCGCCTGCCCAAACGCTTAATCGGCTTACCGACCGGTTCTTCGCCCAAGGCGACCGCGAGGTACTTGAACTGACCGCTCCATTCGCTTGCAACCGCCCATTCGGCGGCTGAGTTCAACGCTGCTGTGGCCCACCGTTTGTGGAAGACTTGAAGTTCGGTTGGAAAACAAATTCGGCGCGGACCATTCCGACGAGATGTACTTTGTCCCCCCGGGAGAGGAGCGGAGAGCGGGTTGGGCGCCGGCTCAATGCGGGGATGCGGAACGGCGCATCGCGTTGCCCGTGTCATCACGGTCCGCTGACGGCGCTCGCTTCCGGTCCGCGGATGATCCAGGCGGTGTTGTGGGCCGCCACTTTGTTTGCGTCGTACCCGGCGAAATAGACCCAGCCCGGCTGCTGCGCAAACGGTGACGCAAGGATCGTGCGCACCGATACCAGACCGCTGTCCGGCGGCGCAGGCACCTGCCGCAGGTCGTAGTGGCCGTTGACGCGGCGCACCAGGTACCAGCCGCCTGCTTCGAGCCGCCCGTAGCCGACGCTGATCATGCGGTGACCGGTGGCGACCGGCGCCGCCGGCGGGATGAAGGCCTCGATGCCGATCAGCAACGCACCGCCGCCGGCGGGGTCGGGGACCTTGGCCATGTCGTTGTAGGCGGCGATCACATAGCTGACCGGCATGCCCCAGTGCTGACGCAGGAAATCGGCGACATCGAGTTCCGTGGCTTCGCTTCCGTCGCGCGGATCGATCCGCACCATCCGCGGCGCGGTGCCTTCGACCGCGGCCAGCAGGACCTCGCCGCTGCCGGTCGGGGCAGGGATCGCGGTCAGCCCGCGCAACCCCGTCTCTGAGATCCGGCCGGGATAGCGGTTTGTGTAGAGCAGACGCCAATGCGGCTCGTTGCCGTCGATCCGCCCGTAGATCTGTTGGCCCACCGCGACGTAGAGGCGACCGTTGCATTCGGCGAAGCTGCTGACCCTCAGGTAGCCGTTGCTGCCTGATATGCCGGCCGCCGAGACCGTTGATAAATCGAGTTCCGGCGTCGACCGCCAGCGGATGCGCCCGGGAAGGGCCGGATCGTAGGCCCCGCCGAAGACGCCGCGCGGATCCTGTCCGGCAAAAACTAAGTCGACGCCCGTGGCGCGGTCGCGATGGCGGCCGAAGCTGCGCACCTGCGGCAGAAAGCCGGGGATCGGCCGGTCCTGCGCCAGGGTCGAGGCGGTCCACGCGCCGGTCGCATCGTCGCGGTTGAACACCTGCGCCGTGCCACCCAGATCCCAGTTGGCGGCGATCAATAGCGAAACCGGCGCCGGCAGCGCTTTGCCGTTGGCATCGGTCGCGAACCGGGCTTCGCTGAGGGCTGAGACTGCCAAATCGCGATGTCGGCCGTCAGGCAAGCGCTCGGCGAAATCGTGGTCGACCCGCCAGCGCGCGTCCGGTGTATCCAGGACCAGTATCTGTGATCCCTGCCGCCCCTCCGATCCCGGCCTGTCCTCCCAATAGCCGTTACCGGCATAAAGCTTGCCGGCATGCCCGGCGAGTACCCGCATTTCTGTCCCGCCCATGAACCGGCCGGCACCATCCTCCGACCCCGGTTGGAACGAGACCTCGAAACCGGCCGGCAACGCCGCGGCAGCGGCGATCAAAACCAGGAGCGATTTCATTTCGAACACTTACCCCTGACCAAACACAAGCCACTCGTCCGTCATATCGAGCCGTGTCGTTTTCGCGCCATCCATGTCGCACGCCAATGCGTGAGAGTTGCCGCCGACCGGCCCTCACTGAGCCACCGTTCCCGCTCAAGCGGCACCCGCGAGCACTGCCCGCTGTTCGGCAAACAGCGTCTTCATCCAGTCGATAACCGTACGCACGCAAGCGGCGCGGCGCAGATCCCGGTGGACGATGATCCAATATTCGGCTGCAATTTCTGGAATTGGCGGAGTTAATCGCTCAAGCAACGGATGGCCGTCGCCGACATAGCAGGGCAGTACGCCGCGGCCGGTGCCGGAGCCGATCGCCTCCAAGTGCATAAGCATCGATGAGGCGCGCAGCGCCACTCGCGTTCCCGTCTCCGCAATTTGCCGCTTGACCCAGCGCGCGGGCGCATAGTGTGCCTGCTCGTCGGTATAGGTGACCCACGCACCCGCATCCGCGCCGCGCCGCCGGTAGACCGCGCACGCGAAAGTGCCTGCCTTGGAGACATAGTAGTTGCCGCTTTCCGGCGCTGCCTGGCGCAATGCCATATCGGCTTCGCGTCCCGCGAGGTTCGCCGACGGTCGCAATTCGTCGACCAGCTCCAAGGTGATGCCGGGCGGAAGCGATGTCGTCGTCGATCCCGACAGGCAGCGAGCCAGAAATCCGGCTGCACACTCGCCGGTCGATACCCGGACCGTGCCGCTCGGCACCGGCGAGGCTGCCGCGCGCCGCCGTTCCAACGTCAGCACCGCATCCTCGATGCTTTCGGCCGCCGGGACCAGGTCCTCGCCGGCGGCGGTGAGGCGCAGCCCTTCGGACAGGCGGTCGAACAAGCTCGGCCCCCCAAAACTGGCCTCGAACGCGGCCAATCGGCGGGCGATGTTCGGTTGGCTCAAGCCGAGTGCTTGCCCGGCGGCGCGCATGGAGCCTTCTCGAGCGACCGCGAGGAACACGCGAACATCGTCCCAGGCCATCACACTGCAGCTCGATCCCGGCGCACGGGTTGCCGGCTCATCGCGCGTTTCGCCCCCTTCAACCGCAAACCCGTCGAGAGCCGCCATGGCACCCTCCCTTCCAGCTCCCTGGTCATATCGTGAGCTGGGTGCCACGAAAACGTTCCACTAGGGGCCCTACCGTGATGGCGCGCTCACCGCCTCGAAGTTCGCCGGGAGGGGTCATTGGGAAAAGCACATTGCCGACGAGCTGATCCACATCCTCGAAGGCATGACAACGCTGGACGTCACGGGCGAGGACGGGGCACAAACCTTCGCGCTCGGCGCCGGCACTGGCCGTCATGTCGCAAGGGACGTGGCACCGCTTTCATTCTTCGGAGGGCGTGACGCTGATGACTGCGACACCTTTCCCCAGCGAGGTCATTGAGCTCGATGTCGACGATCCTCCGGCGGTTGCGCCCAAGGCGGTCTGAGCAGCGGCCATCATCGAACGGGGGCGACCGATTTGCGCCTCGCGCGGGCGATAACCTCTTCAATCAGCGAGGCGCGCATCGATGACCATCAGCCCGTTGCGATCGAAGAATTTGATTTTCTTTCCCGTCTCGTACCGCGTCCAGGAAGGCGTGCTGCGGGCCGATCTTCTGCCAGTACCGACAGAATTTGTCGCCGCCGATGTTCCAGGTGCCGCTGTCGTACGGCGCGGCATCGGGTCGTTTCAGAAGGGCGGTAGTGCCGTCCGGGTTGATGCGCATCCGGAAGGGTCCGCCGGTCGCTGCCGGACGTCAGCGTCTTGTCGGAGAGCAGCCGGGTGAGCGCGGAGCCGTCTTCGCGAATGCCGCGGGCCGGTTCAATCGACGCGTCGGGGCCGATGTCATGAAACCTGCCCGCGTCGAGCACGAGCCACAACAACCGGCCGATCTCTCGGAGGCTCGGGCCGCCGCCAGGGTAGTGAGGAGCGCGGTTGACAATGACGAGGTCGTAGGACGGCCTTACAAAGGCGAATTGGCCGCCCGCCCCAGGCGAGGAACGTGCCCGGCGGCAATTTGACGATTGGCACGATGCTGTTGTCGGCAAACCCCGTCCACCACAGGTACCCATAACCCAGGCCTAAACCGGTTTGCGAATAGGGTTGGGTGCTGTCCTTGACCCATTGCGCCGGCACGATCCGGTGGTCCCGCCAGCGGCCGCCATCGAGACACAGCAGCGCAATCCGGGCAAGGCGCGGGCGCTCATATCGAAAGTGTAGGCCGGATAGACCGGTGCAGCGCCAGTGACTTACTTGCCGTCCGAAGGGCGGTAGTCCTGCATGCCGATCGGCCGCGCGATCTCGCGTTCGAAGGCGTCGTAGATCGAGGAACCGGTTGCGTGCTCGTAGATCGCGCCGAGCGTGTTGAAATCCCAGTTGTTGTAATACCAGAACGTCCCCGGCTTGTAGCTGAGGCTCGGCGATCCTTCGCGTCTCGTACAAGGCGGGGTAGTACACGCCGGAACGCGCCTCGAGCGGCTCGCGCACGGTCGCCGTCTTCTCTTCCGCGCTCAGCGAGAGGGCGTTGTCGTCGATGCCGAGATTGCCGAGCGTCGCCTCGAGCCGATCTGGTGCCGCTCGACAGCGATACCGATCAGCGCTCAACAGGCTTGCGCACTGAGGCGTCTTCGCCGCGTGTGGCCCTGCTCCGCAACGACCAGCGCGTGCTGGATGACCATCACCGCCGTCGAACCGATCCGTTTCGACCACGCCTCGGCCTTGGCGAGTACGTCGGCGGACCAACTGGTCTTGTCTGCAGCCATGTAGTCCCACGCGATGCCGGGGAAATGCTCCTCGGCCCCATTGAGGTTGTGAATTCAGGAACGGCCGGCAGGAGCAGACGCCTAACAGGCTGCGGAAAAACGGGCGACATTGGGCAATCTATTGAGTAGATTGCTGGCTGCGTAGCGAGATCTGGGGGGATGGGGATGCGCGGCGAGGATGCGAACACGGCGGCGCTGTTCAGTTACCTGAGTTGTGAGGCGCGGGTTCCAGCCGACCACCCGCTGCGGCCGATCCGGGCGATTGTCGACGAGGCACTGGAAGTGTTGTCGCCGGGGTTTGCCGGGCTCTACGCCCAGACCGGGCGGCCGTCGATCCCGCCCGAGAAGCTGTTGCGGGCGTTGTTGCTGCAAGCGTTCTACTCGGTGCGCTCGGAGCGGCAGTTGATGGAGCAGCTCGACTACAATCTGCTGTTCCGCTGGTTTGTCGGGTTGGCGATGGACGCGCCGGTGTGGGACGCGACGGTGTTCACCAAGAACCGCGAGCGGCTGTTGGCGGGCGATGTCGCCACCGGCTTGATGAACGCGGTGCTCGGGCAGCCGCGCGTCAGGGCGCTGCTGTCGGACGAGCACTTTTCGGTGGACGGCACGCTGATCGAAGCGTGGGCCGGCCTCAAGAGCTTTCACCCAAAGGACGGCGGCGGCGCGCCGCCGGGGCCGGGGCGCAACGGCGCGCGCGATTTTCACGGCGAGAAACGCGGCAACGCGACGCATGCCTCGACCACCGATCCCGATGCCCGGCTCTACCGCAAAGGGCCAGGCCAGCCGGCGAAGCTGGCCTATCTTGGGCATGTGTTGATGGAGCACCGCAGCGGCCTGGTCGTCGATGCCCGTGTGACGCTGGCCACCGGCACGGCCGAGCGCGAGGCGGCGCTCGACATGCTCGATGCCCGGCCGGGCCAGCGGCGGCTCACCTTGGGCGCCGACAAAGCCTACGATGTGGCCGCCTTTGTCGCCGCACTGCGCCAGCGCAACGTGACCCCGCACGTCGCGCAGAATACCACCAACCGGCGCTCGGCGGTCGACCGACGCACCACCCGGCATGCCGGCTACGCCCTCAGCCAGACGCTGCGCAAGCGCATCGAGGAGACCTTCGGGTGGACCAAATCGACGGCGCGGTTGGGCAAAACCCGTCATCGCGGCCTGGCCCGCGTCGATTGGATGTTTACCCTCGCAAACACGGCCTACAACCCTCGTCCGCCTGCCGAAACTGCTGGCCGCGGCAGGCTGACTATGGCCGCACAGCGCCCCAAGAAGCCAATACACCGTGTGATCCGCTCCATTGGGCCTGCCATGCCCGTCCAGTCGACAACTTTTGCGGGTCTTGCAATGATCCAGATACATAATCCAGCACAGCTACTGGGTTTTTCCGCAGCCTGCTAAGTCTGCATTGGGTCATGGGCGGTAAACCTCGAACTGAGCATATTTTCTCCGGTTTCCCTCCCATAACCGACCTTTGAACGGGCATCGCCGTCCATAAAGAACGGCGCGATCCCGTCTGCGGCATCGGGTGTGCACCGTTGCGGCAATCCGGAAGGGATGACCGGAAAGGGTTCGCCGTCAAACGCGCCTATCGCCGCGACCAGAGTGAAGACGAAACGTACTGCGGAGATTAAGATCTATTGGCGGATTGGCCCCTCACTTACAGAACCCTCGAGCGGGTTCGGGATGACTTCGACCGCGGCCTTCAGTGTCTCGAACCACCGCTTGCCATAGCCAGCATGCGCCCCCTTGCCCGCATGGCCGAGAATGTAGCGCTCGATATCCTCTTTGACAGCGGGTGATCCATCCGGCAGGCGGGTGTTGCGCAGACAGGAAGTCGCGGTGTGCCGGTGCGAATAAAACGGTTTGTTCGGGTCGGTGATCTTGACGACGTTGCGCAGCCAGATCGAGCACTCGGGCGTTACCTTGCTGGCTCGCTTGCCATAGGTGTCGAGCGGCACGTTGGGGAATAGCGGCCCGCCCAGCGGTAATGATCTCCAATAATCGAGAAAACGCTCATCGAGCAGCGCCTCGTGCAACGCGAGCTTGCGTATCGATACCTTGGTCTTGAGCCGCTGATCGCGCGAGCGATGCTTTCGATGGATACTCATGACCCAGATCCCATCGATACACTCGATGTCGAGAGTGTTGGCGTCGGCCACCTCTGAAGTTCGCGTTCCAAGGAAGGAGCAAACCCAGTTAACCCAGTAAACATGCGGCTCGGCCTTACGAGCCAGGATCAGGATCAGCTTGCGTTCTTCCGGCGTGAAATCGTCGCGCTCGTTCCTATCGCCAGCACTGTATTTGATGCGGGCCATTGGATTCGTCGTGATGTGCTCGTTGTCGAATGCGTAGGTGAACAGCGCCTTCAACAGCTTGAGGTGATTCAAGATAGAGCCCGATGACAGATCGCCTTCGTCAATCATCGCGTCGCGGTAATCGCGGCAGTTCTCAAACCCGACGCGCGCCATGTCAGCGTGACCAAGCCATTCGGCGAACCGGCCACACTTTGCCTCCATGTCCTGGTTGCCCTTTTTCGGCGCGTTCGTCTGTTTTGCCCAAAGCAGGACGATCCGACCAAAGGGTACCGGTTTGGTCTGCGTCTCCGGTAATGCCAGCACCGAATGTGGTGAGAAAAGACGCGCCTCGGGTGGAAATCGGTTCTGGCCGCGGTGGTAGGCGCGATAACGCGTGATCCAATCATACCCATGGGGATTTTCTGTGAGCGAAGCGGCGCTGGTGATCGCAGCCTGGAAATCTGCGATCCATGCAACGGCCAGCCGGTTGGCCTCACGTTCATTTCCGGTGCCGAGCGCTCGCGTCAGATTGGCCTTGCCGGTATGGGGCGGCGGCAGGTACGGCCGGAGCTCCGGAGGCACCACGATCCGAATCCGGTATTTTCCGTTGACGATTTGTAGATACGGCATCGGTCGCATCCTTGTGAAACTCCCGTGTTGGACTCAAACCTGGACTCGCACGGGATCATTCAAAGGTGCAGAAAAGCTGAAGTTGAGGTTATCTGTGGTGCCCGATGGTTAGCGCTACGCGGTCCAGCCGACCACCACGAATTCCTCGTGATGCAGGCATTTGACCTTGCGCCACAGGCCGCGGTTGCCGGGCGCGTAAGGGGCATCGGCGCGTTTCGAGACGATACCCTCGACCGACAGCGCGCAGGCCTTCTCGAAGAACGCGCGCCCGTTCCCCATCTGGTGATCGCTGTATTGCAAGGGTGAGCCTGCATTCGCCAGCAAGCTGGCGAGTGGGTCTTCCGTTCCATGAGCGGCCGCGGGCAGAGGTCTTCGCCGTCGAGGTAGAGGAGATCGAACAGAAAGAAGACGAGGCCGGCGGCATTGTCCGCATCGGACGCCAGCTGGATCACGCTGAAGGAGGTGATGCCGTCGAGACCGACGCCGCAGAATTCGCCGTCGAAATAGGCCAGGCGCGCCGAGCGACGCCACGGCCTTGGCGATCGCCGGATATTTATGCGTCCAGTCGAGCCCGGTGCGGGTGAGCAACTTCACCGCGCTGCGATCGAGGCCCGCATGCATCCGGTAGCCGTCGTATTTGATTTCGTGGAGCCACTGATCGCCTTCGGGCGCCTCGTCGACGAGCTCGGTCAGCTGCGGCCGGATCCATTGCGAGAGAGCGGACGCAGGGGTGCGCCGGCCCGTTACCGATCGCGTATGCCGGAAGGGGAAACGATGCGGCCGCTTGCGCCTCCGGGATCCTGGTTAGCCGTCGGCGACCGCGAGGCGCGCGCCGATGGTCAGGGCGGCGAGCTGATAAACCGCGTCGCGGCCGGCACGCCAGTCGGCGAGCTCCTCTTCGTCGAGCCGCTCAGGCATGCGCGGTTGCCATTCGCCGCGTATCGGCTGGATGACAGCACCCGGATCGAGCGCGCCGCAATCGACGCGCATCGTGCAGCGGAAGCGGCGGCCGACCTCGAACGTCGACTCGATGATGGTGTTGCGCGCGAGGCGAGGCGGGACCGGCTGGAAATACGTGACTTTCCGGGGCGGGCGGCGGCGGTGCATTCCATATCCTCCTCCTCGGGTGACGCGCGGGGCGCGCGATGCTCATCCCTATATGGGACGAAACGCTCCCGGCGGCATGTGTATTTCCCCGGCGAGGCGCATGGCCGTCCTGCCCAATACATTTCGTCGAGGTGATCGGCGGCCGTGACGCCAGAGCGCTACCGGACGTGGTTGCCGGCGCAGACTGCCGGTTTCAGCCCAAGAGAAAACCCCGGCGGGGGATCACCGGGGTTTTCGGGGTTAGGCGATCAGCATGGGGGGATTCGATCGTCCTCGATAGGAAACAGCATAGGACCGATTTCCACAACTTTGTGGATCAACCCGCGGCGACCGGCTCGATCAGGCTCGGGTCGTTGTTCTTCACGTTGCCGACGCGTTAGCTGACCGGCCAGCAGATCATTTCAGCGGAAGGGTAGGGGACAAGCAGGGATTTGAGCTGCGGCACCGTCGCCGGTTCCTCGCCGAGCCATGCTGGCCACACCTCCGGCTTGAGCACGACGGGCATGCGGTTGTGGAGCTCGGCGCACAATTCGTTCGGTCTCCTCGTGACGATCGTGAAGCTGCGGATCCTTTCGCCTTGCGGCGAGCGCCAGGTCTCCCAGAGACCCGCCATCGCCATCAGCCGCCGGTCGGCGAGTGCGATCGCATAAGGTTGCTTGCCCGTACCGGTCTTTTTCCATTCGTAAAAATTGTCGAGCGGCACGAGACAACGCCGGCGCTGAAACGCCTCGCGGAAGGCAGGCTTGGTATCGACCTCCTCGGCCCGCGCGTTGATCGTCGAGAAGCCGATCTTGATGTCCTTGGCCCAATAGGGGGATCGGGCCCCAGCGCATGACATCGAGGCTGCGCTGCTGCGCCCTGTCGTCGTAACGCACGACCGGTAGCGGATCGGTCGGCGCCACGTTCCAGCTCGGAGCGATAATGGGCAGTAAATCGTCTGGAAGCGGAATGGCCCGGCTGCCGAAATAATAGAAATCGCGCGATATCAGCACATTCTTGCCGCCGAGATCGGTGGCGCGGTTTTCCGGGCCATGGACTCCGGGGCGCGGGACAGAGTCGCCGCCACCGGAATAATCATAGATGCAGTCGCCCATACGCTCCGACAGATCGGCGCTGCGGGTATTGGGGATCCGGTGCGGCCAGTCGGCGGGCGCCCGCCTGTCGTACTCTTGCAGTGACAAAACTTCCTCGACGCGCATTGCATAGACAAGGCGGCCAGTCAGATCGCCGCTGGGGGCAGTCCTCGAGCCCAGGCCGGCAATCCAGTCGCCTTTCCTGGCCGTGCGGCGAATGCCGGTTTGCAGATGGTGAGCGAGCACATGCCGCGAAACGGATTGGGCGCGGCCCCGTCGTCGATCGGGATTGTGTAGGTAAAAAGGAGCGGCGGCGCCGTCGTCATTCAGCCCCCGCTCTCTTCGCTGGCGATCGCGAAGCGTTCCTTCATTTCATCGGTGTGGACCCACGGGTCGCCGGGCAGCAACGCGACAAAGCGATGGAAGACATGGGCAAACGCCACCTTTATCGCTTCGGCAGTGAGCCGCTCGGCTTCGGCGGCGGCGAGCAGGGGCCGCATGTCGGCGAGGAACCCGGGATTGGTCAGCTTGGCGAACATGCGCTGCTCCGCCTCCGCGCGGGATATTCGCAGCTGCGATCGTTCCAGATATTGGCCGAAGCAGGTGACGACGCGTCCCGTGTCGAGGCCGTCAAAGACCTCGAGGGCATGGGCGAGATCGAACAGGTCGCGCCCCTTGCTGCGCTGGAGCAGGGCGCGGAGCTTGGTCGCCAACATTTCTTCCCGCGAGAAGGTGGCGACGTCCGCCGCCCCGGCGAACCAGGGGTTCTCGACACGGAAGGGCAGGGCCTGCGGCGGGTCGTAGGCTTCCGTCTCGGCCGTGTTGATCTCGACTTTCAGGCGGATCTGGATCGTCGCCGCGGGATCTTCCGCGGGGGCCCGGAACCTGAGTTTCGGGGCGACCTGGCTTTGTTCAAAATTCGCGCGGCCGAGCCATGGCCCCAGCCGTTCCCGGACGCGGTCGAGGATGGGCCCGATCGGTCCGGAGGTCGTTCTGACCAGATCGATATCCTCCGAGTACCGGATCGGGGCGGGGAAATGGAGCTTGTTCAGGGCCGGGCCGCCGCGGAAACGCAGCTGTTCGCACAGGAACGGATCCGCGAAGATGTCGACGATGGCGCGGCTGATAATCAAATCCTGCTCGACCTGCCGCTGCTCGGCCCACGGCACGACATTGCTCCACGCGATGATGTTCATCATGGGAATCATTCGTCACGCTCCGGCGGGCGGCGAACGATCACATGCCACCGTGCATTTTTTTCAGTCGGCGCGGGGGAGAGGAGTGGATCAGCCGCCTGGGAAGGCTCGAGCTCGACCCAGGCCGTGGCCGACGCGCGCGGCAGGGCGGCGTGCAGCGCTTCCGCGGGCGCCCGGTGGCCGAAACGGTCCAGCAGGTATCCGAGGCGCTGGCTGACGGACCGCTCATACGAGGCCGACAGGGCCGCCAACTTTCCCGGGTCGGCGCGGTCGCCAAGGTCGGAGACGATTGTGGCGATATTGTCGAGACCGCCGGCGGCGCGCGGGTAGCGCAGAAGATCGAGCAGGGTCAATTCGACGGAAGAGACCTTCATGCGGCCTGTATCCGTCTTGTGCTCTTCAATGCCCTGGGCGACCCCCGCCATATCCTTGCGGTAATAGAAGGCGATGACGGATCGTCCGGCGCGGATGGCGGGCAGGCGCTTGTCGGTGACGAGCTGGAATTCCATGACGGCCTGGTGGGTCGCGCCGTGGAGTTCTGCCGCCTTAAGCAGGCCCACGTAATAGGGCCGCCCCTCGTGGCGCATAAGATCGTCGATATACCAGGACGGCGGCGGCGCGCCCCAGGCAAGGTACTGGGGCGGGACGATGACGTAGAACCCGCGCCGGGGGCTGATAAGATGTCGCCTGTGCTGCTGGCGCTCGGCGGCGTCGAGCAGGGCGTCGTGGCTGGTATGGAGGGCCTGGATCGCTTCCTCGCGCGAGAAGACCACGCGCCCGGCCGACAGGAGCCGCGTCATGTAGGAGGGAAGGACAGGGCGGTGTTCTGATTCCATGTTCTATTATCCGCATATTTCGCGGATTTTTCAACATGACTCGTAACCATTCAATGCCTTATGTATGTATCTCCGCGAATTATGCGGATTTTTCAACATGAGACGATGGATGGGTCCGCCCTGCTGCTGGCGGGCAGAGCAGGGCTCTTGACCGCTGAAGCCGATAAGAACAAAACTAGAATATGGACACCCGTCTGCCGCCCCGGTGTGCGCTTCGGCTTGAGGATTTGCGCGCGTGGCATCAGGTGCGGGTAAGCTGCGGCGTATGCCGGCATAAGGGCGAAATCGCCCCTTGCGGCGCGGCAGACGAACATCGGCAACATCGCGACCCTCGACAACGCCGTCGCCGCCTTCAACCGGACCGAGCGACGCAAGGGGAAGACGATCATCTGCGTTCGTCCGTGAGCGACACGCGCCCA
>Ga0187846_10000374_pt1 | contig 26403 bp, 24 predicted proteins | sample TC_taG_FD_161473 | JGI IMG/M metagenome (GOLD analysis project Ga0187846, IMG submission 161473) | Biofilm microbial communities from the roof of an iron ore cave, State of Minas Gerais, Brazil - TC_06 Biofilm (v2) | ecosystem: Environmental > Terrestrial > Deep subsurface > Cave > Wall biofilm... | reverse complement strand
AGGCGCGTGTCCCGACGGAACGCCGGCGGAACGCTGCGAGGCCGGTCGTCGCCGCCGATCGTGAGAAGCCGATTTTTCATGTTCGTCCCCGGTTCGCGCTCGTCTTTTCGGCAATGGTAGCTCGGCGTGCCCGACCGTATGTGGCCCCACTGCCAGACCGGCAGCGGCGGATTGCTGTTGTTGCGGCTGACTTAGTTGGCTGCACTAGCGCAATGCATTGGGCTCGCGTTGCGCCGGCGCTACGAGCAGGTCTGCGAAAACCGCCACGGCCCCGACCTGGTGAATCCGGAAGCGCGGTGACGAACGGCAGGGACGGCCCTTTGGCGCAGGATGTTGGCGCTTACAGACATCTTGGAATCGAGCGGTCGCGCCGTAGCGGCGAGGACCCGGTCTGTCGGTGCGCGCCACCCGGGCGAGCGGATAAGGCGTCGACTTGTCGGCAATGCCCGTGGCCGGTGTGCCAGGCCAGCCGATGAGGCGCTTCGCGTGGAGGCGCCGTTGCCCGGCGGAAGCGAGCCCCCGCTCTTGGTTGTGGCCCCGGACCGGCCCGAGCCGGCAGCGCTTCGACTGCGGGTACGCGCGGCGGGCGGCCGCGGAAACGGTGTCCAGCTCAGATTTGGTGTGCCTAAACTCAACGGGATCAATCCGTTAGCAGCGTCCCGTGACTCGGCTGTGACCGCATAGCCGCGGTATTCGGCCGGGCAACTCTCTCCAGTTGGCTCCCACGCCGAGGGCGGGAGGCGGCCAGGACCGGGCGTCCGCCTTACAACCTCAGAACACCAATGCAAAGAATTCCGACCGGTGCGCAGATTGGGAGCCCCGCCGCGGGGTCTCTGGTCGGCCAGTACCAAGACTGAACAGGTGTCGGCTTGAAGTGGGACCGCTGCTCGGTCGACCTATAAGGGGAAACCGCCCCGTCGTCCGACATTCCCGGTCCAAATTGTCGCCACGCGCTTCGATCCGCTGAAACATTGCTTCGCTATGTTTCCCGGTGCTTCTGCTTTATCCCGCTGAGGATTCGGCGTGTGGTAGTCGAATCCGAAAGCACCTACAAGCCAGACTAAAGGAAATTGTCGCCATGAAAAAATCGCATACACCCCGGTGTGCGGCGGGGTCTCCCGACCCAACTGTCGAAAACCAACGTCGGATCCGGAAAGGCGTGGGACATCCAAAGACTGACAACCTCCGCATATGGCTTAAGCGGCTTGGAACGCTTGCCACGACGACGATCGTGGCAACCGGATTCGCGTTGCCGAGCTTGGCGCACGACGACGAGACGACCACGCCGATCAAGCACGTCATCGTCATCTTCCAGGAGAACGTCTCCTTCGATCACTATTTCGCGACCTATCCCTTCGCACCGAACAGCACCGCCGGAGAGCCCGTCTTCGAAGCGAGGTCGGACACGCCCGCAGTCAACGGGCTGCTCACCGGCCCCGCCGCCCCGCCCAACAACCCGACCCTCAATGCCAATGGCACCGGCACCATCCAGCCTTTTCGCCTCGGCCGCAATCAAGCGACCACATGCGATGAGGACCACAACTACACCGACGAGCAGGCCGCCTATCACGCCGGCCAGATGGATCTCGTGGTTCAGAAGCTCAGCTCGACCGCGGCGAATTGCGCGCCTGACAAGTCGACGGTGATGGGCTACTTTGACGGCAACACCGTCACGGCGTTGTGGAACTATGCGCAGCAGTTCGCGATGAGCGACAACTCCTTCGGAACGACCTACGGACCATCGACGCCGGGGGCGATCAACCTGATCTCGGGCAATACCCACGGCGTCACTGGCCCCACCCAGACCGGGTTCGGCCCCGTGCCAGGCATTAATCAGTCGACTGGAGCGAGCGGAACCCAGACCGTGACCGTCGCGGGCAGCGATACCAACGGAAGCACCGGCGGCGGTTCGATCGTCGGCGATCCCCGCCCTTTCGGCGACATCTGCAATCCTCTGGGCTCAGCCCAAGTGGCGCTCAGTAATCCGAGCAAGAATGTCGGAGATCTCCTCAACGCCAAAGGCGTGAGCTGGGGCTGGTTTCAGGGCGGCTTCATCAACTGCAATTCGATTCACATGGCGAGCGATGGCTCCGTGAAGCAGGACTACATCGGTCACCACGAGCCGTTCAACTACTTTCCCTCGACGCAGAATCTGAATCATCTACCGCCGACCTCGCCGGCCAAGGTCGGCTTTACCGACCAGGCCAATCACCAATATGATTTGAGCGCGCTCTTCAAGGTCAACTCGGTGAGTGGCGCGACCAGCCGAACCTACGACATCACTGGCTTTCAGCCTGGTGTGAGTCTTCCAGCAGTCACCTTCCTGAAGGCTCCGGGCTTCTTGGACGGACATGCGCAATATTCAGATCCACTCCTTGAGCAGCATTTCATTGTCCAGGTGGTGAATACGGTCATGCGATCGAAATACTGGCACGACACTGCAATCGTCGTCCTTTACGACGATTCCGACGGCTGGTACGATCATGTCTATCCGCCTCTCGTCAACGCCTCGGCGCTCGGCGCTCTTCCTTCGAGTTCGGACGCGCTCACGGGCACCGGCCAGTGCGGCGTGCCGCTCGCAGGTCAAGTGATGGGACGTTGTGGCTATGGCCCACGGATGCCATTGCTGGTGATCTCGCCCCATGCGCGCCGGAATTACGTCGACCATACGGTGACCGATCAGTCCTCCGTACTGCGATTCATCGAGGACAATTTCAATCTCGGGCGGATCGATCAGGATTCACCGAGAACGGTTGCGGAAGGTGGCTCCTTTGATCAGCTCGCGGGCTCGCTCAACAGCCTGTTCGATTTCAGTGACGAAAAGGACGGGGGGCGTGACAATGATGACGGACGGCTGCTGATCCTTGACCCCGGTACCGGCCAACTCCTTCACCGGTAGACATCTTCCGGCCCCGCAAGGGCCCGCTGCTGGACCAAGCGAGAATGGTTGTTCCGCCCCCGCTGCCGACGGCAACGGGGGCTTCATTTTGGGCGGCGCTTATCACAGCGGCGCTTTCCATCTAGTAAGTGCAAGCACCACCCGGCAACGAATGAACGGCAGCATCGGGCGAGCGCCGACATCCGCGGACCGGTCAAACTACTCGAACGCCGGCACCCGCGACGCCGAGCCCAGCCAGCGCGAGTCCGGACCACAAATCGACGGTCCCGAACGCTGGTGCTCCATTCTTCCCCCCGCGGTGCGCTCGTTGCTCGTTATTTGCCGGGCTGCTTGTAGCGCCCCTTCGGCACGATCTCGCAGACGGTGCCGCCGGGCGCCCGGAACTTGATCGGAATGACGCCCGGATCGCTGATGATCTCGCATCCGTAGGCCTTGATCTTGCGCGCGGCGGCCTCGATATCCTCGACCTCCACCGCGAAATGATGGATGCACGGCCCGGCGCCGGCCGCCTTCGACTCCGCGGACTGCGTGCCGGCGTCGTACTTGATCAGCGCGAGATCGAGGCCGCCGTCGGTAAGGTGGCGCGAGGTATGGTCGCGCACCCTCTCGGTGTTCACCTCGACGAATCCGAACACCTTCTGATAGAACTCGGTGGTGTGCTCCAGGTCGTCGACCTTCAGAGCGAGATGCACGATACGGTTCATGGGGTCTCCTCGCAGACTTCAAATCCAGCCGATCGACCGTTGCCGCGTCAGGTGCGCAGCAGTGGCCGCAGCTTACGCACATCGTTCAGCTTTTCCAGGCGCCAGAGCGCGTCGCAGAGTTGCCGCGCCCGCGCCCGGCCGACCACCGGTGCGGCGAGATCGTAGGCTTTGGCGTCGATTTCGTCCCGCGTCATTGGATTCTCGGGCGTGCCGCGCACGGCCGTAGTGTGGTGCCTGAGCGTGCGCCCGTCGCGTAGCCTGATCTCGACGATGCCTTCGCGCCGCGGCATGGCCTGGGTTAGGGCGTCGTCACCGTGCAGCTCGACGCGGGCCCGCAGCTCGAGCACCGGACGCTCGCGCATGCGCCGCTCGTCATGCGAGGACTTGAAGGTCACGGCGCCGTCGAGCAGCATCAGCGCGCACAGATGCTGCATGCAGATATCGGGCATGTCGCGGTTGTTCGTCGTGTTCGCGCCCAGGTGCGCTACGCGCACCACGAGCCGCTCGACGTCGGCCGCCTCGAAGCGGTGCTCGCGAAGCAGATCGAGCAGCGAGTCGAGCGGCGCCTGGATCGGCGACCCGACCGACCAGCGCTTGATGTCGGCATTCATGACCTCGTAGCGCTCGCCGAGTCCGCGCACCAGGGCCGCCGGCTCCGGGTTGCGGCCGTACGCCACGAAGAAGTTGCGTTCACCCGAGAAGACGTCTTCGACGCCGGTGAAGCCGTGCGCGACCATTGCCGCGGCCGCGACGCCGTTGCGGGCCGGCATGCCGCCGAAGTCGAACGCCTTCTCGATATGCTCCGGATCGCGCATCCAACACGAGATGCCGGAGGCCTGCTGCGCGGTGTAAGACAGCACATGCCGTGTTTCGCGCTCGGTCAGGCCCGCCAGGGCGCTCGCCGCTGCCGCGGCACCGAACATCGGCCCGAAGCTGTGAGTCGAATGGCCGTCCGCGCGAAACTGAAGGGCGTTCAGCGACTGCGTCAGCCGGCAGCAGACGTCGTAACCCAGCGCCACCGCGCGCACCAACGCGGCACCGTTGCGATGCTCGCGCTCGGCCATCGCCAGGGCGGCTGCGACGACGCCGCAGCCGGGGTGCGTCTGGGAGGGCGAATGCGAGTCGTCGGTCTCGTCGGCGTGAGCGAGCATGCCGTTTGCGAGCGCGGCGTTGGCCGCGGTGGTGACGATGCGGCTGCCGATCACGCACGCCTCTTTGGCACCGCCCTGCGTCCGTACGAAGGAGATGGCCTTCGTTCCCGGCCGCAGGCGCGACCCGGACACCATCGCCGCGATCGTGTCGAGCAGGTGGTGCTTGGTTTTCTCGACCACCGGGGGCGGCAGCGGGCGGCGCAGCGTGCGAGCGATATACGCGCTCAGTTGCTGCATGACCGGCGAGATCTGCAAGGCCGCTTTCCCGCTCATCGCTCGCGCCCAGGTGATTGAAGGGGCCCGACATTCTACGCAATCGACCTCGGGTGAGATCGTTGGCGACGCGGTTGCGCCGCGGCGCCGATTCTAGGGCCTACGGCGTTTGGGCTGGAAGGAGATGAGCCGCCTGATCGAAGTGCAGGCGATTCCGGTGCCGACGCTCGCGCCGCGTCGACGAATCGACCGGGGCGATGCGCAAGCTGCTGCAGCCTGCGGCTCGCACTGCTGCACCTTGCCGGCCAAGCGGAAAGGGTGCATCGTGATGCGCCTTTTCGCAGCGGCCGCGGTGGAGCTGACGCCTGAGGAGCGGGTCATGGAGAAACGGTTGATTGACGTCGGCGCCGCGATCGTCGGCGCGGGCGTTTTCATGCTCACGCCGACGGCGTCGGCGGCCGAAGTCAAGGTGATGGCTTCCCCAGCGTTCCGGGAGGCCTATCTCGAGCTCGTGCCCGAATTCGAACGGGCGAGCCAACACCAGGTCGTGACGAGCTGGGTCGGCACGGCCGACATCATGCAGCGGATGAAGGCCGGCGAGCGCGTCGATCTCGTCATCGTTTCGGCCCACTCGCTCGACGAGCTGATCCGACTCGGAGCCATCGTGCCTGGAAGTCGGGTGGATCTCGCGAAATCGGGTGTGGGCGTGGCGGTGCGCGCGGGCGCGGCGCGGCCCGACATCAGCTCGGGCGACGCGCTGCGGCGCGCGCTGCTCGCGGCCAAGTCGATCGCCTATTCCAGCGGCCCGAGCGGTGTCTACCTCGCCGGTCTTTTCCAGCGCTGGGGTATTGCGGACCAGCTGCAGCCGAAGATCAGGCAAACGCCGCCCGGCGTCGCCGTCGGCGGCGTCATTGCGCGCGGCGAAGCCGAGATCGGCTTCCAACAGGTGAGTGAGTTGCTCCCGGTCGCCGGTATCGACTTTCTCGGGCCGCTGCCGCCGGATATTCAGCAAATTACCGTGTTCTCCGGCGGTATCCACCCGAGCGCGAAGGAGCCCGATGCAACCAGGGCGTTGCTAAGATTCCTGACCTCGCCGGCGGCCGCCCCGATCATAAGGAAGAAGGGGATGGAACCGGGTTGACGCGCGGCCGGGTGTCAACGGGTGTCAGCGCGATGAGTCATCGCACGAATTGACAGCCGGCGGTCGGCGGCCCGGCCTGACCAGTGCCGGGTATGGCCGCTGAGGTGGCCCCGTTTCGCGACGAGCCCAGCGTGGACCGGTGGTGTCAAAGCGGGGCCAGCGTGCGGGAGAGCGAGCGCGTCCTCGTGCGCTGGACCCCGATTCGGGAGTACGAGTAACCGGACTGGCTACATCATCGCCAAATGATTCCCGACGTCACAGCCTGGCGCAATAGGAAAATGAGATGCGGACCGCGCTGATCATCCTGGGAGGCCTCTTGCTGCTCGGGCTGTGCCTGTTTGCCGGGCGGTTGATGGCCGGCACCGGCACGACGACGATGGCAGCCGGCGCCAAGATTTTCATACCGATCTGGCTTGGCGCGGCCCTGCTCAACATGTGGATGGGCGTGGCCCGCGCCGGCTATTCGGTCGCCGAAGAGTTGCCGATTTTTCTGTTGATATTCGCAGTTCCCGCCGCCGCGGCGCTGTTCGTCTGGTGGAAGTTCTCTTAGCGGAATCTCGACGCTGTCGGCAAAGCGGGGCCCATCATGGCGGCGCTCGCCGGCGCCGTAGCCCACGATGGGCTCGAACGTGGTTGCAATCCCGAGGGCGGTTCGGTAGCAAAAGTTCGCCCGCCGCCCAGGCGTCCGCTAGCCGGTCTGAGATCGAGGACCGCTATGGCATGAAGCCGCCGCCGTTGACGTGAATCGACTGGCCGGTGATATAGCGGGTATCGGGGCCGCACAACATGCGCACCACGGCGGCGATCTCCTCGGGCTCGCCACGGCGGCCGATGGGGGGGAGCGACCGCCGGTGGTCGGGGCGCTCCGGCGCGCCGGGCAGTCCGCGCACGGTCTCGATCGTTCCCGGCACGACGCAGTTGACCGTGATCTGGTGCCGTGCGAGGTCGAGCGCGAGCGCTTTGGTCAAGCCGGCGAGTCCGGCCTTGGCGGTGATCACGTGCGCGCGGTCGGTTGCGCCCTGGTGCCCGGTCTGACCGCCGATGTTGACGACCGCGCCGCCGCCGGCCCGAATCAGATGCGGCAGACAAGCCTGGGTGCAGAGGAACGCGCCGTCGAGCACGATCGACAGTACGCGCCGCCATTCCTCGAGCTTGATCTGCGCGAACGGCGTCTCGCTGCGCACCGCGGCGTTGTTGACCAGACAATCAAGCCGCCCGAACTGCCGCGCCGTTGCCTCCACCATCGCCGCGACGGCCTGGGCGTCGGCGACATCGGCGATATGCAATGCCGCCTTGCCACCGGCCGAATCGATCATCGCCACGGTCTCCTCGGCATCGGCGCGGGAGGTATTCGCGTTGACCATCACTGCGGCGCCGCCCGCCGCGAGCGCGCGCGCAATCGCGCGGCCGATGTTACGGGCGCCGCCGGTCACCAGGGCGACCTTACCGGCAAGCTCGCGGCCGGGTGTCATTCCAACGCTGCTCGGCACTAGCGATCTCCGCTCGTCGACTAGGCTTCCACGCCGGCCGCGTACGCGAGGGATCCCCCAACGGCGCGGCGCGCTCGGCTCCGCTTCGAGGGAAGCCGCGGTCCTATTGCGCAGCCCCAGCGACGCGCACGCCGCGGATGCCGGAAGAGTCGATCGCGCGCCCGACCTCGCCCGAGGCTTTCGCCTGCTCCACGAACTCGCTGACGTAGGCGAGCGCGGCCGGACGTCCCTTGGGCAAGGCGATCGCCAAGTCGACTGCGGCGAAGCGATCGTCGAGCACCCGCCCGCCCGGTAGGCGCTCCGCCAATCCGAGCAGCATGTAACGGTTCTGGGCATACGCCTGTGCTTTCCCCTCCCGGACGAGCTCGAAGGCCGCAGGCTCATTTGCGGCGGGCACCAACGACGCCTGCTTGAGCGTGCGCTCCAGGACGAGGCCCGTGGCCGCGCCGCGGGCGACGGCGATGCGCACGCCGGGCTGGTCGGCATCGGCGGCGGTGCGGATGGACGAGCCAGGGGCCACCAGGTAAGTGAGGTCGAGGACGATGTGCGGCGGCGCGTAGTCGAGCAGGCTGCGGCGCGCCGGATCGACGCCGATGACTGTGACGTCCCAGGCGCCGGTCTTCGCATCGTCCATGAGCTTCGCGACCGCCGTGTACTCGACCGGCACGAAGGGGACGCCCGCGCGCTCGGCGAGTGCCTTGCCCAGGATCACCGTCGTTCCCGAGAGTTCCCCGGTGGCGGCGTTCTTGCTCCCGATCACCGGGTTCCCGGTGAAGATGGCGACGCGGAGCGCGCCCGTCGGCGCAAGCTCCGCCTTAGGCAATCGCCCCTGCGGCGGCGTCGTGCCGGCGCAGCCGGCGACCAGGAAGGCGAGGACGGCCGCGAGTATCGACCGGATCGTGGTCATGCCGCATCTCCTGTTCGGTGTTCGGCGGTGGCACAAGTGTCAATGTACCCCGAGCCGGAGTGATTGAAAACGCCCGGCTACGCCGGTGCCCGAGCGAAGGCCGCGCCGGGTTCGCGTGCGCGCGGACCGATTGAACAAATGGTCGCCGGCGTGCAAGATCGATTCGTTTGCGCCCCAGCCATGACCGTTGCCCCATTCCCGAGGAACCGCTGATCATGCTTACCGACGCCGATCGCAAGAAGGCCGCGGAGTCGCTGCTCCAGGCGCACCAGGAGCGCAAGCCCATCGTGCAGCTTTCCAAGACTTGGCCGGACATCACGATCGACGATGCGTATGCGATCCAGCGCCTGGTCACGCAGCACAAGGTTGCCACCGGCGCGAAGGTGCGCGGCAACAAGATCGGCCTTACGTCCAAGGCGATGCAGCAGTCCTCCCAAATCGACGAGCCCGACTACGGCACGCTGCTCGACGACATGTTCATCGAGGACGGCGCCAAGATCCCGTTTGAGCGATTCATCGTGCCGCGCGCGGAGATCGAGCTTGCATTCGTGCTCGGCAAGCCGCTCAAGGGCCCGGGCGTGGGCCTGCTCGAGGTGCTCCGCGCGACCGAGTACGTCGTACCGGCGATCGAGATCATCGACGCGCGCGTGCAAAACCCGCGCCAAATCTTCGACACCGTTGCCGACAATGGGGCGGCGGCCGGAGTCGTCATCGGCGGCCGCGCGGTCGGTCCGATGGAGGTCGATCTGCGTTGGGTGAGCGGGCTGCTCTATCGGAATGCGGATATCGAGGAGACCGGGGTCGCCGCTGGGGTCCTCGGGCACCCGGCGATGGGCATCGCCTGGCTAGCGAACAAGGTTGGCCGGTTTGGGGTCACGCTCGAGCCCGGCCACCTGATGCTCGCCGGCTCGTTCACCCGCCCGGTGTGGGCGCAAAAGGGCGACACGCTGCGCGCCGACTTCGGGCCGCTTGGGAGCATCTCGGTGCAGTTCGTCTGACTCCTGACCGGCTACGCGACCCAGGGGTGGTCGTTCGCGTCGGCGATGCGTCGCTCGAGGACGCGGCGGAAATGCTCCGGGTCGTGCGCGTGCACCAACTCGCCCGGCCGCGGGAGATGGAAGTCGTGGAGCCGCGACAGCCAGAAGCGGAGCGCCGCGGCACGCAGCATCACCGGCCAGGCATCGCGTTCCACCGCAGTGAACGGGCGCACCGCGTGGTAGGCGCGCAGGTACGCATCCGCGCGCGCGCCTTCGATTGCGCCGTCCGCGTCCACACACCAGTCGTTGAGCGTGACGGCTACGTCGAACAGCCAAGCGTCGACCCCAGCAAAGTAGAAATCGATGACCCCGCCGATGCGCGGCCCGTCGAAGAGCACGTTGTCACGGAAGAGATCGGCGTGGATCGGTCCGCGCGTCAGGTCCTGGAATCGGTGACGGGATTGGAAGTCGAGTTCGCTCTCCAGCAGCTGCCGACGGCGCTGGTCGAGGTAGGGGATCACTTTGGGTGCCGTAGCGCGCCACCACTTGGGTCCGCGGGGGTTTTCCAGCGTGCCGTCGTACGAGTGTCCCGCCACGTGCATGTCGGCCAGGACCGAACCGACTTGCGCGCAGTGCGCGGGCGAGGGCTGGGTGAGGTTCGCGCCCGGCAGGCGCGACACCAACGCTGCCGGCTTGCCGCCCAGCGTGGAGAGCAAGCGGTTTGCGCGATCGGCGATCGGCGATGGGCACGGGATGCCGTGGCGCGCGAGGTGCGCCATCAGGTTGAGATAGAAGGGCAGGTCCTGCGCCGGCAGCCGCTCAAACAGCGTGAGGACGTAGCGGTCGTGAGTGGTCGTGACGAAGTAGTTGGTGTTCTCGATCCCGGCGGCGATCCCTTGCAGCTCGACCAGCGTGCCCACCGAGTACTGCCGGAGCCAGTCGGTGAGCTCGGCGGCCGTGACCTTGGTGTATACCGACATGAGCCACGGTGGTCGAAGGTTGGCTGCGTACGCGGGTGTCGAAGCAGCGCGCCGCCCTCACCACTCCATGATGCTCCACATCGGTACCCGGACGCCGCTGTCACCGGTCACCGTCTGCGCGCCGCCGGGCTCGCCGGGGAGACTCTCGACGAGATGGTATTCCCAGCCGTTCGGTTCCACCACCCTCACGTATCGCGTCCCGTCCGGTGCGAGGTATTCCTCGGTCTGCGCGCCGGGCGTAATCGTCGGTCCCGGCCCGGGCTGTTCGGCGTCGAGGCCGACCGCAGGCGGCGGCTCGGGGATCGGCTCCAGCTGCGGCGGCGGCGGCACCGGCTGCGCTGCCGCCCGAAGCGCGGCGAACAGGACGGTGGCGAGGAGCAGGCGACGCATGCGGGGATGTCTCACGGGCGAATCTCTCGCGCGGACCTCGGTACGGCGAAACGAGTGTAACAGATCGGGATTCGCCGCCGGCAGTCCGGCGACTACAGATTGAGGAACGTTTCGCGCTCGGCGGGCGAGGGTACAAACGCCCGGTTCTCATAGTGCCGAAAAATGGTCTCGACCACCTGCTCGGGCTCGTTTTGCACCTGCACCAGATCCATGTCAGCGGGGTCGATCATGCCCTCGGCGGCAAGCTTGTCCCGGAACCAATCGAGCAGCCCACGCCAGAACGGTTCCCATACCAGGATGATCGGCATCTTGCGGATCTTCTCGGTCTGAATGAGCGTCAGCGCTTCGCCGAGTTCGTCGAGCGTGCCGAAGCCGCCGGGCATCACGACGTACGCCGTCGCGAAGCGCACGAACGTCACCTTGCGGGCAAAGAAATGACGGAACGAGAGGCTGATGTCTTGGTAAGTGTTGCCGAACTGCTCGCGCGGCAGCTCGATGTTGAGACCTACGGCCGGCGACTTGCCGAAGAACGCGCCGCGGTTCGACGCTTCCATGATGCCGGGGCCGCCGCCGGAGATGACGGCGAAGCCGGCGTCCGAAAGGAGCCGCGCAATGCGTTCGGCGAGCTTAAAGTAGGGGTGATTCTCCGGCGTGCGCGCACTGCCGAAGATCGACACCGCCGGTCGCACCTGATTCAGGCGCTCGGTGGCCTCGACGAACTCTGACATAATCGCGAACAGCTGCCATGCCTCGCGCGCGGTGTACGCGCGCGAATCGAGCCCAGCGGCCGCGAGCTTGGGCAGCTTGTCGAGACGGTCCTTCCTTGCGCTCTGATCCATAGTTCGATGGCGAAGTTGTTGGTACTCGTCGACGGGTCGTCGTACCTCTACCGCGCGTTTCATGCGCTGCCCGACCTGCGCAACGCTCAGGGCGAACCGACCGGCGCCGTCTATGGCGTGCTCAACATGCTACGGCGGCTGGTAAGCGACTACAAGGGCGATTTTCTCGGCTGTGTCTTCGATGCCAAAGGCAAGACCTTTCGCGACGACATCTATCCCGAGTACAAGGCGAATCGGCCGCCGATGCCCGACGAGCTCGCGATCCAGATCGAGCCGCTCATGGTGGCGATCGAGGCGATGGGGTGGCCACTGCTCGTGGTCGACGGCGTCGAAGCGGACGACGTGATCGGCACGCTCGCGAAGCAGGCGCAAACCGCGGGCATCGGTACGATCGTGTCCACCGGCGACAAGGATCTCGCGCAGCTGGTCGGCGACCGCGTCACGCTCATCAACACGATGTCGAACGAGAAGCTCGACCGCGACGGCGTGAAGGCGAAGTTCGGCGTCGGCCCGGAGCGCATTGTCGACTATCTCGCGCTGGTCGGTGACTCGGTCGACAACGTGCCCGGTGTGGAGAAGGTCGGACCGAAGACCGCGGCGAGGTGGATCGCGCAATACGGCTCGCTCGAAGGCGTGCTCGCGCACGCCGACGAGATCGGCGGCGTGGTCGGCGAGAACCTGCGCAAGGCGCGCGATTGGCTGCCCAAGGCACGCGAGCTCGTCACCGTCAAATGCGACGTCGCGCTGCCGTTCAAGGCCACCGACCTGACGCCGCGCGAACCCGACCGCAAGCGGCTCGCGCCGCTGTTGCAGCGCTTCGGCTTCAAGAGCTGGCTGAAGGAGATGCAAGGCGACGAGGATCCGCCGGCGACGGCAGTCGCCGCCGCGCCCCAGGCAGTCGCCGCCGCGCCCCGGGCAGTCACCGCTGCACCCCAGGCAGTCGCCGCCGCGCCCCCAGCAGTCGCAGCGCCACGGCACTACGAGACACTGCTCACCGAAAGCGATCTCGCACGCTGGCTTGGACGGATCACGCAGGGCGAGGTCGTGGCGGTCGACACCGAGACGACCTCGCTCGACCCGTTCGTCGCCGAACTGGTTGGCGTGTCGTTCAGCATCGGCCTCGGCGAGGCGGCCTATCTCGCCATCGCGCACCGATACGCCGGAGCGCCCGACCAGCTCGGCGTCGAACGGGCGCTCGCCCTGCTGCGGCCGTGGCTCGAAGACGCCGGGAGGAAGAAGATCGGGCAGAACCTGAAGTATGACCAGCATGTGTTCGCTAACCATGGCGCGCGACTCGCCGGCATCGCTCACGACACGCTGCTCCAGTCTTACGTGCTGGAGAGCCATGCGCGGCACGACATGGATTCGCTTGCCGAGCGCTATCTTGGCCTGAAGACGATCACTTACGACGAGGTCACCGGCAAGGGCGCGCAGCGCATCGGTTTCGAGGAGGTCGAGGTCGGGCGCGCAACCGAATATTCGGCGGAGGACGCCGACGTGACGCTTCGCCTCCATGGTGTGCTCTACCCCAAGGTCGCCGCCGACCAAAAGCTGAAGTACGTCTACGAATCGATCGAGATGCCGGTGCGTGAGGTCCTGTTCCGGATGGAGCGCAACGGCGTCCTGATCGACGCCGCGCGTCTCGAAGCCCACAGCCGGGAACTCGGGCAGAAGCTGCTTGAGCTGGAAGCGCGCGCCCACCGCGAGGCGGGCCAGCCGTTCAACCTCAATTCGCCGAAGCAGATCGGCGAGATCTTCTTCGAGCGGCTCAAGCTGCCGGTGGTGCGCAAGACGCCGAGCGGCGCGCCGTCGACCGACGAGGAGGTGCTGGAAAAGCTCGCGCTCGACTACCCGCTGCCGAAAACGTTACTGGAGTACCGCGCTCTCGCCAAGCTCAAGTCGACCTACACCGACAAGCTGCCGCGCATGGTGAACCCGCGCACCGGTCGCGTGCACACCAACTACGGGCAGACGACCGCGGTGACCGGGCGACTCGCATCGAACGACCCCAATTTGCAGAATATCCCGATCCGCACGCCCGAGGGTCGCCGCATCCGTGAGGCGTTCCTCGCGCCGCCCGGCTGCGCGATCGTGTCGGCCGACTATTCGCAGATCGAACTGCGGATCATGGCGCACGTGTCCGAGGACCGGGGACTGCTCGACGCGTTCGCGCGCGGCGAGGACATCCACCGCGCGACCGCGGCGGAGATCTTCGGGCGCGCGGCGGGCGAAGTGACCGCCGAGGAGCGCCGCTACGCGAAGACGATCAATTTCGGCCTGATCTACGGCATGTCGGCGTTTGGGCTCGCGCAGCAGCTCGGGCTGGAGCGCGCGACGGCGCAGGCATACATCGACAGCTATTTCGCGCGCTACCCCGGTGTCGCGCGGTACATGGCGTCGACCCGACAGCAAGCGCGCGAGCAGGGTTACGTCGAGACCGTCTTCGGCCGGCGGCTATGGTTGCCGGAGATCCGCAGCTCGAATCAGGCCCGCCGATCGGGCGCCGAACGCGCGGCGATCAACGCACCGATGCAGGGCACGGCGGCCGATCTGATCAAGCTCGCGATGATCGCCGTGCAGGGCTGGATCGACGGCGAACGCGTGCCGGCGAGGCTGATCATGCAGGTGCACGACGAGCTCGTGTTCGAAGTGCCCGAGGGCGAACTCTCAAGGGTGCGAGCGGAGCTGCCGAAACTGATGGCGGGCGTGGCGAGCTTGCGCGTCCCGCTGGTGGTCGACATCGGCGTCGGCAAGAACTGGGACGAGGCGCACTAGCGTCCCTGATCCGGCGCCTGCAGGCGGGGGCTCCGGTCCCCGGTTCGTCGATGCCGATGGTGGCGAAGTGACCGCCGCGAGCACCGGGTGTCGATCGCGATGACGGAGGTGAACCGGCTGATCCGGAACGCGACCGCCCGGCACGCTACTTTCTTACCAAGCTGTTGGTCCGCGGACCCTCAGCGAGCAGCGGCTTGAGCAGCGACTCGAGCTTCTCCGGGTCGACCGTACCGGCGATGCGGTGCCGCAGGATGCCTTGCCGGTCGACGATGTAGAACGTCGGCGTCGTGTGGACCCGGCCGTAGTGTTCGAAGAAGGCGTCGCTGCGCATCGCCACCGGCAGCGAGTAACCGCGCTTGCGCCAAAAATCGCGTACCTCGCCGATGTGCTCGTCGATCGACAAGGCGACGATCTCGAGACCTTGGTCGTGGTGTTCGCTGTAGAGCCGCTGGATATCGGGGAGTTCCATTCGCGCCGCCGGGCTCCAGGTCGCCCAGACCATGCTCACGATGACTTTGCCGCGCAGGGTCTTTGCCCGCAGGGTCTTGCCGTTGAGGAGCGCGATGTCGAGCTCGGGCGCGGGCTGATCGATCTCGGCCGCCGACACCGCCAGCGCAAAGGCGGTCATGACGAACGCGGCAGCTATCCGGGCCGCACTGCGACAAGTCGGTACCAACGCCATTGCCTTCCTCCTCCGGAGCGCGCCGCGATCGCGCCCCGCCCCCGTGCCGGGACACGGTGTCAAACTACCCCTGCACGAAGCGCCTGCTGATCGGCGTGGTAGCTCGACCGCACCATCGGCCCGACTGCGGCATGGCTGAATCCAAGCCGCCGGGCTTCGCGCTCGAGCATCGAGAACGCATCGGGATGCGCGTAGCGCAAGACCGGCAGATGATGCACCGAAGGCTGCAGGTACTGCCCGATTGTCAGCATGTCCACGTCGTGTCCGCGAAGATCGCGCATCACCTGCACGATCTCGTCGTCGGTCTCGCCCAGCCCGAGCATCAGCCCCGATTTGGTCGGGACCGAAGGATGCCGCGCCTTGAACTCCTTGAGGAGCCGTAGCGAGTGCGCGTAATCCGCCCCCGGGCGCGCCTGTCGGTAAAGCCGCGGGACCGTCTCGAGGTTGTGGTTCATCACATCCGGGAGCGCCCCCGAGAGCGCGTCCAGCGCTTTGTCCAGCCGGCCGCGAAAGTCGGGTACCAGAACTTCGATCCGTGTTCCGGGCGAATGTTCCCGGACCGCGCGGATGCAACCGGCAAAATGACCGGCGCCGCCGTCGCGCAGGTCGTCGCGGTCGACGCTCGTGATGACCACATAGGCTAGCCGCAGCGATGCGACAGTCGTGGCGAGGTGCCGCGGCTCCTCCGGGTCAGGAGGAAGCGGGCGCCCGTGGGCCACGTCGCAGAACGGGCAGCGCCGCGTGCACAAATCGCCGAGGATCATGAAGGTCGCGGTTCCCTTGCCGAAGCATTCACCGATGTTCGGGCAGGAGGCTTCCTCGCAGACCGTGTGGAGGTTGTGATCGCGCAGGATGCGCTTGATCTCGTAGAAGCGGCTCGACGCGCTCGGTGCCTTCACCCGGATCCAGTCCGGCTTGGGCAGCCGCTCGGCCGGCACAATCTTGATCGGGATGCGCGCGGTCTTGGCCGCACCCTTCTGCTTCTCTGCGGTGCTTGTCATGACGAGGTCTGCGGCTGGTGCATGGTGTGTGCGCGCGCCCCGCGGCTTACTCCGCGGCCAGCAGGCGGGCGAGGTGAGCCGCGAGCGCACCCGCGGCGGCGCGCACGCCCGCGGGGGCGCCGAGGTCACGGAGTTGCGTCACGGCGAGTCCCGCATAGCCGCATGGATTGATGTCGCAAAACGGCGCGAGATCCATGTCGACGTTGAACGCGAGGCCGTGATAGCAGCAGCCGCTGCGCACGCGCAGTCCGAGCGCCGCGACCTTCGCCGCGCCGGCGTAGACGCCGGGCGCGCCCGCGCGGCGCTCGCCGGCGAGCCCCCAATCGGCCAGCAGCTCGATCGCGGCTTGCTCGAGCAGCCACACCAGACGGCGCACGGCGAGCGCTCGGCGACGAAGATCGAGCAGCGTGTAGGCGACAACTTGGCCCGGCCCGTGGTAGGTGATTTGGCCGCCGCGATCGGTCCTGACGATCGGGATGCCGTTCGCCCGCAACAGGTGTTGGGGGTCGCCCGCTTGGCCGAGCGTGTAGACCGACGGATGCTCGAGCAGCCACAGCTCGTCGGGTGTCGCGGCCGTCCGCTCGGCCGTAAAGCGGCGCATTTCGTCGTAAGCCTGCTCGTAGAGTGTCAGGCCGCGGTGTCTCACGGCGAGCGCCGGCCGATTGGGGCCGCGGGCGGGGCGCGGCGCGCGTCGCGCGTCCGGCAATGTGGCAGTGAACCCCTCGCGCTTCACGCGGCCTCCGTCACAGCACCATGGTGACCATGGGGTGGTCGCACAGCTCGCGGTAGAGCTCGTCGAGTTGGCCGCGCGAGGTCGCGCGAATGGTGAGCGTCAACGACAGGTAGGTCGCCTCGCGACTTGCGCGCATTTCCAGGGTGGCGGCGTCGAAATCGGGCGCATGCTTCTTGACCACGTCGACGATCGTCTGGGCAAAAGCGGCCTGCCGCTTCCCGAGCACCTTGATCGGGAACTCGCACGGGAAGGCGAGGAGCGTCGGCGCGTCTTGATCAGGCATACGCCGCTCGACCGGCCCGGGCTTTGTAGTCCTGGAAGAGATCGTACATCCGCGCATAGACCGGTCCCGGTTTGCCGTTGCCAACCGGCTTGCCATCGACCGTCGTGACCGGCAGCACCTCCTTGGTCGAGGAGGAGAGCCACGCTTCATCGGCCGCGAAGAGCTCGGCGAGCGCGACCGGTCGGACTGCGGTCGGCAGCCCGTTTGCCCGCGCCAGCTCGAGCACGAGGTCGTAGGTGATCCCGGGGAGGATCAGCCGGTCCTTCGGCGGGTTGATGATCACGCCGTGCTTCACGATGAACACGTTGCAGGTGGACGCCTCGGTGATATGGCTATCGCGCACGAGCACGACCTCGGCGCACCCCGCGTCTTCGGCCTCCTGGCGGAGCAGGCAGTTCGCGAGCAGCGACGTCGATTTGATGTCGCACCGGTGCCAGCGGTAGTCGTCGCGGGTGACCACGGCCACGCCGAGCTCGCGTTGCTCGCGGCTGGGCGAGCGCATCGCGTAGCTCATGATGAAGACCGTCGCCGGCACCGGGGTCTTGGGGAACTCCTGCGACCGCGGCGCCACCCCGCGCGTAACCTGCAGGTAGACACTCTGATCGTCCCACGGGTTCCGGTCTACCACTGCCTGCACCAGATGCGTCCACGCGGCGTTGTCGTGCGGGTTCGCGAGCCGAATTTCGTTCAGGCTGTGGGCGAGGCGCGCGAGATGCTCCGGCAGCCGAAACGGCGTACGGCGATAGGCCGGGATGACCTCGTAGACGCCGTCGCCGAGGATGAAGCCGCGGTCGAGCACGGAAATCTTCGCCTCGGCAAGCGGCACGAAATCGCCGTTCAGGTAGACCGTCTCTGGCATGGCTAGCGAGCCTCTACTTCCACCACAGCCGGATCGTGTCCGACATCCGGCCGAATATCCCGGCGACCGGGACGTTCTCGAGCGCAACGACCGGGTATTCGCCGAGCGGCTTGCCCTCCAGCGACACCGTGATCACGCCGACCTTCTGCCCGGCGCTGACCGGGGCAAGCAGCGGCTGTTCGCTCACGAAATCGCCTCTAAGCTTTTGCGCGTCGCCGCGCGGCAGGACCAGGCGGATATCGTCGGCGACGCCGGCCTTGAGTTGGTTGGCGGCGCCCTTCCAAACGCGCACCGTGCCGACCTGCTGACCCTTCTCGTACAGCCGCACGCTGTCGTAGAACTGAAAGCCATAGTTGAGCAACCTCAGGCTTTCCTGCGCGCGCGCCGCCTCGGAATCGGCGCCGAGCACGACCGAAATCAACCGCCGCTCGCCGCGCCGCGCGGAAGCGATCAAGCAATAGCCCGCCACCTCGGTGTGGCCGGTCTTCACGCCGTCGACGTTCGGGTCGATCCAGAGCAGCCGGTTGCGATTCGGCTGGGTGATGTTGTTGTACCGGTACTCTTTCGTCGAGTACAGCGCGTAGCCCTCCGGGTAGTCGCGGATCAGCGCCGCGGTAAGGGTCGCGAGGTCGCGCGCGGTCGCGTAGTGCTGCGGGTCCGGCAGACCGGTCGCGTTGGTGAAATGCGTCTCCTTCAGCCCGAGCCGCTGCGCCTCACGGTTCATCATCTGCGCGAATATATCCTCGGAGCCCGCGAGGAGCTCGGCGAGCGCGATGGTCGCGTCGTTACCCGACTCGACGATCACGCCGTAGAGCAGCTCCTCGACCGTCACCGGCTTGCGCGGCTCGATGAACATGCGCGAGCCGCCGACCTTCCAGGCGCGCTTGGAAACGTTCACGGTCTGCGCGAGCGAGATCGTCTTCTTCTGCAGCGCCTCGAAGACGAGATACGCCGCCATCAGCTTGGTGAGCGAGGCCGGCTCGACGTGCTCGTCGGCGTTGTGGCCGACGATCGGCTGCCCGCTCGCGAAATCGACCAGCAGCCATGACCGGGCCGCGATCGGCGGCGGCGCCGGCGGCGCGTCGGCCACCGCGACCAGGGGGACGCAGAGCAAAAGAACGAGCAACGAACGGAGCATGAAACTTGGGATCGGCGAATTCACTGGCGGGGCGTAAAAGTATAACAGTCGGCAACGCTGGCGCCCGTGCCCGGTGCCTGCTCCGGCCCCGGCGGCGGGGCCTTAGCGCACCACGACATGCGGCTTTAGGTCGAACGTGCTGCGGATCTGGTCGGCGACCGCATTTGCCTCCGCGCGCGAGCGGTAAGGGCCCAGGTGCAGGCGGAACAGCCCATCGCGCGGATAGATCTCGATCGTGCGGTCGAGCGTCGCGAGCTCGAGCAAGAGCCTGGCGCGGAAGCTCTCTGCGCTCTCCCGGGCGGAAAACGCGGCGAGCTGGACATAGATGCCGCCGGACTCGGCCGCAACCGGGGCGCTCGCGCTCTCAGGCGGGGCTGGGTGGGTTGGCTTCGCGTCCGGGGACGGGCTGGCGGGCCGGGCCTCGCCGGGGACAATTGCCTCGACGTCGACCACCGCGCTGCCGTCGCCGATGTAGCCGAGCTTCCAGGCCGCGGCATAGGAGAGGTCGATGACGCGCTCGTGGAGAAACGGGCCCCGATCGTTGATCCGAACGATGACCGCGCGTCCATTCGCAATGTTCGTCACCCGCACGTAGCTCGGGATCGGCAGCGTCGGGTGCGCCGCCGTCATCGCGTACATGTCATACGGCTCGCCGCTCGATGTGCGGCCGCCATGAAAGCGGCGGCCGTACCAGCTCGCGACGCCTCGTTGCCGGAACGGCTGCACGTTCTGCTGCGGAACGTATTCCCGGCCGAAGACGACATACGGGCTGTTGGCGAAGCGATTGAGCGGCTCCGGCCGCGGCTGCGCGTCGGCGATCTGGTCGAGGTCCGGGCGCGGACCGTCGCCCGGCCCGTCGTCGAGGTAGTAGCCGCCGCGCTGCGGCGGGGCGGATGTCGACGGCGCCGTCGGCGGCGCTTTCGCTTCGCGCTCGATGGTCGGCGCGTGCGGGGCGCTCGTGCAACCGGCGAACGCGAGCGCGAGCAGCGCGATGCGCGGGGTGCAGCGCGTCCGACGAGAACCCGGCGACCCCGCGGCGGCGGGTCGATTCTCGTTCCGCGCGCCGCGCTCTGGGTTCACGTTTGCACGAGCCTCCGGTGTCGCTGGATGCTCATCAAAATACCGAGCCCCACGAATAGGGTGACCAGCGCCGTGCCGCCGTAGCTCACGAGCGGCAGCGGCACGCCGACCACCGGCAGGAGCCCGCTCACCATCCCCATGTTGACGAATGCGTAGGTGAAGAAAATCAGCGTAATCGCGCCCGCCAGCAGGCGCGCGAAGAAGCTCGGCGCGCCGGCGGCGATCAACAGCCCGCGTCCGATGAGCCCAAGGTAGAGCACGAGCAGGACGATATTGCCCACCAGGCCGAACTCCTCGGAGAACACGGCGAAGATGAAATCGGTCGAGCGCTCAGGAATGAATTCGAGGTGAGTCTGGGTACCCTCGAGCCAGCCTTTGCCGAGGAGGCCACCCGAGCCCACCGCTATCGTGGCCTGGATGATGTGAAACCCGCGCCCGAGCGGGTCGGTCGTCGGGTCGAGCAGCGTACAGACCCGGGCCTTCTGGTAGTCCTTGAAACCAGGCCAGTTCAGATCCTGGTCGCAGATTCGGGTCTCGAGCACGATGAGGGCGGCGATGCCGACCGCCGCCAGCGCGACCACGGGAATGATCAGGCGCCAGGACAGCCCGGCGAGAAAGATCACGTAGAACCCGGCCGCAAGCACGAGCAGCGCCGTGCCGAGGTCGGGCTGCTTGGCAATGAGCAGCGTCGGCACCGCGAGGATCAGCCCCGCAACGACGTAGTCGCGCAAGGCGAGGCTCGTCTCGCGCTTGTGGAAGTACCACGCCAGCATGAGGGGCATCGCGATCTTCATCATCTCCGAGGGCTGGAATCGCATCACGCCGACATGCAGCCAGCGGCGGGCACCATTCGCCACCTCGCCGAACACCGCCACCGCGATCAGGAGCAGCAGCCCCACGGCGTAGACCGGGAACGCGAAGCGCATCAGGGCTTGCGGCGGGATCTGCGCCGCGATCCACATCGCGACGAAGGCGATGACGATATTCGCGAGCTGCGCGGTGACCCGCGCCGGGCTCTCATAAGCGGCGCTGTAGAGGGTAAACAGGCCGACGGTGAGGATCAGCACGGCGAGCAGCACCAGCGTGCCGTCGAGGCCGTGGGTCAGCTTGTCCCAGAGACGCGCGAGCATGAGCGGTGGCCGGCTACTCGTCGTTGCTGTCCGGGTTCAGCTCGGGCCGTTTCTCGGGCTCCTTGCCAAGGAGGTAATAGTCGAGCACTTGGCGGGCGATCGGCGCCGCGGTTGAGCTGCCGTGGCCGCCGTTCTCGACCAGGATGCCGAGGGCGATTTTCGGTGCCTCGGCCGGCGCGAAGGCGATGAACAGCGCGTGGTCGCGGAACCGTTCGGAGACCTTTTTCTCATCGTATTTCTCGTTCTCCTTCAGGGCGATGACTTGTGCCGTGCCGGTCTTCCCGGCAAAGGTATAGGGGGCGCCCGCGCCGGCTTGCGCCGCGGTGCCGCCCGGGCGCGTCACGTCGACCATCGCCGCCTTCACAGCCTGGACCCATTTCGGGTTGAGCTTCACTTCGCGGATCGGCTTCGGTTCGACCGCACGGGTCTCGCCGGTCCGGGCGTCGACGATGTGGTGCACGAGGTGCGGCCGGTAGACGGTCCCGCCGTTCGCGAGCACCGCGGTCGCAGCGGCGAGTTGCAGCGGGGTGACGAGGTTGTAGCCTTGACCGATGCCGACCGAGACGCTGTCGCCTTGATACCAGCGCTGTTCCTCGGGCCGTTTGAACCGCTTGCGCTTCCACTCCCGGGAGGGGAGCAGCCCGCCCTTCTCGCCGTCGATATCGATCCCGGTCGGCTGGCCGAAGCCGAGCTGGGAGAGGAAGCCGTGCAGCTGGTCGATGTCGGTGTCGGCGCCGACGCCGTAATAGTAGACGTCGCAGGAGATGACGATCGAGCGATGCAGGTTGACCGCGCCGTGGCCGCCGACCTTCCAGTCGCGATAGCGGTGAGCCTGGCCGGGCAGCGCGAAGAAGCCGGGATCGGAGATCGTATATTCGGGCGTGCGCTTCCCCAGCTCGAGCGCCATCAGCGCCATGAACGGCTTGATCGTCGAGCCGGGCGGGTAGGTGCCGGTGAGCGCGCGGTTGTTAAGCGGCTTGTCCGGATCGTTGTTCAACGCCTCCCAGCTCTGCGGATCGATGCCGTCGACGAACAAGTTCGGGTCGTAGCCGGGCTTCGACACGAATGCGAGAACGCCGCCGGTGGCCGGCTCGATCGCGACCAGTGCGCCGCGATACTTGCCGAACGCACGCTCGGCGACCTCCTGCAACTTGAGATCGAGCGTGAGCACCAGGTTGTTCCCCGACACCGGCGGCGTCGAGGCGAGCGTGCGCACGCCCCGGCCGCCGGCGTCGACTTCGACCTGGGCCGAACCGGTGACCCCGTGCAGTTCGCGCTCGTAGCTGCCCTCGATCCCGCTCTTGCCGATGTAGTCGGAGCCCTTGTAATTGGAGGCGATGCCGTCCGCCTCGAGGCGCTCCACATCCTTGTCGCTGATGCGACCGATGTAGCCGAGGATGTGCGAGGCCATCTCCCCCAGCGGATACTGGCGGAAAAGGCGCGCTTTGATCTCGACCCCCGGGAACCGATAGGCATTCGCCGCGAAGCGCGCGACCTCTTCGTCGGTGAGCCGGGTCTTGATCGGCAGGCTGTCGGCGCCCTTGATCTCGGCCCGCAGCTTGCGGAATCGAGCGCGATCGCGCGGCAGGAGCTCAACCACCGTCCCGAGCTCGTTGATCGTCGTCTCGAGGTTCGTCACGCGCTGCGGGTTGATCTCGAGCGTGTACTGCGAATCGTTGCGTGCCAGCACCGTCCCGTTGCGGTCCGTGATGAGCCCGCGGTTGGGAACCACCGGCACGATCGAGATCCGGTTGTCCTCGGCCTTGGTCGAATAGTAGTCGTGCTGCAGGACCTGCAGGTAGGCGAACCGGACGGCGAGCAGGCCGAACGCGGCGAGCACGACTACGCCGGCGACGCCTAGACGGACTTGGAACCGCTTCAGCTCGCTATCGAAACCGTGAAATTTGGGGTAGCTCATCGCTCGGTGCTGAAGGGTGTACTAGTGAAGCGCGACGGGCGGACCCGACGGCGCGTGGTCGAGCTCCCCGAGGGCGTCCGATCGACCCTCTCGCCTGTCACGCGCGTCGCCCTTCATTCAAATAGGGGTCGTCTCGTCGACGACCGGCCGCCGCTGCGGGAGCAGCAAAATGTAGGTGACGAGCGGCCACAGCGCCGCGGCGAGGACACTGCCCACGAAGTAGGATAGCCCCGGATACGTGCCGCCGGTGGCCATCCGGGCGAGGACCATGAGCACCTGGCTCCCGAGCAGCAGCACAAGGACATGCAGTGCCTGCCGCCAGAGCGTGAAACGCAGGATCCTGCGGTGCAGCGACTGCGCCGCAAAGGCGAGCACCGCGTAGGCGAGCGCGTGCTGGCCGAACAGCACCCCGTTCGAGGCGTCCATGACCAGCCCGAGCACCCAAGGCAGGCCGATCCCCATCTTGCGTGGCTGGTGAACGCACCAGAACGTGAGCACGAGCGCGAGCAGATCCGGCACCACGCGCACGTCCTGCCAGGGCAGCAGATTGAAAGCGAGTGCCACGGCGATGCTCGCGGCAATGAAAGCCGCCTTGGCCGGAAGGAGGATGTCTTGCGCGCGGTTGCCCACCAAATCGGGGGTTCGGAGTAGGTCCATGGCCGAGTCTCGCTAGGGCGCTTGCCGGTGGTTCGCGCGGACCATTACTCGGCCTTATGGCGCAATTTGGCCTTGGGCGTGCGTTTCACCGGGCCCTCCGCGGCGTCACCCCAGGCGGGACTCGTAGCCATGTTGGCGAGCACGAGTACCTGCCGGAACTGGTCGGTTCCGGCCACCGGCAAGCAGGAGATCTTTGCAAACGCGTACGACGCGTCGCGTTCGACTTTGATCACCCGCGCCACCGGCAAGCCGCTCGGGTAGATGCCGTCCAGTCCCGACGTGACGAGCATGTCGCCCTGTTCGACCTCCGCGTTCGCGGCCATGTGGCGTAGCTCGAGCGTCGAGCCGTCGCCGGAGCCGAATGCGACGCCGCGCAACCCGTTGCGCAGCACCTGCACCGGGATGGCGTGATCCTTGTCGGTGATGAGCGTGACCTCCGCGAGCAGCGGCTGGACCCGCGTCACCTGCCCGAGCACCCCGTTCGTGTGGATCACTGGCTGGCCGGGCTTCACGCCCTGTTGGCTCCCCTTGTCGATGATGAACTTGCGGCTGAACGGGTCGCGTCCGGCGTAGACGATCTCGGCGAAAATCGCCTCGCCTGCCGGCAGCTTCGCGCGGGCGTCGAGGAGCTGGCGCAGTTGCTCGTTCTCGGCGCGCAGGCTGTCGAGCTCGAGCAGCTCCGGGGCTTCTTTGAGTTTCTCGGTTCGCAGCGCGGCGTTCTCGCGCCGCAGCTGCGTTTGAGTGGTGAAGAACTCGCGCGCGCCAGTCACGGCCGATACCGGCGCGATCGCGAGCTGCTGGATCGGGTAGACCGCGACCGCGATGACCTGCCGCAACGGCTCCGCGTAGCGGAACCGTGCGTCAAGCACCATCAGCAGGACCGAGAGCAGCGCGAAAAAGGTGAGGCGGGCGACCGGAGCCGGGCCCCGATGGAAGAACTGGGGTGGCGCGTGCTCCATATATCGAGGGCTGAACGATGAAGGATGAATCAGGCGTCGTCGGAATGGATCCTCCTTCTGCCCTCATCCTTCCGCGTTCGTCCGTGCGTGGTTACTCGTTCGTGAAAAGGTTGCCGAGCTTCTCCATTTTCTCGAGCGCTTTGCCCGACCCGCGTACCACACAGGTGAGCGGATCCTCGGCGACGATGACTGGCAGACCGGTTTCTTCCATCAGGAGCCGGTCGATGTCGCGGAGCAGGGCCCCGCCCCCGGCGATCACCATGCCCTTCTCGGCGATGTCGGCGCCGAGCTCAGGTGGCGTCATTTCGAGGGCCGACTTCACCGCTGAGACGATTTGGTTGAGCGGCTCGGTCAGCGCTTCGAGCACTTCGTTCGAGGAGATGGTGAAGCTGCGCGGAATGCCCTCCGCGAGGTTACGACCCTTGACCTCCAGCTCGCGCACCTCCGACCCCGGGAACGCCGAGCCGATTTCCTTCTTGATATTCTCGGCGGTCGACTCGCCGATCAGCATGCCGTAGTTGCGGCGGATGTAGTTGATGATGGCTTCGTCGAACTTGTCGCCGCCGACCCGTACCGAGCCGGAGTACACCATGCCGCCGAGCGAGATGATGCCAACCTCGGTCGTGCCGCCGCCCACGTCGACGACCATCGAGCCGGTCGCCTCGGCGACCGGCATGTCGGCGCCGATCGCCGCGGCCATCGGCTCCTCGATCAGATACACCTGGGAGGCGCCGGCGCCGATCGCGGACTCGCGGATCGCGCGCCGCTCGACCTGCGTCGAGCCGCACGGTACGCAGATGATGATGCGCGGCGAAGGGGACAACAGGCGCGAGACGTGGACTTTCTTGATGAACTGCTTCAGCATCTGCTCGGTGACGGTGAAGTCGGCGATGACCCCGTCCTTCATCGGCCGGATCACCGTAATGTTGCCCGGCGCCTTGCCGAGCATCTGCTTTGCTTCTTTGCCGACGGCCTGAATCGAGCGTTTGCCGTTGGGCCCGCCCTCCTGACGGATCGCGACGACGGAGGGCTCATCCAGCACGATGCCCTTACCGCGGACGTAGATCAGGGTGTTGGCGGTGCCGAGGTCGATGGCGAGGTCATCGGACAGATAGGCGCGAAGAAATCCGAACATGTTGTGGTCTAGTTCCGGTGGCTGATTACTGCCCCGAGGCGCGGGGGCGATGCGCGAGCGCGCTATAATACTCCAAGATAAGGCCTTGTTCTAAGTCGAAAATCACGATGTCGCTCAGTTTGGATGACGTGCGCCGGATCGCGCACCTCGCCCGCATCGCCGTCACCGACGCCGAACTGCGTGAGGTGCACCAGCAGCTGAACGGCATTCTTGCGCTGGTCGAGCAACTTAAGGCGGTCGATACCACCGGCATCGATCCCATGGCGCATGCCCAGGACGTGACGCTCCGCTTGCGCGAGGACGCGGTCTCCGAGTCGGACCAGCACCGGCGGTTCCAGTCGATTGCACCGCAGGTCGAGGCC
>Ga0187846_10000373_pt1 | contig 26412 bp, 27 predicted proteins | sample TC_taG_FD_161473 | JGI IMG/M metagenome (GOLD analysis project Ga0187846, IMG submission 161473) | Biofilm microbial communities from the roof of an iron ore cave, State of Minas Gerais, Brazil - TC_06 Biofilm (v2) | ecosystem: Environmental > Terrestrial > Deep subsurface > Cave > Wall biofilm... | reverse complement strand
GATCTTCGATCTCGATCCCTCGACCGAAGACATTGCGCCTGTGATCGACGCGGCTCGATTGCTCAAGAGCATGCTGGATGAGCTGGAATTGCCCGCGTTCCTCAAGGCGACGGGTTCCCGAGGGTTGCACGTCGCCGTACCGCTCCGCCGGAAGCAGGATTTCGATTCCGTGCGAGCCTTTGCCAGAGGCGTGGCGGAGAGGATCATTGCCCGCGATCCGGAACGATATACGCTGGAACAATACAAGAAGAACCGCCGGGGACGTGTTTTTATCGACGTGAACCGCAACGCTTACGCGCAGACGGCGGCGGCTGTGTATGCGGTGCGAGCGCGGAAAGGAGCGCCCGTTTCCGCTCCGCTCCAGTGGAATGAATTGCGGAAAGGCTTCCGCCCGGATGGCATTACCATACAAACGGTCTTCGAGCGTCTGGAGCAGATCGAAGATCCCTGGAAGGATTTCTGGCGGCGGGCTACATCGCTGGATAAGGCCAACCGCTAACAGGAACAGCACTCCTGGTGCGCGCAAGATTAGAATAATTGAATGGCCAGAATCATTTCGACTCTGATCGTAATGGGGACGCTTTTGGGCCTGGCTCTGCCGACGCAAACGGCATCCGCCCAACCGGCAATGCCAACCATCGAGGTTCAATCCGACCTGCTCCAGTTGATGCGGGGCATCTTTTATCCGGCATCCAACGTGGTTTTCGCCCCGCAAAACGACAATCCCGCTGACTTGAAGATCGCCCCCGGCAACGATCCCTCGATGGCAACCGATCCCCTGGTCAGCACGTTTGGGGGTTGGCAGGCTGTAGAGAACGCGGCACTGGCTCTCACGGAAGCCACTAATCTACTTTTAATTCCCGGACGTAAGTGCGCGAATGGCTTGCCCGTTCCGATGAATAATCCGGACTGGCCGAAATTTGTTCAAGAGCTTCGGGATGCCGGAATGAAGGCTTACCAGGCAGCCCAATCCAAGAACCAGGACAAAATGGTTGATGTCGCCGATACGATGACTAAGGCGTGTGCCGGCTGCCACAGAAAATGGCGCGAAAAGCCGAAGCTGGCAGACCGATGTAAATAGAGACCCCCTGGCGAACATTTTGAGCGGCGTTGAGCGACGGCGATAGCGAAGCTCTTGTATACTGACCACCATAAAGGAGTGCAAGCCATGAAACCAATCCTGCCTGCATGTCTGCTGCTGGCGGCGGCCGTACCCTTTGGGCACGGCAAGAGCGAGAAAGACTCGGTCCAAGAGATCTTGATACAGCTAGAACAGGATTGGAGCCAGGCGGATATCAAAAGAGACGCCGCCGCCCTAAACCGGATCCTGGCTGAGGACTGGATCGGTATCGATTTTGAAGGCACAATCCTGAACAAGGCTCAGGCATTGAACGGTATCACCTCTGGTTCCGGCTCACTTCAGTCCACCGTTCTGCGGGACATGAAAGTCCGCGTGTACGGCAGCACCGCCGTAGTGACCGGAACCGATATCGAAAAAGGCGAGTACCACGGCCAGGACAGCAGTGGGAAGTACCTATGGACAGACGTGTTTGTGCGCCGGAACGGACGCTGGCAAGCGGTTTCTTCGCAATCCACCAAGCTCAGTGGGCCGGTGGGGCCGGAGCAGTTCGCCTTCCGGCTCTTTTGACCTAATCGTTCCCCGAAATCTGCAGCAAGCTCTCCGCTGCGCTTCCTTTCACCACCGCGTCCGCTTCTTCCGCCGTGAACTTCTCGACTTTGGAGGACATGTTCATCGAGCAGAATTTCGGCCCGCACATGGAGCAGAAAGCGGCGTCTTTGAAGCCTTCCTCGGGAAGCGTTTCATCGTGATAGGCCTGCGCGGTCTCCGGATCGAGTGACAGCGCAAACTGTTCCTTCCAGTCGAAACGGTAGCGTGCGCGCGAGAGCGCGTCGTCCCGGTCGCGGGCGCCTGGCCGCTTACGCGCGATATCGGCGGCATGCGCCGCAATTTTATACGCGATGATTCCCGCCTTTACGTCCTCCCGGTTCGGCAGCCCCAAGTGCTCCTTGGGAGTGACGTAGCACAACATGGAGGCGCCATACCAGCCAATCATGGCGGCGCCAATGGCGGAGGTGATGTGATCGTAGCCGGGTGCGATGTCGGTCACCAGTGGTCCCAAAGTGTAGAAAGGCGCCTCGTAGCAGATTTCGTTTTCCTTCTGCACCTGCAGCTCGATCTGGTCCATGGGGATGTGGCCCGGGCCTTCGATCATCACCTGGACGTCGTACTCCCAGGCCTTCTGGGTGAGCTCGCCCAGCGTTTTCAACTCGGCGAACTGGGCCTCATCGCTGGCATCCGCCAGGCTGCCCGGCCGCAGGCCATCGCCTAACGAAAAGCTCACGTCATATTTCTGGAAGATCTTACAAATATCCTCGAAGCATTCGTAGAGCATGTTCTGCCGATGGTTCTTCACCATCCATTCCGCCAGAATCGATCCGCCCCGGCTCACAATGCCGGTAATGCGTTTGGTCGTCAGCGGAATGTATTGCACCAGGACGCCGGCGTGAATCGTCATGTAGTCCACGCCCTGTTGGGCCTGCTCCTCGATTACTTCGAGCATGACCTGCTTGTTCAGGTCTTCGACGCGGCGCACGCGCGAGAGCGCTTCGTAAATCGGAACGGTACCGATGGGCACCGGCGAATTCTTGATAATGGCTTTCCGAATCGCGGGAATATCGCCGCCGGTGGAAAGGTCCATCACCGTATCCGCGCCATACTTCACCGAGTCGCGCAGCTTTTCGAGCTCTTCTTCGATATTCGAGGTGACCGCGGAATTCCCGATGTTGGCGTTGATTTTGCATTTGCTGGCCACACCGATGGCCATGGGCTCGAGATTGGTGTGGTTCACGTTGGCCGGAATAATCATCCGGCCGTGGGCCACTTCGGAGCGGATCAGTTCGGGGGAGAGGTTTTCCCGCCGCGCCACGTAGTGCATCTCTTCCGTAATGATGCCCTGCCGGGCATAATGCAACTGCGTGCGGATGGTGTCGTTCTTTCGTTTGGCTACCCACTCTGTGCGCATATTGGCTCCTTCGAGGAAAGGCTTTTCCAGCATTCAGCCGCTAACCGCCCCGCGGTTAGCGGCTGATAGCCGAGGCTGAACGCTTGCTTATTTCTTCTTCTTAGGCTTCTTGGCTTCTTTTTTGGGACTGCGGTCCTTCGCCACGGAAATCCTCCCTTACGTTGAAATTATACTCGTTTGTCCCAGCCGCGATTCTGCAGATTGTAACGATGGCCGCGCCATTCGATGGTACTACCGAATGCCGAGGAAAGCAGGGCGGCGAGCCAGAGCCAGGTGGCGAGGGGGACTCCCACTACGTGCGACCAGCCGTAGCGGCGAAACCAGCCGGCATACTCGGGCAGAGCCGCGCGGGCCAGCGCTGCCCGGTGCGCACCTTTAAACATTCCGGGCCCGAGCTGCGCGGCGAGGGTCCACCATCCCAGGCGATGCCCCTGGCAGCCCGCCGCAATCGACGCGGCCATCGCGCCGCAATAGAAGAAATGGGCCACCAGGCCCGGCCACCACTGGCGTGAGTCGTAGAAGCGGGTGATCATCATCTGCCGGCGCATCCAGTGCCATAGGTCCCGTGCGGAGATGTGCTCCCGGCTGGGTACCAGAGCGCCGGGAGAATAGGCAATCTTGAGACCAGCGGAGCGGACGGCGACGCTGAGCGCGTAGTCGTCACTGATGGCGCCTGTCCAATAGGTGGGCACACCAGCCTCGAAAAAGGTATCCTTGCGAATGGCCATAGCGCCGCCCCATGCAAAGCGGTTGTCTCCCGCACTCAGCATTCCCGCGGGAACGGCGTCCCACACGGCGCGCAGCACGGACCAGAAGTTCGCCGGTTCGGGCAGGAACCAGCGATACCCGGTTGCCGCGCCGGTGCCTTCCTCGGCCAGCGGAGCGGTTAGCGCGCGCAGCCAGCCCCGCCTGACACAGCCGTCGGAATCGGCGAAGGCCAAAATCTTGCTGGGCTTGCGCGTGGCGTGCACCGCGGCCATCAGATTCTGGATCTTTTCCCCGGTCACCGGATCGGCGCCGTGGGCCAGCACCACTTTCGCTCGCGGCGGCAGCACTCCGGGCGGAATATCATTCGCGCTGTGAGCCGCGATGAGCAACTCGTAATCCGGGTAGTCCAGGGATGCCAGCGCCGCCAGATTCTCGCGCAGCCCCTCATCCTCGCCCTTCACCGGCACAATCACGCTGGCCGGCGGCAGATCTTTGGGTTCTTCTGCGAGCCGGCGCAGCACATACCGCGCGCGCCCCCGTTCGGTAGCCAGCGAGCAAGCGGTGAGTATCAAGGCCGGAACAACAAGGGACCAGAACCAGACCACCAGATGTAGGATAACAACCGAAGCGGCGCGAGGCGAGGTACTCTCGGGGGTACCCCTCGTGCAAGGCAGAGCCTTGTGCACCCGCCTGGGAACAGCCTTGCTATTTCGTGTAGTGAGCCAGATCTTTTTCGTTTTCCAGGCAGATGTAGTCCAGCAACTCGCTGTTTAAGACCAGAAACTGATTGAGCTGGATCGTCCAAGGAGCTCGATAGGCCTTGGGATCGTCCACCGTGATCCGGATTTCTAATCGCCCGTAATTGACGCGCCGGAAACGCTCGATTATTTTGCCGGCCTCGGTTAGAGGGCTACCGCTGCGATCAAGCCAGATTCCGTCTCGAAAGCCGGCCGTCTCGACTACGAGGGTGTCTCCGTCCCATTTCGCGGTGGAATAACCCACCCAGGATGGCTGCGGATCAGCCTGCAGCGGCCGGCCATCGGTGAATATCTGGCGGTACGTGGCATTGCGCTCATTCAAGATAACCATCAAACCTGGGACCTGGACAATCTTCTTTAGCAACGGGGTGGTGTGCATCATGAGGATGCCCGTTGGCAAGCAGCGGGTTCCCGGATCCTCCTGCCCATTGAGCGCTTTGCGTGCCTTCACCAGGTCCGCGGCCCAGGGTTGGTAAGGCAAACCGCCTTTCACCCCCCAACCGATGTTCAGGAACTGCTCCCCTATTTCCATGTCGTCGCAGCCCTCGGGCGGGCAGGGCCGGGTCTTCTCGGCTTGCCAGATCCCCGAGAAATCGGGCTTGCCATCGGTGGTTCTCGGCGTGGGGGCGTTGAGGTCGGGCGCCCCGCTGGAAGTCTTGGGCACGCCGCCAGTCGGATAGTGCAGCCACTGCGCACCCAGCGGCGCGGCGATCAGGCCCACAAGGGAGGCCACTATGGCGAATCGCATAGAACCTGTTAACCTCCCGAACCGGCCGCACCTCCCGAGGCCGCGGCTTCCGCGCTCAGTTTATTAAAGAAGCGCTTGATAATCATCTTGGCGGTGGTGTCCAGCAAACGCTGGCCCACGGAGGCGATCGTGCCGCCCACTTCCACGCTGCCATCGTACGCCACCTGGGTGCCGCCTTCGGCCGCCGACAAGGTGAGCAGGCCATCACCTCGCATAAAGCCGATTTTGCCGCTCCCTTCCACGATCAGGCGGAACCCGGCCGGCGGGTTTGGCTCAGCGATGCGGACCTTGCCATCGAAAAGCCCGGAAATGCTGGCCAGCACCATCTTCATCTTCATGTGGTATTCGCTTTCGCCGATCTGTTCAAGGGCATCGCAGCCAGGCATGCTTTTTCCCAGCACCGCGGGATCTTGCAGCAGCGCGTAGGCACGTTCTGGCTCGACCGGGATTACGTGGGCACCGGCAATTTTCATGAGGCCCTCGATAGCGCCACCTGAATCGCCCGCTTCGCCCGCACGCGGGCCAGGTGGCGGCGATAGTCGGCGGAAGCGTAGAGATCGGAATTGGCTTCCTCTCCTTGGCCGATCGTGGCGACCGCCTTCTCCACGGGAGCGCCGTCTTCCAGGAGCTTTTCGGCTGCCAAGGCGCGGAAAGCATGCGGGCCCATTCCGGTAATGCCGATGCGCGCGAAGGCGATTTTGCCATCACTCTTCACGATACGTGCCGCCACCCCCACAATAGCGAAGCCCGAAGCCGGGTGCGGCAGCTTTTCGTACCGGTAGCCTTCCTTACCGGCTTCGGCAGGCACCAGTACTTGCACGATGATCTCGCCTGGCTCGATGGCTGTGGTGAAGGGGTCCAGGAAAAAATCGCCGGCGTACACGGTGCGCTCGGATTTCGCGGAAGCCAGCCGCACCTGAGCTTCGAGAGCCAGCAGCGAGGCGGGGTAATCGGCGGCCGGATCGGCATGCGCGAGGCTGCCGCCAATGGTGCCGCGATTGCGCACCTGGATATCGCCAATTTGACTGGCAGCCTCCGCCAGCAGCGGGCAGCGGCCCCGAATCAGAGGCGAGCTCTCGAGATCGTGGTGGGTGGCGGTCGCCCCAATGTGAAGGACGCCGCCGGCTTCGGTGATCTGGTTCAAGTCCGGCACGCGCCCCAGATCCACCACATGTTCCGGTGACGCCAGCCGCAACTTCATCAGCGGAATCAGGCTCATGCCGCCGGCCAGGACTTTGCGCTCGCCGCCGGCGATCAGCTCGAAGGCTTCCTGGAGCGTGCTGGGAGCGGAATACTCGAATGGTTGCGGAATCATGCCCGGCCTCCGGTCTGGATGAGATTCCAGATCTTTTCCGGCGTGAGCGGCATATCGATATGCCGGACGCCCAGGTGCGAAAGCGCATCCACTACCGAGTTGACTACGGCGGGCGAGCAACCGATGGTGCCGGCCTCACCGACCCCCTTGACGCCTAGCGGATTCACCGGCGACGGCGTCACCGTGTGGCTGGATTCAATCCAGGGCATCATGTGCGCCTTGGGAACCGCGTAATCGGTCAACTCCCCCGTGAGCAGCTGCCCGTTTTCGTCGTAGACTGCCTGTTCCCACAAGGCTTGGCCGAGTCCCTGGGCTACGCCGCCGTGCACCTGGCCGTCTACCAGCAGCGGGTTGATGATTTTGCCGCAATCATCCACCGCCACGTAGCGGCGGATGGCCACTTCGCCGGTCTCGGGATCGACATCCGTAATGACGATGTGCGCCCCGAACGGAAACGTGAAGTTGGGAGGCTCCCAGAAATGCGTGGCCACCAGGCCGGGTTGCGTATGGGGCGGCAGTTTCATGGCCCGGTAAGCGGCAGCCGCGATCTCGCCGAAGGAAACCGATTTTCCACTGGCCTCGTGCACACAGGAGCCGCCTACCAAGGTCACGTCGTCTGTTGCGAGCAGCATGGCTCCGAACTTTTTCATTTTGCCCTTCAGCTCTTCGAGTGCATAATGCAGAGCGGTGCCGCCGATGGCGGTGGTCCGGCTGCCGAAAGTGCCGATGCCGTATTGCACCAGGGCGGTGTCACCATGGAGCACTACCACATCATCGATGTCCACGCCCAACTCATCGGCAGCAATTTGGGCGAATGTGGTTTCTTCGCCCTGACCGTGCGGCGAAGCGCCGGTCATTACGGTGACTTTGCCGCTCGGCTCGATTTTGACGGTGGCCGATTCCCAGCCGCCGGTCGGTGTCGCCGGCGACGGCCCCATGGCGCAGATCTCGCCATAAGCCGATATGCCGATGCCCATCAGCTTGCCTTGAGCGCGCGCTTGCTGCTGTTCCCGGCGAAGATGGGCGTAGCTCACCTCTTTCAGAGCAGTCTGAAGCGGCAGCCCATAATTGCCGCTGTCGTACGTCAGGCCGGTGGCTGTCGGGAACGGGAACTGCTCGTTACCCACGAAATTCTTCATCCGCAATTCCGCCGGATCCATCTTCAGCTCGGCCGCCAGGATGTCCACCATGCGTTCGATGCCGTGCGTAGCTTCCGGGCGTCCGGCGCCGCGGTAGGCATCCGTGGGAAAGCAATTGGTGAAGACGCCCACGATATCCGCCGCGATGTGCTTGAATTTGTATAAGCCGGGCATCATGAGCACGGAAAGCGTCGGGATGGCGGGCGTGAGCAGTTGGAGATAAGCGCCCAGGTCCTGGATGATCTTCAACTTCAGTCCGAGCATGGTTCCGTCGCGTTTGGCGGCCAGCTCGTAGTAATCCACATGACCGCGGCCGTGAATGGTGCCGAGGAAATTCTCACGGCGCGACTCGACCCACTTGACCGGCTTATGGAGGCGCTGGCTGATGAAGGCCATCAAGATGTCTTCGGCGTAGATATCGATTTTGGAACCGAAGCCGCCGCCGACCTCCGGCGCCACCACGCGCAGCCGGTTTTCCGCAATGCCAAAAATCGAAGCCAGCAGGCTGCGCAGCAGATGAGGCGCTTGGGAGGAGGAATAGAGGGTGAGCGACTTTTCGGCAGCGTGCCAATCCGCCACCACTCCCCGGGTCTCCATGCACATGGGGATCAAGCGCTGGCTGGTGATGCGCTGTTTTACCACCACGTCAGCTTCGCGGAAGGCTTGCTCGATATCGCCCCCTTGTTGATGGAACGTGAATGCGGTATTGTCGGGCCACTGGGGGTGGACCGCGGGCGCGCCGGAAGCCAGCGCTTTTTCCGGATCGGCTACAGCCGGAAGCACTTCGTATTCGACTTCGACCGCGTCGGCGGCGTCGGCGGCGATGTAGCGATCGGTGGCGACCACGACTGCGATCGGATGGCCGGCGAAGTATACGCGATCCTGCGCCAACACATGATGGTGCGGCATGCGCAGCCCGGGCAATTGGGCGACGCAGGGAACCGAGCCGAGGTCCTTCACATCCGCGCCGGTGAAAACGGCGACCACCCCCGGCCGCTCCAGCGCGGGCTTCACATTCACGCTCTTGAGGCGCGCAGCCGCGTGTGCACTGCGCACGATACACGCATGATGCATGCCGGGCATCTTGACGTCATCGAGATAAGTGGCCGTGCCGGTAATCAGGCGCGGATCTTCCCGGCGGCGGATCCTCTTTCCGACCAGAGTCTGGGGCTTAATGATGGTAGTTGCCATACCCTATGCTCCTGCCTTGGCCGCCGCTCTTACGGCGTTGACAATATGCTGGTAACCGGTGCAGCGGCACAGGTTGCCCTCCAGCCCTTTACGGATTTCCTCTTCCGTGGGGCTGGGATTATCGGCCAGCAGTTGCTTGGCCGTCAGGATCATACCCGGTGTGCAGAAGCCGCACTGTAAGGCATGCTCGTTCCAGAAGGCTTCCTGGATGGGATCGAGATGCCCGTTGGAGGCCAGTCCTTCGATCGTGAGCACCTGGCAGCCATCAGCCTGGACCGCAAACATAGTGCAGGATTTCACCGCTTTATCGTCGAGCAGTACGGTGCATGCGCCGCATGTCGACGTTTCGCAACCGATGTGCGGCCCGGTTAAACCGACTACCTCGCGAAGATAGTGGATGAGAAGCAGCCGGGGCTCCAGTTCGTCCGTATAGGTTTTCCCGTTAATGGTAAGAGATGTTTTTCGTTTCATGGGGACGGTCTATGAAGTTACCAAACAAATGGCGGAAAAGCAAAGGTTTTCGTGAGGCACCAGTATCAGTTTTGAGCCGCTCCAAGGTTGTCGCTAACTGGGCGTGCCTGCCGAAGGCAGGGCCAGCAGTTAGTTTTGAGGGATTTGATCGAATTTTGCCGCCAAAATAAAATCGCTCTCGGTAAGGCCATTGATTTTGTGGGTCCAGATTTCGACGCCGACCTTACCCCACGACAGGTACAGGTCGGGATGATGGCCTTCCTGCTCCGCGATGGCGCCCGCCCGGTTCACAAAATCCAGCGCCTTCTGAAAGTCGGGGAAGGTGTATTTTTTCGCGAGGTGATGCTCGTTCACTACCTCCCAGCCGTTTACCAGGGCTTTGAGGTTTTCCAATTCCGCGCCTTTGAGCGGCGGCACGCCGCCGCGGCATGGGACACAGTGTTTTTGCGCCAGATTCATGCTCGTTTTTCCTTTCTTGTTCGAGACGCGGCGGAAAGTGCCGCGGATCACAATAGATGGAATCTTCCCTTAGATTATGTCCAAGTCCTTCCCCGGTTCAAGCGGGAGCTTTGGCGGGCCGTAATAAGATCAACAGCTGGGCCGGCGAAATCGCCGGCAATCCCTGTCTGAAACGGTCAGCGGCCGAACAGGATGCCGGTCTCTACTTCGACCGGGTAGCCTTGGCTCTGATAAGGCTTGAACTTCCATTGGCGGAGAGCGTCAGTGATCGCCTTCGCTTGATCGTTGAAGGCGCTGAGGAAGTGGATGTGCTTCACTTTGCCTTTTGTGTCGATGACGATGCGGACGGGAACAGGTTGAATCTAAGTTCTGTAAAGACCGGGTCAGCCCGGGCGATCATATTTTCGTCCTGCGCGTAATCCTGGATGCAGACCGGGACAGTGCCGCCGGTGGCTCCTCCTGTGGGATCGGCTTCGGGGGATAGCTTCATTTTGTTCATGTCCCGGGTCAGGTCTTCCAGTAGTTTTGTGTCACGGCTGGTGATCACTATTTGCAAGGCGTGGCAGCGGATCTGGGTAGCGAAGACGAACCAATGCAGTTGAGCTACAGGAGACCAATAGGAGAAGGAGGTAAAGGAGCGACCGGCGATCCGGGTCTGAGCAGGTGGCGTTTCCAGTTTGTAGCCGGCTTGCAAATGGTCTTTCATGTCATTGATCAGGCCGGTGGCGCCGCTCACTGGAACCGGAGTGAAGAAAAGGTCTTGGGCAGTGATCAAGATACTGCCTTGGGCAGAGCCTTGGAATGTGGCGTCCGGGCTGAGTTGAGCGAGCACGTATCGGCCGGTATCGGATGGAGGCGGACCTTTGTATTTCTCGATCCAGCCTCGCGGCAGCGGGTAGGTCATGCCAAAGTACTGATCGTGGAAAAGATTATTGGCTACGGCCGCTCCCTCCGGCACAGGGGTCATCGCATCACTGGCGCTTGACCACGCGCCCTTTACAAGGATGACTCCGGCCGGCACTTTGGGAACGGCTTGCTGGCCGAGGACCTGGCCCAAAGCCGGTAGCCATAGGGTCAAAGCAAAGACGAGCGTGGAGCATGCGAGTCGAAAACGCATATTCCTCCTTCGAGTCGAAGCGAAAGACTTAGTACGCCATTTCAGAATTTCGGTAACGTATTCCGCTGGACCGCTCCCTCCGGTCGCGGCTCAGTAACACCGGCGTTTTCCGAGCCGCGACCGCCAGGGAGCGGTCCGCCGCGTTTATCGGCGGCCTGGAAAGGGCTCCTAATTTGGCCAGCGAGCGAGCGCGTGACTGCTAGAGGGAGCGCAGAAAGTCCAACAGATCCTGCTGTTGGCTGGGGCTGAGGTCAGTGAAATTCTCCTCCACAGAGTTGGCTTCACTGCCGGAACTCGCATGCGCCCCGATTGCCTGGAGCAGGTTCGTGGTGCGGCCATCGTGCAACAGGAAGATCCGTTGTCCGAGGCCCCACAAAGGAGCGGTGCGGAACTGATCGCCACCCGCGCTGCCTTGCGAGACGTTGTCCGCCAAGCCTGTGCCCATGTGATGGATCTCCAAATCGGAGAACGCCAGAACCGGGACACTGCTCAAAGTGGGAACGAAATTGGATACTTGCGTGATGCCGGGCATTGGATTGTGGCAAGTCGCGCAGCCAATCGAGAGAAATAGAGAAGCGCCGTTGGCGATCGACTGGAGTGAGACCGGATTTCCATTGAGCACAACCCCGCCCGGGAGTGGCGGGGCCAGGAACCGCATAAAATTAGCGAACGCCGAGACGTCATCAAGGACCGTAGCGTTGGGCGTCGATCTCGGGTTGGAAGTATCCTCCGGATAGCCCCTCCCGGTGAGGTTTAGGCAATTCGCAGGGAGTCCGAGGGCATGCTGATCTTCTTCGGGCAATGGGCGCTCCTGAGGGAACAGCTCGTTGGTGATGCCCATCTCCACGTTGTAAGCCTCGCCAGTAAAGATATGCAGCGACTTGTTCTGGGCTTTCCAGCCGAAACGGGCGATGGTGCCGTCGTTGCCGTTGCGGTTGAAAGTACCGGCAATCCCAAAGTTATTGTTGAGATTGTTTGCCTGGTTCTTCAGCAGGGTGGAGTCATCGAGGTTCTCGATGAGGCCGGCGCCATAGACTGGCGTGGGAATGCGGAAGATGATGTTATTGGCTGCCTCCGCTGCGGCGAAGTTTGGCTGTGACAGCTTACAGGAGCCGGCGTCGGAGCGGCCAGTAACCGTGAACAGGTCTTCCACGCCTCCATTCGGACTGCTGGTATTTACCGTGCCATTCGCGTTAAAGAAGAATGGAAACCGGGCTTCTCGGGTTGGACCGTTGGCCGTGATGAAACTTGGGATGGTATTATCCGGTGCGACACCGTTGCTGACGAACAGGAATTGGGGATTGACGGCGGGGCCGGATCCTCCAACCGCGGGCTGAGCGTGACAGGAACTGCACTGGTTGGAGTTGAATCTTGGCCCGAGGCCGGCGTTGGCAGAGTTGGAGACCGTCTCTACTGCCTGGAAACGAGCCAGACCATTCTGGAAAAAGGCGGTAAAGCCGTTCGGGTCAATCGACGGAATGATGAGCGTTGCGCCAGTGCCGCGGTTGCCACTCTGAACTCCGGGATCGGTTTGGGCGAGACAACATAGCGCCATCGATAACAAACCGAATTGCAACCAAAATGCGGTGGCGGACATCTGAAGCTTACCGAATTGCATTGAGAGACACCCCTCCTTTGGGTTTTTGCGCCTCCGTTAGAGAGGGCGGAGACCTTTGTTTACATCAAGGGGTCAGCCGAAAAGGTGGATTGCAGGTTAGAATGACCCTAGGATGGGATGCCACTCGTCTGGTATCCACCCGCGGCCAACCCTCGCCCCCTAAGCGGGGGTTGGCCAAGCTCACAAAAGTGCGAAAAGCTATATCGCTCGTGTTGAAGGTACGAAAAACGGCTCAAGTGCAATTCGTTGGCCTCCACGCAATTGACGTTTGAAATCGCCCATTACTAGTATATCCAGTAGGCCCACTACTAGTAATAGTTAATTCGGCGTAAGAAATGCACACATGAGACGAAAAATTGCAGTGTGACGGCTGTAACGGTTACACGATTGAGTAAAAGCTGGACGCTACCTTCCCGATGACCCGAAGCCGCCCGTGCCCCGCTGAGAGTCTCGCAAATCCGCTTCCACCCATTCCACCGCTTCGTAGCGCGCCACGATCATTTGTGCGATCCGGTCGCCGGCTTTCACCTCGTAGGGTACTGATCCGAGATTCAGGAGAATAACGCGAATCTCGCCCCGATATCCGGGATCAATGGTGGCGGGAGCGTTGGGCATCGTGACGGCATACTGTAATGCCAAACCGCTGCGGGGCCGGACCTGCGCTTCGTATCCCGGCGGCAGTTCGATAGCAATCCCTGTGGGGATCAGCCGCGGCTGGCCGGGTTCCAGGGTGACGGCTTCCAGAGCATGCAAGTCCATTCCAGCATCCTCCGTGAAACCGTGCGCATAAGAAGGCAGAATCGCCTTGGGGTGCAACCTCCGGATCGAAACTCGCATGGATAACTGGATATCATAGCGTTTTGAGTTCTCCCAAACGCGTGATTACCGTGGCCCCGCTGCCGCCGGAGAAGAGCGCCTATGCACTGGCTCGCTACAGCCGGTCGCCGGATTCGATTGGCGACTCGCTGGCGTGGGTGCGCACCCACGATTCCCGCAGCTTCCTCGAGAGCTACTACTTTCAATACGGCCACGCTTCAATTGCCGATCTGGGCCACGCGGTGATCTGCTTTGAAGGAATTTCCGAGTTGGCAGCCACGGAAATCGAAAGCGAGCCGCTGTGGGATGGCCAAGCCAAATCGTCACGCTACCAGGACTTCTCAAGCTCCGGCTTCATCACGCCGCCCGAATTCGGCGCGGCTGAAGCCGCCACCTATCAGGCAGCGGCGGAGAGTCTGCTGGCAGCCTATGGTGAGGTGAATCGGCGGGCCTTGGATTGGCTTACGGAGCGGCACCCGCGCCCGCCGCAGATGAAGCCGGAAACGTACCGCCGCAACATCGCGGCACGTGCCTTCGATGTGGCGCGATACCTGCTGTTCTGGGGCGTGCCCACCAACGTGGGCCAAGTCACCAGCATACGAACCCTGGAGAAACAGATTCGGCGCCTGAAGGCTTCCGAATACGGCGAACTGCGAAGCCTCGGGCAGGAGATCGCCGAGGCTTGTGCCGCGGAGCCGGATTGCCGCTGGGAGCCGAATGCCTCCGCCGAGCCGCTGGCGCCCACTCTGGCACGCCATGCGGATGCCGATCGGCACGCCGCACAGGCCCGGCACGACCTCCGGCTTTGGGCCCAGCAGAACCTGCCACCCGCCGCCCGCGATGCGGCGCCGCGAGTGGACCTGCTGCGGCCCACCCACGTTCCAGCCGACATCGTGGCCACGCTGCTCTATCCGGTAACCGATCGGCCCTTTCGGGAATTGTACGAGATGGTCTGCGCGTGGAGCGAACGGCAGCGCTCCGAAGTGATCGACGTGGCGCTGGCTTCCCGCCCGCCTCAGGACGCCATCCTCGATCACTTCCGCGGCGGTCCTTACGTCTACGATTTCGTGATCGATATTGGCGCTTACCGGGATCTGCACCGCCACCGGCGCTGCCAGCAATTTCGCCAGGACTATTCCGGTAATCTCGGATATGAAACCCCGCGGCTCATCACCGATTGTGGCGCGGCGGAGATTTTTGATGGCTCGATGCGCGCCGCTTTCGATTCTCTGGAAAAGCTGCCCCTGCCGGGCGCTCATTATCTGTTACCTTTTGGAGCCCGATCGCGGTTTTTGTTCAAAATGGATTTTGCCGAAGCCGAGTACATCGCACGCTTGCGCAGCGGCGTGAAAGGGCACTTCAGCTATCGGCAGATCGCTTGGGAGATGAAATGCAGGATGGAGCAGATCGAGCCGGAACTGGGCCGCCTCATCCACGCCACGCCCCCATGGGTGGAAGATCCACTGAAGCGATAGGGCGTCGAAGTTTGGTCCGTGAGGGCTCGATCGCAGCAGTACCTTCCTCGATATGTTGGATGCGGCCGTTGACGTCCGTGATTGGAGCCGGCAATAAGGAGACAAACACATGTCATCAGCAAGCACCGCATCCGGGGCGCGATTTTTGCGCCTCCGGCATGCGTCGTGTTAGCATCGGATTAAATCCCGTGACATTGCGGGGACGTAGTTCAGTTGGTTAGAACGCCGGCCTGTCACGTCGGAGGTCGCGGGTTCGAGCCCCGTCGTCCCCGCCATTCCTTTAATATTTCCGCTCTGTTTCGGCGCCTGGGAGCCTTGATGGAAGCGACACCCGTCCCTCCTCCCGGTTGACGAACCAGCGCGCGAAACGTACTATATCGGTAAACGAGGAGGACTCGGATGCGTACCATGATCCTGTTTGTGTTGGCTTTCATTTTTCCCGCATCGCTTACGGTTGCACAAACTCGGACGGCGAACACGTTGAACATTTATGTGATCGACGTGGAAGGCGGGAATGCCGTTCTTTTTGCCCCGCCCTCGGGCGAATCGGTGCTCGTCGATACGGGTAACGGCGGCGACGGGGCTGTCCGGGATGCCGGACGCATCATGGCCGCCGTCCGGGACGCCGGACTTCAGCGTATCGATCACTTAATCATCACTCACTATCATGGCGATCATATCGGGGGCCTTTCCGAGTTGGCGACCCATATCCCCATCCAGGAATTCATCGACCATGGAGTGAATGTACAGCCCGGTCCCAATATTGACCCGGTGCTGCGGCGGTATGCGGAACTTTATGCCAAAGCCAAACACACGGTGGCGAAACCGGGCGATAAGATTGCCGTGGCTGGTTTGGACTGGCGCATCGTGGCTGCGGCTGGGGAGGTATTAAAGACGCCGCTCGCAGGAGCTGGTCAGCCCAATCGCTACTGTGCCAGCTTCAAGCCCACGGATGCCGCCAAGACGGAGGACGACGAATCAGTCGGAAGTTTCATTACCTTCGGAAAATTTCGAACCGTTGTCCTTGGTGATCTGACGTTGAACCGGCAGTTCGATCTGATGTGTCCGAATAACCGTCTCGGCACCGTTGATTTGGATATCCTGGCCCGCCATGGAAACCTCAACTCGGACCTGCTCCTGCACCCCCTGCATCCGCGGGTGGCGATCATGAACAATGGCACCCGGAAGGGGGGGCAACCGGAAGCCATGAAGGTGCTCTTTACTTCCCCTGGTCTCGTCGATGTTTGGCAAATGCACTTCTCCCTGCTCAGCGGCCAAGAGTACACCGTTCCGGGATTGTTCATCGCAAATCTGGTGGATGAACCGCCGGCCGCCATGCCCGTAGCGGCGTTCACTCCTCCGCCACAAGGTCAACCAGCTCCTCCGGCGCCACAGCACAATGGAACCGCTTACTACTTCAAAGTGTCGGCGCGGCAGGATGGCACTTTCACGGTAACGAACACCCGCAACGGCTTTAGTAAGACCTACAACAAAACAGCCGCCAAAGCCAATTGAATGGTTGTATCCGCTCGTCAGCAGGCTCCTGCAAACAGAGTGGACACCCCCGAAAACACAGGCCAAGCCGTTTGTTTTCATCGCCATCGTTGCACGCGGGCGCGAAAAACAACACGGTTGAAAGCCATGCCAGACCGCTCCCGACCCAGCCTCCGACCCGGAGGGGTACCCCACGGCGGAGGCTACGGCGGAAGCCCCGACCCCACTTTCCGGTCTCAGCTCGTTCAATCCGGCAAATGCCGGAGGCATTGCTGAGAAGAGAGAACTTTCTGCGGACTCGGCCGCCGCTCGTCTTCCGGCGCTGGATCGCTCTCGGCGCGCCGCCTCTATGGGTCGATCGGGGGTCAATTGATCCGTTAGAAATTAATTATTAATTCTATTGACTTCAAATCAAATTCATATTATGGTTATTCCTAATGGAGAGAGAAATGACATGATCCACAAACTTACGAAGCTCTATATCCGGCTGCAATTCTTTCGCGAAGATCACGGCCAGGACCTTATCGAATACGCCTTGGTTGTGGCCCTGATCGCGTTGGCCGCGACGGTTGGAATGAACACCGTCGCGTCCGATATCAACCAAGCCTTTGCGAATCTCGGCAGCAAGCTGACGACTTACACGTCGTAGGAAGCAATGAGGTTGGGCGGGCGCAGCTTGATACCCCGGCGCCACTGCGCCTCGTTACCAGCCGCAGAATTGACGTTCACAATATCTTCCAAAGAGTAGGTTTCGCTCTGAGTAATCACGCACATCCCTCAGCGCCTGTCCCGCTATATCTATTTCTTTCTGGAGTTTGAAACAAAGCATGTCTGAAATCAGTGAAGCGCAACTGGCGGCCAATCGCGCCAATGCCGCCCACTCCACGGGCCCCCGTACCGAAGAAGGCCAGAAACGCTCTTCCCTCAACGCCACGAAGCACGGGCTCACCGGACGCACCGCCCTCCTCCGCCGGGAAAAAAAGCAAAATTATGATGCCTTTTCCCAAGAGATGTTCAACGACAGTTCCGGGAAGACCGGCAAATGCCCTCGATGATCGCCATGTACGCGCTCCGCAAAGCGCAGGGCGTACCGTGGGATCCGCGCGAGGATGGGTGGTGCCGCTTCGCGCGTCTTTAGTGGGCAGACCCAGAGGGTACCCCGCGCGAGTCCGCCCGTCGCGATAGGGGCTTTCTGAGCCACGACGGTCGAAGCAAGGACCGCTCCCTCTGGTCGCGGCTCAGTAACGAATCGCCCACAGCGGTACGGGCTGGTAAAGCTGCCGAGCGCCAGCGAGGCGTACCTGATTACTTTTGACCTTTGTTTTTCAATGGGTCTTGCTCGCGCCCCCCGGCAAAACTTGATCGAGCCAGCGCAACATGACTGCGCCGATCTCCCGGTTGTTCTTTTCCAACATCATCATGTGACCATTGCCGTGAATGCCTGTCTGGCCGAGTTTGATCCATGTAAGATGAACTCCTGCCTGCTCCAGGTATTTGACGGTGCAGTGGTCGTAAGGGGCGTGGTAGGAAGCTTCCCCGGTTAGGGCAAGAATCGGGAGCTTCTGCAGGTTCGGCAACTGGCGAGCCGGTGATTGCTGCATCCAGCATCGGGCCAGATCCGGCGCATCCGGTTTGGCCTGCCGGATGCGGGTCAGATCCGACGCTTTGACAGCGGGCGGGGAATAGGAGAGTGGAACGGCCGTGATCCCCCAAGGCCGCGTCTCGGTAGCGGAGTCTCGAAACCAATCGGGTGCACTGATATTTTCCACATCGAAGAAGGGTTGGCCGTTGGGCTCGACCGCCAGGATCGCTTTCACCAGATCGGGGCGAGCATCGGCAACCGGCCACCCAAAGGCTCCGGACTGGGAATGGGTGAGCAGGATCGCCGGACCGATTTTTTCCAGCAAATTGAGGATGGCATCCCGGTTTAGCTCCTGCTGCAGCGTGAAGTTTTGAATGGAGGGAACTTGGGAGGCGTAGAATTGGTCGAAGGCGGCGTCGCCCGGTTTGCCTTGTCCTGGCCATTGGGTGTGCAGATGAGCCTGGGGCCAAAGATTATAGCGCTCCGGCGCCACAAACCGCTTTAGCGTATTCTCCAGATTCACCCGCGTTGCCGGGCCGTAGAGATCCGCCTCATATGCCGCTCGGCCTCTACCGGGTTGATCCACCACATACACCGTGTAACCCTCTCTCAAGAACAACTGTGCCCAACCCTCACGGCCATCTGGTGTGCCGGTGAAGTTGGTTCCGGTTTGGCTTCCGCCGTGAATCATCACGATAGGCCAGGCGTGAGTGCGCTGGCTTGGGATTTGGAACTCGGCATAAAGCTGGCCGCCCATGATCTGGCCGCCATTGCCGGTCGAATATTTGCCGCCGGCGAAGATGTAGCCTTGGCTGGCGATCGACAACAGTTTGGGAGGCCCGGATTGTGCGCTTGTGCCAATTGAGGTTGCCGTGACGAGAGAGAGAAGAACCGTGATCTTGGTCCAGCGTCGGTTCATATAAATCCTCCTAAAGCAGGCATCTCTGACCGGTGCGAATAGTATACATCCGGGCTGGTGCGTATCACGCGCAGAGCCCGGCATCCTTGGACCACGGGTGGTGTCCCGCGGTTGGCGGCCAAAACGTGTGAAAAACCGGCTGTCGTCTACACGCTCTTGCCCTCTGGCGCGTCAAAGGGTTGTGAGCCTGTTTCGGCTGATTCCCTGCATGCTGTCGGTGTCGGCATTTGCCGCCGATATCCCGCTAGACGCACTCCTGCAGAGGGTGGAAGACCGCTACAACCACGCTAAAACGCTCCAAGTCCTTTTTACGGAGCAATATACACCTTCCGGCAGCATCCGTCGAACGGAAAGCGGCCAGCTTACGCTGCGAAAACCCGGGCGCATGCGCTGGGATTATGCGCAGCCCAAAGGCAAACTGTGGATCTCCGATGGCAAATATGTCTGGATGTACAGCCCGGCGGACAACAAGGCGGAGAAAATAAAATTCAAGGAGAGCGAGGATTACCGTGCGCCGCTCGCCTTTCTTCTCGGTAAGTTGAACTTTAACAAGGAGTTCCGCAATTTACGGGCGCGGCCGGAGGGGATTGACACGCGCATTACGGCCGAACCCAAAACCGATAACCTGCCCTACTCCGAGGTGGAATTCGTGGTGACGCCGCTCAGCCAGATCCGGGAAGTCAAGGTGATTGGGTTCGATCGTTCGACCTACGACTTCACCTTCGATCAGGAAAAGATCGACCTGCCGCTGGATGCCAGGCTTTTCCAGTTCCAAACGCCTCCCGGTGTGCCCCTGGAGGAGGCAACTCCCTAGAAACCTGGTTAGCCTATGGCGGAATTCGTTCTCAAATACGCGGATGGCCGCGGGCAGATTCACCAGCAGGTCGCCACGGCGGGGTCTGAAAGGGAACTGCGCGAGCGCTATTCGCAGCAGGGATTCCTCATCTACTCGGTGAAGCCGCGCGGCCTGGCGGCGCCCACCTTTACCCGCCGCCGGAAGCTGGATCTCGAGAAGTTTCTGATTTTCAATCAGCAGTTTGTCACGCTGATTCGCGCCGGGCTGCCGATCCTGAAGTCCCTGGATCTGCTGGGCGAACGGCTGACGGATGCCCGGCTGGGGCCCCACGTTAAAGCCGTCCGCGACGAAGTACGCAATGGCACGCTGCTCTCCGACGCTTTCAAGCAGCAAGGTGTTTTCCCGAAGATCTACGTGACCTCGGTGATGGCGGGAGAGAAAAGCGGCAGCCTGACGGAGGTGCTCGACCGTTACATCAGCTATCAGAAGCTGTCTTTGGCGGTGCGCAAAAAAGTTCTGATCTCGCTGATGTATCCATGTGTGTTGATAGTGCTGGTCGTGCTGCTGATGGTTTTTCTGGTGACCTACGTAGTGCCGACTTTCGCGACGCTGTATGCCAGCATGCATGCGCAACTGCCGACCCTGACCCTCTTGCTGATTGCCCTCGGCACCACCGCGCGGAGCTACATTCTGGTGGCGGCAGCGGCCCTGGTGGGCGGGATCTTTCTGTTCCGCTGGTGGTCGCGCAAGGACACCGCCCGGGAAAGAATCGACAGCGTGAAGATCAAGATCCCGGTCGCGGGCGATATCTGGCTGAAATACCAGGTGGCGCAATTGGGACGCATTCTCAGTACGTTGTTAACGGGCGGCATTCCGCTGGTGCAAGCCATGGAAACGGCTGCGGAATCGCTGGGAACGCCCTTGCTGGAGCGGGCTGTTTCGATCGCGGGCAAGAGCGTCCGCGAGGGCCAGCCGCTCTCGGGATCGCTCCGGACCTCCGGGCTGGTCCCGGCCTTGGCCGTCGATATGATCGAAGTGGGCGAGTCTACCGGTGCGCTGCCGGCCATGTTGAGCAGCGTGGCCGAGTTCTTTGAAGAGGATGTGAACACGCGCATGCAGGCTACGCTTTCCCTGATCGAACCAGCCATCATGATCGTGATGGGCTCGTTCGTAGCGTTCGTGCTGATTGCGCTGTATCTGCCGATCTTTTCGCTGGCGGATACGATACGGTGAACCAGAGCACTAAGCTTTATGGCTACAAGTGAGAAGCTTCGGTTGGTCGATCCCACGGCGGAAGTGGAACAGGCCCGGGCCGTCGCCGCGCGCTATCGCTGCGAATACGTCGATTTGCGCGAGGGCGGCATCGAGCACGAGCTGTTCCGGTCCATCCCGGTCGACCTGATGTTCCGGTACAACTTCGTGCCGCTGCGCACCCACAACGGCACGCTCGAAATTGCTCTTTCGGACCCTCGCAACCTCAGCCTGATCGACGAGCTCTCGCTGCTGCTGAATAGGAAGCTGCGCGTAAAGGTGGCCACACTCTCGCAGATTTCCGAGCTGCTGAAGAAGACCGAACAATCGCAGCGGGTGCTCGAGGAGGTCACTGAAGGCTTCACCCTGGATGTGGTGGCGGACGAAGGCGACCAGGACGAAACGCTGTCGATTGATAAGCTGACGTCCACCGACAGCGACATCGCACCGGTCATCAAGCTGGTGGACACGACGATCTTCAACGCGTTGGAGCGGCGCGCGAGCGATATTCACATCGAATCGCGCGATCAAGAGGTAGCCATCAAATACCGCATCGACGGCGTGCTGCACTATGCCATGCCGCCCATCGCCAAGGATTGGCAATCCACCATCATTTCGCGCATCAAAGTCATGAGCGAGCTGGATATCGCCGAGAAACGCGTTCCGCAGGATGGGCGTTTCCGGGTGCGGTATAAGAACCGCTTGATCGATTTCCGCGTCTCGATCATGCCGACGATTCACGGCGAAGATGCCGTCTTGCGCGTGCTGGATAAAGAATCGATGAGCGAGAAATTCGCCAAGCTGTCGCTGGATGTGGTGGGTTTCTCCGATTGCGACCTGGCCAAATTCCGGCGATACATCACGGAACCTTATGGGATGGTGCTGGTCACCGGGCCGACAGGATCGGGCAAAACCACCACCCTGTACGCGGCGCTCAGCGAGATTAAGAACGACGAGGACAAGATCGTGACCATCGAGGATCCGGTCGAGTACCAAATCAAGGGTATTACGCAAATCCCGGTGAACGAGAAAAAGGGGCTCACCTTTGCCCGGGGGCTCCGCTCGATCCTCCGTCACGACCCCGACAAGATCATGGTGGGCGAAATTCGCGATCAGGAAACGGCGCAGATTGCCATTAACTCGGCCCTGACCGGGCACCTGGTGTTTACCACCGTGCATGCCAACAATGTGCTCGATGTGCTCGGACGTTTCCTCAACATGGGCGTGGAGCCGTACAATTTTGTTTCGTCGCTGAACTGCATTCTGGCGCAGCGGCTGGTGCGCGTGATCTGCGAGTATTGCAAGAAACGCGTGCGATACCCGGATTCGCTGCTGATCGAAAGCGGGCTCAATCCGGAGGTTTGGCGCGAGGTGCCCTTGCATGAAGGCGCCGGTTGTTTTGAATGCGGCGGGACGGGATTTCGCGGCCGGTCGGCGATTCACGAACTTTTGGATTTAACGGACCGTATCCGGGAAATGATCCTGGACCGCAGGCCCACTTCGGAGATCAAGCGGATGGCGCGGGAAGAAGGGATGACGTTCTTACGCGAATCGGCTGTGGAGAAGATGCGCGCGGGAGTGACGACCTTGCGCGAAATTAATAAGGTGACGTTTATCGAAGGGTAGAAACCAGACCGCTCCCTTTGGTCGCGGCTCAGAAAGGGCGTTACCGAGCCGCGACCGTAAGGGAGCGGTCAGAACCGCGGACTATGCTGCTGGAATCACTCAAACGTCTGGTGCAGGAACCGCCTCCCGCCATGGCCTTCGAAATTTCCGAAGCCGGTATTGCTGCCGCGCGAATCGGCTCCAAAGCCGAAGTCGAGTTCCGGCCCCTGAAGCCCGGCTCGCTGTCCGTCTCCCCGCTGAAGGAAAACATCCTCGATCCGGATGAATTCTCGTTGGCAGTACGGGCACTGGCAGGCGGCCGTGGAACGCGCAAGCGGAAAGATGTGGCCTTGATTCTGCCGGATTTCAGCACGCGCATGGCGGTGGTTGATTTTGACGAGTTTCCGTCGGATTCCAAGGAGCAGCTCTCGCTCATCCGCTTTCGGTTGAAGCGCAGCGTGCCCTTTGATGTCGAGTTAGCCGCGGTGAGTTATTGGGCGCAAATAGGCGCCAATAAGAGGGCGGATGTTTTGGTCGTGCTGGCGCCGCTCGAAATCATCTCGCGTTACGAAGCGCCCTTCCGGGCCGCGGGCATGAATCCGGGATTCGTTACGACTTCCGCGGTTTCCGCCCTGGAACTGGCTCCGGAAGCCGGTTTGAGCGTGCTGGCGAAGATTACCGGGCGCGTGTTGACCGTAGTCGTGCGGGACAAAGGCGTAGTGAAGCTGGTGCGCTGCCTGGAAGTGGCTTCGCAGGAGTGGGATGATATTGTGGCGGTGCTGCTGCCCACCTTCGTGTACGTAGAAGATAACTTGTCCGGACGCGTGGAGCACTTGATTTTATGTGGGTTCGGCGAATCGGATGAGACGCGGGGGCGCTATCGGGAAGAGCTGGGCGTGACCACCGAGCCTTTGCGCTCGCCGCTGGGAATACCAGGGGAGAACAATGCGGGGCTGCTGGGATATTTGCGGTCGTTCGCCAGGAATAATTAGATGAAGATTCCCATCAATCTCGCCAGCCAGCCGTTCCGGCGCGACCGCGCGCTGCTGGCGGCCTCTATCGCTGTGTCGTTGTCACTAGTCGCGACCCTGGGCGGGCTGATTTCCCTGATCATGATGGACCGCGCGCAACTGGCCGATGTCCGGCATGACGTCGATCAGCTCAACCGCCAGATTCGGCAGATCACCGCGCGGCAAGCCAGCTTGGACGCCGTACTGCGCCGGCCGGAAAATACGGAGGTCCTCGAGCGCAGTGTGCTGCTGAATGAGCTGATCTACCGGAAAGGCATCAGTTGGACGCGAATCCTGTCGGATTTGGGGAAAACCCTCCCGTATAACCTTCGGATCATGACCATACGGCCCTTCGTGAACAAAGACAATAAGATTACGCTGGATATGCAAGTAGGTTCGGAGACGCAGGGCGCGGTGATCGAGTTTTTGAAGGCGCTGGAATCTTCTGCGCTGTTCGAATCACCTTCCGTGCCCAGCAGCCAGGCGCCGACGCAGGCCGAACCGCTGTACCGCAGCCGGGTGTTGGTGAATTATGCCCAGAAGCTTTAGAGTTGCGCTCAAAGATCCCCGCGTGATTATGCGCGGCGTCATAGGCGTACTACTGGCGGCAAATCTGGTGGCGGCTGTGCTGGCGTTCAAACCCTTCGGCGGCTCGGCCGATGACTGGCGCCGGCAACAGGCGGATCTAAGCCGGCAACTCGCCCAATTGCAAGCTCGCGCGGCGAACGCGAAACGGATTGTGGATAAGGTAGAGCTGGCGCGGCGGGAGGGCGACGATTTTCTGGCCAAGTACTTCACCGGCCGGCGCACGACGTATTCGACGGTGATCGAGGAGCTGGAACATACGGCGGAGCAGGCGGGCATTAAACCGCGCACCCGCAGCGCCGAGCTGAATGCCATCGAAGGCAGCGATACGCTGGAGTGGATGTCCATTACGGCAGGATACGAGGGGACCTACGCCAGCCTGGAAAAGTTCGTCAACCTGCTCGACAAGTCGCCTCGGTTCTTGATCATCGAGACCATGCAGGCAGCGCCTGAGCAGAACAGCCAGATGCTGAACGTGACCCTGAAGCTGGACACGTTCGTGAAGGAAGCGCCCGGGGAAACCTCATGAAGCTGGGGGCGAACGAACCGAAGAAGGTCGCGCTGCTGGCGGTGCTGGCCGTGGGGGCCGGCTATCTGGTGTATTCCAACGTCTTGTCCGGACCCTCCGTTCCCCAAGCCACCCCTCGCCCACAGGCCGCCGTACCGGAGGATCTGCCAGCGCCGGCCGCAGCCGCACCAACGCCATCGGCGCCCGCAGCGCGCACTGCCCCGGCAAGGGGGCGGACGGACGAATTCCATCCGGTCTTGCGTTCCAAGCGGCCCGAGGATCGGATCAATCCGGAGATGGTAGACCCCACGTTGCGGCTCGATTTGCTGGCGAAATTGCAACAAGTGGAACTCCCGGCCTCGGGCCGGAACCTGTTTCAAGCGGGAGCGCCACCCGTGAAGGCTGAGCTGCCGAAAGGGCCGGAGCCCAAGATCCTGCCAGCCAAGCCGGCCGTTGAGACCAAGGCCGACCCGCCTAAACCCGCCGGACCTCCTCCACCGCCGCCCATCGCTCTGAAATACTACGGGTTTTCTGCACCTTCCGGAAGTAGCTCGAAAACCGCGTTTTTTCTCGATGGGGATGACATCCTGATGGCCAAGGAAGGCGAGACCCTGAAACGGCGGTACCGGGTAGTGCGAATCGGCGTAAACTCGGTAGTGATGGAAGACACCGAGTCCAAGCGCGAGCAGACGATTCCTTTGGCGGAGGAGGCCGGGTGAGAAAGCGCGATCAATCCGGCTTTGCGCTGCTGCTGGTCTTCCTGATGGCCGCCGCAATTGCCATCTCGCTGTATCTGGAGATTCCGCGCGTGGCGTTCCAGGCCCAGCGCCAGAAGGAACAATTGCTCATGGAACGCGGGGAGCAGTACAAGCGCGCGATTCAACTCTTCGTCCGTGCCAACGCCCGCTATCCGGGCAAAGTCGAAGATCTGGAGAGCTTTAATAACCACCGCTACCTGCGACACCGGTTCATCGACCCGATCACTGGGAAGGACGAGTGGCGCTTCATCCACATCAATGCCGCGGGTGTATTTTACGACTCGGTGCGCAACAAAAAGAAAGGCGACGAACAACAACCACAACAGGCGACTGGTCCGCAGTTTGTGGCGGAAGAGCCGGGATTGGGGGCTGCGTCCAACCCTGGTCAGGCGGGCGCCAATCCGGGGTTACGGCGCCGGGAAAGCGAGGGGGGCCCGGCCACTCCGCAAATCGGGCCGGACGGTCAACCGCTGCCATATGCGAGTTCGCTGGGCGGGATCCCTGGAATGCCGCCGAATCCGGCGTTGCCGCCGAACGGTAGTCCGCCGCAACCGTTTCCCGTACCGGGACAAGCGCAGGCGCTGGGAGCGCAAGCCCAAGCAGGGCTATTCCCTGGGGGCCAACCTGATCCATCTGGCCAGCCCAATCCGGGTGGACAACCGGTCCAGCCCAATCCGTTCGGCCAACCCAATCCGGGTGCGCAACCGGTTCAGCCGTTTACGCCCGTCGCAGGGGTGCCCAACCCGGCCCCAGTCAATTTTGCCGGACAACCCAACAACGGATTTGTTGGCAACAACAATAACGGCGTGGGATACAATTCCGCCACAGGCGCACCGCCGCAACCGGGAGCGCCGAACACGCCGGGAGGCTTCCGGGCCCCCACCCAACCGTTCCCCGGCGCGCCCGGAGTCCAGTCTCCGGGCGCCACTTCCACCAACACCGGTGGCTCATTCGTCGGTGGCGGAGGATCATTCGTGGGCGGCGGATCATTCGTGGGAGGAGGAGGTGGGAGCTTCGTTGGAGGCGGGAGCTTCGTCGGGGGTCA
>Ga0187846_10000372_pt1 | contig 26413 bp, 23 predicted proteins | sample TC_taG_FD_161473 | JGI IMG/M metagenome (GOLD analysis project Ga0187846, IMG submission 161473) | Biofilm microbial communities from the roof of an iron ore cave, State of Minas Gerais, Brazil - TC_06 Biofilm (v2) | ecosystem: Environmental > Terrestrial > Deep subsurface > Cave > Wall biofilm... | reverse complement strand
GGTCCGCGAGAGCCTCGCGCACAGCGGCCGACTCGAGCATGTCCCGGACGAGCGCGATCGCTGGCGCGCGGACGCGCGGCTGGTCGAGTTCCTGCATCGGTTCGGCCTCGACGGGGCGATGGACCCGGCGGTGCTGTCGGGCGGTGAGCGCAAGCGCGGCGCGCTCGCGCTCGCGTTTGCGCTCCAGCCCGAGCTGCTGCTGCTCGATGAGCCGACCAATCACCTGGACATCGACGGCATCACGCGGCTCGAAGAGCTGCTGCTGAAGGGGCCGACCGCCATTTTCATCACCCACGACCGCGCGTTTCTCGACCGGGTGGCAACGCGCATCGTCGAGCTCGATCGCGGCACCCTGCGCTCCTACCCCGGCAACTTCACGGCGTTCGAGGCGCGCCGCCGCGACGAGCTTGCCGCCGAGGAGCTCGCCAATCGCCGCTTCGACAAATTCTGGGCGCAGGAGGAGGTGTGGATCCGCAAGGGCGTCGAAGCGCGGCGCACGCGCAACGAGGGCCGCGTCAAGCGCCTGGAAACGCTCCGGGTCGAGCGCGCGGCACGGCGCGATCGCCTGGGCAATGTTCGGCTCGCGCTCGATGCGGGCGAACGCTCCGGGCGGCTCGTTGCCGAGCTGGAGGGGGTCGGCAAGCGCTTCGACACGCTCGAGATCGTGCGCGGTCTGTCGCTGCGGATCCTGCGCGGCGATCGCATCGGGCTCATCGGGCCGAACGGCGCCGGCAAGAGCACCATGATTCGGCTCATCCTCGGTGCCCTCGCCCCCGACGCCGGCACGGTGCGCCTCGGCACCGGTCTCCAGATCGCCTATTTCGACCAGCTGCGCGAGCAGCTCGACCCCGAGCAGACGGTCGTCGAGACGATCAGTCCGGGCGCCGATTGGGTCGGGCCAGCGGGCAACCCGAAGCACGTGATGAGCTATCTCGCCGAGTTCCTGTTTCCGCCGCGGCGCGCGCAGGCGAAAGTGTCGAGCCTCTCCGGCGGGGAGCGGAACCGGCTGCTGCTCGCACGGTTGTTTGCCCTGCCGGCCAATCTGCTGGTCCTGGACGAGCCCACGAACGATCTCGATATCGAGTCGCTCGAATTGCTGGAGGCCACGCTGCAGGAGTACACCGGCACGCTGTTGCTGGTGAGCCACGATCGCGCGTTCCTCGACAACGTGGTGACCCAAACGCTGGTCGCCGAAGGCGGCGGCAAGTGGCGCGAATACGTGGGCGGCTACAGCGACTGGGTGGCGCAGCGCCCCGTTTCGCCGCCGGCCGCGCCGGCACCCGCGCCGGCTGGGCGCGGCGACCAGCCGGCATCACGCCGGCCGCAGAAAGTGAAGCTCAAGTTCAAGGAACAGCGCGAGTTGGAGTCGCTCCCGGCGGAGATCGAGGCGCTCGAGCGCGAGCAGCACGATCTCACGGCGCGGATGGCGGGCGCCGACTACCACCGGCAGGGCGCCGAGCCGATCAAGGCGGATCGCGAGCGAGCGGAGGAGATCGAGCGGCTGCTCGAAGCCAAGTTCGAGCGCTGGAGCGCGCTGGAGGAGAAGGCGCCGCTCGCCGGTGCAGGCTTCCGCGAGAAGGATTAAGGTTCTGATCGTTGTTTTGTGGCCAGGGCTCGCGCTGCCCCATCACCCCCACCAGGAGGAGAACCGGAATGATCAGTGTGACCGTCAACGGCAAGAGCTATGAGGTCGACGCGGACCCGAACACGCCGCTGCTGTGGGTGATCCGAGAGCAGGTCGGCCTCACTGGCACCAAATACGGTTGCGGCATCGCACAATGCGGCGCCTGTACGGTTCACATCGATGGCGCGGCCGTGCGCTCATGCGTCACACCGGTCAGCGCCGTCACCGGTAAGAAGGTCACCACGATCGAGGGGCTGGCCACGGGCGGGACCCTGCACAAGGTGCAGCAGGCGTGGCTCGATCATGAAGTGCCGCAGTGCGGCTACTGCCAGGCCGGCATGATCATGGCGGTCGCGGCGCTCCTCAAGGACAAGCCGCGGCCGACCAACGCCGACATCGACGTGACCATCACCAACATCTGCCGCTGCGGCACCTTCCAGCAGGTGCGCGAGGCGATTCACGCCGCCGCCAAGGCCTAAGGAGGGCACACCATGACATTCATGCCAAAGATGAATCGCCGCGCCTTCCTGGTCGGCACCGCCGCGGTCGGCGGCGGCCTCGCACTCGGCCTGCGGCTGCCGTTCGGACCGGCGGTCGTCCGCGCGGCGGACGGCTCTCCCGAGATCACCGCGTGGGTCGTGATCCGGCCGGACGACACCGTCGTCATCCGGGTCGCGCGCTCCGAGATGGGGCAAGGCTCGCTCACCGGCCTTGCCCAGCTCGTCGCCGAGGAGCTCGAATGCGACTGGTCCAAGGTGACGACCGAGTATCCGACCCCCGGCCAGAGCGTCGCGCGCAAGCGCGTATGGGGCGATTTCGGGACCGGCGGCAGCCGCGGCATCCGTGAGTCGCACGAGTACGTGCGCAAGGGCGGTGCGGCAGCGCGCGAGATGCTGATCCTCGCTGCCGCCAACCAATGGCAAGTCCCCGCCGCCGAATGCAGCGCATCGAACAGCGTCATCACGCACCGGCCCTCGGGCCGCACCACGACCTACGGGAAGGTGGCGGAGGCCGCTGCCAAGCTCGAGCCGCCCAAGGACGTGCGGCTGAAGGATCCGAAGGACTGGAAGCTCATCGGCAAACCGGTCAAGCGGCTCGACACAATGGGCAAGCTGACCGGCCAGCAGGTCTACGGGTTCGACATCAAGCTGCCCGGGATGCTCAACGCCGCGATCAAGGATTGCCCGGTGTTCGGCGGCAAGGTGAAGAGCTTCGACGCCGTCAAAGTGACCGGCATGAAGGGCGTGCGAAAAGTGGTGCCGGTGGGCGACTCGGCGGTCGCGGTGGTGGCCGACACCTGGTGGCAAGCGAAAACCGCGCTCGACGCGCTGCCCATCGTCTGGGACGAAGGCGAGAACGCCAAAGTATCGAGCGCCACGATCGCCGCTTTCCTGAAAAGCGGCCTCGACGCCGACGAGGCGTTCGTCGGCAACCAGAACGGCAACGTCAAGGCTGCCATCGCCGGCGCGGCGAAGAGGGTCGAGGCGGTGTACGCCTACCCGTTCCAGAACCACGCGACGATGGAGCCGATGAACGCGACCGCGCTCTATACGCCCGACAAGTGCGAAGTGTGGGTGCCGACGCAGAACGGCGAGGCCGCGTTCGCGACCGCGCTGACGGCGTCGGGCCTGCCGGCAGCCAAGTGCGAGGTCTACAAGATCAATGTCGGCGGCGGGTTCGGCCGGCGCGCCGCGGTCCAGGACTACGTGACCCAGGCGGTGCTGATCGCGAAGCAGATGCCCGGCACGCCGGTCAAGCTGCTCTGGTCGCGCGAGGAGGACATGCTGCACGGTTTCTACCACCCGATCATGCAGTGCAAGCTCGTCGGCGCGTTCGATGCCAACAACAACCTGACCGGCCTGCACATGCGGCTCTCCGGCCAGTCGATCCTCGCCCGCCTGCGGCCCGAGGCGCTGCAAGGCGGGCGCGATCCGGTCACCTTCCAGGGCGTTGCCGACGGCGGCGAGCATGCGTTCGGCTACAGCATTCCCAACCTGCTGATCGATCATGCGATGCGCAATACGCACGTCCCGCCCGGGTTCTGGCGCGGCGTCAACATCAATCACAACTGCGTGTTCATCGAGTGCTTCATGGACGAGCTCGCGCATGCGGCGGGGCGGGACCCGCTCGAGTTCCGGCGCAAGCTGATGGCCCCGTATCCGCGGAACCTCGGCGTGCTGAACGCCGTGGCCGAGCGCATCGGCTGGAGCCAGCCGGCGCCGCCCGGCATCTATCGCGGGCTCGCGCAGATGAAGGCGTTCAACAGCTTCGTCGCGGCGGCCGCGGAAATCTCGGTCGAGGGGGGCAACAAGATCAAGATCCACCGCATCGTCGCCGCCACCGATCCGGGCTATGTGGTGAATCCGGCCCAGGTCGAGCGGCAGATCGCGGGCTCGTTCGTGTACGGCCTGTCGGCGCTCTTCTACCAGGAGTGCACCGTCAAGGACGGCCGCATCGAGCAGGAGAATTTCCATGCCTACAACTCGATGCGCATTCGCGAGATGCCGAAGGTCGAGGCGATCATCATGCCGACCGGGGGCACCGTCTGGGGCGGGGTCGGCGAGCCGACCATCTGCGTGGCCGCGCCGGCGGTGCTGAATGCGTACTTCCAGGCCACCGGCAAGCGCATCCGGTCGATCCCGCTCAAGAACCACGATATCCGACCGGCGTAGGCGCCGCGAGCGACTCCGGCATCCCGTCATGAACTACAAGATCCTCGGCCGCACCGGCGTCCACGTCTCGCAGCTCTGCTTCGGCACGATGTCCTTCGGCGGCGATGCGGACGCCGCCGCCGCCGGTGCGATGTACCGGGCCGGCCGCGACGCCGGCATCAATTTCTTCGACACGGCGAACCAGTACAGCGGCGGGCGCTCCGAGGAGATCCTCGGCGGCCTGATCCAAGGCCACCGCGAGGAGCTCGTGCTCGCCACGAAGGGCTTCAATCCGACCGGCGCCGACGTGAACGCGCGGGGCGGCTCCCGCCGTCACCTCACGCGCGCCGTGGAAGACAGCCTGCAGCGGCTCCAGACCGACCGCGTCGAGGTGTACTACCTACACATGTACGACGCCGCAACGCCGCTCGAGGAGTCGCTGCGCGCGCTGGAGGACCTGGTGCGCGCGGGCAAGATCCTCTACCCGGCGGTCAGCAACTACGCCGCATGGCAGACGCAGCGGGCGGTCGACATTCAGGACGCCCGCGACTGGGCGCGGCTGCAGGCCGTCCAGCCGATGTACAACTTGGTCAAACGCCAAGCCGAGGTGGAGATTCTGCCGATGGCCCAGGCGAACGGGATCGGGGTCGTGCCCTACAGCCCGGCGGGCGGCGGCCTGCTCTCGGGGAAGTACGCGCCGCAGGGCGAGCCGGCGACCGGGCGCCTCGCCCAGAATGTGCAATACCGCAATCGGTACGGCGAGGATTGGATGCACGACGTGGCGGCCAGCTTCACGCGGTTTTGCCGGGCGCGCGGGGTTCACCCCGTGAGCATGGCGGTGGCGTGGGTGGGCAGCCATCCCGCGGTCACCGCGCCGATCATCGGCGCGCGCAATATCGATCAACTACAGGCCTCCCTCGACTCGATCAAGATTGCGATGACGCCCGAGCTGCGGGCGGAGGTCACGGCGCTGTCGCGCACGCCGCCGCCCGCCACCGACCGGCTCGAAGAAATCAAGCCGAAGACCTAGCCATTGCGATCGGCGCGCGGTCAGCCCGGTGTCGGCCGCTCATCGGCTGGAATCGAGGAGGCCTGACCGCGCCGGTCGGCATCGCGCGCACGCGCCGGCGCCGATCGAGGTCGCGGTCGCTAAGCCGGCAGGAACAGCGCCGGATCGACCGGGACCGTGTTGAGATACACCGCGAAGTGCAGGTGCGGCCCGGTGACGCGGCCCGTGGCGCCCACCTTGCCGATCGGCGCGCCGGCGGATACGGCTTCAGCGACGGTCGTGTCGATCGCGCTCAAGTGCGCGTAGAGCGAGAGCAGACCTTCCCCGTGGTCGAGGACGACCGTCTGCCCGGAGAAGAAGTAGTCCCCGGTGTCGAGGACGCGCCCCGCATTGGCCGCAATCACTGGCGTGCCGGCGGGCGCCGCGATGTCCATTCCGGTGTGGGGACTCCGCGCTCGGCCGTTGAAGTAGCGGCGCAACCCGAACGTGCTCGAGCGCGGACCGGGCACGGGCTGCAGCATGGCGAGCACCGCCGGCGGGGGCTCGGTGAACGTCTTGAGCACGTCGTCCAGATGCGCCCGCTCGCGCTCATACCGCGCGAGATGCTCGGTCGAGAGCTCCACCTGTCCCGGCGACACCTTGAGATGCTGCGCGGCATAGGCCTTGGACGCGACGCGGATCTCGAATCGCTCGGACGCCCCCCCGGCGCGCTCCGCCTCAACCTGCACCGTGGCGCCCGGCTTAGTGGCGAGTGCGATGCCGACCAGCGCGATCCACTCGTCGGCTTCATGCACGACCAACACGCGCTCGCTCCCCAGGCGCACGCGCGGGGCTTCAGCAGCGGCGCCGAGGCCGATTCGCGCGACCCCGCCCGGTACCGCCGATGCACGCGGGATCGTCGTGGCCCACGCGCGGGTCACCCACGCCGGCGCAACCAGAGCGGGCGCGAGCAAGTGGAGCAGCCGACGCCGGTTCACGGTTGGGATTCTAGTGCCCAGGGCGGAACGGCGCGGCGCCCCCCGCTCGCGCGTCGCGAGGCGCTTGCCGATCGGGCCAATCGAATCGCTCGGGAGAGAAGCGCCGGCCGGTGCGCGGCCGGCGACCCGCGCTATCCTACGCCGGAGAATGAATACGCCCGCGCCGAAGCCTTTCCGGCTCCATGTCGCCGACGAAGCGATCGCCGATTTGCGCGCGCGCCTGGCGCGTACGCGCTGGCCGGACGAGCCCCCGCTCGCGCCGTGGTCGACCGGCACCAGCGTCGCTTACCTCCACGGCCTGGTCGAGTACTGGCGCTCGGGCTTCGACTGGCGGGCGCAGGAAGCGAAGCTGAACGCGTTGCGCCAGTTCACCGTGCCGCTCGCCGGGATCGAGCTGCATTTCATCCATGAACTCGGCAAGGGTCCCGCGCCGATGCCGTTGCTGCTCTCGCACGGCTGGCCTGGCTCGGTCATCGAGTTCGGCGCGCTCATCCCGATGCTTACCGACCCGGCGCGCTTCGGGGTTGATCCGGCCGACGCCTTCACCGTCGTCGCGCCGTCGCTGCCTGGCTACACGCTTTCGTTCCGGCCCGGGCAGCAGCGCTTCGCCGTCGAGGACATCGCCGCGGCCTTCGCCGCGCTGATGACGCAGGTGCTCGGTTACCAGCGCTTCGGCGCGCAAGGCGGCGATTGGGGTGCGTTCGTGAGCTCCCGCCTCGGGTTGTGCTTCCCCCGGCAGGTCATCGGGATCCATCTCAACCTGCTCGCCGTGCGGCGCGATCCGAACATGGTCGAGCACCCGAGCCCGGCGGAACAGGCCTACCTCGACCAACTCCGGGTGTGGCTCAAGGAGGAGACCGGCTACCAGTCGATCCAGGGCACGCGGCCGCAGACGCTCGCGTTTGGACTCACCGACTCGCCGGCCGGGCTGGCGGCATGGATGGTGGAGAAGTTTCGCGCCTGGACCGACTGCGGCGGCGACCCGGAGCGGGCCGTCGCCCGCGACGAGATGCTGGCGAACATCTCGCTCTACTGGTTCACCGGCGCGATCGGCTCGTCGTTCTGGCCGTACTACGCGCGCCTGCACGGCCCGTGGCCGATTCCCGCGGGCGCAACGGTCGACGTGCCCGCCGGCTACGCGGAGTTTCCGCGGGAGATCTTGCGCCCGCCCCGTTCGCTCGCCGCGCGGACCTATACCGACCTCCGTCGTTGGACGGTCATGCACGAGGGCGGTCACTTCGCGGCACTCGAGCAGCCCGCCGCGCTTGCACGCGAGATCCGGGAGTTTTTCCGGCCGCTGCGGTAACGACCGCGATGGCGGGAGCGAAGCGCGGGCGGTGAGGGGGTCGCCGGGCGCTGCCCGGCCGCGGGCGCGCTTGGTCGGCGTCCCGGCCGGCAACCGCACTACCGGCTGCGATACTTCTCCAGCGCGCCGCGCGCGAGGGCGATGCCGTGCCCGGGCCGCTCGGGAATGCGGAATTGGCCACCGGCGCACTGCGGCATCTCCTCGAACAAATCGGGGGGTACCCAGTCGATGAATTCCACCAGGAAACCGTTCAAGAGCGCGCCGACGACGTGGAGCGAGAGCTCGTGGACGACGTGCGGCGATACGGCAACTTGATGGGCGGCGGCGAGATGGCCGATGCGCAGCGTCTCGCTGAAGCCATTGGCGCGGCAGACATCCGGCATCAAGTAACGCGCCGCGCGGCGCTCGATCAGATCGCGAAACTCGAAGCGGGTGTGGTTGTTCTCGCCGGTGGCGACCGGGATGCGGATGGCGCTCGCCACCTCGGCGCAGCCGGCGATGTCATCGGCGAGCACCGGCTCCTCGTACCACACGAGATCGAGGTCTTCCAGCAGCGCGGCCTGCCGCAGATTGTTCATGACGTCCAGACGCTGATTCACATCGACCATCAGCCGAACGCCGTCGCCGAGCGCGCGGCGGACCGCTTCGACGCGCTTGCGGTTCTCGCGCGGGTCCGGATGGTGGATCTTCATCTTGTAGTAGCGGCAGCCCTGTGCGGCGTAGCGCTCGGCCTCGGCGATCAGTTCCTCGAGGCTGTAGCGCGGCCAGCCGCCGCTGCCGTACGCCGGTACGCGATCGGTCACGGCGCCCCACAGCTTGTACAGCGGCAGTCGCGCCGCCTTGCCGGCGACGTCCCACAGCCCGATGTCAAGCGCCGAGAGCGCGTAGGCCGCCACGCCCTGGCGCCGGATGCCCCGGTCGGCGCGGTACATCCGCTCCCACAGGCGCGCAATGAGCAGCGGATCCTCGCCGAGAATGACGGGCTTCAAGCGCGTGTCGAGATAGACCTGGATCGCCTCGGCCCCGCCGCCGCCGAAGACGAGGCTGTAGCCGAGGCCCTTGATGCCCTCGTCGGTCGAGATCTCCGCCACGACGAGCTTGTGGTGCGGGAACTCCAGAGCGATCGGCTTCGGCGTCGGGACGGTGAGAACCGCACTGTCGACAGCGGTGATCTTCATCGCCGCCTCACCGCACCGAGAACGGGGCTTGATAGGGACGCCCGAAAGCCACCCCGCCGAGGATGGTCTGAACCGGCCGCAGCTGTACCTTGCCCTCGCGCTCGTTCTTGCGCGTGTCGACAAACCGCACCGGCCCGTCCACGACTTCCAGGATCGACACGTCGCCCGGCGCGCCGAGCTGCAGCGTGCCGAGCTTGGGCAGGCGGTTGATGATTCGCGCCGGATTGACCGTCGCCATGGCGACCACCTGCTCGAGCGTGAAACCCATGTTCAGGAACTTGCTCATCACCCAGGTGAGGTACGGCATGCCGGGCGTGTTGCCGGAGAAGACATGGATGTCGGAGGAGATCACCTCGGGCGTCGCGCCCTGCGCGATCGCCGCCTCGGCGATGGTGTAGTCGAAGCTCCCGCCGCCGTGGCCGACGTCGAAGACGACGCCGCGGCGCTTCGCCTCCAGCGCCGCGGGCAAGAGCTTGCCGTCCTGCACGATGTTGGTCCCCACGCCGGCGTTGTTCGGTGCGCCGGAGTAGCAGTGCGTGAGGATGTCGCCGGGACGCAGCGTGTCGAGGATCTGCGCCATCAGCGCGCGCGACTGCACCCCGCCGATGTGGCACATAACCTTGGCGCCCCCGCCCGCGATCTCGCAGCCCCGGACCGCGCGCTTGAGCGGCTCGAGGCCGTGCTGGTCGATGACGTTCTCCGACATCCGCACCTTGATGCCGATCGCCATGTCGGCGTTTTCGGCCACCGCCATGCCGGCGAGCTCGGGCTGGGCGTAGTCGAGGTTGAACAGCTCCGGCACCGGGAAGCCGGCGAGCCCGATGTTCGCGATGTGGACGAAGGCGTAGAGCCGGGCGCGGGTCTGCGCCACGATGTACCGCCGGAACGCGGCGAAGTTGTTGGCGCCGGCATCCCCCGCCGAGACGAACGTCGTGGTGGCCTGGAACGGGATGAGCTCATCGGCCGGGATGCCGATCGCCGAGCCATAGGGGAAGACGTGGGCGTGGAAGTCGACCAGGCCCGGGGTGAGGAGCTTCCCGTTCGCGTTGATGACGCGCAACGCGCGTTCGGCGGGGATGTCGGCGTCGACCGCCTCGACGATCCCGAAGCGGATGCCGATATCGCGCTTGCCGCGGAGCTTCTGGCTCGGGTCGAGGACCTCGCCGCCCTTGATCACGAGATCGAACTTGTCCTGCGGGCCGAGCGCGGCCTGCACCGCGCGGCCAGCGAGACCCGAGGCGGCGAGGGCCGATACGGCGCCTGCACCGGCGATGAATCGGCGACGCGACGTGGCGCTCATACGCTCCTTCCCGGGATGGACTCGCGGCGCGCGGCGAGTCGAGGCCGGGCGTCGGGGAGCCAGTAGAAGTTTGACATTTGAAAGTATCCGCCCGCCCGCGACGCCTGCCGATCGTGAGCCGCCAACGCACCCGAACCGGGGTCCCGCGCCGGGACGAGTGGCAGAGCCTATGTCACGCGAAGGTGGAGTGCAAATGCCACGCGATCTTCGTCATCCCCTGGCCGCAGACGAGGGGGCGGCGGCGGTCCGCCAACGATTCCGCGCGCGGCGCCGCGAACCTCGCCGGTCAGCGGCGCCGTTCGTCCGCGGCCGTCTGGCATCGGCGGTGGGGCGGAGCGCCGATCCGCGTCCCGCGCCCGCGCGCGACCCAACGCGCCTGCTAGACTGCGCGGCCCCCGCCTCCCGGGCGGGGCGATGCGGCGGAGGTGAAGTGGCCGAGGGGATCGCGGTGAGTCGATCGGGCGGCGCGCAGCACGCGCTGCGCGCCGCTTTGTGGATGGGCGGGGCGATCCTGTCGTTCTCGATGATGGCGATCGCGGTGCGCGAGCTCCTCCACAGCATGGGGAGCTTCGAGATCCTGTTCCTGCGCAGCCTCGTGTCGTTCGTCATGGTGCTTGCCGTCCTGCCGCGATTCGGGATCGCGGCGTTGCGCACCGCGCGAATCGGCCTCCACACGGTGCGCAATGTGCTGCATTTCAGTGGCCAACTCGCCTGGGTCTACGCCATCGGGGCGCTGCCGCTCGCGACCGTGTTCGCGATCGAATTCACCATGCCGGTATGGACGGCGGTGCTCGCGGCGCTGCTGCTCGGCGAACGCCTCACCCGAGCGCGCTCGGTGATGCTCGCGCTCGGGCTGGTCGGCGTCCTGATTATCCTCAGGCCGGGGTTTGCCTTCATCCATCCCGCGGCCGTGGTCATGCTCGGCGGCGCGTTCTGCTACGCCGCGACCATGGTATCGACCAAGCGGCTCTCGGCCACGGATTCGCCGCTCGTGGTGCTCTTCTACATGTCCGTCATTCAGATGCCGCTCGGACTCCTGCCGGCCTTGCCGGACTGGGTGGCGCCGACGCTCGCCGACTTACCCTGGATCGTTGCGGTCGGCGGCGCGGGCTTCGCCGCGCACTACTGCATGACCCGCGCGTTCGTGCTGGCGGACGCGTCGGTCGTCGTGCCGATCGATTTCCTGCGGCTGCCACTGATCGCGGTGGTCGGCGCCTTGTTCTATGGCGAGTCGATCGAGGCGGCCACCATTTTGGGAGCGGCGGTGATCTTTGCCGGCACCTACTATAGCGTCAGCCGCGAGCGCCGCCGGGGCAGCCGGATGCCGGCTTGAGCGCGAGCAAATTCGCCGATAATCGGGCCGACGAATCTCGCGGAGGAGGTAAAACCATGCGGCTTCTGGCGCGGCTCCTGATCGGCGCGGCGGCGGCGCTCGCGTCCGGCGCGGCGCTCGCCCAGGCCTACCCGTCCAAGCCGATTCGGCTGATCGTGCCCTTTCCGCCCGGCGGCCCGTCGGATCTATTCGGCCGCGCGCTCGCGCAGGGTATGAGCGCCAATCTGCACCAGCCGGTCGTGGTCGAGAACAAGGGTGGCGTGGGCGGCGTGCTCGGCGTGGACTTCGTCGCGAAGGCGGCGCCCGATGGCTACACCCTCGCGCTCAACAACGCCTCGTCGGTGGCGATCTCGCCGTATTCGCTCGCGACGATACCTTACGACCCGAACAAGGATCTCGCGCTGATCACCACCGTGGTTCGGGTGCCCGAGGTCCTGGTGGTGAATTCGGCGGTGCCGGCGAACACCCTGGCCGAGCTCGTCGCCTACGCCAAAGCAAACCCGGGCAAGATCAACTTCGGTTCGGCGGGGTCGGGCGGCATCACCCACCTCGCGGGTGAGCTCCTCAAGGTCGAGGCGGGCATCGACCTGGTGCACGTGCCCTACAAAGGCGCAGCGCCGGCCGTGGCCGATCTGCTCGGCGGTCAGGTGCAGATGGGAATTCTCGACGTTCCGGTGGTGCTGCCGCACATCAAGTCGGGCAAGCTCAAGGCGCTGGCGGTGACGAGCGCCAAGCGGGCGCCGAGCCTGCCGGACGTGCCGACGATGGCCGAGTTGAATTACCCCAAGGTGATGTCGGACAACTGGTATGGACTCACCGCGCCGGCGGCTACCCCGCCGGCGATCCTCAAGCGGATTCACGCCGCCGCGATCGCGGCGCTGAACTCGCCCGAGCTCATCGAACAGTTCGCCAAGGTGAGCGGCATTGCCGCGCCCTCGACGCCGGAAGCGTACGCCGCCTTCCTCGCGGCGGAGCAGGGGAAGTGGGGCGCGATCGTCAAGGCGATCGGCTTCAAGGAATAGCGCTCAATCGCAGCGCGCCGTCATCCCGCCGTCGACGACGATCTCGGTGCCGGTGATGAAGCGCGCCTCGTCGGAGGCGAGGAACAGCGCCGCATTCGCGGTATCGCGCCCGTCGCCCGACACCCCCATCGGGATGCGCGCGAGCCGCTGCCGGAGGAGGGTCGCCACATCGCCGCCGGCCCGCTGCCGGGCGAGGCGGGCTTCCACCATCGGCGTATGCAGCTGGCCGGGGACCACCGTGTTCACGCGGATTCCGCGCGCGGCGTATTGAACGGCGACCACCCGCGAGAGCTGGATGACGCCGGCCTTCGTCGCGGCATAGGCGACCTGTGCGGCGCCGGTCCAGCGCAGGCCGGACGTCGAGGCGATGTTGACGATGGCGCCGCGCCCCGCGCGCTCCATGATCGGCAGCACGTGCTTGCAGGTCAGAAAGACGCTCTTCAGGTTGAGGTCGACCTGAGCGCTCCAGACTTCCTCCGTCATCTCGACCGGGCCCCCGGCCGCCGAACCGCCGACGTTGTTGACGAGCACATCGATGCGCCCGAACGCATCGATGCAGGCCTGCACCATGGCGGCGACGGCGGCGCTGTCCGTCACGTCGCACCGATGGGCCGCGATCGATCCGCCCGCCTCGCGCGTGCGCTCCAGCGTCTCGCCGATCCGGTCGAGATCGCGGTCCACCGCGAAGATCTTCGCCCCCTCCTCGGCAAACCGGACCGCCACGGCGCGTCCGTTCCCCCAGCCGGGGCCGATCGAGCCGGCACCGGTGACGATCGCGACCCGGTCCTGCAGACGTTTGGTCATGGCTGCTCGCGCGCTCGCGGGAAGCGGTAGCAGCGCTGCGGATTGTCAACCAGCAGCGCCTGGCGTTGGGCGGCGGACGGCGCGATCTCGGCCAGCAGATCGACCAGCACCCGGTCGTCCGGCGTGCCGCCGGCCGGGTTCGGATGCGGCCAGTCGGTGCCCCAGAGCGTGCGATCGCCGAACTCCGCGACCAGCGTTCGCGCGAAGGGAATCGCGTCCTCGTGCGGCAGCGGCCGGCGCGAGCTGCGGTCGACGCCGCTCACTTTCACCCAGAACCGATCGTCGCGCAGCAGGCGCAGCAGGTGCCGGAAGGCCGGCTGATCGAGGCCGCGTGAAGCGTCGACGCGCCCCATGTGGTCGATCACGACCGGCACGGCGGAGCGCTTGAGTGCCGGCGCCAGCGCTTCGATCAGCGCGCTGTCGCAGTGCACCTGCAGGTGCCAGCCGAGCGGCGCGAGCCGCTCGCCGAAGGCGATCACCTCCTCGATCGGCGCGCCCGCGCCCAGATGCGGCATGAAGTTGAAGCGCACCCCGCAGAACCCGAGCGCGTCGAGGCGCCGCAGCACCGCGTCCTCGGTGGTGGTCGGCAGCAAGGCGACACCGCAGTAGGCGCCCGCCTTCGCCGCGATCGCGTCGGCCACGACGGCGTTGTCGAAACCGTGGCAGGTGGACTGAACGATCGCGCAGCGCTCGATCCCGAGCAGGGCGTGCAGCGCGAATAGCTGCTCCTTCGGCGCGTCGGCAGGCGTGAACGGGCGGTTTGCGGCGAACGGGAATTTACGCCGCGGCCCGAAGACGTGGACGTGCGCATCGCAAGCGCCCGCCGGCAGGCGAAGCAGCGGCTTGCTCGGTAAGGGGTTGAACGACGGCTGCGGATCAGGCATCGATGGGTGCCTCCTGTAACCCGCGAGCTTGCCTCGGGGCGCGGTTAGAATCAACCCATGGCGACGATCGCGAAACGGCTGGCGGCGAACGTCGGTGGCGACTTCTTCGTCGATTCGACCTGCATCGACTGCGGCACTTGCCGGCAGGTCGCGCCCGAGACCTTTGCCGCCGGACGCGACGCGTCCTACGTTCAGCGCCAGCCGGTCGCAGCGCGCGCAGTGGACCGCGCGCGCATGGCGCTGGTCGCCTGCCCGGTCGCAGCCATCGGCACCCAGACGAAGCACCGCATTGCTGGCGCGCGCGCCGCGTTCCCGGAGCCGATCGAGGACGGGGTCCACTACTGCGGCTGGGCCGCCGAGTCAAGCTACGGCGCACGCAGCTATCTGATCGTGCGCCCGCGCGGCAACGTCCTGGTGGACTCGCCGCGCTACGCCGCGCCGCTCGTCGATCGGATCGCGGCGCTCGGCGGCGTGCGTTGGATGTTTCTCACCCATTGCGACGACGTTGCCGACCATCGCAAGTTTCATGCGCGCTTCGGCTGCGAGCGCATTCTGCACCGCGCCGACATCGCCGCCGCCACCCGCGACGTGGAAACCAAGCTCGACGGGACCGCGCCGATCGCGTTGGATGAGGAAGTGCTACTCGTCCCGGTGCCGGGACACACGCCCGGTTCGACGTGCCTGCTCTATCGCGGGCGATTCCTCTTTTCAGGCGACCACGCGTGGTGGGATGCCGAGCGCGAGCACCTCGTCGCAGCGCGCAGTGTCTGCTGGTATGACTGGCACGAACAGACCGCTGCAATGGAGCGGCTGGCGGCCTATCGTTTCGAGTGGCTGCTGCCGGGACACGGGATGCGCTGCCGGCTGCCGCCAGAGCGCATGGTCGAGGAGCTCGCGCGCTGCGCCCGGCGCATGCAGGCGTTGCGGTGAACCGGTGATGGGGTGGGGCGCACCGCGCCCCGTTGATCACCGCTCGCACCGCCGCTCGCGCGAGGCGCGGGCGGGCGTTGCCCGATCGAGATCAATCCGCCGACAGGTCCGGAGCGAGCACGACGATCGTGACCCGGCGATTCTGCGCGCGTCCCTCCGGCGTGTCGTTCGAGGCGACCGGGTAGTCGAACGCCCAGGCGCGGCGCACGATTGTGGCGTCGGACAGGCCTTGCTGCGCGAGTTCGTGGGCGACCACCTCCGCCCGACGGCGCGACAGGTCGAGGTTGTAGTCGCGGCCGCCGAAGTTGTCGGTGTGGCCTTCGACGCGTACCCGCTCGATGCCGACGCGGCGCAGCGTCTGGGCCACGTCGTCGACCGCCTTTCGGATCTGCGGCTTGAGCGCGTCCTTGTCCACATCGAACTGGATCGGCGCGGCCAGACTCAGCACCCAGCCGTCGCCGCTCTTGACGAACCCGAGCGAGCGCAGGGCGGCTTCCTGTTGCGCCCGCGGCGCAGGATGCGACGGCTGCGTCTGGCACCCGCCGAGGAGGGCGACCAGCACGCCGACGCCGAGCGCGGCGAGCCGCCGGCGCAGTCCGTGAGTCCGCCATGCGCTAGCGCCGTGCGGCGAGCCCAACGTGGGATGCGAAGTTGGCTGTTGCATGGATCGCCTCCGCTCTGATCGTTGTCAAGTCCTTGCCTCAAGCCTTCGTTACGCCGTCGCCGGCTTCTCCCGGCTCGCGCTCACTTGTCGAACAGAATCGTCTCGCGCGCGAGCTTCATCGATAGGTCCCAATCGTCGACCGCGGCGTGGGTCGAGATCGCCGAGAATTCCTCGGACTCGGGCAGCGGCTCCCAGTGGGTCTTGATGCCGGCGGTGCGGCGCTTGTTCTTCGACGAGTACATCGCTTGGTCGGCGAGCTGAATGAGCTGGTCCGCGCCGGTGGCCGATTCTTGCGACAGCGCATGGCCCACGCTCACCCCCGGATGGAACAGGTGCGCTTCGATTCGCATCGGTGCCTGGATCGCTTCTTGCAGCTCGGTCGCGAACGCGCGTATCTCCTCCTCGGCGGCGACCGGCGAGATCAGCACCACGAACTCGTCGCCCCCGATGCGCGCAGGCATGGCTCGCGCGGGCAGGCGTTCCTGGAGCCGCGCCGCGATGCCTTTGAGCAATGCATCGCCGATGGCATGCCCGAGGGCGTCGTTGACCGACTTGAAGGAATCGATGTCGAAGTACAGCAGCCCGGCGCGCGCGCCCGCGCTCGTCTCGCCGTTCAGCACATCGAGCAGCGTCCGTTCGAACATGGCGCGGTTCGGCAGGCCGGTGAGCGTGTCGCGCAGGGCGAGCCGCTTCAGGACCGCGTGGGTCCGGCTGAGATCGTTGTCGCGGCGTTGGATCTCGTCCAGCAGCGCGTGAAAGTCGGTGCGCAATCCTTCGATCTCGGCAATGCCGCAGGGCGGCGCCCGCCGGCTGAAGTCGCGCTCCCGGCGCGCGGTGCGGATGACCGCCTCGAGCTCGGTGAGCGGATGGGTGATGTGCTGCGTGAGCCGCCGCGCGATCACCACGATGACGCCGCCGGTCAGCATGGCGCCGAGAAGGTCGAGCACGAGCAGGCTCAGCAGTCCGCGCACCAGCGGCTCCCCGCCGCTCTCCAACACCACGCTCCCGATCAGGCGGCCGTCGACCACGACGTTCTCGATCGCGGTTTCCCGCGCGAGGACGCTCAGCAGCGTGCCGCGCAACGGCCCGTTGGGCTCGGAGATGCGCGCGACGAGCGCTCCGGTGGCGTCGCGCAGTTCGGCGACGGTGACGCCTTCTTGCGACGGGATCGCTTGCAAGACCTGCAGCGCGGCGCTGCGATCCTTGAACAGCAGCGCGGCCTCGCTCTGCGTCGCCGCGATGGTCGCGAGCGCGCGCAGATGCCGTTGCATCTGGGCGTGCATGGAGCGGTAACCGATGCCCATGGCGCCGAGCGTGACCACCAGGATGGCGAGCATCGTCACCACCAGCAACGCGAGACGAATCCGTCCGGCGAGCGTGGCCGTGCCGGGGATCCGGCGCGCGTTCATAGGGCACCGCCGGCGGTTTGGCGCCGGCGCCCCAGCATCAGGAGCTGCGCGTTCACGATCAAGCGCGCCTGCTGCACCGCGGACAGGTTGATCTCAAAGCCGCCACCGTCGGCGCGCGAACGCAGGCAGGCCACGCCGCCGGTGGTGCAGAATCTTTCGCCTTCACCGACGGTCAGGATGGCGAGCGGCCGCGCGCGCGCGAGGAGCGCTTTGGTGTCGCCCGCCGAGGTGTTCGTCAGGTCGAGGATTTGACAGTCGGCGATGGCGTCGGTGGCCGCCACCGCTCGCACCGAGAACGCTTTGCCCCGCGCCGTTCGCCCGGCATAAGCGGCGGCCCGGTCTCCCGCCGGCGCGCCGACGCAGACTTGCCAGGTCCTCACGCCATCTTCGGCTGGCCAGTGCACGTACTGAACGAAGCCGACGATGTATTCCCCGGCGCTCGTGAGCCCGTCCGATGGGGACGCCGCTTGCGCGAGCGCGCCGCTCGCGTAGGCGAGGACGGCGCCTAGCATCACGCGGCGCAACATCGAGCTGCGACGGCTGGTCGGATGGTGATGGCGGTTGAGAGAGCCCACGATACGTCGCTGGCAGGGCGTCGGCGACATTGTCCCTGCGAGCACCCGCGCCTAGAAAGCAAGTGGTGCACCTATTGCGACACCTGAGCGCCAGTTGGCCGAATCTGCGGCCCAACAGAGGAAAAAAGCCGCACTCCCCGGTACCCATGCCTGCCGTCCCGCGCGCGGGCGCCGTCGGTTTCGCCGGCGCTCGCGCGCGGCGCTGGCGACGATCACCACACCCGCGTCATCCGACCCACACCGGGGGCAGTCCTAGCCGCTCGTTTAGAATGTGAAAACCTACCGCACGGAGCCCGTCCCATGGATCGATCTCCCGCCGCCGACACCGCGACCGCGGCGATCACCGCCGAGCTCACGTATGCGATCGCCGGCGGCGAGAAGCCGGTCAACGAGACCTTCGGCCCGGGGAACGTCCAGCGCCGCACGAGCGGCTTGAAAGAACAGCGGCCGGTCCGGATTCACAACGGCCGCGCGCTCACCGGAGCGTTGGCGCTCGACCGGAACGGGTTTGTGTTGGTCGAGCACCGGACCGCGGTCGCGGATTTCTTCGACCCGAATCAGGTGCAGACCGTCTACTACCCGGAGGTCGAACGGTTGGTGCAAGCAGTGTCCGGTGCCGCGCGCGTCGTCGTCTTCGACCATACGCTGCGCTCCGGCGACGAAGCCGAGCGCGAGGCGCGGCTGATCCGCGAGCCGGTGCTATCGGTGCACAACGACTATACCGAGTGGTCCGGTCCGCAGCGCGTGCGCGAAGCCCTGCCCGATGAAGCGGACGCGCTGCTCGCGCACCGCTTCGGCATCATCCAGGTGTGGCGGGCGATCAATCGGCCGATCGAGGCCAATCCGCTCGCCATCGCCGATGCCCGGAGCCTCGCGGCGAGCGATCTCATTGCCGCCGAGCGCCGCTATCCGCACCGGGTCGGCGAGACCTACCAGGTGCGCTACAACCCGGCCCATCAATGGTTCTATTTCCCGCAGATGCGGCGCGACGAGGCGCTCGTCTTCAAGGTGTACGACTCGGCCCGAGACGGCCGGGCCCGCTTCACCGCCCACACCTCGTTCACCGACCCCGCGACCCGCGCGGACGCACCGCCGCGCCAGAGCATCGAGGCGCGGACGTTTGCGTTTTTTGCGCCGCGCTGATTGCGCACCCGATCTGGCTCGGCGGCCTCGGGTGCCCAACGGTAGTTCGGCGGGTAGGCCCGAGGGGACCGCTCTATGGCGAGCGCGCCGCTAACCGGCGCAGCACCGCATCGGTCTCGTCCGCCAGCCGTCGGACGAGGTCGGCCGCCGACTCGCGACGCGCCAAACGGACCCCTTGGCCGGCCCACAGCGACAGGAATTCCGCCCGGCCCTGCTTGGCGGCCGCGCTCCGCAGCGGCCGGGTCAGCGCGTTCTGCAGCGGGAACGGGAGGATCGCCTCCGGCGTGCCGGGGCGCTCCACCTCGGTCATGAAGCGGTTGACGATGCCGCGCGCCGGACGGCCGGAGAACGCCCGCGTGAGGCGGGTCTCGTGTTCCCGCGCCCGCAGGATCGCTTCCTTGTAGGCGTCCGGCACGCCGGCCTCGTGGCAGGTCAGGAAAGCGGTGCCCATCTGAACGGCGCTTGCGCCTAGCGCGAGCGCCGCGGCAATGCCGCGGCCATCCATGATGCCGCCCGAGGCGATCACCGGCACCTGCACGGCGTCGACGACCTGCGGGACGAGCGCGATCGTCCCGATCATCGAGGCGTCGAAATCGCGCGCAAAAGTGCCCCGGTGACCGCCGGCTTCGGCGCCCTGCGTGACCACGGCGTCGACCCCCGCCTGCGCCAGCGCGACCGCCTCCTCGACGGTGGTTGCGGTGCCGATGAGGAGCAGGCCGCGGCGCTTGATGGCCTCGATCGCGCCGATCGGGAGAATGCCTAGGGTGAAGCTCAATGCGGACGCACCGCTCGCCAGCGCCGCGGCGAGCTGCGCCTCCAGCGCGTCGGCGGGCGAACCCGGCATCGACGGCGGGGGCAATCCGAGCTCGGCGTAAAACGGCGCGACGCGCGCCAGGGCGGGCTGGGGGTCGAGCGGCGCCGCGGGAACGGCGATCGGTGCGAACAGGCTCACGCCGAATGGCCGCTCGGTCCGGACGCGCACGGCCCGGGCCGCTGCCGTGATCTCGGCCGCAGTCAAATAGGCGGCGCCGATGAAACCGAACCCACCGGCCGCGCCGACGGCGGCCACGAGCGCTGGGGTATCGCCGCCGCCCGCGAGCGGCGCCTGGATGATCGGGTAGGTCGCCTGCAGCCGACGGGTGAGGGCGGTCTGGAACGGCGTGGGGAGCGACATGGGAACGACCTCGAGTGCGCCGCGGGCGGCGGCGCGCGCACCGACTAGCGCCATCGTAGGGTTGACCAGCTCATCCTGTAAAGTGAATAATAATGAATAACGCGTTCTCTATCGGAGAAATATGGACTTCGCCGCACTGCAGGTGTTCAAGGCGGTCGCCGATGAAGGCGGGATTAGCCCGGCGGCGCGCAAGCTGCATCGCGTCCAGTCGAACGTAACCACCCGGATCCAGCAGCTCGAGGCCTCGCTCGGGACGAAGCTCTTCGTGCGGGCGAAGCACCGCTTGCATCTCGCTCCGGCCGGCGAGGTGTTTCTCCACTATGCCGAGCAGATGCTGCACCTCGCCGAGGCGGCGCGTCATGCGGTGCTGGGCGACCAGCCGCGGGGCGTGCTCAGGGTGGGCACCTTGGAAAGCACCGCGGCGAGCCGCCTGCCGCCGCTGCTCGCGCGCTACCACGGCAAGTATCCGGCGGTGCGCGTGGAGTTGACGACCGGCACGACCGACACGCTGGTCGAGGCGGTGCTCGGCCGGCGGCTGGAGGCGGCCTTTGCGGCGGACTGCCGGGCCGCCGCGCCGCTCGCGGCGCTGCCGGCGTTCGACGAGGAGCTGGTCCTGATCGCGCCGCGCGCGCATCCCGCGATCCGGCGCGCGCGCGACGTGCGCGCGGATACGATGATCGTTTTTCCGGGCGGCTGCGCCTATCGGCGCCGGCTGCAGACTTGGCTGGCCGACGACGGCGTCGTGCTACATCGGTTCCTGGAGCTCGGTTCCTACCATGCCATCGTGGCGTGCGTCGCCTCCGGCGCCGGCATTGCGCTCGTCCCACGCTCGGTGCTGCAGACGGTCCGTCGGCGTGAGGGGCTGAGCGTTCATCGACTGCGCGTCGCCCTCGCGCGGAGCACGACCTCCCTCGTGTGGCGCACGGGCGAAGCGTCGCCGCCGCTGCAGGCGCTGCAAGCCGAGATCGCGAAGCCGGGCACCGCGCGCCGGCCGCGCGGCCGCCGGACGCTTGCGCTACCTTAGCGTCCAGCCATCTCCGGTAAGATGCGCTTGCGCTGCACCGACTCCAGCGATCTTCGCGTCCCGCCACCCCATGTCTGAACCGCGCACCTGGGCCTTCCCCGCCAAGCTGCAGCCGACGCCGAATGAGGTGCGTTTCGACCTCAAGGCGGCGCTCGATTCGGCGGTGTTGCTGCGCGCCGAGATCCCCGACGATGCGTTCACCGCCTCCATCCTCGGCACCGAGCGGGTCGGCAACGGCGTCGTAATTCGCGACGACGGGTTGATCCTCACCATCGGCTACCTGATCACCGAGGCGCGATCGATCTGGCTCACCACGAACAGCGGCACGGTCATGGCGGGGCACCCCCTCGCCTACGACCAGACGACCGGTTTCGGCCTGGTCCAGCCCCTCGGGCGCCTGGGCGTTCCGGCCCTGGAGCGCGGCACGGTGGCCTCCTCGCCGATCGGCGCCGACGTCGTCGTCATCGGTCACGGCGGCCGCGCGCACTCGCTGAAGGCGAAGATCATCGCCAAGCGCGAGTTCGCCGGCTACTGGGAATACGTGCTCGACGAGGCGGTGTTCACGGCGCCGACGCACCCCCAATGGGGGGGCACGGCGCTCGTCGACAAGGCCGGACAGCTGCTCGGCATCGGTTCGCTCCTGGTGCAGGATGCGCTGACCGACGAGGCGGTCGACGGCAACATGTTCGTACCGATCGACCTGCTCGACCCCATTCTCGATGACCTGCTGCGGCTCGGCCGCCCCGCCGGCCCGGCGCGGCCGTGGCTCGGCATGTACACGACGGAGTTGCAGGGCCATCTGGTCGTGGGCGGCCTCGCCAAGGGCGGCCCGGCCGATAGCGCCGGGGTGCGGCTCGGCGACGTGGTGCTCGAAGTGGCGGACGAGCGCGTGTCCTCGCTCGCCGAGCTCTTTCGGCGCGTCTGGCGCGCCGGTCCGGCCGGCACGCAAATCCTCCTGACGCTCGCGCGCGACGGCGCGCTCTCGCGCGTGCCGGTGCACTCGGGCGATCGCAACGATTTCCTCAAGAAGCCGCAGATGCACTGAACGCCGCGCCGGCGCCCCGCGGCGGGCGCAGACTAGCGCTCTGCCGCGTCGATGAGGACGAAAGCGATGCGGCAGATCGCGCTGCTGCGGTTGACCCAGGCGTGGTTGGTCCCCTGCTGGACCAACGCATCCCCGGCCCGGAGGTGGATCTCCGATTCGTCGAGCAGCATGTCGATCTCGCCCTGCAGGACGACCGCGTAGTCAATGCTCTTCGTCCGATGGATGAGGGGGTGGCGGTGCAGCGCGCCGCGCGGCGCCGAGTGCGCGGGTGCGGCGAGGCCCAGCTCGCGTCGCATCGCCGCGTTGTCGATTGCGCCCGGGTTTGCGAGCGGCGGGAAATCCACGATGCGGAACACCGATCCCCGCGGCGGCGGCGCGACGCCGATTTCCCGCTCGGCACGGTCGGTGACGCCGCCGATGCTGGCCGGCGATTCCTCGGTCACCCAGAGCAGCGTGGAGACGAGGCCGCCGGCGGCCCTTCTCACCCTCGCGTTGGGCGCCGCGCCGTCGATCAACACGACCGCCTCGCCCGCGTCGTTGTGCCCGGTCACGACGCGGCGCACCGGATTGGTCATAGCGGCCCCCTTCTCATTCAGGTACGACCCCGGCCGCACGCAGCGCGGCGCCATACTTGTCATAGTCCCGCCGGAGCACGGCCGCAAATTCCGCCACCGTGCCGCCAGTGATCTGCAGGCCGGCGCTCGTGAGGCGCTGGCGGACCTCGGGTTGCTCGAGCACCGCGCCGAGTTCGCGGTTGAGCCGCCGCACCATCGCCGGCGGTGTCGCGGGCGGCACCATGACGCCGTGCCAAGTGACGAGCTCGAAGCCGGGGATCGTCTCGGCCATGACGGGCAGGTCGCCCAGGGGGCCGATGCCGCGTCGCGGGGTGGTCGAGGCGATGGCGCGCACGCGCCCGGATTTGACGTAGCCGGCGGCGGTGTTCACCACGTCGAACAGGAGGTTGATCTCCCCGCCCATCAACGCGTTCAGCGCGGGCGCGTTGCCCTTGTACTGCACCATGAGCAAGTCGGCGCCGGCGTGCGCGCGGAGTAGTTCGCAGGCGACCGACGGCAGCGCGCCGGAGGCGCCGCAGGTCACGCGTCCCGGGTTGGCCTTGATCTGCGCCAAGACCTGGGCGAGGTCGGTCGCCGGAAACGCGGGATTCGCGATCAGCACCATCGATGCGTTGTCGAGGTGGATCACCGGCGCGAGGTCCTGGAACGGATCCACGCTCCGCTTGTAGTAGAACGGGTTCGTGATCACGCTCGGCACGACGAACAGCACCGTGTGGCCGTCGGGCGGCGCCTTGGACGCCGCCTCGTGCGCGATGTTGCCGGCCGCGCCGGGGCGGTTCTCGACGATATTCGGCTGCCCGGTGCGCGCCTGCAGGCCGGCCGCGATCACGCGCGCCACCGCGTCGGCCGGTCCGCCCGGCGCGAACGGCACGAGCCAGTGGATCGGCTTTGTCGGCCACTCCTGCGCCTGCGCGCACGGGCCTAACGCGAGCGCGTTCGCCGCGACCAGCGCTGCCACCAGGCAAACTCTCATCCGCTCCCGCCTCCGGTCAATGCGCGTCGCGCCCGCTTCACCTCGGGCGACACCGATCACGAATAATATAGGCGCCGGGGCGTCGTAGAGGAGGAGGGTTCGCATGGACGACCAGCACGTCGGCTTCATCGGGCTCGGCAGCATGGGCGCGCCGATGGCCGCGCGTCTCATCGACGCCGGCTACCGGCTGACGGTTTGCGACACCCGCCGCGAAGCGGTCGATGCCCTGCGCGCGAAGGGCGCGCACACCGCGCCCTCCCCCGCTGCGGTCGCGTCGGCGGCCGAGACGGTGCTGCTCAGCCTGCCGACCCCGGCGGTGGTGCACGCCGTGGCGCTCGGCGCGGACGGCGTCATCGCGGGCTCGAAGGTGAAGACGATGATCGATCTGTCGACCACCGGCGCGACCGTGGCGCGCGACGTTGCGGCGGCGCTCGCCGCGAAGCACATCGCCGCGGTGGATGCGCCGGTGAGCGGCGGTGTGGCGGGCGCGGTCAAGGGTACGCTGGCGGTCATGGTCGCCTGCCCGCGGGCGCGCTTCGCCGCGCTCGAGGCGATGCTGCAGCATCTCGGCAAAGTGTTCTTCATCGGCGAGCGGCCGGGCATGGGCCAGACCATGAAGCTCGCGAACAATTTGCTCTCGGCGACGGCGATGGCGGCCACATCCGAGGCGATCGCGTTCGGCGTCAAAGCCGGGCTCGACCCGGCGGTCATGATCGACGTCATCAATGCCGGCAGCGGCCGTAGCACCGCCTCGCAGGACAAGTTCCCGAAGGCGATCCTGCCGCGCACGTTCGACTACGGCTTCACGACCGGGCTGATGTACAAAGACCTCAAGCTGTGCCTCGAGGAGGCGGAGGCGGCGGGCGTGCCGATGTGGGTCGCCGCCGCGGTGCGCCAGCTCTGGTTTCAGGTGCGCGAGGAAATCGGCGCGGACCAGGACTTCACCACGATCATGCAGCTGGTCGAGCGGTGGGCCGGCGTGGAAGTGAAACGTTCCTGAAAGCGGGAGACCGACAATGGCCGAACTGCAGCCGTACGAGATCTATGCCATCAAGTACGGGGATCACGACCGACTCGCCGCCGAGAACTTCATCGGCGGCGATCCGCACAACGGACCGATGCCGCTCGACTACTTCGTCTGGGCGATCAAGGGTCCGGCACGCGCCTGGGTGGTCGATACCGGCTTCGACGCCGAGGTCGGCAGACGGCGCGCGCGCAACGTCGTGCGCTGCCCGAGCGAGGGACTGCAGGCGCTCGACATCGACCCCGACCGGGTCGAGGACGTCATCATCACCCACATGCACTACGACCACTGCGGCAATCACCGCCTGTTCGAGCGCGCCCGCTTCCACGTCCAGGATCGGGAGATGCGCTACACGACCGGCCGCTGCATGGACCATGCCGCGCTGCGCCAAGCGTTCGACGTGGACGATGTCGTCGCGATGGTGCGCCGGCTCTACGCCGGGCGGGTCGTCTTCCACGATGGCGACGCGGAGCTCGCGCCCGGCATCAGCGTGCACCATGTTGGCGGCCACACCATGGGATTGCAGATGGTGCGCGTCTGGACGAGGCGCGGCTGGGTCGTCCTCGCTTCGGACGCGAGCCACCTGTACGCGAACATGGAGCAGGGCCGGCCGTTCCCGATCGTCTACAACGTGGCGCAAATGCTGGACGGTCACCGGCGGGCGTACGCGCTCGCGAGCTCGCCCGCGCACGTGATCCCCGGTCACGATCCGCTCGTGCTGCGGCGTTACCCAGCGCCGACGCGAGCGCTGCAAGGGATCGTCGCGCGGCTCGACGCGGATCCGGTGGCCGACTAGCCGCCGAGTCACAGCCCGCTGCGAACGGCGCGCAGCAACGCCTCGCTCATTTCGTCCAGCGCATCGCACACAAACGCGGCGCCAAACTCGAGCAGCCACGCGCGCTCGGCGCCGCTGCCGGCGGTCGCGACCAGCGCGAGGCGCGGATTCACGGCGCGGGCGGCGATGCAGATCCGCATCTTCTCCGCGAGCGACGCGTTGGTCACGACGATCATTCTGGCGTCGGCGATGCCCGCCGCGCGCAGGATATCCTGCCGCCCCGGATCGCCGAAGACGGTGGCGATGCCGCGGTGGCGCAGCGCTTCGAGCGGCGCGAGCTCGCCATCGATGACGCACACCGGCACGCCGGCGTCCGCGCAGCGCTGCGCGAGCAGTCGCCCCAACTCGCCGAGGCCCGTTATGGCGACCGGTGCCGCCGCGCCGCGGGCGGAGTTGGCCGTAGCCGCGACCGGGAGCGCTGGCTCACCGCCGGCGACCGGAGCGAAGCGGGCGTCGATCGCCGTCGCGGCCCGAAACAGGAGCGGATTGAGCGCAATCGACACGATTGCCGCCGCCACCAGGGTGTCCAATCCCGGGGCGGGCAGGATGCCCAACGACATGCCGAGGGCGGCCAAGATGAAGGAGAACTCGCCGATTTGCGCGAGCCCCACCCCGACCGTCAGCGCCGTGCGCCGGGTGTCGCGCAGGATGGCGACGATGGCGAGCGCAACCAGCGGCTTCGCGACCAGCACGATCCCGAGCGCGGTCAACACCATCAGCGGCTCGGCGGTCACGACTCCCGGGTTGAACAACATGCCGATCGAGACAAAGAAGAGCGCCGTGAAGACATCCCGGAACGGCGCCATGTCCGCCGCGGCCTGGGGCCCGAAACGCGACTGGCCGACGACCAGGCCGGCGAAGAAGGCCCCTAAGGCGACCGAGACGCTAAATACCTCGGCCGCCAAGATGGCGATACCCAGCGCGAGGACGAAGACGGTCAGGGTGAAGAGTTCG
>Ga0187846_10000371_pt1 | contig 26414 bp, 20 predicted proteins | sample TC_taG_FD_161473 | JGI IMG/M metagenome (GOLD analysis project Ga0187846, IMG submission 161473) | Biofilm microbial communities from the roof of an iron ore cave, State of Minas Gerais, Brazil - TC_06 Biofilm (v2) | ecosystem: Environmental > Terrestrial > Deep subsurface > Cave > Wall biofilm... | reverse complement strand
CTCCAGCGCAGCTTTATGCAGGGTTGAATGATGGGCGCATCTATGTAAGTCATGACCTGGGTGATAGCTGGCAGTCGTTAACCTTGACAGGAGACCCGCTGCCAAGCATCCTGGCGCTGGCGTACATTGAATAAGTGGAAGAAATTTTGTCGCAGATGTAACAGTTGTAACGGTTGTAACACTTGTAACAGTTGTATCACTTGTAACGGATATTGCTGGCGAAATGCCCCACGAACGGCGAACGAAGCGATGTTGTAGAGCGTAGGGGCCCGATTTATCGCGCCCTGGAGAGAGGTGAGACAATCGCACCATCGAATTCGCCAGCAGTATCTGTATCACTTGTATCGTTTGTATGAAAATCTTGCTAACCGGGGCATCTGGAAACATCGGGAGGAGTACGCTACACGAGTTATTGCGCCAGGGACACCAGGTACGCTGCTTTGTGAGGCGACCTGAAGCCCTTGAACATACTGCCAGGCGATTTGCAGGCAACATTGAACTCATCCATGGTGATATCCGGCGACCAGAAGACCTATTGAGATAAGCTATTAATGTAATAAGAATGAGATACACTTTTGCGAGGATACCAAAATGAAGGAAATTCAAGATACTGCTATTGCAGCTAATAATACTGATACGCTGAGTTCACCAAAAAGCGTTGAGATTGCTCGCGATAAGGTCGCTGCCGAAATGCCACGTGTCGTGATTGCCGGCGCTGGTTTTGGCGGCTTACATGCTGCGCGGGCCTTGCGCAAGGCACCTGTGCGTGTCACCGTGATTGACCGCCAGAATCATCATCTCTTCCAACCATTGTTGTACTGGGTTGCCACGGCGGGCTTATCACCTGCCGATATCTGCTCACCAATCCGGCATATTCTCAGAAAGCAAAAGAACACGGAAGTGCTGCTGGCCGAAGTAACAGGTGTGGATTTGCAAGGTAAGCGCGTACTAGTAGGTGACCGTTCGGTGCCATATGATTACCTGGTGCTGGCAACCGGGGCTCATGATATCTACTTCGGACACCCAGAGTGGGAAAAATTTGCCCCTGGATTGAAGACGATTGAGGATGCAAGAGCCATTCGACACAAGATACTGCTGGCCTTTGAGGCTGCCGAAATGGAAATCGACCCGGAGAAAATCAAAGAGCTATTAACCTTTGTGGTGGTGGGTGCCGGGCCAACCGGCGTCGAAATGTCGGGCGCGATTGCCGAACTCGCGCATCATGCCCTTACATCCGATTTTCGACATATCGACACACACATGACACGCATCATTTTAATCGAGGCTGCGCCACGGATACTGGCTGTGTTTCCCGAATCACTGGCGCGTAAATCGCAGGAGAAACTCACTCGTTTGGGAGTAGAAGTTCTCACGGGTAAGCCTGTTTCGAAGATAGACGAGCATGGTGTCGTGGTCGATGGGGAGCGTATCGCGACCAGGACGATCATCTGGAGCGCTGGAGTCGCAGCGTCACCTGCTGGGAAGTGGCTTGGCGCTGAAATGGATCGTGCGGGCAGTGTGAAGGTGATGAGTGACCTATCCATTCCCGGCCATCCTGATGTGTTCGTAATTGGCGATTCCGCCAGCTTTATTCAAGATGGGAAACCCCTCCCTGGGGTTGCTCCTGTAGCTATGCAGGCCGGGCGCTACGTGGCTTCAGTGATCGCTCAACGGGTTGCTGGCAAGGAACCGCACACGCTTTTCTATTACCGCGATAAAGGAAACCTGGCGACGGTGGGGCGCTCCTACGCTATTGTAGATATTGGCAAAATCCGGCTCACAGGCCTGATTGCCTGGCTGACGTGGCTTGTTGTGCATATCTACTACCTGGTTGGGTTTCGCAACCGTCTTGTGGCGATCTTCCAGTGGGCGTGGACCTACTTCACGTATTCGCGCGGCGCACGACTCATTACGTTTGAGAACGAATGAGAGTCTTAGACGGAAATGGCGCGGTTCTCAATAATATGATATACTCCAACTCGCTGCTATGATACTTATAAACCACCTTGTAATACATTGTTAGGGATACATCATGCTATATGACCACACAAAAATTTATGTCAAGGCCGGCAACGGTGGAGATGGCTCCATTCACTTCCGTCGTGAAAAGTATGTTCCATTCGGAGGACCCGATGGCGGAGATGGTGGTAGAGGTGGCAGCATCTACATAGACGCCACCTCCAACTTGAATACCCTGCTTGAGTATCGCTATCGCCAGCATTTTAAGGCTGGTTCAGGGGGCCACGGCGCAGGCCAGAAGAAGCATGGAGCCAAGGGAGAAGATCTTGTCCTGCGTGTTCCGCGTGGCACAGTTATCCATGATGCCGGGACAAATGAGCTGATTGCGGACCTTGTTGATGATGGCCAGCGCGTGATGGCAGCGCGAGGTGGCCGTGGTGGGTTAGGCAACGTGCATTTTGCTACTGCCACACACCAGGCTCCACGGGAAGCGCAGAAAGGCGAACCGGGCGAAGAACGCTGGCTATTATTCGAATTGCGTCTGATAGCGGATGTCGGACTTGTCGGTTATCCCAATGCGGGCAAATCGACCCTGCTTTCCGTCGTCAGTGCCGCCAGGCCCAAGATTGCTGACTACCCTTTCACTACGCTATCGCCCAATCTTGGTGTCGTTAGTATTGGCCAGCCTGGTAGCGGAGATGAAGCTAGCTTTGTGCTGGCCGATATTCCAGGATTGATCGAGGGCGCGGCACAGGGTGTGGGGCTTGGGTATGAATTTTTGCGTCATATACAGCGTACCCGTCTGCTCATCCATATGCTTGATGGAGCATCTATAGAGCGCGATCCCTGGCGAGACTTCCAGGCGATCAACCAGGAACTGCGAGAATATGATGAACACCTGGCAACGCGCCCGCAGATTGTCGTACTGAACAAGATGGATCTGCCGGAAGCGCAGGAACGCTGGCCGGGGCTTAAAGCAAAAGCCAAAGCAGCAGGATATCCGGCCTTTGCTATATCTGCCGTTACCCATCAAGGGGTCGATGAACTCGTGCAATATACTGCCCAGCGGTTGCAGGAGATGCAGCTGGAGGAGGCAGAGCGCATGGTTACCCAGCCCATCACTGGCATGGAGGGTCCAGTACTACGTCCACAGCCAGAGGATGCTTTTTCAATAACCAGGGAGAAAGGCGTCTTTATAGTAAAAGGGAAACGAGTTGAGCGTGCAGTAAACATGACCAATCTGGAGAGCGAGGAAAGTATGGATCGCCTGCAGGTTACACTTGCTAAAATGGGCGTTACCAACGCACTTGAAGAAGCTGGAGTCCAGGTAGGCGATAAAGTACGTTTTGGCAAGGTCGAATTGTTGTGGGGTGAGTAATTCCTTTCGTTCGGATGTGCCGTATGCTAGCCGTGCCAGCGGCGTTCTCGAATGCCTGAGAGGATTTGCCGCCATATGCTGTAACACAAGAAGTATGTTATACTTGGAGTAGATGTTGCTGCCCGTAGTGTGAGAAGGTGCATAACGTGTCCCTTGGTTGCCGAATGTGCGGGCAATTAACGATATCATCCCCACCATCACATAAAAAAGTCACAGAACGCGAGACACGAGGGGCTTATGGGAGAGACACTAAACCTGCTATTTCGCAGACGTGAGGATGGCACCTTTGAGTTACAGGTTAGAGAAAGTTGGTCGGGGCGTGTCGTTAGCGACAACTTTGTCCCTCCTTACCAGACCAGGCAACTCAACACCCTGCTGAAAAGACTCAAGACCTTTGAGATTGACGATCAGGGACTGCACGAAATTGGACAACGTCTCTTTATTGCTTTGTGTCGATCTGAAACCCACGGAACAGGCCGCCGCGAATCCTCGGAGCACTCAGTGCAGGCCATGTTGCGCAGCGTTATTCAACGCACGCTCAAGCGGCGCGGGACGGTTGCGCTGACGCTTGTCTTTGATCTCGGATGTGAGGAGTTTGTACGTTATCCCTGGGAACTGTTACACAATGGTGAGCACTTCTTGCTGGCATCGGGTGTCTTTACGCTCACACGTGCCCTGTTACAGCCAGATATGCCAGCGGGATGTGAATTACCGGTCCACCCACCGGTGCGACTCCTCTATATTGGGTCTTCACCCGTCGATCTTCCACAATTGGAAATCGAACGGAGCTTTGAGAACTTGCAACGCGGACTCTCATGCCTGATTGAAGATGAACTCCTGCACTTAGATAGGTTGCCAGTACCGACGTTTGATGAACTGGTGCGCTATCTCGACGAATTTGGCGGGATGGGTGCATTCGACGAGAAGCGTAATGCCATCCCCTGCTATGCCATCCACTTTGATGGGCATGGAGCCTTTGGCCGCTTCTGTCCCTCCGAAGCGTGCGACGAGTTGAATGATGCCGATGATCGTACCTGCAGGGCCTGTGGAGCCTCGCTGCGCAGCGTCAAACCACAGACATATCTCTGCTTCTGCAATGAAAATGGCCGCAAACACCTGATTGACACAGAATCACTACGCTCGCTCTTTGTCAGCAGTGATATCCGTCTCGCTGTCTTCTCTGCTTGCGAAACGGCCACCTTTAGCGAGGATAAAGCGCGCCATCTGCATCAGAAGGCAGCGGTCGATGCTACCCTGGCCACGGCTTTAGTTATGGCGGAAGTACCCGCTGTTGTGGCCATGCCGTTCTCGATTCAGGATGAGCTCAGCCCAACGTTTATGTTTCACTTCTATGAAGCGCTGGCAAGTGGACGTACGCTAGAAGAGGCTCTCTCGCGCGCTCGCCAGGCCCTGTTGCCGATGTTTAAACACCATGGCTGGTTCGTGCCGGTGCTTTACCGGCAAGTGGCTGAAGGGCAGGAAGGCCCGGTTGCATTTCTGGCAACTCTTGATGAACCTGAAGAACACACTCAGCCTTTAGCACACATAGGAGCAACGACCACCTTTGTCGGGCGCGAACGAGAATTGCAGGATTTGAGCGCCATCCTGGCTGAAGCTGTGCAAGGCGAAGTGCCACGAGGGGCACCAGGTCACACGCGCAAATTGCGACCTGGAACCCATCATTTAGCCCTCACTGGTCCCGCAGGTATCGGAAAGAGCGAGCTGGCATTTGAAGTAGTGCGCCGCAACCGCGAGAAATTCCCCGGTGTAATCACCGGTATTTCATTGGAAGGGGGCAAAACATTAGGGAACGCGCTTATCGAAATCGCGCATCACCTGGGTGTTCTCAATAAAGAGATGCACACCGCAGGTGTGGGCAATTGTGAACGGACGGTACTTAATGCACTTCGTTCGTTAGCCGAACGGGAGTTGCCATGCTTGCTGTTATTCGATGGCTTTGAGGAGATACAAGAGCACGAAGAAGTAGGAAACTGGTATCGTTTTCTGTGTTCGCTCCCAGAAGAGGTCGTCGTCTTGTTGACCTCGCGCTCCAACCCTGCATCAGTAGCTGCCCTGATGAATGGCATAGCCTGCAGGTGGTACGAATACCCTGTCGGCAAGATGATGAGCGCGGACCTGCTCAAACTTTTTGCTGAGCTCGCTTCTGACAGCGGTCTAGATGAGCGTATTCACCTGTCTGATCCGAGCCAGCAAGCCATCTTACAAGAAATCTGTGAATTGCTCGATGGCTATCCTCTTGGTGCGCAATTGATCTTTGGCACATCCCATCATGCTATAGCTGGTAAAGTATACAGGCCGGAAGCGGCCACCCGCTCGCTGGAAGAAGTGCGGGATGAGTTGGAAGAAACCCTACCGGAGGGCATGCGGGCTGTATTGGATATCGCCTACCGGCGTTTATCCCCGCCAGCACAAATGTTGCTGCCATATCTTGCTGCTTTTACATTGCCCTTTAGCCGGGAACAAATTGTCATGCTGATGGCTCCTGAACCACCCGCCACTGAGCGCGCTCATATGCGCCTGGAGCATGAACACTACCTGGAAGATGTCCATTCCTCTAGTGAGGAGGACGTGGCGCGGGAAGCCGTAGCAGGCGTGCCCCCAGAACTTGGAAGGAACTGGCCTGCAGCACGAGATGAACTGGTGGACGCCTCGTTCATCCAGTTTGATGGGCGTGTCTACACAATCCACCCGCAGGTGCGCCACTTTGCGCTCTCCCACCTGCCAATGGAGGAGCGTCGTCGCGCACACCGCGTGGTGGCAAATTATTACAGTAGCCTGCCACAGCCAGGTCCAGAGGAGTGGTTTGCAGCCTTTAAACACCTGGAATATGCGGGTGAGCCACAGGACTTGCAAAAAGCGGTTCACCTTGCCGTACGCGCCTCGTGGTCTTTGCATGCCAGGGGGTATGCTTCTGAATTACGGGCCATATTGCGACGCGCGCAGACATACGCTCTCGATCTCGGTGACAAAAGCGGTGAGGGTCAGGTCCAATATTGCCTGGGTGCAATTCTGCGTCGACTTGGGAAATATCCCGAGGCGCTCGGTTGTCTCACGCGTAGTTTGACCCTGCATCGCGAGCGAAATGAACGTGAGGAAATGGCCTGGCCCCTGTATGAACTCGCGACACTCTTCCGCGAGGAGGGACATTACCGGCAGGCTGATGAGCATGCCAGAGAGGCTCTTACCCTCTTCCGTGAAACCGGCGATGTCAGAGGCGAAGCGTTGACACAAACCGTGCTGGGTGAAATCAGTCGCGGACATGGTTACTATTATGATGCCCTGGGGCACTTTGATCGCGCGCTTGCCATGTTCCGTAACCTGCCTCTTGGCGAGGGGTATCCCTGGGCATTACGGGTTCGCGGGACAGTCCACGAGGCGCTGGGGAATTATGCCGAAGCGCTGGCAGATTATGAAGAAAGCCTGCGCCTCTTCAATACGATTGGCTCGCGCTACGGACAGGCCTGGGTCTATACTGACCAGGCAGTGGTGTATGTCGATCAGGGGAAATTCGACCAGGCTTCGAGCACTTGCAACGAGGCAATCAGTATCTTCCGCGACCAGGGAGCCAGGCGAGGCGAAGGATGGGCGTTCATGGCTCTCGGAGATGCTGCTCGCAAGGGGCACAAGTTCAATGACGCTCGCGGCTACTACAATGAGGCCCTTGCTATTTTCAATGGCCTGGGTGATCGCGTGGATCAGGCCCGTGTGCTCAATGGGCTGGGAGCACTCTCATTTGGAGAGGGCGAATACCCCGAGGCAAAAGAATATTTTGAACATGCCTGTGTGATTGCTGATGAAGAGCAAGCGCTGCAGCTCGCAGGTCGCGCTCTGCGGGGTTTGGGTGACGTGGCGCGTACCCTGCGTCAATTTACAGAGGCTGAGCGTTTCTACAACCAGGCTTTAACGATTGTCACGAATCTGGATACGCCTGCCGAACGTTATGCAGTGCTGCATCACCTGGGTGAATTGCGCTGTGCTCAGGGGCAGTACCATGAAGCCCTCTCTGCCTGGGTGCAGGCGCTTGCCCAGGATCATCGACTGGGAAACCCCGCACGCGAGGTGCTCAAGGGCAGCATTAACGCGCTCGTAGCTGAGCAGCACATGGAAGAGGCTTATGCCAGGCTGTGCAAGCAATATGAGGTGTAGTTACGGCATCACTTCGTAGCGAAGTACCGCTGTTGGAGCCAGGTGAATGCGGTCCCCATGCGATAGAATATGCCGCTCCACCAGGTGTCCTTGATAGACCAGGCCGTTCAAACTTTCTGCATCCTCAATTACCCATGCACCGTTCTCCCAGCGTATCTTGGCATGCAGGCGCGAGACGCGCTGAGATGGTATCTGTATATCGTTGGCTGAAAGACGACCGGCAGTCATAACAGGTTTGTTCAGTTGACGTTCGCCAATGATCTTTCCATCTATCTCAATCAACACCCGCGCTTTCTGATTGAATGCTGCTGGCTGTGGCGGTCGCCACCTATCAACATCAGCGCTACCACTGCCTCGAACAGGTTGTCCACCACTAACAGGCGTCATTGGCACAGGAACTGGCGTTGGAGGTGGCGCAGGCCGCTGTTGAGGCGCTCCGGGCTGAACCGGCAGCGCAGGCTTATATGGCGCAGGTGATGGTGGAGGCGGAACCTGGTGCTGTCCCATTGGTGCTGGAAAAGGCACAAATGCTGAGCGAATGATCGATTTATCGGCATCGCGGTCAAGGTTGTAACGATTCTGCTCCTCCAGCAGACTGGCAAACACACCACCCATGCGCTTCAACTCTTTGAAAGGACCCTGCTCAACAATACGGCCGTCTTTGAGCACAATGATCTCATCAACATTGCCAAGTGTGCTGAGGCGGTGTGAAATCATTAGCACGGTGCGTCCAACAACCAGTTTATCCAGGGCATGCATGACCTCCGCCTCGGCTTCAACATCCAGGGCTGCCGTCGGCTCATCCAGGATCAAGATAGGCGCGTCACGCAAGATTGCACGCGCAATTGCCAGGCGTTGGCGTTGGCCACCAGAGAAATTCTTGCCCTGTTCGCGAACCTCTGTTTCGTAGCCATCGGGTAGGCTCTTAATGGTGTCATGAACATAGCCTTTTTTAGCAGCGTCGATGATCTCTTCCATACTGGCGCCCGGTTTGCCTATCTCGATATTCTCACGGATGGTTCCTTCGAACAGCACATTGTCCTGCAACACCATACTTACGTTCTGGCGCAAAATCCCAAGTGGATACATCCGGTTATCCACGCCATCGATTTTCACCGATCCCTGTTGAATTTCATAGAAGCGCGAAATGAGTTTGACCAGAGTTGTTTTGCCACCGCCGGAGAGTCCAACGAGCGCTACCTTCCTGCCAGCGGGTATGTGAAGATTGATACCCTTGAGCACCGGGCGATTAGGACTATAGCTGAAGATGACATGATCAAAAGCGATATCCCCTGTGAGTCTTTTCGGACCGTAATAAGGGGCTGTCTGATCGGCCACCTCTGGTGCTGCATCCAGCACCTCCTGTATGCGCTCGGCCCCAGCCGCTGCTGCGTTATAGACATTGGTCAATTTTGAGAGATTGCGCATCGGTTGATAGAACTGTGCTAAGTAGGCTAAGAAGACTGTCAGGCTACCGATGGTGAGAGAGAGTGCGGGAATGGTAAGAAACCAGAAAGAGAATGTAAAGCCCGCTGCGACATAGGTACCAACACCTATGATAATGGCGGTGCCTATCGCTACCAGAATAGCGACAAGCGGTGTCAGTTGTGCTTGCAGACCACCTGCTCGCATACCTGCCTCGCGGCTCTTGCCTACATATTTGTTAAAACGCAGGTCCTCACGCTCCTCGAGTGTAAACGCTTTGAGTACTGTAATTGCCCCGATATCTTCAGTAGCAACACTCGCCACCTGGCCCTGTGCTTTTGACGCCCTTTTGGAAGCGGCTTTGATGCTTCTCGTGTAACCAAAAACCACCACAAAGAGCGCCGGGGCGATGACAAGCGAGAGGATTGTAAATTGCCAGCTCAGAATCAGCATCACAATAATGATGCCGGAGATCATCAAAAAGCCGGAAATTAAATCAACCACCCCATCGGTAATCAATTTTTCGATATCCGCAATGTTGCTGGTAATGCGCTGGACAAGATCGCCCTTCTTTTGCTTGCCGTGCCAGTCTAAAGATAAACGTTCCAGGTGCGCAAAGAGTTTTTTACGCAGTCGCGCGGAAAGACCTTGCGCTGTAAAATTGGCCAGGAAAAGCTCAACATATGCCAGAACACCGCTTATGATGCCAAGTACGATGATTGCGCCTGCTGAGAAGAGAATGACAGCAAGTATTGTATCACCGCCGTGTGGATCCGGAACGCCAAAGCGATTTAATGAAGTAAGAATACTGTTCAAGAATGGCGGCAAATTGGGGTCTTTGAAAGGGGAAATAATCTTATCCAAGATCCATTTGAGTGGAAATGCGAGCAAGATGCTAGCTAATACCTGCGCGAATGCCATTGCAACTGCGATGAGCACCAGAAAGCGGTAGCCTTTGAGATTGCGAAACAGGAAACCTACCATTGAAATCCCCTCCGTATTTCATCTTGTTGAGATCTCAAACCATTGATGCTAACCGGGATAATGATACTAATAAAACCACCTGGCAACGTAGGATAAAAAATAACTAAAACGAGCGTTTAACCTGTGAGAAGGAACTTATCAGAGTCTACCACAAACCTGTATAGCTATGGAAGAGGGTAGCTAACTTGGAGAAAGCAAGAAAGTCTGGTACAATAGCTGAGGTCAAACACTTGCAACGTTCTTGTGGTGACTATTCACACAGCCTTTATGAAATAGATCATTGTAAAATACCTGGCATGGCTAAATACTTGCAATGAGTTAAGAACTAGAAATGAAGCGATAACTGGTGATATCAGGAGGAAACGTTAATGGCTGAACGGTCTGCGAATTCATCGCGCTCCCGAGGCTTTGGGGCAGGTAGAATATTCATCTTACTGGTAGGTATAGCAAGCTTCGGTGTACTCGCGTACTTGCTGGCGCAGGTTGCTTATCAAATGCTTGTACCGCCCCGGCTCACCGGCTCATATTAGTCCAGGATATTCCATTGCCCAGCGGACTGCCTGGTCCTGCTGAGGAAAAATTACTGGCTTCAGGTACTGATCCAAAAGCGCTGGCCCCTGGTGTGGCGCAAGATTTTGATAAATTTGACTTCCAGGCGTATGACCCAGCCCTGCACCTCCTGTTTGTTGCTCATACCGGGCCAACCCCAGACTCGTTGATAGCGGAACATGCGGACTTTGTTACTACACGCGATGGACCATTTGATGGGCATATTATTGTTTTTAATACGCAATCGAACGAGCTTGTTGGGCGTGTCCCAGTTCCCCAGGTTGCGGGAATGCTATACGTACCTCAGCTCGATAAAGTCTTTGCTGCTGATGCACAAGATAATGTCATCGCTGATATCAATCCGCATACCCTCAAGGTCACCTCCTCCATTCAGCTCCAGGACAACGAAAGCCCTGATGCTATGATTTATGACCCGGTTGAGCGGCGGCTTTTTGTTTCCGACCCGGGCACTCCAGTAGACCCGCTCAAAGACATGAATACCCTTAGGACCAATCAGAATGTCGCGGTGATTGATGCTGTCAATGATAAGCTGATCCAGTATATCAATTTAGGCAACAGAGATCTCATAGCCGGGGAGAATATTCGTCCTGCAGATAAGCTGCCGCTGGACCAGGATAAGAATGATCCTGGAAAATTTATCCCTAGATTTGGGCACGATGTAGGGCATATCCAATTTGACAGTGGATTCATCTACGTGACTTCGCAGGTCCTGCCGGATGCTAATAATCCGGATCCATTTTTCCTGCCGCCTGCAGGTACGGGTGAATTGTTCCAGATCGATCCGCTTAAGATGCAAGTTGTCAACGAAATAATCCTCCCGGTCTCGTGCAGCAGCCCTCATGGTTTCGCTATTGATCCTGACCAGCACGTTGGTTACATCGCCTGTACTGATTTCGCTCCCGCCGATTCTGGTCGCACCCTCTTTGAGAACCTGGTGAGAGTTGATCTCACGAACCCGAACATAATGAAAGTGATACCTACAGACCCCAAAACTGCACGCTTACAGGGCGGCCCTGATATCATCAGGATAGATAAAAATAGCTCCTTAAATATAGATGTCCTGTTCGTGGCCTGTAAAGCAGGCATTTCCATATTTGAAATAACACCGGGTAAATTTCACAAACTCGGTGACGAAATCATTGGGAAAGGGACCCACACCATTGCCATCAACGAGGAGACACAAGAGGTCTACTTGCCAATCACAATTGGGGGAAGACCTGTCCTGAGAATTGCCAAGTATAATCCCAGTGGGCAATCAATCTAACAAAACACAATTTTTTCTACCTCAAAGCGGCAAGAGGGCCCCTCCCTTTAGGGATGGGGAGTTGTCACGATGTCACAAACTGTAACACCGCAGTTGGTGCTACGTAAACGCGGTCTCCATTGGTGAGCGTAAGCTGGTCAACACGGTTTCCTCGATAGATCAGCCCATTCAGGCTTTCCGCATCCTCAATCAGCCACATTCCGTTCTCCCAGCGAATCCTCGCGTGGAGTCGTGAGACTCGCTGAGACGGCACCTGAACATCGTTCCCTGAGAGCCGCCCAACAGTCAGCATAGGCTTGTTCAGTGGCCGTTCGCCGATCACTCTCCCATCCAGCTCGACCACAATACGCGCATTCACCGGGGGAGCTACCGGTACTGGTTGTACATTATTTGCCCAGGCTGGCTGCCCCTGTTGCCTGCCATTGCCGGACTGGTTCCTGCCTGCATAAGCAGGTGGCATAGCCTGTGGCGATCGTTCTGCCGGAGCAGGCCACCCCTGGGGTATCGCGGGTGGAGGTGCCATGGGTGGGCGTAGGGGATGCTGCACCTGGTACTGGTCATAGGAACCGGGCATCGGCGCAAAGGCTGAACGAATCATGGACTTGTCGCCGGCCTTCTCCAGATTGTAACGGTTCTGCTCCTCCAGCAGGCCGGCAAAGACACCTCCCTTTCGCTTGAGGTCTTTGAAGGTCCCCTGTTCAGCAATGCGCCCCTCCTTGAGTACAATAATCTCTTCAACGTTGCCCAGTGTACTGAGGCGGTGAGAAATCATGATCACTGTACGCCCAACGATCAGATTATTGAGAGCATGCATGACCTCGACCTCGGATTCGACGTCCAGGGCCGCCGTGGGTTCGTCGAGGATCAAGATTGGAGCATCGCGCAGGATAGCACGCGCAATCGCTATGCGCTGGCGTTGTCCGCCGGACAAATTCTTGCCCTGTTCGCGTACCAGACCATCTTATCCGCCCAGATCGCTCAAAATCATCTCGTGAATGTTCGCCTTTTTCGCTGCCGAGATAATTTCTTGATCATTGGCTCCCGGTTTACCTATAGCGATGTTTTCACGGATAGTCCCCTCGAACAAGACCGAGTCCTGTAAGACCATGCTCACATTCTGGCGCAGCACTTTAAGGGGATACGTACGATTATCGACGCCGTCGATTCTAACAGATCCCTGCTGAATCTCGTAGAAACGTGGAATTAATTTGACCAGTGTCGTTTTACCGCCTCCAGAGAGTCCAACAAGAGCGATTTTTTGCCCTGGGGAATGTGCAGGTTGATTCCTTTTAACACAGGAACCTCAGGCGTATACCCAAAGATCACGTTGTCGAACGTGATCTCGCCCCTCAGCCTGCTAGGTCCATAATAGGGAGTCTGGCTGTCCAGGACCTCTGGCGCCTGGTCTAACACCTCTTTGATGCGCTCTATACCGGATGCCGCGCTGCTTCCAAGCGCTGACAGCTTCGAAAGATCGCGCATCGGCTGGTAAAGGAGCCTCAGGAAGACGAGGAAGAGGACCAGTGCCCCATTTCCACTTGCTGGGGAGGAATGGTAATGAAACCGAGGTGGAAGGCATATCCTGCGGCAACATATCCTCCTACGCCCAATACAGTAGCAGTTCCCAGTATGACGAGAAAACTGACGATTGGCGTGAACTGCGCCTGCAGGCTGCCAGCGCGCAGCCCTGCCTGGCGATTCTTATCAACGAACCCACCAAAACGAACGGCTTCTTTCTCCTCGCGCGTGAACACTTTGATCACTGTCAGCGCGTTGATATCCTCCGTCGCCACATCTGACACCTGCCCGGTCGCTTTAGCCGCCCTCTTCGCTGCAGCCTTAATGTTTTTTGTGTAACCAAGCGTGATCATGAAGAGCGCCGGTGCAATGGCCAGTGCGATCACCGTATATAATGGACTGAGAAAAATCATCACAGCGGCAATGCCAAGGAGTGTCAGCAGAGCTCCCAACAGGTCAACCAGCCCGTCGGTGACGAATTTTTCGACATCGGCAATGTTGCCTGTGATTCTCTGAACAAGGTCGCCTTTCTTCTGCTTGCCATGCCAGTCTAGCGATAGGCGTTGCAGATGTTCAAACAGTTGATTTCGCAGCCTTGCCGTGAGGTTTTGCCCAATGTATGCGGCAAGGTAGAGAACCACGTAGGCCAGTAGCGCGCTCAGTGAGCCAAAGACGACCAGCATCAACACCGAAAACACAATTACACCACTTGTGCTATGATGGGTATAAACCGGTATAGGATTCTGATCAGCAGGCGAAAAGGGACATGGTGTTACCCCGGGCGTTTGATTTGGTTGGCCTGGAGCTAATGGAGCGAGCGCCGGGTCAAACAGGGGGACGTCAAATTTATCGAGAATCGGATTGAGAAACGAGAAGGTGCAGGCCGGGTCATTCCCTGCATTGCCTACCTTACCAGGAATAAATTTGAGCGGAAACGCGGCGGCAATATCGCAAAAGACCTGCAAGATGGTTAATATGATAGCAAGAAGGACGAGCAGGCGATATCCTTTGAGGTTGCGAAACAGAAATTTGGCCATGGTTATGCCCTCCCGGACTTAATTTGATAAGCATGCTGCAATCTCCTCAAGCATGGCTGACAGCTCTTTGGGCCGTGGGCTATTGAGACGATTGACCCGCCGAGTTGCAATTTTGAATATGAGAGCAGCTTCATAGAGCTGTGAACGCTGCAAGATGCCGTCAATCACTGCTTGCGTAACGCCAAGTTCGAGCATGGCTTGACGATACGTAGTAGTAAATACTTCTGCTGCGGCCTTGAACCATGGCATCATGCCGGGACGTTGATACCAGAGTCCGCTTGGGCGCAGGTAGGCCAGGAAGTAGCCGACATCGAGCGCTGAATCTGCCAGACAAAATCCATCAAAATCTACGACAAAAACCTTGTGATTGGTGAAGAGCAGTTGGCTGGCCTTAAAGCCGCCGTGTGCCGGTCGATAGACATCGGGTTCAAGCCCCTCTAAGCGTGCGGCGAGCTGCTGTGCGAGTCGCTGTACCTCTTCCCCCTGTGCAGGGTTGTGGAGTGCAATGAGCGCGGCCCGTTCGCGAGCGCGTTTGGCTTCTTTCGCTCCCGTGCGTGGCGTGCTCTCATCGGGACGCACTGAGCTGGTGTGCAGCCGGGCCAGGGCAATAGCCGTAAGCCAGAGTTCCTCAACTGGTATCACCAGATCTGTGATCTCGCCACCCCGATCTCGCTCCATTCGGGGCCGCAGGGCACGCGTACCCGTCACCAGGCGCTCCCTGGAGTTGCCAGGCTGCACTGCCTCATTAAGAGCCAGCCCAAGCTCATCGATCATGCCGAGTGGCCCTGGGAGGAATGGCTGAGTCCCACCAAGTGCGACCACAAGGGTTCCCTTATCGTTTCCCGCCTCCTGTCTCACCCCCTTCCCCCTCTCCATCACAGATGGAGAGGGGGCCAGGGGGTGAGGCGTGGCTTGCTCGTTATAAAGCCGCTGCTGTAAATCCTGAACGCGCCGTGCCTGCTCGGGATCAGCATAAACTTTGCCAAAGATGGTCAGGTTTCTAAGAGTAGATTCTTCATCTTTGCCGCGATCCAGGGTTAAATGGTAGCGAATGACGCAGCGATTAGCAGGCTTATAGCGCACAGGCACCGCGGTAGCATGCACGAGCTGCCAGCCATCATCACCTAATTTGGCACGAGCAGCAGACTGTAAAGCCTCAAATAGAGGGCTATGTGGCGTCGTGTCGCAGCTTGCCGCCAGTGCCGGAAGGCTGCCATCGGCTGGAAAGGCCTGCACCGAGAGGCCGATGTCTTTAGCCCGGAGCACGCCCGTCGACTGTATCTCTAGCGGGGCTTCGCGAGCCTGGGCTTCGGTGAAGCATATATGCGCCCCGTCGAGCGCTTGCTCGTCGACTGTCAGGCTGACCGAGCGGTTAGGATCATTGGAGTGTGCTTTATTGCCACGCCCTATCTCATCCACAGCGTAAACGACCGCCAGTCCTCGCGCTGGTTTGCGCCGCAGATAGCGTACAAACAGCCCCAGCGGCTTTTGCGCTCCAGGCAACAATGGGCGTTGCGCGCGTTCGTAAAGCAGTGTAACAATACCCGGAAGGTCCAGTATTGATAAGCTGGCACCTGCATCTAGCCCATTGTTGCTCACGCTGTAGCCTTCCTTTCCTGTGCTATACGTTCTACCAGCGCCACCAGAGCGCTATCGGCACCGGGTACACCGCGAAAACCTGGAAACGAATTGACATCGACAATCATTGGCCCTCGCGCGGTTATCAGCAGATCGACCCCATAGAGCCTCATGTTGAAAACACGGCCAATCTCCAGGGCAATATGGGCCCACTCACGCGGTAACTCCTGCGGCGCTATAGGGAAATCTTCCTTCGAGGCGTCTGTCTCCAATGTTGTGCGGCGACGCGCGGCGAATATCTGCTGATCGATAACCCATAACTTGATATCCCAGCCATCGCCGGCTGCGAACTCTTGAAGCACAACCGGTTCCTGGCTCCAATCCGTCGCGAGAGCTTCTAATTGTTCAACGCTGTCTACCTTGTCTACAAGGTCACCCCGGTGACTGTAGTAGCTTTTGATTATCAAAGGAAAAGGCAGGCGTGCAAGAAAGTCGCGATCTGAGAGCATACTTCCCAGTGTAGTATAACTCCAGGTATAAGGCCAGGGCAGATTTGCCTCGCGCATACGTTGTGCCATCAGCACGCGATCCTGGCAGGCCACAGATGAAGCCCAACTGTTTACAACCAGCGCCTCTTTCTCTTCCAGTGCGTGAGCAACATCTAATGCTTGTGGAGCATGTGACTTCAGTAAGTAGAGGTCGGCCATTGGATGCTTCTCTTCTTCAGCAATAGCTTCATCTCCCGTGAGAGTGCGTACATCCAACAGCCGGACGTTATGTGTAGCACTGAGTCGTCGCAGCGCTACACCAATGACGGGATGATGCGGTGTTTCTGGATTATCCATGATGAGGCAGATATTCATACCCAAACAAACTCCTTCTCTGTTTTACAGATTGCAGCTCACAAGGTCGTCATGTACCTTCTCGCTGCCTGCTATCGTTACTGGTCTTGCCTGTATTGTTTTCCCCGCTTTTTTTGCTTCTAGCGCCTGCCGTCGCTGCCGCGCTCTCTCAATGTGCGCGGTACGCTGCATCTCAGCGCGTTTCGCTGCGTGTAGCACATACTCTGAGACGCGTACAACTGCGCGCGGCACGCCCCCAAAACTGGGGAAGTCATTGATGTCCAGTATCGCGGGACCTTGTGGCGTTTCGACGATATCCACACCATATATATCCAGCCCAAAGAGCTTGCCAACTTGTAGAACAAGTTTGCGTACCTCCGGCGTTAATGGCACGAAATGCTCGGCCATGTCGGAGTGTAATGGTGACTTCTTGGCAATGGCAGCGTAGACCTCGCGCCCCGTAACGTACACTTTGATATCAAAGCCTGTATTTTGCGCGTAGCGTTGTGCCAGAAAGAAACTGTCATTGGCTTCGGCTATCTCCAAAGCTGTCAGATCTGCCGGGCTATTAAGCAGGTAAATGTCCCGGCAGGAACTCCCATTGCTTGGTTTGACAACTAATGGATATTCGCTGGCGGGAATCTGCTTGAGCAGGCGCGGGTGAGCAACAAAATAGGTGGGTGGGATAGGCAAACCGCGAGCCCGCGCAAAGGCTGCTGCTACGGCCTTGTCTCGCACAAGGCGAATTGAGCGTGCACTGTTGATGGTGGGGATACCTACTGCTTCTGCTGCTTCCAGAATACTAAGTCCAGGTCCATCCGCCAGTGTTTTCAAAACGTAGGCATCGTAGCCCTGTTCCGCCAGATCAGACAGGCAGGCGACCGCCGTTTGTGGTTCCAGCAGATCGACATCATGACCCCATTGGAGAAGCTGGTCTGCAATGACCATGGGCATAGGATCATTACGATATTGCTCTTCAACGATAAAGCAGAAACGCATCTCAACCTCTCACGTACATACAGGGTAAACCTGGAGTGATATCCAATCCGGTTCTTTCGGGAAGATGCGGGCTATCCCCCAAACCCCTCAAGGCCGTTGCTCTAATTGTATCAGTTTTAGTGCATTATGGCTGTTTAATGGCTCACTGATACAATGTGAACTGGCCAATAAAACATGAAGCGAACATTAAATGCACTATAACACATCGCTAAAAAATAAAAAAGATGCCTGAGTTACTTATTGTGTAGACGCTTGAAAACGTACAATTTGGACCATACCTGGTCTTTATACAGCGACGAGGACAGCACCGGGGATGGCCCGCATCATGGTGAACGAGCGACTGATTCCAGAACTATTGCCTGGTCTCCTTTTCTTAATATCCGGTAGCAAACTACTGATCCTTGCCTGGTGTTAAACGTAGCTTACGGGCGAGCCAGTTCTGTTTTACAGCAGGTTGCGCAGGCTCTTGTGGTCGCCCTTGCTCAGTATAGTTTCTTAGATATCCATTTGAGCCATTGGCTTCCTGAGGTATGTGATGCTCGTCTCTATGTTCTGGCGAAACTGTTGCATCACTCCTCATATATGGTAGAGATTCTTGCTGTTGTCTTGCTGGTGGGTACCCTGTTTGAGCATGAGGAAGTCTCCCCTCGTACTTTTTTGCCTGCATGTCGAATGAGACCTGGTCTGGCGTCATCCAGCTTTCGGTACGATCATCTAACGTTTCCTCGCTGCGAACTGGCTCATGAGGGTTAGGCAAGTCGGCTGGTGACAAATTTCCAGTAATCAGCGGCTCCTGGCGTGTAATCTGATCACGTTGCATTGGTTGTGTCTCTTGCTTCTCCAAAGCGAGACGGCTATCAAGTTCTTCCAGCAGTCGCGCAATATTTGGACGCAGGTTGCGATTGCATTCTGGAATGCGCGTCCACTGTGCCAGTGCTGCCGGATAGTAGCCTGCGCGATAACAATACAGGCCCAACATTGCGCGGGCATCATAAATGCTCATACGCTGCCAGAGTGCTAGCTCTTCTGCTGGTGTCTCAATTACATCTTCGTTGGCCTCGATGATCTCTACAAGATGGTAGAGTGGCAGACCCATCAAGCGATAGGGAAATCCGTAGTAAAGCGCCAGCCGGCGACGGCGTGTGCGCTCGGCCGGGTGCTTACCGACAAAATAGCGACGTGTCCATGAGCCGCTTGACCAGATCACCCATGCGAGAATCAAGATCAGGATACGGCTCAGGTAGCGTTCCCAGGTCTCCGACGCAAACACACTTGTCACGCCTAGTATAGCGAAGCCTGCTCCCAGAGCCCAGGCACCATAGACGAGGCGGCGACGATCCCACCCAAGCAAGTCAAAGTGGTGGTGCAATGGCGTTGCCAGGAACGGGAGTGGAAATTCGGTATGTGGCACGTACTCTGGGCTACTGGCAAAACGCAATACCTGCAGTCGTTTGCGGAAGAAGCGTGTTAAAACTCGCGCCGAAATCAGCGCTGAGAGCCCTTCAAGCACAAACGCCATACCAATCATAAGCAAGAGTATTTCCTGGCGCGAAAAAATGGCGATCATAGCCAGGATGCCGCCGAGGGCTAAGGCTCCGCTGTCCCCCATATAGATCCTGGCACGGCGACGGGCGCTGCCACGACGTGCTGCCCACGCAGAAGGCCAGTTCCATGGCAGGAAGCCCAGTGCAGCGCTGGCACACAGCAGCGATAATACCTCCAAAACGATCCCTTGTGGATGTTTCGCATCGAGAAAACCTGAGGCGATAATGCCAAAGGCCAGGGCTGCGCTAAAAACCAGGCCGCCGGCCATGCCATCAAGACCGTCGCTAAAATCGACTGAAAGCGATGTCACGCTGCCGATGATCCCTGTGATGAGCATCAAGAAGATAAGCCAGAGGAAAGGTACGTTCTTAAACAGGGGTCCGGTAATATCTGTATAGGGAGAATACGGCTCTCTTCCGTTTGGCAGGAGCCAGAAATAGAGGAAGGCCGCCACCATCGAGACAAAGAGCACGCCGCCAAATTTTGCGCGCTCAGAAAGCCCTTCATTACTGTGTACTTTATGCCAGTCGTCAATAAAGCCAACAACCATATATCCGGCAGTGGCTCCCAGGCCAAGCAACAACAGTTTCCACTGGTCGGGAGATAGATTGAAGACAATGCCCGCTCCAATACCTGTGACGACGATAGCAAGGGTAATTGCGGGACCACCAACCAGGGGGAGTTCTATCGTTTTGATTTCTCGTCCGCTGGCGGGCAGCACAGGGATATCGGATCGATGAGGACCAGGTTTATGTTCACCACTGCGAAACTTAGAAAATAATAACTTCGCTATCCCGCACAGCAGCAGGCTGGTAAATGCGCAAGTGATGAACATTAACAATAACCAGACTGGAACCATAGCAACTCCCTATAAGCGCTGTCCTTGCGGTTACCCGCTGCTAACGTGGTAAAGAGATTCAGAGAATCACCGACCTGCGCTTCACCTGTAAAGACGTGAGACTTATGATGACAGTAACGTTGATAGCAATCGTAGCTGTTCGCGTGCCACCCGTCGATCATCCCACGGGATTTTTTCTCTACCTATAATAATACTCTGCTCGTGCCCTTTCCCTGCTAATAACACAGTATCTCTCGCCTGTGCGTGCGCGAAAGCTGTGGCAATCGCTTGCGTCCGATCTGCGATACAGAGAAAGTCGCGCCCCTCGCTTTTTCCTATTGACTCGGCGCCACTGGCGATCTCGCCTAAAATGTGTTCGCGATCTTCTTCGCGAGGGTCTTCATCAGTAATAACGAAAAAATCTGACTTCTGGGCGGCAATTTGCCCCATAATAGGACGTTTTTGTACATCCCGTTCGCCAGCCGAGCCAAAAACGACTAGTAATTTACCTGTAGTAAGCGGTCGTAGGATGTTGAGAACCTTTTCCAGGCTATCGGGCGTGTGGGCATAATCGACAATCACAGTAAATGGTTGCCCTTCATCGATGCGCTCCATACGCCCGGTGACACCTGTAACTCCTGCCAGCCCACGCGCAATGTCACTGGCCTTCACACCCAGGCCGTGGGCCGTCGCAATCGCAGCCAGGCAATTACTGACATTGAAACGACCAACCAGCCGTGTTTCAATTTCGATTTCCGCGCCAGGCAAGATAGCATGGAAGCGTGTGCCATACGCGTCAAGTTGCACGTCCACCGCTCGTACCGCTGCCTCCTGGTCGAAGCCATACTCGAGAATGGGTACATTACAATAGGGTCTCACGACATTATAGGATACATCGTCGCGATTGAGAATAGCGATTGGTTGGATGCCCAGGCCCTTGTCACGTGTGGGATCCAGCATTTCAAAGAGTCGTGCCTTTGCCCGCCGGTACTGCTCGATGGTCTTATGAAAGTCCAGGTGCTCGTGTGTGATGTTGGTGACAACACCTATGTCAAAAGCGCAGCCGCGTACCCTCTGCAATTCCAGGCCGTGAGAAGTTGCTTCGATCACAGCATGTGTCACACCGGTATCAACCATGCGCCGTAGAAGCTGCTGGATCTCAAGCGCCTCCAGTGTGCTTTGCCGCGTGGTGTTCTCCCATTGCTGTCCACACATTTTAAAATTGGTGGTCGTCATCAAACCACTTTGCTTTCCGGCTACATCTAGCAGCGTGCTGATAAGATTACACGTCGTAGTCTTTCCATCGGTGCCAGTGACACCAATCGTGCATAGTTGATGTGCCGGGTGTCCGTAAAAGGCACAGGCAAGGTTTGCCAGCGCGATACGCACATCGCCCACCTCTATATATGGTAGCGGCAGGTCCGAAGTTTCCGGTTGGGGGCCGAGTGCAGCCACAGCTCCCCGCTGTGCCGCGTCAGCCAGGAAGCAGCGGCCATCGGTATGTGTCCCCGGTACGGCAATGAAAAGCCCGCCGGGCGTTACCTGCCGTGAGTCATAAGCCAAAGCAGCGATTTCAAGATTCTCGAAGCGCCCGCTAGCATCGTGAAATGCCAGCGGAGGCTGCTCTAATGCTGCCAGCAGGGTTCGTAATTGCATAATTTCCTTTACATAAGATGGTTTTAATAATATATCGTTCTTGTACGATGGTATGGTCGCATTCCGGAAGTATTTTGAGCAAGATACCACAAAAGTTGGTCGATCTCAACCGCCGTGATTGTTCTGCCGGATGCGTGTGACATCTCACGCCGTAACAATTCACATGCCCAAATTGTGGCAGCTCGCAACTCCACCTCTTCTTCCCCGCCAGGCGCCAGGAGCTCCTGGTCATCCACACGCTCCGCCAACCTGGGATGATATTCCAGCACCCTGTAATGTCGCAATACCTGGGGCAGCTTATAATCAGCAAAGATGGTCAGCTTAGCAAGATCAGTGAAAGCACCCCAACGCTTGCCGCCAAACGCACCGTACAGGTCAGCGACACATATCTGAGCGCGTTTGTAGAAATGTATCTTGTGGTCTCGATAGGCAGCGCTATCGCGGAAAGAAGAAAAATCTTGTGCCAGCAACAAAGTTAGTTTAACCGCGCTTCTTCCTGCCTGTTCAATAGCGCGCGCAAACTGTCCATCATAGCGCTCAAGCAGAACCCGCCCCACTTCATGAATATGCTCTAAACGTTTGTCAAAAAGTGGGATCATCTCCCCGGCCAAACCACCAGCTTCCTGGACGCTGCGGAAAATATGCGCCAGGTCTTCGCGGCTCATCGTACTCAGATACTCAGCATCCCATAGGGCGATTCCCTCTTCCACAGCTCGCGTCAGCGAAGCTGCCTCAGCCCAATAGCCATCCAGGATTTCGCCGTGGTAGTCAATGCGCCAGCGCGATTGTCCTTTTTCCGCCCAAAAGCAGAAATTTAAAGCGTCCAGTAGCAGCAGCCAGTTAACGGTACGCTCGGTTCCATCGTGAAAGTGAAAGCGTTCGTACCATACCGGCTCTGTTGTAGGGGTGTATCTCGCAAGCAATGCAGCGCAGGCGGATTCCACGCGATCTGTGTTGATCCAAACGTTTGACGCGTGTTCAACTACCCATCGGGTACTACTCAGCACTCCTAAATCGTCAGGTTCAACGAGAGAGTATAAAATCCTAAGCCCCTTTCTCCCTGGTTTTATCAGGCATTCGTACAGGAATGTAACCTCTATCTTTGGCGTATTGCCAGAGTGATTGCTGTAATTGACGTCGTCCGCGAGAAATACGGCTCATTACCGTTCCAATCGGTATTTGCAGCGCCTCGGCAATTTCTTTGTAGGACATGCCCTCGATATCCGCCAGGATGACCGGCATGCGGAAGTTAAGCGGCAGGTCGTTTAACGCCTTGTATACATCCTCATCCAGGTATTTGCTCAGTACCTCTTCCTCTGCTCCTGTGCTGAGTTCCTGGCCGCTCATATCTCGTATGCGATTATAGAGATAAAAGTCTTCACCTTCGGGTAGAGGTGTCGTTACTGGATGAGTAGCTTGCTTGCGATAGCGATTGATCGCAGAGGTATTCAGAATCCGAAAGAGCCAGGCACGTAGATTGGTGCCTGGCTGAAAGGTCCTGGCGAAACGAAATGCCTTGAGCATCGTTTCTTGAACGAGGTCTTCAGCTTCTTGTTGATTATGTGTCAGGCGCAGAGCAGTGCGGTAGAGACTATCTAACTGGGCAAGTACTCCTGCCTCAAATTCTTCTGATATTGCATTCCCCGTAGCTTCACTATCAGGTGTTGCTGGAAGCTTCGGCTCTTGGGACATTCAATGCTCCTCCATCAACGGGTACGGGGCACAACTTACTCATTGATAGATGCAGAGGCACCCCCATGCAGTATATCGCACTGGCATCGGGAATGAAAGCCCCCCTAATTATGTTAAAATGAACAGAACGAATTATCTGACGAGCTACGAAAGTCTATTAATCCTGTGGGAGCCAGGAAATAAGGAGATGATATGAATTGTTATGAGGCTGTTGCTCGTCTTCATCTGTATATTGATCGGGAACTGAGCGGTCATGAAGTTGAAATAGTACAGCAGCATCTCACTGCGTGCTCGTCTTGTGAGTGTCGCTTTCATTTCGATATTCAAGTCAAGCGACTAATTCATGAGCGCTGTAGAATTGAGCGTGCGCCTGAACACCTGCGTGAGGCTGTAATGCGCCTTGCTCGCACGCCTGTTGGCGAGCCTATCGTTCTCGACCCCGAACTTGAGATGGAGATTCGAGCGGATCTTGAGGAATACGAATAGCTTTGAAGGCGTTAAGATATGGGACTTCCTGGTGGTGGAGTCGGGGAGCATGCACTATCTCTTCTGTTTATCGTGCTTGCTCATATGCCAGGGCTGGAGCAGCCCTCTCTTGAGTTATGCCAGCACGTTAAACAGAAATACCCAGGTTAAAATAGCGGTTCAGGTAGATTAACCAGTTGAAGTAGATCATAATACCCATCAGAATCATAATCACCCCGGTGCCAATTTCAATCTTCCCCGCGTGGGGCTTCAGCCACTTCATTATTTTACTAAAGCGATCGAGACCGAGACCCAACAACAAGAATGGCACACCCAGGCCAAGCGAGTACACCAGTAACAGGAATACTCCCTGCCGGAGCGTTGTGGTATTGGCAGCTAGTACAAGGATTGGCCCCAGGATAAGTCCGACACAAGGAGTCCAGCCAATAGCGAAAACCAGGCCAATCACAAAGGCTGCTGGATAGCTTGGACGATTCGGACGAAATTCAAAACGCTTTTGCCAGTACAGAAATGGCAATTTAAAAAGGCCTGTCAGGTGCAGTCCAATAATGATCAGCACAATACCACCAATCTGGCGTAGTAGGAATTGATGGAATCGTAGAAATGCTCCTAACGTACTGGCCGTGGCGCCCAGCGCGATGAAAGCCAGGGTAAAGCCAGACACGAATATGAGCGCATGCAGGAACGTGGCCAGGCGCGCAGGACGACCTTCCTGGTCACCGGTGGATTGATTCACACTCTGACCGACAAGTTGTGCCACGTAGATCGTTGCCAGCGGCAACACGCAGGGAGAAAGAAATGAAGCCAGACCTGCTAGAAAAGCAATACCAAATGGCACTTCCGATGGATTCATAACTAACCAGGTCTCCGCATTTCAAATCATCTTGTTACTGCATTAAGTATAGCTTCCCAGGGGAAAGTCTGCAACATCTCTCGCCCGAGCTGAGCTATGTTGCACTGGACCTGAATAATCGTTGCAACTGCTGCCAGAAGGTGCGGCGCGTCTCTGAACGGAGGCTCAATGGAGCTTGCTCGCCTTGCTGCTGAGCGTGTGTATTTACATTTATAGCGGGACTAAGAGGCCTTGTAATGATTTCATCCTCATGCCATTTCTTGCCTGGCGTAGCAGGCTGTTCGTGTACCGGCTCTTCTTGTGGCTGCATAGGCGAGCGTTCTGTAGTTTCTCCTGGAGGTTGTGTTGCTTCTAAATCCAGGTAACGTGGCCGGTGTACTTGTGGGCGTTTGGGAGGACGTATTACTATGCTTTCACGCTGCCCTCGCTGCATCGCAGGCGAATGGAGGCCGGGATTATGCGATGCTGTATTGGTGGATAGGCTCAAGTTGAGCCCGCGCAAATCTTGGGCCATTAAGGTAGCATGTTTATAGCGCTTATCGCGGTTGCGTGCCATCGCTGTCAGGATGATCTGTTCCAACTCTGGCGAAAGTTCAGGGTCATATGTGCTCGGTGGGCGAAGAGTACCTCCAGTAATACCCTGGGTCAGTTCAGGTAAGGTACGGCCAGTAAAGGGACGATGCCCTGTGACCATCTCGTAAAGGACGACTCCTAGCGCATAGATATCGCTGCGGTTATCTAAAGTTTGCCCCCACACCTGCTCGGGCGAAGCATAGTAAATACTGCCGACCAGTGTCTTTGCTAACGTGATTTGCAGTTGACCTGGAGCGCGCGCCAGGCCAAAATCCATTACTTTAATCTTGCCCCAGCGATCGAGCATCAAATTTTCTGGCTTAATATCTCGATGAATAACATTGCGCTCTTTGTAGGCTGAATCGAGAGCGTCAGCAATCTGCGCTGCATATTCAGCGGCCAGGTGCTGGGGCATTGTCCCATCGAGCTTCAGCAGGCTTCCGATAGTTGGTCCTTGAACGTATTCCATAACAAAATAGAGCAGGCCGCCCTGTTGGCCCGCATCATAGATTTGTATAATATTTGGGTGATTCAGTCCTGCAATGATTTGGGCTTCTCGAATAAAACGCGCCACGTAGGATGCATCTTTTGCCAGGGGGCGTGGTAGTACTTTAATCGCCACCTCGCGTCCAAGTGCAATTTGTTTGCCGCGATACACCATCCCCATGGAGCCACGTCCGATCTCCTCCTCCAGTTGATAGCCCCCCAGGCTCTGGCCTGCCAGTTCGTTCATCTGTTTTGCAGCGCAGGGACCCCAGGTCAAGTTGCAAATAAGTCCCGGGGAGGGAGCGCTGACCTCCTTTTCCTAGCTATTCAGCTTCAGTGTTTGGCGTTCATTGCAGTGGCACACCGGTCGAACGCCCAGGATTAATCCCTCTACCTACAATCATTAAACGTAACAATACTACGAGTATAGTTTACCGGGCTAAAGGTACTTTTTACTCAGCCGTGTAGCCATAGGGATGAGGAGGTTTGTCAATCGAGGTAATCCTTGAGTATGCGGCTCGCCTGTGGATGGCGCAACTTACGAATGGCCCGTTCTTCGATCTG
>Ga0187846_10000370_pt1 | contig 26504 bp, 24 predicted proteins | sample TC_taG_FD_161473 | JGI IMG/M metagenome (GOLD analysis project Ga0187846, IMG submission 161473) | Biofilm microbial communities from the roof of an iron ore cave, State of Minas Gerais, Brazil - TC_06 Biofilm (v2) | ecosystem: Environmental > Terrestrial > Deep subsurface > Cave > Wall biofilm... | reverse complement strand
GCCAGCGCCAAGGCGTGGCTCTACCTCGCCTCGGTCCAGCTTCTTGTTAGGCGACTGGCCCGCGCCTGATGCTACCTATACGATTCTGAGTCGGACACTTAGGTTGGATCGATTTAGCAAATAGAGGTGATATCATTGAAAGTTGGGGCGTTGCTGATAACGGGGCATTTTACGTCAGAGTAAATTCCTTTCCGTTGCTTAAATATAAAAACAATTTCAAATTAATGTTAATATTGGAGGTGGAGTACGCCAATATTGATAGAATGACTGATGTTGGTATTGAGAAAAGCGAACTGTTCACGATCACTGGTGGAATAATTAACATTGGGATCCCGGTGCAACTGCCGAATACCCATCTACGGCTTGCGAATCCACCTAACAGTAAACCGGGAGATCAGTATAAGCGTACGGTTGATTTCAACGTTGTGATTATCCCGAACGATTTATCTGAGGAGCAAATCCGGTCTTTGTCCGATGTGCAAAGGCTAGGAGGGAAAATCATCAGGACACCTTCGACGGTTGTAACTCTGGCGGTTTGATGAAGCACTTCCACGGTTTTTATATGTTGTGTTTATTGCGCCTTCCGGGGGCCTCTGTCAATTTTACATAGCACCCGTTATCAGACTTTGACCCGGACCGGGATTCCTCGCCTTGGGGATTTTGGGCGGGATTCGCTTAGCCACATAGCACACTCTCCTTTCCGGGCCAGTACGGAAGCGCGACGCGTCAGCTGCTGGTCGGTTTCGTTGCCGCCGGCGTGACTTTCGGGGTCGGCAAGCTGATCGGGGCCGCCGTCACCGGCTGATGCGGCTGAGGACAAGAAACTCCGCCCAGTGGCTCCTGGCATCCTTTCGGCCGGCGCGGATTCGACGATACCGACCGCCCTCTTGCCGCGGCGAAATTCCGACCCATTTGGCAGCTTTTGAGTTATTGTCAATTAATTAATAAGCGCAATCGCAAACGCCTCGCGGTGCGACGGCTGTTGCCTTTCCCTGCCGCTTCCCTGCTGCACCCTTTGATGACGGCCGATGATCGCTCGGAAGTGGTTGATTGGGCTAGCTTTTGCTTCTGACGGCGGGGCTTGAGAAAAATTTTTCCCGTGGTTTTCCCGTACGGCAGGGAAAAAATTAGAAGGGTGCCGCCCGCGCCCTCCCAGGCTTGCGCCGCCGGCGTAACCTTCGGGGTCGGCGAGCTGATCGGGGTTGCCGTCACCAGTTGACGTGGGTGCGGGCGAGAAACTCCGCCCGGGCGAGCCGACGCTGAAGCTCGAGCCGCTCAGGCACCGTCAACGGCTTCCATAGACCGCCGAGGAATGGCTGACCTCGGCCGGCAATCTTCAAGCGGCGGCCATCGAAGACCAGCAGCCCGTCGAGCCCGGTCTCGTCGAGCGTCCAGTTTCGCACCGGCCCGGTGTCGATGTGGATGAAGCCCGAATGTGGATACCACCCGACGCCGCCGCACTGCATCGCCCGGGCTGCATTCATCGCCGCGGGGAGTTTTGCGTCGACGCGCAGATCGAGTGCACGGCCTAGGATGTGCTGACTATGCTCGGCCACCCCAAAGGTGGTGCGCGCAAGCATCGCATTGGTCTCGGCAGTGCGATAGGCGGAAAGAATCGTCGCGCTGGTCTCACCGACCGCATCGAGAACATGGGCCAGAAAATCGATCACGCCGACGTCCATCTGCGTTTGTTCGCCTGAGTGATGATCGCGCAGAAATACGCAGAGTTCTTCCATCACCCGGTCGATTGGGCCGTCATCGTTGCGGTAGGTGCCCTCGAAGGTCTCGCCCGTATTGGCGTTGGCAAGGCGAAGGCGGCGCAGCGTGGGCGGACGAGCAACGGCGCGCGCCGCAGATGGCCATGCCGCACACGCGGCAGCGAGGGAAAGAAAATGACGGCGGTCCATCGACCTCGACCCCGGTCGATCTCAAAACCGTTTAAGTAGACGCTCGATATAGTCGAGCTCGATCTCCGGACGGAAGCGCTCCCCGGCGCGGCGGCGCAATTCATCGAGGATTTCGCGGGCTTTTTGCAACGTATTCTGATCGGGAATCTTGACATCGCCCTGATCGAATGTGCCGTTGTTCGACATCGGGCGGCCGAGCGGGTCACGCTCGACCTGGTCCCTCGGCTCGCTGTCGGTCGCTCCGACACCATTATCGTCAGGATTGCCGCGGCCGAGACGCCGCTGCATCTGCTGGGCGAATTCGCGCGCCGCCTGTTGCAGTTGATCGAGGGCTTCGGTTTGCGGCCCGATTGCTTCGCCCGGTTGGCGGCGTTGCAATGCCTCGGTCGCATCGCGCATCGCCCTTTCGGCGCGCCCGAGAGGCTCGGGGATTTCGCCGAAACCGTCGCCGAGCCGACGCATCATGTCGCCGAGCATGCGCCGTAAGCCCTCCTGCTGACCAGCGGCGTCGCCCATCTGGGGGGTCGCGTCCTGCTGATCACCCCCTTGCTGCCCACGCTGACCCATCCGCCCTTGCTGGGCTTGCTGCTGCGCGCGGAAACTGCGATCGAGCAGCTGTTGCTGTCGTTGCATCAAATCATGCATACCGCGCATCATCTGTTGCGCTTGGCTCGACCCGCGCTGCGACATTTCCCCGGGCTTCGCCATGCGCAGATTTTCAAGCATGTTCTGCAGCTGCGAGAGTAGTTCGCGCGCTTGGTCGCGCGCGCCGTCACGCGCGAGCTCGCGCGCGCGATCGAGCATGCGCTGCAGATCGCGGCTGGTGAGAACTCGTGACGGATCGATCGGCTGTTGGGCCTGGTCCGGGTTGCGCGCCAGATTCTCGGCAAGAGCCTGCAGATAACGGTCGAGCGCCTGCTGCAGCTCCCGCATCAGCCGGTCGATCTCCTCGTCGGGCGCGTTTTTTGCCAGCGCATCCTGCAGCTGCTGCTGCAGGCGCCGCAACTCACGCTCGGCCAGCGACATGGCCCCGTCCTCGACGCGCAGCGCCGTATCCCACAGCAGCTGCTCGACCTCGGCAATCGACTTCTCGTCGTCATTCAATCGCAGACGCTCCTCGGCGAGGCGCAAGCCGAGAAAAACGATCGCGTCGTCGCGATAAAGGTTTGGCCGCTCTCGCAGATCGCTCAGGGTATCGGCCACCACCGCCCGCGAGCCGGCATCGATGACCAGCTCTTTGCGCTGATCGATGATCGCGCGCGCGATTGGATGATTGAAGACGCGTTCCGGGAGCTTGATTTGGGCCGGCTCGCTCTCTCCAGTCTGGCCCAGCGCGTCGGTGGCAACCAGCCGAATCTCGACCGGCAGACCCGCCCAAGGATGTGGCGTCAAGTCGTGATAGCTGGTGGCTTGGGCTTCTTTGAGGTGCAGCCCCGGCAGGGGTGCCTCGATCTCGATTTTTTCGTCAGGTTTCCCGCCTTTGCGCCGAATCACCGCCTTAACGCCCTCGACCCCGTAATCGTCGCTTGCCTGATAGTCGATCCGCAGCGCTGCCCGGGCGGTTGCTGCAGGCGGTTTCGCGAAGGCGATCTTTGGCGGGTTGTCGGGAATAATTTCGATTGGCCATTTGGCGAGTGTGGTGTCCGCCTGGATCACTTTGAGCTGCTTACCGTTTGTAAGGGTGGCGCCGGCGCGGAAATTTTGCTTGTCGATAGCCTCGAAATCGCGGGCTTCGCCGTCGATCACCAGACGCGGCACCACTTTTCCGCCATGCACTTGCGCCAACAACGCGCTTCGGGTCGGTATACGGATCGTCTCCGTCGTTCCTGGCCGCAGAAACTGCGGCGCCAGTCCCGTGTATTCTGGAGGAGTGACCCAGATATCGAGGCTCACAGCCGATGCGGGCGATCCGCCGGACAAAGGTGGCGTCAAGGCGCGCGCAAGCCGATCACGCCAATCGGCGCCGGCGTCGACCGCGCCGATCAACAGCAGCATCGCGAGAAAGGCCCGCAAGCCCCAAGGGTCGCTTCGGGCGAGCCCGGCCGCCGGCAGACCAACCCGCAATCGGCGCGTCGCCGCCTCCATGCGCCGTCGATGCGCCTGCCACAGCCGCGCCGCTTGAACATCGAGCGTCGTACCCGGGCGGTCGGCGAGCGCCTGCAGCGGCCGATGCTCGAGCCCGCTCGCCTGCTCGATCCGACGGCGGGCGGCGAAGCGATCGGGCAGAACGATCCGGCGGGCGATCGCCGCAGCAGCAATGACGAAGGTAGCACCGAAGCCAAGCAGCAAAACAGCGTGAAGCACACCCGGCAAAAGCGGCAGAAGATCGAACAGAGCAAGAACAAGAAAGGTGCCGAGCACGGCGAGCGCCGGCCAGCAGGCGGGCCACACCCGCTCCCATAACAGCGCTGCGCGAGCGAGGCGGAGCCGGATCGCGAACGGGGCGTCGGGGTCGGACGAACGATCGGTCATGCGGCACCTCGTTTTCGCGCCGGCGACATGCCCGCCTTCGAGAGCCAGGTTGGGATGGTATCGAGCGACAGCATATCATCATAGCTCGGCCGCGCCCGGATGACGTCAAAGCGGGCGCCGGCAACCAGCACTTCCGGTACCAGGGGGCGGCTATTGTAAGTCGAGCTCATGACCGCCCCATAGGCCCCTGCCGCAGTAAAGGCGACGAGGTCGCCTTCGGCGATCGGCGGCAAATCGCGATCGACGGCAAAAGTGTCGCCGGGCTCGCACACCGGGCCGACGACGTCGGCCGGGGCTCGCGGAACGTCTGACGAAGGGAGGCTGACCGGCACGATATCGTGCCACGCATCGTAAAGAGCCGGCCGGATCAGGTCGTTCATCGCGCCGTCGACGATCACGAAGCGTTTGGCGGCGCCTTGTTTGACATAGATGACCCGAGCGACGAGCAGCCCGGCGGGGCCGGCAAGGATGCGTCCGGGTTCGAAGGCCATGGCAAGCCCGGTCGGGCCAAAAATTTCGCGCACCAGCCGCGCGTAGGTGTCGGGCTCGGGGGCGTGCTCGGCTCGGTAGCGGATACCGAGACCCCCGCCGAGATCGATGCGGGTAACGGCGAGTCCCTTCGCGCGCAATTCCTGCACGAGCCCGGCAACCCGAGCGAAGGCGCGCTGATACGGTTCGAGATCGACAAGCTGCGAGCCGATGTGAACAGCAAGACCGACCGGCTCAATGCCGGGAAGCTCTCGGGCGAGGCTGTAAGCGGCCGCGGCTTCGCCGAGATCGATGCCGAACTTGTTCTCCTTCATGCCGGTCGAAAGCTTAGCATGGGTGTGCGCATCGACGTCCGGGTTCACCCGGATCGCCACCGGCGTGACCCGGCCCCGCGCGCTGGCGACCTCGCTCAGCCGGCGTAGCTCCGGTATCGATTCAACGTTGATCTGGTGGATCTCCGCATCGAGCGCAGTCTCGAGCTCGGTGCGGGTCTTACCGACCCCCGAAAAGATGATCTTCTGCGGCGGCATACCTGCGGCGAGCGCGCGGCGCAGTTCGCCTTCCGAGACGACATCGGCGCCCGCCCCGAGGCCCGCGAAGAGGCGCAAAACGGCAAGGTTGGAATTGGCTTTGACCGCGTAACAGATCAGCGGCTTCTCTCTGGAAAAGGCTTCGGCAAAGCGCCGGTATTGGGCTGTAAAGGCCGCCGCAGAATAGAGGTAGAAGGGAGTGCCAACGGCAGTCGCGATCCGCGAGACTGCCATCTCTTCAGCATGCAGCTCCTCGCCGCGATAGGAGAAGAAATCACTCACTCGGATAGGGGAGCGGAAAAGTGTTGGGCACATCGGGGGGCGGCTCCGGCGCACTTCTCTTTCCGCAACTCGTTAGTCCCAGTGAGAGAACGAGCGCAACTACGGCCAAGCCGGCCCCTAATGCCAGCCGACATCTCATTCCAAAAACCGTTTTCTCGCCTCGGCGATCGCGACGCGGACGCTCTCCGGCGCGGTGCCACCAAAGCTCAACCGGCTCGTCACAGAACGATCGGGGTTCAACACATCGTAGACTGCGGGGCTAATTTCCGGCTCGACCGCCTGGAGTTCGGCGAGCGGCAGCTCGGCGAGCGTGCAGCCTTTGGCCTCGGCTCGTTTGACGATCATGCCGGTCACGTGATGAGCACGGCGGAACGGCAGACCGACGCTGCGGACCAGCCAGTCGGCGAGGTCGGTCGCGGTGCTGAACCCCCGTTCGGCGGCGGCGCGCAGGCGTTCGCGGTCGGGCCGCATATCGCGCACCATCCCGGTCGTCGCCGCGAGGCAGAGCTCGAGCGCGTCTGCGGCCTCGAACACCGGAATCTTGTCTTCCTGCATATCCTTGCCGTAGGCGAGCGGCAGGCCCTTCATCACGGTCAGCAGCGCGATCAGCGACCCATTCAACCGGCCGGTCTTGGCGCGAACCAGCTCGGCGGCGTCCGGGTTGCGCTTCTGCGGCATGATCGAGCTGCCAGTCGTGAAGGCATCGCTCAATGCGATAAGACCGAAGCCGTGGCTGCACCAAAGCACAATCTCCTCGGCAAAGCGCGAGAGATGCATGCCGGCTACCGCTGCAGCAGCGAGGAACTCGATTGCAAAATCCCGATCCGAAACGGCGTCGAGCGAGTTCGCTATGGGACCGTCGAAGCCGAGCGCCGCAGCGGTCGCATGGCGATCGATCGGAAAGGAGGTGCCGGCGAGCGCCGCCGCACCGAGCGGCGACTGGTTGAGCCTGCGCCGGCAATCGGCGAGGCGGCTGCGATCGCGGCCGATCATCTCCACATAGGCCATCAGATGATGACCAAAGGTGACGGGCTGGGCGATCTGCAAATGGGTGTAACCCGGCATCACAGTGGCGACTTCTGCCTCGGCTCGGTCGATCAACGCCCGCTGTAGTTCGCACATCGCCCCATCGAGCCGCTCGATAGCGGTGCGTACCCAAAGCCGCAAATCCGTTGCGACCTGATCGTTGCGTGAGCGCGCGGTGTGCAAGCGGCCCGCCGCCGGCCCGATCAGCTCGGCGAGGCGAGCCTCGATGTTCATGTGGATATCCTCGCGCTCGGCGCTGTAGGAAAAGCTACCGCTTTCGATCTCCGATTTGATTTGGTCTAGACCGGCGGTAATGGCAGCGCCATCTTCCGGCGACAGGATGCCCTGGGCGACGAGCATCGCACAATGCGCCTTCGATCCGGCGATATCCTCGGCGTAAAGGCGCTTATCGAAATCTATCGAGGCATTGATGCGGCGCATGATTTCTGCCGGACTACCGGTAAAGCGAGCGCCCCAAACCGAATTCGCCGGGAGCTCTCGATCGCCATTGGCCGCCTTATTCGCGTTGGTCATGCGTAACGATCCGAGCAACATCAAGAGGACAAGACCATGGGATGGGGCCACGCCTTTGCCTCGTTGCTCCTGCTCATTTCGGTGGCAGGCGGCTCGGCCGCAGAGGACAACCCCAGTGTAGCAGAACGCACCCGTCTCGGCGAGTTCATCCCGGCCTCACCATTGCTCCCGGCGCCTTCAATCTCATTTGTCGATCTCGCCGGCAACACGGTCAGCCTCTCCGAATTCACCGGCAAAATCGTCCTTGTCAATCTCTGGGCCACGTGGTGCGAGCCTTGTTTGCGAGAGATGCCATCGCTCGAGCGGGTGCAGTCGCGTCTCGGCGACAAGATCGCGGTCGTCGCGATATCGGAGGACCACGGCGGGAGCAAGACCGTCGAGCCTTTTATCGACAAGCTCGGGCTTAGATCGATCAAGATCTATCTCGATCCAAAGAGTGCTATGGAGCGGGCCTTTAAGGTTCAAGGTCTGCCGACCAGCTTCCTGATCGATCGGCAAGGCAGGATACTCGGACGGGTCGAAGGGGCGGCGGAATGGGATGCGCCCAAGCTGCTGGCGGTCCTCAAATTTTTCTTAGGCGATGATGAGGTCATCAAGGCGTCGCTCCATAAAAGACCTCATTGAGGAATGATCCGCCGCGCCGCAGTCCGTTTTCATCGATCGAATGCCCTATCCCAGCGCAAGTCAGCGTCTCGACCGGGACACCGATACCCGTCAGCGCCGTTTCCGCCGCGGCGAGCGACTCATAGGGAACGAGCGGATCATCGGTGCCGTGCACGAGGAGAGTGCGGGGACGCGAGCGCAGCTCGCTGGCCAAGAGCTCGGGGGCGAGCAGCCTGCCGGAAAAGCCCACGATGCCGGCAACCGGCTTGCTGCGTCGCAGCCCGACATAGAGGGACATCATCGTACCCTGGGAGAAGCCGACAAGCGCCAGCTCGGCGTCGCCAAACCCGCGCTTGGCGAGCGCGTCGTCGATAAATGCGTCGAGAAACGGTGCGGCCGCCCGCACGCCGGCCAAGACAGCGGCCGGGCTGCGATCCTGCGCGCTGAACCATTGGTAGCCGTAGGCTGCCATGTCGCAGGGAAAGGGTGCGTTGGGCGACAGAAATTCGGTAGTGGGAAGCACAGAAGCCCAGTAGGGCGCGAGCCCGATCAGATCGTTGCCGTCTGCGCCCAACCCGTGCAGCAAGATGACGAGACGGCTGGGCGGGTCGCCGGAAGCCGGTGGCCGAGAAGGCCCGGACAGCGCAGAGATCATCGGCGCAGCCTCTTCTAACCCAAATCCAAGATGCTACGGATAGCTCAGATGCGCCCCTGCTGTCACCCCGAGCGGAGCGGAGTACCGGCTCAGCTTGAATCGTCCCTCGGGCGGCGGCGACTTGACCGACTGGCCGTCCGCCCGCATCGCGCTACATGCTCGCGGGAGGGCGGTTCGCGCGGCCAGGCGGCGGACACGTCAAGCACGCCGACAACGCCGACATCCTCGATGACGGCGACGAGCACGACGCGTCCAGACGATGATCATTGAGCTCGATCCTCACCTGCCCGCGATGAATAGTGCCGTTTTGCCGATGATCGCGTTCCGCATCGCCCATGTGGCAAGCTGGGGCGATCTGCTGGCGGAGTGGCTTCCATGAAGCGAGCCGAAGTCGCGCGGTATTGGGAGGCGAACGCCGAGACCTGGACGCGGCACGCCCGCGCCGGTTACGACATCTATCGGGACGGGCTGAACACGCCGGCGTTCCTGGACATGCTGCCGCCGGTGCATAGTCTCTGCGGTCTCGACATCGGCTGCGGCGAGGGGTCGAACACGCGCGAGCTTGTGCGGCTCGGCGCGCGGATGCATGCGATCGATGTCGCACCGACCTTCATCCGGCACGCACGTGACGCGGAGAGAGCCGATCCCCTCGGCGTCGCCTACCTCGTCGCCGATGGGACGGATTTACCCTTCGCCTCAGGCTCGTTCGATTTTGCGACGGCGTTCATGTCGATGATGGACATCGCCGACCAGGGTCGTAGCTTGTGCGAGACAGCACGGGTCTTGCGACCGGACGGCTTCCTTCAATTCTCGATTCTGCATCCATGTTTCGTCCCGCCGCATCGCCGCGTTTTGCGGAAGCCCGACGGCACAACGCGGGCGATCGAGATTGCCGGTTATTTCGATGCGACCGATGGGCGGATCGATACCTTTTGGTTTGAAAGCGTGCCTCAGGAGGAACGCGACAGGACGGAACCGTTCCGCATTCCCCGGTTTCACAGGACTTTGAGCGGGTGGGTCGACCTCATCCTCGAGGCCGGGTTGGTCATCGAACGCTTTGGCGAACCGTGCGTCAGCGTGGAACTGGCCGAGGCGGAACCGGCATTGGAAGACACGCGGGTCGCGCCGCTCTTTCTGCATATCCGGGCGATAAAGCCCGCCGTGCGGCCTGCTAACAGACCAGGGTTGCAGCGAGATGTGGCAAGACCGCGAGCACAGAGCAATCGGAGTATGCCGAACGGACCATGAGGGGAAAGGCGACCCCACGACGCTATCAGCGCGGCGATGAAGGTCGTGAACATCGCCACGCACCAGATCGAGGAAGACATCGATCCGAAGTCGGCGGCGGCGGAACTCGCGAGCCGTGGTGGGAAGGCGAGAGCCTCATGACTGACCCCTGAGCAACGCCGACAGATCGCCAGAAAAGCCGCTATCAAGCGTTGGCCGAAACGTCGAGATCAAGCCGCATGAGAGACGAAACGACATGAATGCCGATCGGAACGCTCCGCCGAAAACGGGCTGGCCCAAAATCGTGACGGAGCTTCATGTCACAGACCTGAACGCTAGCCTCGCCTTCTGGAAGGACATCATCGGTTTTGAAATAGCTTTCAGCCGCCAAGAAGAAAAGTTCGTCTACTTGGAGCATCCCGAAGGCCAACAAATCATGCTTTGCCAGCGTCATGGCCGATTCGAGACAGGCCCTATGCAACCTCCACTCGGGCAAGGTGCGATGTTTCAGATTTACTTCCGGCAGATTAACTCCGTTCTGGCCAATCTCATTGCCCAAAATTGGTCGATCTACCTTGGTCCCCGTGAAGTTTGGCGCAAAACAGGCGACCGTGAATCCGGTCAGCGCGAGGTCTTTGTCCAAAACCCTGATGGCTATCTGCTGATGCTCGCAGAGAACATCGGAGAGAGAGTTCTGAGCGAAGCTGGCGAGCAGCCAGGCTCCTGACCCCGTAGCCCGCTGAGCAACTTTTTCGGCATAAGGCGCCATGAGAGCGCGTTTGGCTCCGCGCGGACCCGGGGAGCGTCAAATTCAAACTCAGTCGGCAATGGAGAGGGGGATGAGGTCGGTTCAGACAGTGACGCGGTTCGCACCGAGCCCGACGGGTTACCTGCATGTCGGCCACGTCCGCTCGGCGCTCGTCGGGTGGCAGGCGGCACGAGCCGAGGGGGGCCGGTTTCTGCTCCGTCTTGAGGACATCGACCAGACCCGCTGCCGCGACGAATATGCTGCGGCGATCCTCGAGGATCTCGGCTGGCTCGGGCTGAACTGGGACGGTCCCGTGCGCAGGCAATCCGAACATTTCGACGACTACCGACGGGCGCTCGACGGGCTTGAGGCGGTGTCGGTCCTCTATCCGTGCTTCTGCACACGGCGCGAGATCCGGGACGAGATCACGCGAGCCGGCAACGCGCCCCACGCGCAATCTGGTCCTCCGTACTCGGGGACGTGCCGCAGGCTCGGCTCGCGACAGCGCGCCGAGAAGCAGCGCTCCGGGATCGATTATGCATTGCGGCTCGACCTCGCTCGCGCGCTCGCGCTGACCGGCCCGATCGAGTGGGTCGAGGAGAAAGCGGACGGACCGCGTCGGAATCTGGCAGATCCCGCGGCTCTCGGCGATGTCGTTCTCGCCCGCAAGGACGCGCCGACGAGCTATCACCTCGCCGTCACCGTCGACGATGCGATCCAGGGGGTGACTCTGGTGACCCGCGGCGAGGATCTGGCGGCGGCGACGCATATCCACCGCGTTCTGCAGGCGCTACTCGATCTGCCGACGCCACGCTACCGGCACCATGAGCTGGTGACCGACGCGGCCGGACGCCGTCTTTCCAAACGCGACCACGCGCTGACGATCCGCTCGATGCGGGAGCGCGGGATCAGCCCCGCGGAAATAATCGCTCAGGCTCTGGGCGTTGCTCCCTCTCAGTCGAGTGGGCGGTGAAGACCGGTTGCGACATCCAGGTATTCTGGGTCGTCCGGCCGCAGCAGCCCGTGACGCACGGCAAAATCGAGGATCACGAGATTGACGTTGAACTTGAAGTCCGAAGTCCTACGGATCCGCTCGAGCACTACCGCGGCCGGCATCAGCTCGAAGTGGACGATCTCGCCGTCGCGATTCTCCGGCACGAAATCGGCCGGCATTTCGAGATCGTAGACGAACAGCACATCATCGCGGATACCGAGCTTGGTCTCCATGCGATAGGAAATTGCGCTGGCCGGGATCGCGTGTTTGAGCAGGCTCCCCGGAATTGAGGCTTCCTCGCCGCCCTCTTTAAGCAGCGTCTCGTCGACGCCATGCCCATTGCCGATCCCGCCGGCGACGAGGTTATCGAGCTTGTTCGGTGCTATCCGCTTGTCCGGAGACCGCCGGCCGACCCACAAGTACAGAGTGTCGCCCTGCCAAAGATAGCCGTTGAGATGAACGCCGTAGGCGCGCGTCCCGAAAAACGGGACGGCGCCGCGGTCGAGGCGAAAGACGGGCGGGGCTCCCCAACGCGGGGCGGCGTCGAAGGTCTCGTTGCGCCATTTCGGGACCCGGCCCTCGCCGACAAGCTCGTCAACCACCGCATCGACCGCGCGACTTACCGTAGCGACATCGCCGCGTGCCACCAGCACCACCTTGTCCTCTCCGGCGGCGAAGACGTTGGGGAATCGCCGCAGCGCCTCGGCATTGTCGCGCCGTAGCAGCCCGATCCGCGCGTTCCCAGCGGTCAGTGGCACAACGCGCGCCGGATCGTAATTGTTGCACGAGCGGATGTGGTCGCTGAACGACATCTTGTAGGGTACTCCGGTCAACCGGGTGCGCGCATCTGCGAGACCACCACTCGCTCGACAAAGGCGATCTGTCGCAGGCAGGCTGCCATGTAGTCGATGGTCTCGCTGCCGAGCCCGCGCATCTGAATGTCGATGTTCAGCTGCTCCCGGTCCCCGGAGGTCGAGCTCTGCCAGAAGGACGGCACAAGACCCCGTTTAGCAAAAAGCTCGAGCACCCGCGGCATCACCCCGGGTTCGGCTCGGGCATGAACGGCAAAGCAGGCGGTGGCAGGAAGATGATTATCAGCGACCGACGCGGCGAAATGCGACATGAGCGTGATCCTCGGCAGCAAGGGGGCGAATCAACCGAGCCCGAACCCTCGTGGGGCCCGGGGTCGTAATTCGCCGGTCCGGCCTGCCATGTCGCATGATCAGGGTCACGGAAAGAGATGTAAGCCGGTCCTCGTGCTCGGTCAACGCGCTTTCAAACACCGACCGCTACGGGATCGCAATGCGCAGCCGCGCGTTCTTAAGTCGTGCGCGGGGCCGATCTGTCGGCGATGTTCGGTTCTCTGACCGCATATATCACTTGTCGGGTCGAGCATGACGAATTGGCTCGCGTCTTGGCTCTATCGGCAGTAGCGTCAAAAGACTTTTCCTGATCGGATCGATTGATGAACCATCTCCATCTCGCCATCATCGCAGCCCTGGCGCTTGTTGCGGCTGTCGGCTGCACCGCCACTGGCGCGCCGGAGCGCGCCAGCGACACCCAAAACCTCAATGCCGTCACAGACGACATCTCGGCTCTCACGATGACCCAGTCGGATGTGATGCACGCGGCCGATCCGATGTCCACCACCGTACTTCCGCGTCATTATCAATTACCCCAGGAGTGACGCCGGCTCCTTCGGACCAACCGCCGTCATCCCCATGAGCCCTGGTCGCGGCGCAGCCGAGGGTCCATAGTTCGAGGATGACGACGTTCATCACAATCCTGCTCGTCCTCGCAATGCTCGGGACCCTAACGGTGCTCGGCTTTGGCGTCGCTACGATGCTGCGCGGCGGCGATCCACGCCGCTCCAACAAGCTGATGCAGTCGCGCGTCATCATGCAAGCCTTAGCGATCGTACTGCTGGCCGTGTTGATGCTGCTCGCTCGGCATTAGCCGAGGAGATGACCGTGGTGCGGCTGACCCGGATCTATACCCGCGGCGGCGATGCCGGCGAGACCTCGCTCGGGGACGGCGCGCGCGCACCCAAGCACGCGCTGCGGGTGGCTGCTTACGGAACTGTCGACGAGGCGAACGCTGCCATCGGAATCGCCCGGCTTCACGCCGACGCGACGGCAGACGAAATGCTCGGACGCATTCAGAACGATCTCTTCGATCTCGGCGCCGATCTCTGCACGCCGGCGGATGGCAGACGCGGCGCCGGAGCGTTGCGCATCGTCGCGGCACAGACCGAGCGTCTCGAAAGCGAGATCGATGCGATGAATGCCACCTTGGCACCGCTCGACTCGTTCATCTTGCCGGGCGGGACCCCCGTCGCCGCTCATCTGCACCTCGCGCGAACGGTGGTCCGGCGAGCCGAGCGCCTGGTCAGCGAACTGGCCGGCACCGAACAGGTCAACGCCGAGGCGTTGAAATACCTGAATCGGCTGTCCGACCACCTTTTCGTGCTGGGTCGGCGGGTCAATGATGGTGGCGCGCTGGACGTGCTTTGGATACCGGGCGCCAACCGCTGAACGACGCCCGGGGGTGGCAAACCGCCGGCTAGGGCTTTACACTCTCCCCAGCTGAACACGATAGGGGGCGAGCGATGATCGTCGAACAGATCTGGACCGCGAATGCCGGTCGCAACTTTAACTACCTGATCGCCTGCGAGGAGACTGGCGAAGCGCTGGCAATCGATCCGCTGGACCACCAGAAATGCCTGGCCGCTGCCAAGGCAAAAGGGTGGACCATCCGGCAGATCCTCAACACCCACGAGCATCGCGACCACACCGGCGGCAACCAGCAGGTGGTTGCTGCGACCGGTGCCCCGGTGCTGGCGCATGCCAATGCAAAGGACAAGATCCCGGAAATGGGCCGCGGATTGCGCGCCGGCGATGTGATCAAGATCGGCAAGACGGTCGAACTCGAATGCCTGGATACGCCGGGTCACACGATGAGCCACATCTGCGTCAGATCGCACGGGGACACACCGGCGTTATTTTGCGGGGATACGCTGTTCAACGCGGGTGCCGGCAATTGCCATAACGGTGGTCATCCGAACGAGCTGTACAACACGTTTGTTGGCCAGCTCGCCAAATTGCCGGAAGAGACGCTGATCTACCCCGGGCACGACTACATAGCGCGCAATCTCGGCTTCACTCTCGACCGCGAGCCGGACAACGCCAAGGCCCGGGAGATGCTGCCCCGGATGGAGAAACAAGATACCGCGAAAGCTCTGGTCACCACCTTGGCGTTGGAACGCGAAATTAACACCTTCTTCCGGCTGACCAGCCCATCGGTGATCCGACGCTTGCACGAAGCCTTCCCCGATCTCCCGGAGAATCCGGATCCGAAAGCCGTGTTCCTGAAGCTGCGCGAGCTCAGGAACAAGTGGTGAGGCCGGGCGCGCCGGAACTACCCGCGGTGTCCGGCGCGCCCTGGGCTCGCATCAGGTCTTATCCAGCCAGACCGTATCCTGCCTGACGACGTCGTAAAGGCCGAAATAATCCGCCGCGGTGATGCCTTTGACGTAATTGTACCAGATCTCGATGTTCTTTTCCCACGAGATCGGCAATAGCGGCGGATCGTTCTCCATGATGGCTTCGGCCTTGCGGATCAGATCCTGACGCTTCTCGGCGTCGAGTTCGGTGTCGATCTGCGTGGTCAGGGCCTGGAACTCCTTGTTGTCCCAGAACGAGTAGTTCTGCGGGCCGCCCTTGCCGTACCACGCATTGAAGTAGTCCGAGGGATCGAGCAGCGCCGACACGATGGCCCCGATCGCCAGGTCGAAATTGCCGCTGGTGGCGTCATCGAACCATACCGACTCGACGACCGTGCGCAGGTTGCACTCGACGTTGAGCGACTCTTTTAGCATCGCCTGAATGGCCTGCGACCACAGTTTAAAGGTCGCGATCTCGCGCACCATGTAGTCCAATCCCTTGAGGCCGTCGGGATGACCCGCCGCGGCCATCAGCGCGCGGGCTTCCTTGATCGAGGCGGCGGGGTCGGGCTGATAGCCGAGCCGCTTGGTGAGCTGGTCGATCGGCGTCGCGAACTCCGAGAACGGATAGATGAACCCGCCGACCAGCATCGGCGCCACATCCTTGACGACGTCGACCAGGACCGGCTTGTCGAGAACCAGGTGCATGGCGCGGCGCACACGCGGATCGTCGAGCGGTTTGCGCTTGCTGTTGACCCAGGTCGCCTGGATCACGCTCTGGTAGTGATCGACCGCCGTGATCCCCGGGGTGGCCTTGGCCTTGCGGAACGTGACGGGATCGGTGATGCGTGCATAGTCGACCCTGCCGGACAGTATCGCGGATCCCAACTCCGGCGAAAACGGCAGCAGGTTGTAGAACTCGACGCCATCGAGATAGGGCAGCCCCTTGTTCCAGTAGTCCTTGTTCTTCTCCATGACCCAACTTTCGTTCTCGACGCGCTTGACGCTGCGGAACGGGCCGGTGCCGGGGTAGACCTCGACCTTGCGTAAATTGTAGTTGTTGTCCTCGAGGGTTTTCCTGCGGACGATGACGTTCCAGCCGCTGGCGATCGCCGACATGATGAAATTGACCGGGCGCGGCTCGGCCAGCTTGAACTCGACCGTGTATTTGTCGGGAGCGGTGATTTCGCTGACCGCCTTGAACAGGATGCTGCGGGGAATGCTGACGCCTGACGGCGGCTTGGCGATGCGGTCGAAGGTGGCCTTTATGTCGTCCGCCGTCAGCTCGGCGCCGTCGTGGAACTGCACGCCCTTGCGCAGGTGGAAGGTGTAGGTCTTGCCGTCATTGGCGATCTGCCAGCTATGTGCCAGGTCCGGGATGATCGTCTTGCCGCCGTTGCGCGGATCGCGGCGGATCAGATTGTCGAACATCGCGCCCTGGCTGCCCAGGTTGAAGATCGTGCCGGATTGGTGGACATCGAAATGCGGCGGCCGCATCCCGACGCCCAGGCGCAGCACCCCGCCATGTTTGGGGTTCGGCTCGGGGGCGGCGAGCTGGAACTTCGAGCCGTCGAATTCCATGGGTATTTCAGCGGCATCGGCGAGGCCCCAGCGCATTCCGTAGGCGCCCGCGGCGACGGCGGCGCTGCGTTGCAGGAAATCGCGGCGCGTCCACCATGGGCGCGTGAGGTGCGAGTCGGCCATTCTTTTCTCTCCCGTTTCGCTCTCTTCAGGACGGAGCACGCCGTGCTTCGATCGTCCGCAGGCGGGTTAAAATATCACCGACCCGGCAGGTGTCACTGGTCAATGCGCGACCGGTTTACGCTTTGTCGAGCCACACCGTGTCGTGCCGGATGTTGTCGTAGATGCCGAAAGCCTCGCGTGGATTGTGACCCTTGACTTGATTGTACCAGAGCTCGTGGATCGTCTCCCAGGCGACCGGCAGCAGCGGCGGATCCGTCTCCAAGATGGCTTCGGCTCGGCGGATCAGATCCAGGCGCTTCTCGGAGTCGATTTCGGTGTCGATCTGCGCCGACAAAGCCTGGAACTCCTTGTTGTCCCAGAATGAGTAGTTCTGTGGGCCGTCCTTGCAGTACCACGCATTGAAGTAGTCGGAGGGATCGAGCAGCGCCGACACGATGGCCCCGATCGCCAGATCGAAATTGCCGCTCGCGGCGTCGCCGAACCACACCGACTCGACGACCGGGCGCAGGGTGCACTCGATATTGAGCGACTCTTTCAGCATCGCCTGAATGGCCTGCGACCAGAGTTTGAAGATGGCAATCTCGCGGACCATGTAGTCCAACCCCTTGATGCCGTCGGGATGACCCGCGGCGGCCATCAGCGCGCGGGCTTCCTTGATCGCGGCTGTCGGGTCGGCCTGGTAGCCGAGCCGCTTCTCGCGCTCCTCCTTCGGCGTAGCGAACTCGGAGAATGGATAAAGGAAACCGCCGGCTATCATCGGCGCCACATCCTTGATGACCCCCAGCAGGACCGGTTGGTCGAGGACCAGATGCATCGCGCGGCGCACCCGCGGATCGTCGAGCGGCTTTCGCTTGTTGTTGACCCACGTCGCGTGAATGACGCTCTGGTAGTGGGTGACCGTCGTCATGCCCGCGGTCGCCTTGGCCTTGCGGAATGTGGCCGGATCCGTTGCGAGAACATAGTCGACTCGATTTGCCAGTATTGCCGATGCCATCTCGGGAGAAAACGGCAGAACATGGTAGAACTCTATCCCGTCGAGATAGGGCATCTGCTTGTTCCAGTAGTTTTTGTTTTTTTCCATCACCCAGCTTTCGTTCTCGACGTACTTGACGCTACGGAACGGGCCGGTGCCCGGGTAGTCCTTCACCTTGCGCAGGTCGTAGTGATTGTCTTCCAGCGTCTTCTTACGCACGATGACATTCCAGCCGCTGGCGATCGCCGACATCATGAAGTTGACCGGGCGCGGCTCCGATAGTTTGAATTCGACGGTGTATTTGTCGCGGGCGTTGATCTCGCTGACCGCCCTGAACAGGATGCTGCGCGGGATGCTGATGCCCTGCGGCGGCTTGGCGATGCGGTCGAAGGTGGCCTTGATGTCGTCTGCGGTCAGTTCGCCGCCGTCGTGGAATTGCGCATCTTGGCGCAGGAAGAAAGTGTAGGTCTTGCCGTCCTTGGCGATCTGCCAACTGTGCGCCAGATCGGGGATGATCGTCTTGCCGCCGTCGCGCGGGTCGCGGCGGATCAGATTGTCGAACATGCATCCCATCACCCCGAGGTTGAAGAAGGTACCGGACTGATGAAGGTCGAAATGGGGTGGCCGTATAGGGATGCCCATGCGCACCACGCCGCCCGATTTGGGGTTGGGCTCGGGCGCCGCGAGCTGAAACTTCGAGCCGTCGAATTCCAAGGGTATTTCGGCGGCATCGGCGAGGCCCCAGCGCATCCCATAAGCGCCAGCCGCCACGGAGGCGCTGCGCTGCAGGAAATCGCGGCGGCTCCACCACGGGCGCATGGCACGAGGGTCGGTCATGACGTCTCTCCCTTTGGCTCTTTTCAGGACTGAGCGCAGCGTGCTCTGATCATCCTTGGGTACGGCGGACCTTGAAAATATCACTGAACGAGCGGGTGTCACTCTTGAATGACGTAGGGCCGATCGAACAGGCGCGGCGCGATGCAGGCGCCGCGCTGGCCTCACCGCTGCTCGAGATCGAGAATTTGCAGACCCATTTCTTCACCGCTGCCGGGGTGGTGCGGGCGGTCGATGGCGTCTCCTATGACGTGCGCAACGGCGAGACGTTGGGTGTTGTCGGGGAGTCCGGATGCGGCAAGAGCGTCACCGCGCTGTCCGTACTGCGCCTCGTCGCCGACCCGCCCGGGCGGATCGTCGGCGGCGCGATCCGGTTCGAAGGCACCAATCTCGTGGATCTGACCGAGCGGGAGATGGAGGGCATCCGCGGCAACGACATTTCAATGATTTTTCAGGAGCCGATGACCTCGCTCAATCCGCTGCTCACGGTGGGGCGTCAGATCAGCGAGGCGATTGCCTTGCACCGGGGATTGTCGCGGCGCGACGCCGGGGACCAGGCGGTGGAGATGCTGCGCCGCGTGCACATCCCCGAACCGGAGCGGCGTGCGCACGCCTATCCACACCAGCTCTCCGGCGGCATGCGCCAGCGCGTCATGATCGCCATGGCGGTGTCGTGCGATCCAAAAGTCCTGATCGCCGACGAGCCCACCACCGCGCTGGACGTCACCATCCAGGCCCAGATCCTCGACCTGATGCGCGAGCTCCAGGACAGGCTCGGCACCGCGATCATCCTGATTACCCACGACATGGGCGTGGTCGCCGAGAATGCCGACCGGGTGGTGGTGATGTACGCCGGGAGAAAGGTCGAGGAGGCGAGCGCCAAGGAGTTGTTCGAATACCCCGGCCATCCCTACACCAAGGGGTTGCTCGGCTCCATCCCCAATCTCGAGATCGCGGCCCACGCGAGAACTCGACGGCCGCGGCTGAATGAGATCAAAGGCATGGTCCCCTCGCTCACTGATCTGCCGCAGGGCTGCATTTTTGCGCCGCGCTGTGCTTTCGCGACAGCGGAATGCCATGCTGCCTATCCGCCGATGGTGCAGCACCGAGCGGGTCACTGGATAGCCTGCTGGCATGCCGAACGCCTGCTCGATGGTGGAGCATGATCCCTCTGCTCGAGGTACGCGATCTCAAGAAGCATTTCCTGATCCGCAAGGGCGTGTTTTCGCAGGTCTCCGGCCATGTCTATGCGGTTGACGGCGTCTCGTTCCACATCGAGCGCGGCGAGACCTTGGGGCTCGTTGGCGAGAGCGGCTGTGGCAAGTCGACCGTCGGCCGAACCCTGTTGAAGCTGCTCGAGCCGACCGAGGGGAGGATCCTCGTCAACGGCGAGGACATCACCGCTCTCGGCGCGGCGCAGATGCTGCCGTACCGGCGCCAGATGCAGATGATCTATCAGGATCCCTACGCCTCGCTCAATCCGCGGATGTCGGCCGGCGAGATTGTCGGGGAGCCATTGATCATCCATCGGGTGACCGCCTACAAGGAACGCCGCGAGCGGGTCGCGCATTTGTTCGATCGGGTCGGTTTGCGGCCCGAACTGGTGAACGCCTTCCCGCACGAGTTCTCCGGCGGGCAGCGCCAGCGCATCGGGATCGCCCGCGCCCTGGCGTTGAACCCGGAGCTGATCGTCGGCGACGAGCCGGTGTCGGCGCTCGATGTGTCGATCCAGGCCCAGATCATCAATCTCTTGATGGACCTTCAGGACGAGTTGAAGCTGTCCTACCTGTTCGTCGCCCACGACCTCGCGGTGGTCGAGCACATCAGCGATCGGGTGGCGGTGATGTATCTCGGGCGCATAGTCGAGACCACCGACAAGACCAGCCTCTTCGAGATGCCGCTGCACCCCTACACCGAGGCGCTGCTCTCGGCGGTGCCAATCCCCAAATACGGCGTCAGGGACCGAAAGCGCGTGATCCTGACGGGCGACGTGCCGAGCCCGATCGATCCTCCTTCAGGATGCCATTTCCATACGCGCTGTCCTTACGCGTTTGCCCGCTGCCGCCATGAGGTGCCCGCGCTGCGCCAAGCGCTGCCAGGGCATTGGGTCTCATGCCACCTGCACGACAGTGGTGTGACGCTGCCGTTGGCGAAGCGCCCGGAAGCGAAGACATAAAAGGCAGGAATTACACTGCGCCGCGCAGGCGCGGATCGAGGATGTCGCGGATGCCGTCGCCCAAGAGATTAAAGGCAAGCACAGTGATGGTGATGGCGAGACCGGGGAATAGCACCAGCCACCATGGCGGGACGAGGCCGGCGTTCAAGGAATCGGCGAGCATGTTGCCCCAAGTCGGGGTCGGCGGCGGAATGCCGACCCCGAGAAAGCCGAGTGCCGCCTCGATGATGATCGCGACGCCCAAATGGGTGGTGGCGAGGATCAGGTAGGGCGCCATGCATTGCGGCAAAATGTGTCGCAGCATCATTCGCAAATGCGAGGCCCCAAGGCCGCGCGCGGCCTCGACATAAGACATTTCCTTTAGCGACAGCACTACTGCGCGGATCACTCGCCCGCCAAACGAGATGCGGGTGACGGCGATGGCGACGATCACGGTGCCGATGCCGGCGCCCAGCGCCATAGCGATCGCCATCGCCAGGATCAGGTCCGGAAAGGATTGTAGAAACTCGATGATCCGTTGACTGAGAGTGTCGAAGCGTCCGCCGAAATAGCCGCTCGCCAACCCCCACAACGCGCCGAAGGTGGTGCCGAACAGCACGGCCCCGATGGCTACGGTCAGCGACGCACGGCTGCCGTAGATGACCCTGCTCAACGTATCCCGGCCGATCTGGTCAGTGCCGAAAACATGCTTTGCGTCGGGCGGTTTCGACATTGCCCTAAAGTCGGATTTCAATGGCTCATAGGGCGCAAACACAGGCGCCGCGATAGCCATCACGAGGATCGCCACGACGACGCATCCCCAGAGCGCCGTCAGCGGCGAGCGTCTGATATATCCAACGAGACCGCGGCGGCGCGGCAGCCGCGAACGCCCGACAGCCTCCAGGGCAGGCTGTGACGAAAAGCCGGTGTTCGGCTCGGTGGTCGTCATTGATAACGGATCCTCGGGTCGAGCCAGGCAATCGTCAAGTCAACCAGAATATTCAACGCTACGAATACAACCGCGTACAACAAAACCAGGTTCTGCATGACAAAAATATCGCGCTCACTGACCGCAGTAAACATCGCATAGCCGAGCCCAGGCGTTCCAAAGGCGCGCTCGACCGGGATCGATCCGGCAAGCACGAACCCGAGAAGAACGCCCGATAAGGTAATCACCGGCAGCAGCGCATTGGGCAAGGCATGGAAGGCGATCACCGGACGGCGGCTCAGTCCCTTGGCACGGGCAGTGCGCACATAATCCTCGCGGATGACCTCCAACAGGCTCGAGCGAGCCATCCGGGCGATATAGGCGCCCTGTCCGAGGCCGAGCACGACCGCCGGTCCGATGACGATTTGCAGGTTTTTCCAAGGCTCCGTCAGAAGCGATGCTCCGGCTAGCGGCACCCGATAGCCGAACCAGAACAGCGAGGCGAGGACGATCAGCATTCCCAGCCAAAAGCCGGGAATCGCAAGAAATACGATGCTGATGAAGCGGGAGACATTGTCCCCGAGACTGTTGGGGCGCAACGCGCTGATGATCGCCACCGGGATCCCGACGATCCAAGACAGGATCACCGCGAGGATGCCGATTTCCCCGGTCAGCGGGCCGCGCCGCAAAATCATGTCGCCGACGCTTTCCGCGCGAAAGAATGATCTGCCGAAGTTGCCTCGGAGGATTTCCTTTATCCAGCCCAGATATTGCACCACCAACGGGTCGCTCAACCCGAGCTCTGCCATGTAGCGGGCGCGTTCTGCCTCGCTCAGCTTGGAATAACCTTCCGGGCCGAAAATAGCGACTAACGGGTCGCCCGGCAGGATCCGCAACACCACGAAGACGATAATCGATACGCCGATAACCGTCAGCGCGCCATAGGCTAGACGCCGCACGACATAGCTATACATGGCAGGAAGTACCGCGGGTTAGGAGCCTGGAGATCAGCGATCACTTATACAAATGAATGTTATAATTCTCCGGGCCTGGCAAGCGGCCGGAGGGACCGAGTGGAAGCAAACGAGATTGCCGAGACAATCCACGGCGGGCACGAGGCCCATGGCGCCGAGGGGGACGCGACGTTTCGCAAGTACGCCGCGATTTATCTCGGCATCGTCGCGATGCTGCTCGCGATCACCTCGCTCGGCGGCTCGAACGCGACGAAGGTGATGCTGAACGCCAACATCCAGGCTTCCGACATCTATGGGTATTACCAATCAAAGTACATCCGGCAGACGGTATATCAGACCATCGCCGAGGAGCTCGAAGCGCAGCTGCTCGCCCAACCCGACATGCAGGATGCGGCCAAAGCCAAGTTCGAGGAAGCGATCAGGCGTTATCGTTCCCGGGCCGCGCGGTATGAAAGCGATCCGTCGACCGGTGAGGGCAAAAAAGAGCTGCTCGCCAAGGCCAAGGAGTGGGAAGCCCGGCGCGATCACGCCGCCGAGCGGGATCCCAATTTCGACTTCGCGGAGGCGCTGTTCCAGATCGCAATTGTCATAGGTTCGGTTAGCATCGTCGCCGCTTCGCGTTCGCTGATCAAACTGAGCGGCGGCCTCGCGATCCTTGGGTCCCTCCTAATGATCAACGGCTATTTCCTGATCGTGCGCCTGCCGTTCGAGTAAGGCTCACGCTAGCCGGCGAACTCATAAGACGATCGCCAACGGTAATCGGGAAGTTTGAGGGTATCGGTGATATCCCTGCCCACCGCTAGCCTTGCCAACCCCGGGATTGCGAAAGCCTTTATCACTTGGTTGCGAAAGAATAGGCCCCATCGGGTCTTTGGCGCAAAGGCGACGGCAAAGCGTTCGGCTCCCTGCTGCTTCGTCTCGACGTAGGCCCGCAGGAAGGCTTCGTATCTTTCAAAGGCGTCTTCGTGTCGCCCGCCGGCATTGGCGAGCTCGCCCGACAGCACATAAGCGGAGAGCATCGCAAGGGCCGAGCCTTGCCCAGCCGTCAGGGACACGCAGAACGCGGCGTCGCCCGCGAGGGCAATGCGGCCGCGCGACCAGCTTTCCATCCTGATCTGGCTAACGCGGTCGTAATAAGGTTCATGCGTGCGATGCAGTTCGTCCAGGATGCGCGGGCATTCCCACTTTCCGTCACCATATGTCTCGCGTAGATTTGCCTTCTGCAGATCGAGCGTCAGGGGCAGGGAGCTGCTGTCGGCGGCAAAAACAAACAAAAACAGCGTCCGATCGTCATGCAGTGTAAAGCGCCCGACCATCCGCCCCGGTTGTCCGTACATCAGATACACATCCTCGTCGCGCGGGCGGTAACCACGGGCCTCGAATGCAGCGACCGCGTAGCCGAGGTGCTTCTCAAACTGATGTTGCGGCCCGAATGCGAGCCTGCGCACGCCCGAATGCAAACCATCGGCTCCGATGACCAGATCGAACCGGCGCTCACTCCCATGTTTGAATTTGACCCGCACGCAGTCTGCCTGCTCTTGAAGGCCGACAATCTCATTGTCGAAAATGACTTCAGTCGTGCCTTTGATCTTCTCGAACAGCAATCGTGAAAGGTTGCTGCGGCCGAGCGTCAGATAGCGCCCGCCAGTCAGCTCACGGAATACCTTGGTCCCGAAGCCAGTCACATGCTTACCTCGATCGTCTACAATCCGCAACTCTCGCATGTGATAGCCGAGACGATTGATTTCGTTAGCCAAACCCATACGCTCGGCAATGTCGTATCCAAGCCCCCAGAAGTCGACAACATAGCCGCCGGTGCGCAGCGCAGGCGCACGCTCCATGAGCATCGGCTCGAACCCAGCCGCTTTCAGCCAGAAGGCGAGTGTTGGTCCGGCAACCCCTATGCCCGAGATCAATACGGCTTTATGGAATGCTGGCACTGACACCAGTCGAAGTTCTGCGCCCTTAAGTGCGGTAGATTTGCACGCTGCTGGCCACCGAGTCGGCGACGTGCTCCTTTGTGATCACGCCCGCGATGTTCTGCGGCCGCGGCACGCCGCGGCCGCGCACGACGATGGCCATAACGGCGCCCTTGCGCCAGATCCGCTGAATGACCTCGAAGGCGATGTCGTCTTCGCGCACGATCGTGAAATTGGGGCGGGCCACATCGCCAAGAGTGATGCCGGTATCCACTTTTGCCAGTCCTCGGCGGATCCCCGTGTTGACGCGCACGACCCCAAAGATTCGGTTGTTTCGGGTGACGATGACGGGCCGCATGCGCCCTTGATGCTCCGGCCGGCTCAGGAATTCGTCAAAATCGGTCTCGGCCGGCAGGATGAGCACATCGGTATCCATGACATCTGCGGCTCGGCGTACAAGAAACATGTTGGCGTGCAGCGCCTTTGGGACCATGTGGCCGCGGCGGCTGAGCTTCATCGTGTAAATGCTCTCCGGCGAGAGGACGCGGCGCACGCCGAGGCTGAATGCGACTGCGAGGATCATTGGTAAGACGATGCTGTAGTCGCGAGTCATCTCGAAAATCATGGTGACGGCGGTCATCGCCGCACCGGTGCCGCCGCCGACCATCGCCGCCATGCCGACCATCGCGAAGGCCGGCACACCGATGGGAAGCGGCACATGAGCGGCAATCAGACCCGAGGCGAAGGCACCGCCGAGCGTTGCGCCCATAAAGAGGGCGGGCGAGAAAATCCCGCCCGAGGATCCCGATCCCAGGCTCGTCGTTGTCGCGAACAGCTTGCAGATGAACAGCAACGCCAATAGCCAAGCCGTGTTCAGCTGGCCGAACACGATCGCCTGCACCGTGGAATAGCCGACGCCTTCGACGTAATAGTGGCCAAGATTTTGGTGCAGCAGATAGATCAGGATGCCCACCAGCAGCATGCCGAATACGTGCCTTACATACGGCCCCTTGATCCTGTCGAACTGGTCCTCGAGGTAAGCCAAGCCACGAACAAAGCCGGTTGCGGCGAGCCCGCTAATCATGCCGAGAATTGCGTAAAGGAACAGCAGCAGCGCCGCATCGACACCGGGGTGTTGCAGCGGCGGAAGCGGCACCACAAAGGCCGGCTGATCGCCGAAGAATACCCGGCCGATGAAGGTCGCAGTTCCCGTCCCGATCGCGACCGGCAGGAAAGTCCGCACGCTTACTTCCGGCATCATCAGCTCAATCGCGAACAGGACGCCACCGATCGGTGTGTTGAACGTCGCCGCGATGCCGGCGCCGGCGCCGGCGGCGACGAGCGTAATGCGCTGGCCCTGCGGCATGCGGATGATCTGGCCCAAGGTCGAACCGAAGGCTGAGCCGATCTGAATGATCGGCCCCTCGCGGCCGACGGCCGATCCGCTGCCAATCGCGATGGCCGAGGCGAGCGACTTGACGAGCGCGACGATTGGGCGGATCACACCTTTTTTGTAGTAAATCGCATCCATAACCTCGGGTACGCCGTGGCCCCTCGCCTCGGGGGCGAACTTGGTGACGAGGAAGGTGACGCCGACTGCGCCGATCACCGGCACCAGAATCACAAAAGGGCCCCAAGGGCTAGCCGGCGTGAAAATGTTGGCGTCGTAGCGAACGGCGAATTGCCCGAGGAACAGCAGGTTGTGCACAAAACCAATCAGGTCCCGGAAAACGACCGCGCCGAACCCGGCTACGATGCCAACGACCAAGGCCAACAATGACAGATACGGCAAACCGATGTGGCGGCCTTCCTCCGCATCGCTCGAAGCGACAGAAGTCGGGATTCGGGCGACCAGCGCTGCGCGAGCGGTCGCCGCAACGCCGTTGGTCACTGGTGCTGCAGATTCATCCGGCATGTTTGCCTCCCCAGTCTCTGCCGAAGAGTGGCTGTGTTGGCCGCTGCGCCTCTTGTGACATAATCGCGCCGGACCCGCACTATACCCGCGCCACAGCTATCGAGGAGAGAGCGACATGCCAGACAATCAGCACTGGGTCGGCACCTGGACCGCCGCGCCGGCTCCCGCCGAGGCCGGCGCTTTCAGCAACCAG